>Ga0207890_1000098_pt1 | contig 41705 bp, 37 predicted proteins | sample LinPmetageLP48_FD_184059 | JGI IMG/M metagenome (GOLD analysis project Ga0207890, IMG submission 184059) | Marine viral communities from the Pacific Ocean - LP-48 (SPAdes) | ecosystem: Environmental > Aquatic > Marine > Oceanic | place: Pacific Ocean | collected 2011-06-13 | reverse complement strand
CCCTCGACTGAATCAATAGTCTTATTATATAAATATCAGTATATTAAGTGAACTAAATGTATAGATTAATCGATCATAAGCAGCAGATACTTAGACCAAAAGGTGATCAGAGTTTTCACACAGTCTGGGCACCGAACCGCCCGTCGACTCTAACTCATAATTGTCCAAAAACGAGTTTATCCGACCGTCGGCTTATCGCTCAAAGCCGCCTGTCAGGCGAAGTCTAAACCCGTTCTTTTAAACTGTAAGATCGGATATGAGCTACTACAAATTAGAGATGTCTACGTTAGGCGCATATGTTTTTAGTTGCAACCATTTGAACTAATTAGATTGTTGATAAACGTTTTTTCGTTAAAACTTTCTTTGAGCCCATATTTACCTTTTATGTATTTCCATTTATTTAGGTAATCGCAATGAAAGTGCTTATTTCGGGGCATCCACTTATGTGGTGGCTGAGCGCCTTTAGATTGGTTTGCGTTGTCTTCTACAGCTAAGAGATTTTCAAAGTCGTTGGCAAATGCTCTTCTTTGATCTCGAGTCCAGTATTTACCCCCCATTTCATGGGCATGGGCTAAAGGTACAATATGGTCTATGTCGATATCTGAGGCTTTATAAAATGTTTGAGCAGTGTATGGGTCTATCCATTCACCCCAAGAAACGTTGCAGGGCTTATTTCGTTTAAATTTAACTGGTGACTTTGAATCTCTAATGAGTATTTCAGCTCTTGCATCCTGGCAGTCATTATCGGCATCAACCCAATGTGGCCAATCTTTTCTATTATAAGTAAGCGAGCCAATTGCGAAGCCTTTTGGCACTGGTTTAATTATATTTGGCGAACTGGATGTTGGCTTGCTTTTACTGCTATGGCAGTGATACTCGTTTCGCTTTTTATCGTTATGGCAACCCTCTGAATTCGTTCGACCACTGTGAGCTGAGGCACTACTGGAGGCCATCAAAGTTAGTATTAATATTAGCGCTTTCATTAAAATTCCTTATACCTGACGTTATTTAACCAATAACGTCACTGTCTAAAGCTATGGTTGATAAATATACAATAACCGATTTAATTGCATTTTATAATGGGGATGTCTGACCAACGTGTTGTGTAGTGAGGTGATAAGAAAGCACGCTTCATATTCCACGTTTGTGTAAGCTTTTCACTGCCGATTGATAAAGTGCCCACGCCATATCGTTTATTTATAGCATCTAAGCACTCCATCATCCTTGGTTTATCTTCACTGACAGAGAACATGTCAGCTTGTTGGAATATCTCACTCTCTAATTCTATTGCACCAATACCGCAGCGATAAAAGCGCGTATTTACTTTAAAAATATCATTTATGACGTCAGAGACGGCTTTAGCCATAACACTGGTATCCGATGTCGGTATGGGAAACTCATATAGAAGTGATTTTTTATAATAAAATTCTTCGTGAGGTGAGCTGGCAGCAAATATAACGATACGTTTTGCTAAAGAGTGCTGATCCCTCAGTTTGCGGCCAACAATGGCAGCATGCGTAACGAGAGCTGATTTTAGTGTTGTTATATCACAGACTCTTTCACCAAAGCTTCTTGTAGAGTATATCTCTTTTTTATTCTGCTTTACTTCATCCCAACTTAAACACGCGATACCGTTTAATTCGCTGACTGTTCGCTCAACGACAACACTGAACATTCTTCTCATGGCCTTAGGATTTTGGCAAGCGAGCTCCCAAGCTGTGTTAATCCCCATGAATTTAAGTTTCTTTCCTAAACGGGAGCCTATGCCCCATACATCAGTGACATCCATTCGCGTCAGTATTGCTTGGCGAGAATGCTCATCGTTAATAACTGCAACACCGTTATAGCCGGACAGCTTTTTAGCTGCATGGTTGGCGGCTTTAGCTAGCGTAGGTGTCGTACCAAACCCAACACCAACGGGTAGACCGGTTTCACGCCAAACAGCACGGCGTATTGTTTGTCCATAGTCGGCCCAATCATCAATGATTTTAGTGAAGCCAGTAAAACGAAGGAAAGACTCATCGATACTATAAACATAGTGGTCATCACAAAAGCGGTTTATAACCGTCATCATTCGATCGCTCAAATCAGCATACAGCTCATAGTTTGATGAGCGAACAACCACATTATGTTGTTCTAGGTAGTTTTTAACTTTGAAGTAAGGCTGAAATTTTGGAATGTTCAGCTTTCTGGCAATAGGGCATATGGCGCAAATACACCCATCGTTATTTGTTAGAACCACAACTGGTTTAAAGCGAATAGAGGGGTCAAAGACCTTTTCTGCACTCGCATAAAAAGCAACAGCATCTACGAGGGCAAACATCGACTCAGCTCGGCTTTATTCTTATGAAGACGAATGCTCGAAGTAACAACACCTTCTAATTTAAAGTCATCATTTTCAGAGATATAAACAGACTGATAGTTTTTAGAAGCAGAAATGAGTAAACGGTTTTTTTTATCTATTATTTTACACACAAAAGTCCCGTTATAACTCGCAACAATCACATCGCCAGTACTCACATTTTCAGCTCTATCTACAACGAGTAAGTCACCATCGAAAATCCCTACATCTTGCATTGATTCACCCGATGCTAAACCGATAAATGTCGCATTAGGGTGCTTTATTATGAGTTCATCGAGTGAAATTCCAAGCTCTGTATATTCTGCTGCAGGAGACTCAAATCCTGTAATACCGGCCTCTATAAAAATTGGAATAACAAACATACGCACCTCTACACTGTTTATTTGTACAGTATAATTCAGCTTGCAACGCTTACCAAGAAATTTAAATGTTAAATGAGAGCTTAACTAAGCTAATATCGTTCTTACTTCAGCAAAACAATGAGTTATCGAGATATCATCTTTAATGAGGTGTCACCGTTTCGTGAAAACTATTCTGTGGAATAATCTTAATTAAAGACTGGCCTAAAAGCCTATTTAGTTATTAATATAAAGGCGGTTTTTTGAGCAAACTATAAGAAAGCGGAAGAGGGGTAAACTCGTTTTTGCCCCAAAACGTGTTGAGGCGAATGCCTCAAAAGAGCGATCAACGGACATTCGACCTACCTCAGTCGAACGACTGCTTAGCCCAAAAATGCGGACATAGCTATTTATTCTTTATCTAATATCAATTAGCGAACCATGTACAATTATGAAACCTTAGGCAAACGTAAACTACAAGACTTGTAGATATAAGTATCACTCTTCAAGCAACTGCAATACCCCACATTCTTTAACTTTTCTATCATCTGTGCATGCCGAGGCTATCTCAGATAGGGTAGCCTTTAGCTCCTCAAGCTCTGCAATGCGATGCGTGACGTCAACCATATGTTGATGGATCAAATTGTTCACACTAGAACAACTTTTATCGGGATTATTTTTTGTATCCAACAGCTGTTTAATTTCTATTATGGTCAAATCTAATGAGCGACATTGTTTAATGAATCGCAGTGCTCTCAACGATGATGCGTCGTAAATTCTGTAGTTGCCTTCACTGCGATTGCAAGCCTCAAACAAATCCTGTTTTTCATAAAAACGGATCGTCTGAATAGAACACCCACTTTTTTTTGATAGCTCACCTATTTTCATAAACGTGCCTTTGTGTTGTTGACTCTATACTAGGTATAGACTTTACACTGTACCTATAGTTTTGGGAATAAGAGTTGAACAATGAGTGGTTGCGGCTGTGAAGTGGAAATCAAAGATGCCTCACAAAAACGGGTTCTGTATTGGCTGCTCGGCATCAATGCGACGATGTTTTTCGTTGAGATGACCGTGGGTATTTTGGCTGACTCTACTGCTTTAATAGCAGACTCTGTGGACATGCTAGCGGATGCCGTTGTATACGGCATAGGTATTTATGCTGTGGGCAAATCTATACTTCACAAAGCCAAAGCTGCGAAAATCAGTGGTTACTTTCAGCTATTGCTGGGCGTAATTATTCTTATTGATATTACCAGAAGGTTATTCTTGGGCAGTGAGCCTATCTCATCACTAATGATAGGAATGGGGTTCATTGCACTAATTGCAAACGTCGTTTGCTTGGTGATCATTCGTAATCATAAAAACGACGAAGTACATATGCGAGCCAGCTGGATTTTTTCGGCCAACGATGTCATCGCCAACATGGGTGTCATTATCGCCGGAGTTTTAGTGGTATGGCTTGATAGCAGAGTACCGGATTTGGTTATCGGCTGTATTGTGTCGATTGTCGTGCTGCGCGGAGCGTGGATGATCCTCAAAGATGCCAAGCAGGAAGTACTTAATAGCGAAGTACAGAAAGGTAAAGCGGGTGATCCACTATGACATACAACAAAGCGGTTAAGCCACATATCGATTCCAAATTAACAGATTACTCAGATGCAATGTCTAACAATAATGAGAGGCAGGCATTTGCAGCGCTGGAGGATGCGCATGTAATTGGTCAGCACTCTACTTATTATCATTGTTTAATTCATTGTAAAATGCTGCGACACGGTCTTCTAAACAAAGATTGGAGAGCCGTTTTTGGACAAGTAATAAGAATAGTTGGTGCTGCAACCAAAACAGCTATCGGCCTTGTACCTAAAGGGAATACAGGTGGCACTGACATCAGCCCCTTTAAGCGACTGCCAATCAGTGCTGAAAATCAAGCGATATTGGACAAAATCAACCATGCATAATCATAACCACAGTCACAGTGATAACAGCGCATCAAAACGTATTGGCTGGGCATTTTTCTTGAATGTCGTGTTCACTATCATTGAATTTATCGGCGGGTGGCTGACAAACAGCACGGCTATTATGGCCGACGCAGTGCATGATTTGGGCGATAGTTTATCCATTGGCACCGCTTGGGGCTTAAATAAACTCAGTGATAAACAAGCAACCAATACATTTTCCTATGGCTATAAACGCTTTTCACTTCTTGGTGCATTGATTAACGGGTTAGTGTTAACGACTGGCTCAATATGGATCTTATTCGAAGCTATCCCAAGGCTTTCTGCACCCGAAATGCCGCAAGTCGAAGGCATGATACTCCTGTCAATTTTTGGCATCGCCGTTAATGGATTTGCTGCGTATAAACTTAGCGAAGGGAATTCCTTAAACGAACGTATTTTAAACTGGCATTTGCTTGAAGATGTTTTGGGTTGGGTGGCAGTGCTGATCGTATCGATCGTGCTGATGTTTAAGCCATGGCCAATTTTAGATCCTATCTTATCCATTGGCTTCACGTTATTCATTTTATTCAATGTAGTTAGAAATCTAAAAGAAACCTTATTGTTATTCCTGCAAGCCACGCCCGATGCTAAGCAGATGGAGGAAGTGCGTAAAGTACTCATGTCATTTGATGATGTGGCGGATATACATCATTTTCATATCTGGTCTTTGGACGGTGAACATAGCGTCATGACGGCACATGTGGAGTTGAAACAAGATGTTTCGGTTTCTCAATTGAGAACACTTAAAGACGAACTTCGCCAAGGTCTTGATGAGTTTGATTTTGTGCACACTACCATTGAAATTGAATTTGCCAATGAAGATTGTCGTGATGAGTAATGTAATGATTGAAATACTTTGTTTAGGTTGGTCGATTGGTCTTAGTTCGATTACCTGTTAATATGAAAAAGATGAGAGTAGATAGATATGTTTAGTGTAAGGGTGACAAGTTACCTGCTGATTTCGCTGATTTTGTTTCAGTCGTTTTCTGCTGTCGCCAATACATTGGATTCTCATACTGTCGACTCACAACATCTAAATGAAATACACGAACATCAATTGGGCGATAACATCGCTACTGAACATGCGCAGGTTCAACTAAAATCTAGCGAACAACCTGATGCTGATAACGTCCCCGTAGATAAATCTCACAATCCTGCTGATTGCCACCACTGTGGCCATTGTCACGGAACCCATGCCCAATGGATTGTAAGCACCAATGGTATCGAACTCGATTCTGTTGCCACCCATCACAATTTCTATTACTTATCAAAAGTAATAGATGCACCGATCACGCAATTACTACGCCCACCTAAAGCATAACCCTGAACTAATCAAACACCGTTCGCCAACAGTTTGGCGATATATATTTTTTTGATAATTTAGGAATAAAACAATGATGCATTTTTCATTGAGTCGCCCTATGCGTGTGCACGCTTGGGTGATTTTCACGATGCTTGTTCTTTTGACAACACACACCGTGGTAGTAGCACAAACAAACAGTATCACCAATCGCGAAATGACCTTGCAAAGCGCCATACAGCGAACATTAGCGAATTCACCCGAGTTGCATGAGTTCACATATAGGCAACAAGCGATTGAGGGAGAAATTAAAACTGCTTCTCTCAAACCAGCCCTCAACGTAGGCATTGAAATGGAAAACTTCTTAGGAACAGGCGAGGTCTCTGGCATTAAGGACACCGAGTTGACTCTCACATTGTCGTCGGTCATTGAATTGGGCAATAAACTCAACTCACGTAAGGCGTTTGCTAAGGCGCAATCCACCTTAGTCGAAGCGCAAAAACAAGTGCACACCTTGGATGTACTGGCTGAAGTGACACGTCGCTACATCGATGTATTGGCGCAACAAGCGTTAATTGACGCGCAACAAGAGGCAGAAACACTTGCTCGATATACCTATCAGGCTGTCACAAGACGCGTGGATGCAGGTGCTTCCCCTGCATTTGAACAGAAACGCGCTGAAGCAGCGCTAGCAAGAGCTAGACTGGATGTGGTGACGGCACAGCAAACTAAGCAAGGCATGATAAATAGTCTGGCTATTATGTGGGGGGAAAAAGATCCCACTTTTACTGATGTGGAGGGTGACTTATTTGCGCTGCAATCGTCTCCTTCGTTAACCGCGCTTTTCACCACTCTATTGGACAGTCCCAATCTTGAGGTCTATACGCAAGGTTCGAGATTGCAGGCTTCCCAAGTCCGCCTTACTCAAGCAGCTAATCAATCGGATTTAAGCTGGACGGCCGGTATCAGGCGCATGAATGGCATAGATGAAACAGCCTTTGTAGCAGGCGTGAGTATGCCTCTGTTTGCCGGTGACCGAAATCTTGGCGAGTACCAAAAGCAGCGAGCAATTCAGGCACAGCTGGAACAACAAAAAGAGTCAGCGACGCAAAACCTATACCATCAGCTAAATATGGCCTTGGTGGTCAGAAACAATGCGTTGCTCAATGTACATACACTGCAAAACTCTATTATCCCACCCTTAGTTCAAGCGCTGGAATTAGTAGAACAAGCCTATATCAACGGTCGATTCAGCTACCTTGAATGGGTGAGTACACGTCAAGAACTACTCAATGCCAAACAAGCCTTAATTCAATCAGCGAAGCAAGCTCATCAGCGCGGTGCAGATATCGAATCACTGACTGCACAGCCACTTGTGGATACGATCAACACCTCTTTTTCGAGAAAAACAAAATGAACAAAAATATATTAAATAAGAAGCAAAACGCTCTGTTAGTTTTCATTGTTTGCAGTGCGTTGGGATTTTTTTCAAGCACCACAATACAAGCATCAGAAGGCGAACATGGTAAAGAGGAAGCCCATAAGGATGAACGCGTATTCATGTCAGATAGCATGGCGCAAAAAATGGGCGTAATGACGCAAAGTGTGCAAACGGGTAGTCTCAATATTACCACCACTGTCTACGGAAATATCGTGACCGACCCTGCTTCACTGAGTCATGTGCGTGCACGATTCGACGGTATGGTGACCAAGGTCAATGCAAATTTAGGTAAAAAAGTTAAAAAAGGCGAGACACTGGCGGTAGTTGAATCCAACGAAAGCCTGAAAAGTTATCCCGTTGCCGCGCCGTTTTCAGGCACCGTGATTGCCAGACATGCCAATGAAGGCGAGTTATCTAATGGCCAAGTGTTATTTTCAATCGCAAACTATGATGACGTGTGGGCACAGCTTAAAGTCTTCCCACAACAGCTCTCTGATATTGCAGAGCAGCAAAGTGTTCAACTTAGTGTGGCAGGCTCATCGTTAGAAACCACTATCCAGCATATCTTACCCTCGCCAGATGAAAAACCGTATGTATTGGCGTATGCCAAAATAGCTAATACCTCAGGTCAGTGGCCGGTTGGCGCGGCTATCAAAGGGCTTGTCACAATCAACAAACTTGATGTCGCCATGATGGTGCCTAAAGCGTCGATTCAAGAGTTTGAAGGGGCTTCTGTCGTGTTTGTCAAAGAAGGTGATGAATACCGTCCCGTGCCCGTTACCTTAGGTCAACAAGATAACTACAATATTGAAGTGTTATCAGGTCTGCACATTGCAGATGTGATTGTCAGCCAGAACAGCTACCTGTTTAAAGCCGATTTAGAAAAGTCGGAGGCCGGTCATGACCACTAATAACTCAATGCTATTTACTTGGTCATGCGTCTCAGTTATTGGGGGACGAACACATGATTGAATCCATATTACGTTTATCCATAGAGCGACGAGGGATAATGCTGATGTTGATCTTCCTTGTGCTGGGCATGGGGATATTCAGTTATCAAAAATTACCTATCGATGCGGTACCCGATATCACTAACGTGCAAGTGCAAATCAATACACAAGCACCGGGCTATTCGCCTTTGGAAACCGAGCAGCGGATCACATTCGTAGTAGAAACAGCACTGGCGGGATTACCTGACCTGTCCTACACCCGCTCTTTATCACGCTACGGCCTGTCTCAGGTAACAGCGGTATTTGATGAAGGCACTGATCTGTATTTTGCGCGTAATCTCATCAATACGCGATTAGGCGCAATCAAAAGTCAGCTACCAGAAGGGTTAGCGCCTGAAATGGGACCTATCGCTACTGGGTTGGGCGAAATCTACATGTATACCTTGCGAGCCAAGCAAAATGCGATGCAAAAAAATGGTGAGCCTTACAATGCAATGGCGCTTCGCGAGATACACGACTGGATTGTAAAACCGCAGCTCGCACTGGTTAAGGGGATCACTGAAGTCAACGCCATTGGAGGCTATGTTAAGCAATACCATGTGAATCCTGAACCACAGCTTATGCTGAATTTTGACATTAGTCTAAGCGATATCCATCGTGCTCTGGAGCGAAACAACACCAATCAGGGGGCGGGGTTTGTTGAGCGAAATGGGCAACAAATACTGGTGCGCTCACAAGGTCAACTTCAAACACTTAGCGATATCGAAAATGTGGTAATAAAACGCATTAATACTGTCCCCGTTGCGGTGAAAGACATTGGCAGTGTGGCTATTGGTAAGGAGCTGAGAACTGGTGCGGCAACGCAGGAGGGTGAAGAGACCGTTTTAGGTACAGCAATGATGCTAGTCGGCGAAAACTCACGAGCCGTTGCTCAATCCGTAGCCAAAAAGGTGAAGGACATTCAATCCAGCTTGCCTGATGGTATTGTCATTGAGCCAGTCTACGACCGTACCCTACTGGTCGATAAAGCTATCGAAACGGTTCAGAAGAATTTAGTGGAAGGTGCGTTATTAGTCATAGTGATCTTGTTCATATTGCTTGGCAATATTCGCGCCGCGCTCATCACTGCGGCAGTTATACCGCTAGCGATGTTGGCGACCATCACTGGGATGGTCAATACCGGTGTGTCTGCCAACCTAATGAGCCTTGGGGCATTGGATTTTGGATTAATTGTCGATGGTGCGGTGATCATCGTAGAGAACTGTATCAGGCGGTTATCCGAGTCTCAGAAACGCACAGGTGGAGTCTTGCCACTAAAAGGGCGGCTAGAACTGGTTTTTCAAGCGACCAACGAAGTCATTCGTCCTAGCTTATTCGGTGTATTGATTATTACTGTCGTGTATATCCCGCTGTTCTCATTGACAGGCGTTGAGGGCAAGATGTTCCAACCAATGGCGGCAACGGTCATCATGGCGCTGATAGCAGCGATGCTGTTCTCCATTACCATTGTACCGGCGGCAGTCGCGATGTTTATGGCAGGTAAAGTCAGTGAGAAAGAAAGCTTCATTATTGTTGCAGCTAAATCCGCCTATCGTCCTATCATTAATCTTGCACTGAAATTACGCTGGATAGTGCTTTTCGGCTCAGTCGTGCTGGTAGTGGGCAGCTTATGGTTGGCAACGCGATTAGGCTCTGAGTTTGTTCCCCAGCTTGACGAAGGAGACATCGCACTGCACGCCATGCGAATACCGGGCACAGGTATTGAACAAGCCGTCGCAATGCAAAAAACACTTGAATCTACCTTGATGGAATACGAACAGGTACTCACAGTGTTTGCGAAAACCGGTACCGCAGAAGTAGCTACCGATGCGATGCCGCCCAACGTAACCGATACCTTTGTGATGCTAAAACCACGAGCGCAATGGCCTGATCCTGACCTATCAAAAGCTGAATTCGTGGAAACCCTTGAGCGAGACTTACAAGCGGTGACAGGTAATAACTATGAGTTTACCCAACCTATCCAAATGCGCTTTAACGAGTTGATTAGTGGGGTAAGGGCTGATCTTGGTATAAAAGTCTTCGGAGATGATTTAACCACGCTTGTTGCCTCTGCAAACGACATCTTAACAGTTTTGCAATCAATTGACGGCGTGGCGGATGCACGACTTGAACAGGTCGATGATATCCCTATCTTCACTATTAACCCCAAGCCAGTCGAGTTGGCACGTTATGGATTGGACGTCGCCGATTTACAGGAGTGGTTGGCGTCAGCTATCGGGGGTAATACCGCAGGCTTAATTTTTGAGGGAGATAGACGATTCGAGTTGCTTGTGCGATTTGATGAAGGTATCCGCACAAACTTAGATGCCATTGACAGCACTCCTATTATTACGTCCGATGGGGAATTTGTGCCGTTATCAGAAGTCGCTACGCTGGGTTATTCGTCTGTTCCCAATCAAATCAGTCGAGAAAACGGTAAGCGCAGAGTCGTGGTTACCGCCAATGTCAGAGAGCGCGACTTGGGGAGTTTTGTTGACGAAGCCAAAATCAAAATAACCGAACAGGTAGCTCTACCAGCAGGCTACTGGCTGGATTATGGCGGCACGTTTGAACAGCTTGAAAGTGCCAGTCAGCGACTGTCTATCGTGGTGCCGGCCACGCTTTTCCTGATACTTGTGTTACTAGTGGTGGTGTTTGGCTCATTTCGTGATGCCTTGATCATCTTCACTGGTGTGCCTTTAGCCTTAACAGGAGGTGTTTTCGCACTCTGGATGCGTGACATGCCACTGTCTATATCTGCCGGAGTCGGGTTTATTGCGCTCTCTGGTATTGCGGTACTAAACGGCTTAGTGATGTTGTCATTTATTAAACAGCGAGTACTAGAAACAGGTGACTTGATTAACTCAATCGTTGATGGAGCTATCACAAGATTGCGTCCGGTTCTGATGACGGCACTGGTAGCAAGTTTAGGTTTCATCCCCATGGCACTGAATGTCGGGACTGGCGCTGAAGTGCAAAGACCGCTTGCAACGGTAGTGATTGGCGGGATCATCTCGTCCACCATCCTAACATTGGTCGTTTTGCCTATTTTATATCGGATGATGCACTCGAAATTAACTAAGGAGTGAATGTTGGGCACCGTATTGCAGAAAATACGGTGCTCTTCGTCTGGAAATTTAAAACAACTGAAAATGATTACTGAACTGTATATTCACCAATAAGAAGCTGATTGTCCGGAATACTACAATTACCACCAATTCAATCAAGGTCGAATGATGATCTGCAAATGACACAAATTTAACAGTCAGGTCTAACGTTCGACTGTCCGCTTATAGGCTCAAAGCAGACCGTCAGAGAATTTCTGCTCAACAACTGCAATTGGCACTTAGCTGAACTTCGCCAAAGAGCTACAAGCAAACATTGAGTTATTGGTTTTAATAATTAGCTTTTAACTAATTTTAAATAAACTTTAAAGCTGGTAGTTTGATTATTTGAACTGACCTCTATATCTCCACCGTTTGCTTGCGCTAGAGCTTTAACTATTGCAAGCCCTAAACCTGCTCCGTCACTGTGTCGTTGCCGCGACTTATCAGGTCGATAAAAGCGGTCAAATAAATAAGGTAAATGCTCAGAAGGTATTCTCTCCCCTGTATTAATCACTGAAATGCATATTTTTTCAGCGGTGGTCATTTCACTGTTTACAGTGATTGATGAGCCTTTTGGAGCGTACCTAATTGCATTGGATAGTAAGTTTGATAATAATTGACGAAAGTGTAATTTGTCACAATAAAAACAAAGGTTTTGACCTTTTTTATTAAATGCAATCAATGAGTCTTCAGCCAAAGCGTCAAAATACTCAAATAACACTTCAATTTCATCATGGCTTTTTAGAGTGTTTTGAACTGGTTTAATTAGCCCGTTTTGAGTTTTGGCGAGCCAAAGCATATCACTAACCATTTTCGTTAATCGCTCGAGTTCTTCTAAGTTAGAAAATAATAATTCTTGATACTCTTCCAACTGCCTTTTTTTAGATAATCCAACCTGTGTTTGAGTAATTATATTCGTTAGTGGAGTTCGTAGTTCATGAGCAATATCACTAGAAAAATTTGATAAGCGAATAAATTCACCCTGGAGCCTGTCGAGCATTGAGTTAAACGACTGCACCATATTAACAAGCTCAATAGGCACTTTATTTTCATCGAGCCTTACATCCATTTTATTAGTTTGGATATCGTGTATTTTCTGACTTAAACCTCGTAAAGGGTTTAATCCTTGATGTACAGCAAACCAAGCCACCAATGAAATGAGTACCGCTGAGCCAAACATAATGGCCCAAAGGCTTTGTTGAAATTGATTGAGAAAGTGTAAATGAAAGCTCATGTCTATCGCTGTAGTAATTTTGTATTGCTGTTGCTCAGTACTTAAATTACTCACCAGAGCTCGGTAGGTGTGGGTATCATTTTGCCATGAGGTAATGTTGTTACGGTTAAAGCCAGTTGAAGCCTTAGCACTCATTACAAAATCACTAAAATCTCGTTCAGAGCTTTGAAAAATGAGATCTCCTTTTGCGGTATTTACCTGATAGTAAACACCGTGATGACCCGCTACAGCGTTAGATAATTCATTTTTAAATTTCAGGTTTGATTTATAGTGTTGTCTTAAAACTAATTCAATAGATTGATTAATAACATGCAGTTCACTACTATCTTGCTGGAAAAAATGATGTTTTATCGAACTATTTATTAAGGTGGCAACTAAAGTTAAGCACGCAATAACGGTTACAGCCACAAACAACACAACACGCATCGTAAGTGATAAAGGCCGTGACTTAATAGCCATCAGTTTCAACCTCTAATTTATAGCCCATACCGCGAACTGTATGAATTAATTTAATAGTAAAGTCATCATCAACTTTTGCTCTTAGCCTACGAATGGCAACATCAATCACATTGGTGTCGCTATCAAAATTCATATCCCATACTTGAGAAGCAATTAACGAACGTGGCAGTACTTCACCTTCGCGCCGTAACAATAGTTCAAGTAAGCTAAACTCTTTATTACTCAATAAAATACGCTTGCCTGCACGTTGTATTTTTCGCTTTGGAATATCCATTTCTAAATCAGCAACGATCAGTATATCGTCAACTGTTTGTACTGCACCACGGCGAATAAGAGTGCGTACTCTTGCTAAAACTTCAGCAAAAGCAAAAGGCTTTATTAAATAGTCATCAGCACCAAGTTCGAGCCCCTTTACTCTATCGTCTATGCTATCGCGAGCAGATAAAAATAGTACTGGGGTTTTGTTATCTGCTTCACGTAGCGACTGTAAAATTTTCCAACCGGATACGTCAGGTAACATGACATCAAGTATTATTACATCAAATAATTCGGTCATTGCTAGGTGATGACCGTCAAGACCATTGCGCGCCAAAGAAACCTGAAAACCAGCTTCACTTAGTCCCTGTTTTAAATAATCTCCCGTTTTTGCTTCATCTTCAACAACTAATAAGCGCATACAATTCCTTCATTAAAGTCCTAACAACTACCTCTGCAAATATTATGCAGTATCTGTCACTACAGCAACATGACACCAAGATTACAACTTTGTAATGTTCGCGTCATGTTGAAGACAGGTCTATTTTCTATACTCAATACATATTCTGCTATGAAGGAGTAAGGAAATGGGGTTTAAAAAGTCATCACAACAGGTTAGCACACCACGAAGACGATTTGTTCAAGGCTTAATTGCAGGAGGTGTACTTGCTGCTTTTCCGAGTGTATTACATGCTGCATCATCTTTAGTAGCAGGAACAATAACAGGCACTGTGCCCGAACTTAGCGGCGAAGTAATTGATCTGGTTATAGATGAATCGCCGGTTAACTTTACTGGCGTAGTACGTATGGCGACAACTATCAATGGATCTATACCCGCTCCTACCTTGCGCCTCAAAGAAGGCGATGACGTTACTATTAGAGTAACAAATAAGTTATCAGTACCGAGTTCAATTCATTGGCATGGCATTATTTTACCGTATCAAATGGATGGCGTACCAGGTATCAGCTTTAAAGGCATTATGCCGGGCGAAACCTTTGTTTATAAATTTAAACTGCAACAAAGCGGTACATATTGGTATCACTCACATAGTGGCTTTCAAGAAATGACAGGCATGTACGGTGCATTAATTATTGAACCGCGAGAAAACGATATTATTAGTGCAGATAACGAGCATGTTATTCAATTATCTGATTGGACTGATGATGACCCAATGGCGCTGTTCCGTAAATTAAAAGTACAGAGTGATGTATTTAATTTCAATCAACCCACTGTCCCAGAGTTTTTCGATGACGTTTCAAGCAGCAGTATTTCAAATGCTCTACAGCGCCGAAAAATGTGGAATCAGATGCGAATGAATCCTACAGATTTAGCTGATTTATCTGCATCAGCAATGACTTTTTTAATGAACGGTAGTACTCCAATGGCAAACTGGCGTGGATTATTTAAAGTCGGTGAAAAGCTTAGGTTAAGGTTTATTAATGGCTCTAGTAATAGCTTTTTTGACGTGCGTATCCCCGAGTTAAAACTAACGGTTGTACAAGCAGATGGGCAAAACGTTGAACCAGTGACAGTTGATGAATTTAGATTCGGCCCTGGTGAAACCTACGACGTAATTGTTGAGCCTAAAAATGATGCCTATACGATTTTTGCTCAAAGTATGGATCGCTCTGGTTACGCAAAAGGAACTTTATCAAGCTCGCCTAATATTGATGCGCCAGTACCTGCACTTGACCCTGTTGAATGGTTAACGATGACCGATATGATGGGCAATATGACCCACGGCGGTGAGCACTCTGCAATGGCTGGTATGGCAGGCATGTCAGGTATGAACTCTAAAGAAATGGATCATAGCGCTATGGGCCACGGTGCAATGGCGATGGATCATAGCAAACATGGTATGTCTGAAAACCCATTAGCGGTTGCCAGCTCTAAAGTGCGTCATGCAAAAACGGAGTATGGAGCTTCAGTTGATATGCGCGTTGATATGCCTAGAACAAATCTTGATGATCCTGGTATTGGTTTACGTAAAAATGGTCGTCGTGTTTTAACACTTGCAGATTTACACTCACTTGAAGGGATCACTAACCAGCAAGAGCCAGAAGCTGAAATTGAGCTGCATTTAACCGGAAACATGGAGCGTTATAGCTGGTCATTTGATGGCTTAGAATTTGGTAAAAGCACGCCAGTGCATATGAAGCATAACCAACGTTTAAGAGTTATTTTACAAAACGATACCATGATGACGCACCCTATGCATTTGCATGGTATGTGGAGTGATTTAGAAAACGAGCAAGGTGATGTGCAAGTGCGACGTCATACGATACCTGTTCAACCCGCACAAAGAATCAGCTTTTTAACCACCCCTCACGATGTAGGTCGCTGGGCTTGGCATTGCCATTTATTATTCCATATGGATGCCGGTATGTTTAGAGAGGTAGTCGTATCATGAAACAATTAAAACTATCTAAATCATTAGGTTTATTAATGTTAACAGGGGCTTCATTAATTAGTTTCCCTTTATTAGCGCAAAGTGAAATGGCACAAATGAATAGCGCTAAGATGCAACCACAAGGAGGAAGTGCACCTAAAGATGCAAGAGACCCCCATGCTTACTCTGCGGGAACAACTTTAACAGAAGGCCCATATGCGCTTGAGGGCAATGAGCGATTAACACTCGCTGATGAGCATCCATTTTACGCATTACTAGGCGATCGTCTTGAATATAACGAGCAAGCAAACGCAGGTGTATTTGACTTACAAGCATGGTACGGCACTACCTTTGATCGATTGGTAATTAAAACCGAGGGTGATTTCAGCGAAGGAAGTATTGAAGAAAACCAAACCGATATTTTATGGGGTCACGCCGTATCAGCATATTGGGATACTCAAGCAGGTGTTCGTCTTGATTACAATAAAGAAGGTGAAAATCGGCAATGGTTGGCTTTTGGCTTACAAGGTTTAGCCCCTTATTGGTTTGAACTTGATATGACAGCATACGTAGGTGAGCGAGGCAATACCGCATTTACGTTAGAGGCAGAGTACGAACTATTACTCACGCAAAAGCTAATTATACAACCGCGAGCCGAAATTACACTTTATGGCAAAAACGATAAACAAAACGAACTTGGAAGTGGCCTATCAAGCAGCGCGATTGGCTTTAGGGTTCGTTATGAATTTACACGCCAGTTTGCGCCCTATATTGGCGTTGAATGGAGCAATAAATTTGGCAATACCGCCGACTATGCCACATCAAGTGGACAAAGTAGCAACAACACCGCATTTGTTACGGGTATTAAATTTTGGTTTTAATCATTTTAAATAAGAGGTAATTATGAAGTTTTTTAATTCTGCAGTAGCTATTTTAGGTTTAGTACTTACATTTTCCGCATCAGCGCATATATCACTCAAGCAATCAACACCTGCGCAAGAAGCCATGTTAATGAAAAGCCCAGAGCAACTTTCGTTAACTTTTGGTGGTGAAGTAAGGCTAGCAAAAGTCATCATCAAAGATGAAAAAAATAAATCAATAAACTTTGATTTCAAACCAAGCTCTACCCCAAGCACAGACTTTAGTTGGTCATTGCCGAGCTTAGTCCAAGGCACTTACACGGTTAAATGGACAGCACTGGGTGGTGATGGACATAAAATGACCGACACGTTTAGATTTATGGTACACAAAAGTGAATCGCATAAGATGATGCAAGAACAATCTAATACCCACAGCAAACATAATCATTAAGTAGCAACATAATGCAATTAAGTGAATGGTCAGTACTCTTACTATTATTAAAACTAGCAAGCTATATCGCAATTTCAGGGCTTGCGGGCACTTTATTAATGCGCTTTATGTGTGGCAACAGCAATGTTGCAGGGCATCACTTAATTAGCTTTTATCAGTTCTTAAAACGTTGGCAAATTACGTGTGTAGTTACAGGTAGTATTGCTGCACTTTTACAAGTACCAATAGAAGCTGGAGCAATGGCTGAATCAGGCTTTATGGGAATGTTTGACCCCTTTATGCTTGAAATTGTTTGGCAATCAGTCATAGGTGACCAAGCAACGTTTAGAATACCAGCGCTTATTATTGCTCTAATTAGCGCATGTATGTGGAGTGTGGAATCAGATGATAACGTAGCAGGTTATAAAAACGTTGCCGTTATACTAATCATGCTTGGGTTTATCGCTTATAGCTTCACTTTTACTGGGCACAGTGCAAATGAAAATGGGTTAGTGAAAAGTATTTTAACCTTTCACCTTATTGCCATTGCGAGCTGGTTAGGGTCATTGTGGCCGCTTTACAAAAGCTGCACTTTACTACCTACCAGTGAAGTAAAGCGGTTAATGCATTACTTTGGTCAACTCGCTATTGTTATTGTATTTGTACTACTTATTTCGGGCTTAACTCTGCTCCTGCAGTACCTAGAGTCATTTTCTGCATTGTTTACATCAAATTATGGGCAACTAATTTTATTAAAGCTGTTACTCGTCAGCGCGATGCTGTTACTAGGTGCATGGCATAAGCTTTTTTTAGTCCCGCAAATCACTCAACAACACCATATAAGTATATTAAAACGCTCGATCACTGTTGAAATATTAATTGCCCTATTTGTACTTATTACAACAAGTGTATTTACAACACTTGTTGGTCCGCCTATTTAACGATTAATAAAAAAGGAAAATGTATGTTAATTAAATCCTCTAATTTAAAAATTTTATTGCTACTAATTTTTAGCGCTGTTAGTTCTTTTGCTGTGAACGCACACACCCATGAAGAGCACACAAAAAAAGGCTGGGTCTTTGTTAATGTTGATAGCGAAGCTGCAAAGGCAGTTAGCTTATTTCATGCATCCCTAAAACAAGGCGATGCCAAAGGTGCCCGTAAATTACTGGCCGACGATGTCGTCATTTTTGAAGGCGGAATTGTTGAGCGTTCTGCAGATGTATACGCGAACCATCATATGATAGCGGATATGAAATTCTTAAGTGCAGTTGATAGTGAACTGCTAGAGCATCAAGTTCACACAAATGGAGACATAGCTTACTCAATTTCAAGAAGTAAAACTCAAGGAAAGTATAAAGGGAAAGATATTAAGTCTACGGGAATGGAATCAATCACATTAAAAAACACCGATAAAGGTTGGAAAATCACTCATATTCACTGGTCTAATTAAGGAGTTAACAATGCGAGTAATCTACATTACCTCAGCGTTTTTTTTATCATTAACTATGTCATTTTCGGCAATGAGTATCGAAAAAAAGCATAAAACATCAATAATCTATGAAAATTCAGAAAAACCTGAAATTGAGCTTACCGTTTATAAAAGTAAAAATTGTGGATGTTGTAATAAGTGGATTGCTCATTTGAGTGAAAACAATATTCAAACAAAAGCAATTAACGTTAATGACATGGGGTCGATTAAATCTCAGTATCAAATAAAACCTAATATGCGCTCATGCCATACAGCCGTATCAGCCGATGGATTTGTATTTGAAGGTCATGTTCCCGTTAAACATATAAAACAGTTTTTATCTGGGCAACACGCTCCGCACATTACAGGCTTAAGTGTACCAGCCATGCCTATTGGCACTCCCGGAATGGAAATGGAGGGTATATTTCACAAATATAATATTGAACTACTCACTGACAACTCAAATGAAGAAACCTACAGATACATAAGTAAATCCAGCGAGCAATTTTAGCCTAACGGCATAATTTTTGATTTAATTGTTAAATACCCATTTTACACAACAGGAAACACTGATTTGTGAGCTTGATAGTGTAAAAATTACTCACATGTAAAAACAAAATACAAAACTTTTAAGGAGCAATACAATGTCACACTATTCAAAATTTTTTTTAATGATAGCAACATCCACAATAACCATGTTTGTATTGATGTATTTGAACACCTACCAACTTAGTCATGTTTATTTTAGTGAAACTCGTACTTATATGGCGCTTTATATGGGAGCCACGATGGCAGTGATAATGCTACTTTTCATGCTCAATATGTATAAAGATAAAAAGAAAAATATAACAGTACTCATTGCTAGTGTTGCCGTATTTGCAGGAAGTTTATTTTTAGTTCGCTCACAAGTGACTGTTGATGATAGCTCATGGATGTCGGCGATGATCCCACATCATTCAATTGCCATACTCACCAGTGACAGGGCAAAAATCAAAGATAAACGCGTTCAAAAGCTTGCTACAAATATAATTGAAGCCCAAGAGCGAGAAATAAAAGAAATGCAATGGCTCCTAAAAGATATAGAGCAAAACGGCATTGCACAAACCAATGCTCAAGCACAATTAAGAGCTGTTCCAGATTTCAATTCAAATAAATAAATAAACCGCATAACATAAGGAGTAAAGCATGAGTAAATCAGCCCAACTTTTTAGAATGGCAACAGATGAGCATATTTGTCCGTTTGGTTTAAAATCGAAAGACCTACTAGAGCGAGAGGGATATACAGTTGATGATCAGCTTTTAACTTCTCGAGAGCAAACAGATGAATTTAAAAAACAACACAGTGTAGAAACTACACCTCAAGCATTTATTGATAATAAACGTATAGGTGGCTACGACGATTTACGTGATTACTTTAATAAGCCACAAGCAGCCCAAGAAGGTACAACTTACACGCCCGTGATTGCGATTTTTTCGGTTAGTTTTTTGCTTAGTGTGGCATTTAGTTTTGCATCGGATAATAGCTTATTATCAATGCAAACCGCTGAACTGTTTGTAGCCCTAACAATGGCAGTGTTAGCAATACAAAAGCTTCAAGACTTATTTAGCTTTACTAATTCATTTATAACCTATGACTTAGTCGCTATGAAAGTAGTCAGGTACGCTTATGTTTACCCATTTTTAGAAGCATTTGTTGGCATTGGAATGATAGCCGGGTTACCAGCCTATATTATTGCCCCTATTTCATTATTCATAGGTGGGGTTGGTGCTGTTTCAGTGATAAAAGCAGTCTATATAGATAAACGAGAGTTAAAATGTGCGTGTGTAGGCGGTGACAGTAACGTACCACTAGGGTTTATCTCTCTAACAGAAAACTTATTTATGATAGCTGCCGGTATTTGGATGTTTGTTAGGTAAATAACAGCTTTAATTTAAAAATATGATGACGAGCTTATTTATAGCACGAACCAGATTCAGTAGTTGAGTCTGGTTCTGCCTGAACTTAAAATGCCATCAATTTGCTCTGGCTTCTCTAAGGTATCTTGAAGTTACAACGAGACTAAAGTTTTTTATCAATTGCATGATTTAAAAAAGCACTAGCCCTCTAATTTTATTAAATAGATCTAATCTAAATTTGATTCCAGAATTCTTTTGGCAATAAATTTTTAATCATCCTAGTGTTTAAGAATTTATAAATTTAATTAATAAATTTTGTGAAATTTTTCTAGTCCGCTTAGAGCGATAAGCGGACATTAAAAAGTTAAATTTATTCCTGCTTATTTGAGTAGAAGGCTAATTTTGTGCGACAACATTATTAAACGCCGTTTTGGTGCAAAATAACAAGATCAATTCCTAGCTATTTTAATTACTCGTTTACAAAAGTAATTTTTGGTGAAATTATCAGGGTATGAAATATACGCCGTTTTAGTGTGTTATGAACCGCTAAAATGGTGTTCAATAAGCTGTTATAGGGCTAGATGATTAACCTACCCTCAGTGAATAATTAAAAGGATGAGTTATGGATAACCTTAAAGTACGTCTTGAAAACTGTTACGGTATTTCTTCATTAGATGAAGCTTTTGATTTGTCGAATGCCCGAGGAAAAGCTAAAGCTTACTCAATCTATGCCCCAAATGGATTGATGAAAACATCGTTTTCTAGAACTTTTGATGCTTTATCAAAAGGTGAAAAACCAAAAGAAGAGCGTTTTAATCGCCAAACAACTTGTATTGTTGAAGTTGATAATGTCGATATCCAAAAGGAACAAATATACGTTCTTAAATCTGAAATAGAAATAAACTCTGATAATGAAGCTGTAACGAATATTCTTATTAATCAGGAAAGTAAGGCTAGATATGACTCATTAATTTCAAATATTAATAAGCTGAAATCAAAGCTTGGTACATCACTCCAAAAAAAATCAAAAATAAAAAAAGATGATGTCGAAAATAAACTGATAAATGACTTTCACGCAGATGATTTTGTAAGAGCGATAGAGTTAGCAAAAGAAATTGTCATTGGAGATGATTTAGGAAGTTTTATTTATAATGATATCTTTGACCCTAAAGCTATTGCGATATTAGAGAGTCCTGAATTTTTATCAAAATCTAATGAGTTTAATCAACGATATCAAGAGCTTTTTAATCAGACAGGTTCTATTTATAGTCGCGGAGTTTTTAACCCTGTAAAAGCTGATACTTCTTTTAACACCTTAAACAACCAAGGGTACTTTGCAGGTGGGCATAAAGTTCACCTAAAAGGTGATGCTTCTTCAATTGATTACGAAGAGCTTCAAGAAAAGATGAAAATTGTGCATGAATCAATCGACAGTGATGCTGAGCTTAAAAAGTTAAGAGGTAACTTATCTAAAAATGCGCAAACTCAAGCGTTGATTTCATTATTGGAAAGTATTTCCGCAACAGAAGTTGATTTGCTTTTACATAATGTTAAGCCTGAGAATCAAGTAGAATTCAAGAGGAGCTTGTGGGCTTTTTATATTCAAAACAGTCCAGATACTGACGTATTTCTAGAAGCATTCTCTGCCAATCAGACTGAGCTACGACAAATCGAATTAGACGCAGCAACAGAAGCACCGAATTGGTCTAAAGCTATAGAGCTTTTTAATAACCGCTTTGTGGATATGCCATTCACTTTGTCACTATTCAACCAAGTTGAAGCTGCTTTAGGAAAAGATAAAGCAAAATTAAAATTCACGTTTAAAGATGGTGATGATCGAATAGATTGTACCAGAAGTGAAATAAAGTCTTTAAGCCAAGGAGAGAAGCGTGCACTCTATCTTCTTAATTTTATCTTTGAAGTCGAAGATAGAAAAAGGAAGTCAGCGCCAACACTTTTTATTATTGACGACGTTGCGGATTCTTTTGACTATAAGAATAAGCATGCAATTGTTCAATATCTTGAGGATATATCAAAAGTAGAGTATTTTTCACAATTAATTTTGACCCATAATTTTGATTTCTTCAGGACTTTATCAAATAGCTTCGTACATTATGAAAGATGCTTAATGGCTAGTAGAACGGCTGATGGCATAAAACTATCAAAAGCTGAAGGTATAAAAAATTATTTTATTGGTAAGTGGAAAGAGCACATAACAAGTAGTGATTTTATCTTATGCGCAACTGTACCTTTTACAAGAAATCTTCTTGAATACATAAAAGGTGAAGATGATCCTGACTACTTAAAGCTGACTAGCTTGCTTCACTGGAAAGAAGATACCTCCCAAATCACAATTGGGGAGTATTATGAAATTTATAATCGATTATTTGGCACAACCTACCCAACTAACAATACAAATTCATTTAAAGAATTACTATTTTCTAAAGCTAACGAGATCAAGAATAGGGCCAATCACGATGGCCTTAATTTAGAGGATAAAGTTCTTTTATCAATTGCTATTAGAATGACTTCTGAAATTTTTCTTATTGAAGAAATGCGTAAAATAAAAGAAAACGACGCTTATTGGTGTCAATCAAAGAATCAATTTGGCGCATTAATAAAGTCATATGTAAAAGAATTGCCAGATAGTAATGCTATCAAAACCCTTGAGAAAGTTAGTATTACTGTCAGCTCTAATATTCACCTTAATTCTTTTATGTATGAACCGATATTAGATTTAACTATTGAACACTTGACCACGTTGTATTCAGAAATATTAGAGTTAGAGTCTGCTGTGTCTGTTCCCCAAGAAAGTGAGCCAGCCCTATAACAACACGCCCTGAGGTGGACGACTAGTAAAATTTAGCTATTAATTGCAAATTTTAAAAGTGGTGAGCCTCTGCGTTTTAATGCTGCTAAATACGTTGATTCATCGTAGGGTGTATTCGTTTTCCAACACCTAAATACAATCCTTATCCATTTAAATGCCAGTGATCTAATAATGCTGTTGTGCGGCTTACCCTTGGCTTTTTGTTGCTCATAATACGCTTTAGCCCAAAATGAATAACGAATAGAAAAGCCTGCCCATTCTACAAATGTTTGCCTTAAAAAAGTGGGGCAACTATAACGCCAATGAGTCCACATCTTTTGACCACTGCGCTCAATAATAGGCGCTATACCCGCGTACTTTTGAAGCTCTGCAGCATCATTGTAACGCGCACGATTACTTCCAAAAGCAACAAGTAAACGTGGGGCGAGTTGTGGACCTGCACCGGGTAAGCTATCAAATATCTTTTTATCCTGCTGGGCTTTATGAGCCGATTTTATTGCTTTATCGAGCTTTTCAATACCTTTTAATAACACTTTAAATTGCGTAATAAGCACTTCAACGAGAATTTGATTAGGCACAATGACGCCTTCATCCAGAGTTAATGGCATTGAATTCTTAATACTGTCTAATCGTGCATTATTGACCGTGGAATAGTGTGAGTTATGACTCTCAAAAAAGTCGAGTAAAGTCTGTTTTCTTGCTTTTTTAACCGCAGTGAGTGACGGCCACTTCTGAATGAAGTCGCAGAATATATACGTGTCCTTTTCTTTAAACCATTCAAGTACCTGTGGGTAATAATTCTTTAATGCCGCTGTTATTTTATTGGATAAATCGACACTGTCTTGCACTAAACTTCGGCGATATTCAACAAGCTGAGACAGCGTTCGCATAGCTGCTGACTTTGTAGTGGTCAATAAAATTTGGCCACAGTTTTATAAGTAGCGCAAACAATGCCGCTAGGATACGAGAAATGATGTAACGGCAAATATGTACTATTTCAACTTAGAACGGTTTCATACACCGAATGGTGACCTATCGGCAGTAGAATATGAGCAAAGATCCTTAAGAAGCCCTGATTTGATTTCGCAGAACTTGGATGTACTTTTAATTAATCTAAGTTAAGTTTATACATCAATCTTGGTGGCATTATGTCTTCAAATTCACAATTTAACGCATTAGCTAGCTTGTATAATGTTTCTAACTTAATATTCACATTACCTCTTTCCATTTTTCCATAGTTACCACGCTCTATACCTACATAGGCGGCAAAACCTTCTTGCGAATAGCCTGCTTCTTTGCGTTTTTCACGTAGTTTTTCACCAAAATGTTTAACTAAATCACTCACCTGATTTTCCTCAAGGCAAAATGATTAGATTTTCATGTTGAGCGCTTAACTACCACGCCCTATAATACCCATTATTATAAGAAGTTTATTAGGATTTACTTTGAAATTTGACCCTCTCGTAGCTCAAATTATTGTTGCACCAAATTTTAATAACTTTACAACAAGTGATGTCCGCTCGGCGTACTTAGCATTAAAAAGTGATTCTTCTTTAGTACCTACAGCCGTTAGGCGAAATATATATGCTGAATTGCTCAAGCTTGTTAAAAAAGGCTGGTTGAAAAAGGTGGTATCAAATAAAAAAGGATTTACACGATTCAATAAAACAAAGAGCTTTAACGTTGAGGCAATTACTCACTTAGCTAGTGCCATACCTATTGCAACAACAGAAAAGGCAGATGATAAACACGCGCTGTTACTTAGTAAGTTAAACCATTACAAAGCCGAGCTGTTATTGAATATGGGGGAGTCTGAGGCATATAAAGAGCTTTATTTGGAGTCACCCGAACTGGTAGATGAACTTCAGCCACAATACAACAAAGCGAGAGACAACAATACAAGAATACTTGGCAAGATTAGAGCGATTGAAGGCTTATTGAAGCAAAATGAAGAAATAGAGAAAATATGAAACTAAGACTATGGCAAACCGAGTGTATTAATTTAGCGCTTACACAATACCAGAGCGGCAATAGCCACTTTTTAGCCTTGGCAACTCCTGGGGCGGGTAAAACCTTAATGGCCTCAGAATTAGCCGATCAATTATTAAAAAACAATATGGTCGATTTAATCATTTGTTTTTCACCGTCGTCTATTGTTTCTCAAGACTTTAAGGAAAGCTTACAGCTAAAAACGAATGAACGATTTGATGGGCTTATTGGCGCTAAAGGTAGAGCTTTAACCTATCAAAGCTTACAGTATTTAGATGTGCACTTTTGGCAGCTATTTGAACGATATCGTGTTTTTGTAATATTTGATGAAATTCATCATTGTGCTGGCTCTAATATGGACAATGCCAATGCATGGGGTGAACAGATAATACTTAACATTCAAAATAAAGCACAGTACACATTAGCCTTAACAGGCACTCCTTGGCGCTCTGATGCTGCACCTATTGTTCTTTCATCTTACCAGCTGCCTAACAACAAAATAGCGTGTGACTACGTTTACGGGCTTTCAGAGGCTATTGTAGATAATGTGTGTCGGGTTCCAAAAATAGTAGCTGTTGATAATAACCATATTACAGTTGTAGATGACGTTGAAACCAAAACATTTAACTGCTTTAAAGCGTTATTAAACTACTCTGGCGTTTCTTATCAAGAAATTATTGAAAATGAAGCGGTAATAAAATACATAATTTCTTCCGCTCAAAAAAAGCTTATCTCATTTAGATTGATAAACCCCGATGCAGCGGGGTTGATTGTTGCATCGTCTGTTGAGCATGCCCATCAAATCTCTATGTTAATGCGAACTCACTTTGACGAGGATAGCACTGTTGTAACCTACCGAGAAAATGAACCTACAAGTATTATTCAGCAGTTTAGGTATGCACAAACTAAGTGGATTATTTCTGTTGGTATGATTAGCGAAGGTACAAATATCCCTCGTTTGCAGGTTTGCTGCCACCTTACAAACATAAAAACAGAAATGCATTATCGCCAAATATTGGGCCGTATACTGAGGGTAACAAACTCTAAAAACCAAGAAGCTATTATGTACATGCCTGCCGAACCTAAGCTTTTAGAGTACGCGTATAGAGTTAATCAAGATGTTCCATTTGAAGCTGATGTAGTTAAGTTTGAAAAGATGAAAGCTACTGCTGAAGAACCTACTGAAGATGAAGGTTTAAGTGAAATGACCTTTAATAAGAAAAATAAAAAAACCTCCAAAGCTCAGTTTGATTTTGATAACTTTGCTGACTTTTTTGATCAGCCAGTTATGAGCAATAGACCTGAAGCGACAGAGGAACATTTTTTAACCGGTGCCTATGAGCGAATTATTAATATATCAGGCCGTTTTCAACAAGAAGCGATCGCTTTAGGGTTAAGTGAATTGCGGTAAATACGCTAGAATTTACCTCAAGTAGACCTCTACAGGTAACATCAATTTCAGTTACACGAGGAAATATAACTTAATTTAAGGTGTTGCTATGTATAGCTTCTCTGAAATTCATAAAAAAATAGACTTTATAGAGATTTTAACCAATAGAAAGATCAGTGAAAGTTCAAGTCACCTAGAGCAAATTAACTTTATACATCAAGGTGTATATATCAAAAATGCTGAGCGTCTAAGGATAGAGTTAGGCTGGGATATACGAGTATTTTCTTCAGCTATTAGAACTAGCAACAGCTCATATGTACGCTATAAAAAAGAATTAAAGTCTTTAAATACCACTTTGAGTGAAAGTGCATTTGAAATTGCAAAAATTTGCTCTTTTTGTCTTGATTACTTTGAAAATATAGAGCGTTTTAATATTTGGTTAAACGCCCCTTCACTCCAATTCGACTCTAAAAAACCTTTAACGTTTATGAATTCTATAGCTGGCCGTGAATTAATTAAAAATACCGTAAACAGACTCAAGTATGGCTATAACGCCTAAAATGAAGGTGTCTTATGACGTGAAGCACACTATCAATAGACTTCAATACCTGAGGGGAAGCTCTCTTCATTGCTTGATTTTGCAAGAAGTTATCACTTTAGAAATTAATGAGCTTATTAATGGATAAATTTTCTCTGATAGTCACATTTTTTCCAGATATAGTCTTTGAACCTTGAAAAACTCCGATATCGCTGGTGATGAAGCTAGCTAGTCTCTATTTCTCCATGGTATTGGAAATGCAGAAGATGAGGTTGTTTCTAGAGCAACATATAATCTTACTTTCAGGTCAAAGGCATACATTCGACAGGCATCGGCGTAACTTCCGAATGGGGATCTAATGGCACTAAAAACTATTTGGGAATATAACTATAAATGGCTATGAAACTATATTAACAGGTAAAAGTGTCGCTAATTTTAATGATCCCACTATTTACCGAAGCATAGTTGGTGACTTTGAAAGTGTAGAGTTTCCTAGTTTGTAAAGTAACCCGGATATTGGCATACGACGACCAAACATCCTTAACATGTCCAATTGGAATTGATTAAGTCTCATTAAGTAAGCGTAGAAAACTTACGAAGCTCAGATAGTGTTATTAATAGAGAATCTAAAGCCTCCTTTTCACTAATTTCTTTTGAGTTTAGAGCGCCAGCAACCTTGAGCATGTGTTTCACTCTAATCTTAACCTGAGTTGATACTTGGTTTTCCTCTATATTTCGATTTGAAGTAGGTTGATTAGTTTCATGGGCGAGGTGAATGTATGTTGATAATGTGTCAGTAGATGCGTGCATAGTGATTTTTCGGCACGCATTTGCAGCAACCGTTAAAATGTTATGAAAACTTCCGGATTTAGCTAATTTTTTAATGGACTTAGCTATTGTTAGAGTGATAAACCTATGGCGGAAGGAGTGGTTGGTAACATGGCTGAGATGGCGGCAGTATTTGCTTCCGTTAATAACTTTCTTAGCATAGTTTTTTAAGTATGTGGCCTTGAGCGCCTTCCCGTTCCTTGAGTCAACGAATATCGCATCGTGGCTAATATCAGGAAATATATTTTCCACCATTTCGATGTGCCAAAGTAGAATCTGGATATCGTCCCGAGTTGTTTCAACTTCGCGCTTTTTGCCTTTGTACTTACCTTTCACAACAGGAATGTTTCTAATGATGTGCTGCTTGCTGCTAAGCAGGCCTTTGGCCGCTTCCTTAATCATTGATCTGGTGATTTGATGTATTTCGGTAATTCTCGAGCCAGATATATCAAGTAAAGTGGTGAATGCTTGCCATCTGCTTAGGAGAAAATCGTCAACAATGGGGTGGAACGTGTTGCAATTAATCGAATCAAGCCACATCTCTAACTCGTGGTCACGAATGAAATCAACATCAGTACTTATGTGAATTAAGCCATCAAGGCAGTGGTGAGTATAGTATTGTATTTCGATGTGGCCTTTTTTTATAGTCTTCTTCGTATAGTTTACCTTGTAACTCTTAGTGTCATCTTTATCGCAGCTGGCTAACATTACCTCTGGTTGTCGGTTAGATATATATACTATGTATTCAATAGCTAACCTGACGTGTTTTATTATTGTGTCGTCAAATATACCTCTGTCTTTGAGGTGTTCAACAAAGTGATAGAGAGTGCTATCATTCGCATCATAAATATTGGTGTTTTCTAGCTCTAGAAAAGAGCAGAACAAATTTAAGTTGTATGCCTTTTTAACAACTGTAGTTGCAAGGGGTTTTACGTTATAAACTCTAGGGCCGCCTCCAACATGGGTAAGAAATGCGTTCGCATTCCAATCAAAGCTGCCACCTTCCTTTATAATCAGGGGGACCTGGCATTTAGACCTTTCAGCTATTCTGCTGCTAGTTAAGATGCTACCAAGGTTAGGCTGGTCGGCAATAAAAACTTTCGACATTACTTAACGTCCCAAATACGCTGTTTTCCAAGTATGTGCGCTTGGTCTAGGATTAGTTTTCTAATGGCGTCGTCAATTACCTTATCCTCTCGGTAGCTTTCAATCAGATGCATGTAAGCGCGATATACTTCTGCTAAGGAATTTTTCAGTTCTTCATTCTCTTTGCGTAATTGAACAGTGGTGTCGTCAGTAGATTCATATTGCCGCCTCTTTTTACATTCCTTTTGGCCTCCAGCGAGTCTTTTATTTACATTTTTGATCGCCGCTTGAAGTTTTTTAAGTGCCTGAGCGTTGTGTTTGGTGTGTGCTGTATTCCATGAGTATGAGACGATGCCTAGTTCATCATCGCTCCATTTGTGAACAGCTGACTCCGCAATAGAATATCCTTTAATATTCAGGGATGTGTATACATCATCAATACACTTAATTGCATCTATTAAATTGGCTTTCTTTAAAATTGACTTGGTAATGTCGTTCTTTTTGTTTATTACCTCAGTTGAGGTTTCTCCAGGCTTGTACTGAGACATTATTAGTATCCTTTTTTTCCAGAGAAATAAAAGAAAACTTCCTCACCTTCAATTCTACAAAAGCGAACTTCCTGGTTGGTTTTTTCTTTATGTTCAGAAATTAGCTTTTGCACAAGAGGTTCTATTACAGTCGATACATTCGATGTTTTTCTAGCTTTATCAACAATGGCGAGAATATCTTCATCAGCATTGATGTGTTTGTTTAAAGAGGCTCCGATTCTAGCAAGAGCTAACTCTGCTTCCTCAATCCATTCATCAGTTGGAGCTATTTCAGCATAATGAAATGTCTGGTCTAAGCTGGCGTGCCCCAGAAACCAAGAGAGTTCATCCAGCCCCTCTCCATCAGTAAGATTGAAATATAGAACTGCGAAGAAGCGTCTAAATTGATGTGTTCTCGCGTACCATCTCTTTCCATCAATCACTGGAGACTCGACCCAGTCAAAAAATGTATCTAAGCAATCGTCTAGAGCGTCTCTGCTAAGTGCTTTTTGATGTTCATTAGTTTCTCTTGTATAGGTGGATGCGGTGCTTGAACGAGCATTGAGAGTACGAGTAAAAAGGTACGATTCTTTATCGTCACAAACTAAACTACGTCTATCTTCAATTTCGCATACAAATGCAGCAAACTCTAAACCGTAATCATATACTAGGTCAGGGATTGGCCTGTGTACCTCTTCAAGCTCCCATCTTTCTGAGCTTTTTGGTATCCGCAAAATTAGATCAAATAAGCCATCTATTGGTGATTGCACAAAACAATTGCGTCTCAATGTGAGAAGTGAAGTTGTTCTGGCAGCAGAAAAACTAGCGATAAGTATCCAGATAGAGGCGATGTATATCCTTACAGCTGTTGCTACGGATATGCCGTCGCTAAAATCGTTTTTATAATTCTCACTCTCACGACGCCATGAAGTAAGATTTAGGTCGTTGAGGGCGGCAGGTATCGAGGTGTTTTCAAAAGCCATAAGTTGATATTTAATAAAATTATCAATATGTTCTCTTGCTCCGTTAGAGTTTATTATGGCTCTCTCTTCCTTATTTAACGAAGAAAGGTATTCCCTCAACGCTAGCCCATAAGTGCGAATAAAGTGGAGTGCCGATGACAGTGTATGAAGAGCCGTTTCAACTGGCATAAGTGGGGTTTTCTTGGGTTCAACCATTTCATTGAAAATGGTGTGCCCGCTTGAGAAGAGCTTCTGTACAGCGTGCCTGAATTTGTACTTTTGAGTAGGTCTGGCTGTGTAAAGGCAGTGAAGTTTAGATATTTCGTTTGATATGGTTTTAGCTTTTGGTACTAAATCACGATCTGCGTCGAATTCAATAATGTAAGCATTGGGGTAATGTTTTGTATAACCAATTTCAGTGCGGAATTTTTCGTGATTACATTCTAAATATTTTATTAACCTGTTTTTTAGGCTTCCGAACTGCCTGGTTGTAAGTGTTGTTGACCGTTTTAGTAAGTCCCAATCTATATCGCCTTTTGAATTCCAGTGATTTAGAATAATTTCCAATAACTTATCAAAATCAAGCCTTTCTACTTTGAAAGATAGTAAATAATCTTTAACGTGTTCAAAGCTGATTTCCGCCAAGGTTCTTATAGGCTTCTGGTTTTTTAGCTTTTGCAGTTCATTTGCGTGAAATATCAAGTGACACGCAGTTTTCAATATATCTCCGGTTCTTTCAGCTCTTGTTATCTTGCCTTTGGTATTCAAGTAGAGCAGGCTGTTCCTTACGTCCTCAAGTAAAGGTTTGTTGATTTTATCTGTCAGTAGTTCGTTGTGAGAAACCTCTCTGGCAAAAGTAAGATTTCGAGTAAGGTTCTGGTTATCTTCTAATGCATACCCTGTTTTTGCTATCACCCAGGTAGTATCGAATACACTTTCATTCATCATCCAGCTGGGTTTGGGGTAGCTGTCCACCTTATTCATAGTTGCTGATTTATTAGGGTCATGTAGTTCTTTGTAAGGGGGTAATCCAGTATTTTCCATTTCACTCTTCTTCGATGCTGTTAAGTTTTTTCTCAGCTTGTCTAAGAAGTTGCTTCATGATGAGAGGACCTTCAGAAATTTTAGAAATTGCAGCTCTACAGTCATCTTTAAGACTTTGCTCTTTACCATCCTTTGCATATTTCAATGCCAGCACTATATTTTTAAATGATACGCAAAAATACTTAACCTCAGAGGTTTCATATTCTGTCTCTTGTGATTTAAGGCTCTCATAAAGAGAACCCCCCATATCTGGATTGTCGAAAGCTTTTGTAACTTGGTCGCTAAACTCTCCGATAGTTAACCCAATTGAGTATTCTGGTGATTCATCATAGGCTATAGCCATGAACAAGAGGATGTGCTGAAAGTTTCTGATTTTTACTCTATACACTAATTCAGCTAGGTAATCAGGGATATACCTTGTAAGAGTGGTTTTTACAGTGTTTCCAAAGTAATTAGCGGCCTTTAAGGAGTTACCATTGGAGTCTAAATAAATCCAAACTCCTTTTGATGAGCGAACTTTTTTTAGTGTGATATTATTTAATATGTCGCTGTTTTTTGCAGCCTTAGCTCTGATTGTTTTTAATGTATTTTGAAAGGTTCCAGGCGTGCGGTATTTGACGCCATCTTTGGAAGAGCATAACCAGAGCTCACTTTGTTTTGTAACTTCTCTCGCCCTACAGGTCATACTAAGTGCTATTTTTAGGCAGGTCGCAGCATCAATATCCTGTTCTGGGATATCTTTTAGATCGAGTAAAGACCCCTCAGCCTTTCTTGTTTTAGCATGTCTAGCTCGGGGCTTTAAGGCCCTGAGTCTTACAGAACCTTCATCAGTTACTTGGATAAATTCATGCCCGTGACCACCTGAATATACTTTCACCCTATACAGCGAGTAAGGGTTGATACCAAGCTCTTCAACAATGATGACTTGCATCGCGGAAGCTACTGAAGTTGTTAATCCAAGGTATTGTTGAACTTCATTTATACATCTAATTCCTTCTAGGTTGTGTTTCCCCGTACCATTTATGAAGCAGTCATAAAAGTGATCGAAGTAAGCCACAAGGTTACTTACTCTTTTTGGGGTTGAAGCAATTCCGCTTGAAAATGGATTGCACTCTTTTTCCCATGCCCGATGATTTTTTGAAGTGACTGTTTTCAATGTTCGAAGCTCGGGATGCTTGAGGAATTCAGACTTTTCACTGTTCGATATTATCAGGTCACGATCTTTAAACTTTCGGTAAGCTTCGTAGACTATTTTCCTTGCTTCTTTAAGTAAGAGCTTTAGATTACTGTCAAGTTCATCGGCTAGCTCTTTTATGAAATCAGGTGTGTTTCTGAATAGGTTTTTTTTTCGTTCATCATAAACGTCAGTGGTACATAGGAGAGGGTTGTTGACTGTAACCTTCATGGTTTTTGTGCACCTCCGTAGGTTGTCTGGAAAGTCTGTATTCTTAGGTATAAGATTATGGTCCCTAAGGACCTCAATGGCATTTTTTACGTTTTGAAACTTTCCGTAGGCAGAGTTTCTGGAGAACTTGCGTAGTAGGTTGTTCCTGAATTTAAGTAGCGATCCTTCGATTACCTTTGGATGTTCGTACCATCTTTGGTGCTCAAAATATACAAAGTTTAAAAAGTCATTTAGTGGACCTCTGTGGTGTTTTACTATCTTGAAATTGTAGACATGCTCTTTTAACCTCACGACTATTTTAGCAGAACAGGTTCTTGATAGCGTATCGTAGAATTCTTCGTCAGCACTGCACTTTTTAGGCTTGATCTTGCTTAGATACTTAGTAGGAATTACCTGAGTCTTATAAACTTTATATTTAGCGTTAAAATTGGGCTTCTCAGGGAAGCGCAAGTCGCCCGTGATTATTCCTTTATTTACTAATAGTGACATTAGGTTGTAAATTTCGGAGAGTTTTGTCAGAACCACATGGTTTGTGTAGTTTTGGCACAGGTGTGTGCGGATATATACGAGAACCTTTGTTAGTTCAGCAGCGTCACCATTTCTTATGGGGGATTCTAGTAGTCCAATGTATGTATCTACTAAGTTGATTACGTTGTTCCTTCCTTGGCGCGCCCGACTTCTGGCATACTTAACGAGCACTCTGTGTGACTCTGGGCATAGAGAGGCGGATAACGAGTTGAGTTTTACTTCGATTGACATCCCAAAATCCCTACTTGAAAATTTCAATTAGAAAAACTATGGTATCAATTATTGTATAAGTCAAATATATAGAGTAGGTTAATTCTAGTTGAAATGTATGATATAAAGTGACACTTTGAAATAATCCCACAAATAACGCAAGTTGTACTTGAGCGCCGCCCTGATGATGCCAGAGATATCGAATTTCCAGTAACTTGTCCTATTTGTGACTCTCATGTTGAAAAGGTTGAAGGCGAAGCTGTCGCTCGTTGTACGGGTGGGCTTGTATGTCCAGCACAACGCAAACAAGCCATTAAACACTTTGCGTCACGCAAAGCGCTGGATATAGACGGCCTTGGCGATAAAATTGTTGATCAGCTGGTAGACAGAGAGCTTATAAAAACGCCCGCTGATTTGTTTATTTTAAAACAAGGACATTTTGAGTCACTTGAACGCATGGGACCTAAGTCAGCCAAAAATTTAGTAACAGCCCTTGAGGAGGCGAAAGGCACTACGCTTGCTAAGTTTTTATATTCATTAGGTATTCGCGAAGCAGGTGAGGCAACAGCACAAAATTTAGCTAATCACTTCCTTACCCTTGAAAATATAATAAATGCCAGCATTGATAGTTTAACGCAGGTAAGTGATGTAGGCGAAATAGTTGCAACACATGTTCGAGGCTTTTTTGATGAAGAGCATAATTTAGAAGTTGTTAATGCGCTTATAGAGCAAGGCGTAAACTGGCCAGCGTTGAGTGCACCTTCTGAAGAAGAACAACCGCTTGCTGGGCTTACTTATGTACTTACTGGTACGCTAAACACGCTTAATCGTAATGACGCAAAAGCACGCTTACAGCAACTAGGTGCTAAAGTATCTGGTAGCGTATCGGCTAAAACTGATGCGTTAGTCGCGGGTGAAAAAGCGGGTTCAAAACTGACTAAAGCCCAAGACCTAGGCATAGACATACTAACTGAAGATGAATTAATTGAGCTGCTTCAAAAGCATAATGGTTAGGACGCAACAATGAGCCGATACGGTCCAGAATACTGGGATAAGTACGGAAGTTACCGAACTCCTATTGCATTTAATTTAAGTTTGCTTGTGCTATTACGTGGCTATTTTATTTGGGTGATTGCGGCTTTAAGTCGCAGGCCTGAACTTGATTTAATGTCGTTATTTTTTAAAAATAAAAATGACTTTTTTATTGCAATAGCAATTGGAAGTATCGCAATAATACCGACTATTTTATTTTGTTTACGCAGACCACGAGATTCACACAGTGCAAGCGATAAGTTAGCAAAAATATGGCGGCATATGCGCTGGCCCCTTATTGTATGTGCTGTTGTTGATTTAACATGGTTAAGTATTCAAGCCGCGCATAGCCATTATCGATTTTCATCATTTTTAGCAGTACAAATGATGATTGTTTTATGGGTATTGTGGTATTTGGTGAAAAGCCGTTATTTAACCGTTTTTTTTAATGATTGGCCTGAGCCGACAGAAAAAGCATCAGAAGAAAAAAAGCGACTTAAAAGGGATTAGTTGTGGACGCTGTAAATAAAAAAATAGCGATAGCTATATCGTTAATAGGGTTAGTGCTTATTATTTTAATGATTAGCACTGAGCTTTTAGAGTCTATGTGGTTTAAAGCGCTATTTGGGTTGTGGGTATTTGTTTTTTGCTCAAGCGTTTATAGGCTAACGCCCTTATTTAAATCAAGAAACAGACTAGAGGATTTTATTCAGCGAGATGCCCAACATTTACTACTTTTTAGTTTGATGGGATTTTTTGATAAAAAGCATGGTCCAAATTGGTTAGTTATTGAGAGTATTGAACGCATAACGACAAAGGATGATGAGCTAATTATTTACAGTAATAACGAGCGCCAAATGAGTGTTAGTTTACCTGTAAAAAAAGCAGAGCTAGATAGTTTTATTAAACGAATACTTACCGACTCAGAAAAACAAAATATTACCTTTAGCTGAGGAGATTACCTTTAAGATTGAACGAGTTTTAGTTTTAAACGGTCAACACTCTTTAGCTGATCTCTAGTGTATTAAATAACGTAATAATTGACCGTACTTCTTATAAATTTATTAAGTACGGTTAATCAACTATTCAATGAGGCTATTATGTTGAAGTGGAATGATGTTATTAACTTTGCCACCAACGGCAATCCTACCCCAAATAAAAAAGTAGTCAAAACTGACGAGCAGTGGCGGATGCAACTATCAGAAGATGAATATTACGTAACACGCAAGAAGGGAACAGAGCGCCCAGATAGCTCGGGTAGTTGTACATTACTCGAACCTGGCAAGTATGTGTGTATTTGCTGTGATAACCTATTGTTTGATGCAGATGAAAAGTTCGATAGTGGTACTGGTTGGCCGTCATTTACGCAACCTGCGACAATTGAAGCGATTGGTTATGTAAACGATACAAGTCATGGTATGGAGCGCATAGAGGTGGTTTGTAACGTGTGCGATTCGCACTTAGGCCATATTTTTCCAGATGGACCATTACCAACAGGTTTACGTTATTGCGTTAATGCTGCAGCAATGAAAAAGCTCTAATATTTTATTTACTAGCGCTTTGAATATCTAAATTCATTTCTTTTGCTATATGCAAAATCTTATCTAAACGCTGCGTCTGATCTGCTTGTAATTTAGTTTTATCAAGAAGGGCGTAGCATCTTCTAGCAAGATCCATATTAAATGAGCTGCCAGATTGCTTGGTTGAATCAAATAGGCACTGTAATAAATTAAGTGCAATACTCTGATTGCGAGGCATGACTCTAAACGCTTGTGTAAAAGCTTCCAGCGCAGTATTTAACTGCCCTTTATTAAATTGATTAACGGCATGGTTATTAAGCTCTTTTGGACCCATTTTAATATCGCGTCGCTCACTTTGTTGCTGCTGAATATAACGCAAGTAAGTTGTGTCGCTAATTGCAGGGTGTCTTTCACAGTGGCTAATTATTTGTGTGAATAAGGTTTGCGCCTTCTGATGAAACCCCAGTTCATGAAATGCTTTTGCTTTATCAAGTGCTCCATCAACCGATCGGATATGAGTATCGTCGTCATCAAGCTGCTCAATTAGCTTTTTCGCTTTTTGATGCTCGTCTTTTAAGTAATGAAGTCGTGCATTAAGTACATCAATTTGAGCTTGATTTGCATTATTAGGAAACTGTTTTTTTAAATCATTAATGTACTGATTTGTTTGTCTAGAAATTCGTTGAATTTGATCAGTTTGATCAGTCGTTAACGCAAAGTCGATACCAGCACGTGCTGCATTCAAATAAACATCGGGGTGGTCGTGTATTGAGTGCTTTGCAAAGGTGGCTATATCTTTTTGAGTTAAATAGCTTTTTTCGTAGTCGTGATTAATTAGCGACACATTACTTAACGATTTTTGGCGTGTGATGTTTCGCGGTGCAATGTCTGCTGCTTGACTTAAAAAGCTTTGTGCTAGCTCAAACTGATTTAGCTTTATTTCTAATCTGCCCAACAAATCAAGGGCTACTAAACGAGTTTCTTGGCGCTCTAACATTGTCTTGAGCATTCGCTGCGCCAAAATATGTTCGTTATTCGCTATAAGTGCCTCTACTAAACCTACTTTTGCCCATGCAAATTTTTGAATATCGAGAACAGACTTAAAAAAGTCTTTTGCATCTTGAGCACGCTTTAAGCGAAGTAGGGCATCGCCTTTTAAGCGAAGTAGGATAGGACTGTAATTATTATTTTTTTTATCCAGAGCGGTATCAATAAATTTAATAGCTTTTGAATCGTTACCATCATCAACTAATGAATACACTGTTTGTAAGTCGTGTTTACGCTTTAAGATTCGTTCAATGCGTGTTTTAAGCTCTTGTACTGTAAAAGGCTTAACTAAAAAGTCATCTGGCTGCAGCTCAAGAACACTATGAACGAGTGAGCCACTTGTTTCTGCTGAGATAAAAATAAAGCCAGTCGAACTTTTTATGAGCTGCTTTACACGTAGCTCTTCATAAAGCTGGTAGCCATCTTGGTGTTTGTTTAAGTTGAATGAGCAAACTATTAGATCAAATTCTTCACTTAAACACTGCTCTTTTGCAGAGTTTGCATGATCAGCAAAGCGCAACTGCCGAAAGCCAAGCCTTTCTAACGATTGTTTCATATAGCTTTGAGCAAGTGGCTGCTCCTCTACTATAAGTATTTTTGCTTTTGAATAGACTTTAGTTGGCATTGGCTTAAGCGTAATTGTATTTAACACAGACTATAATCAACAGTTTAACTCCTTACAAGGGAATTTAAATGATAGCTGTATTTATTAGGTACTTAACTTTGTCTAATACGTTTATCTAACTTCGAAAGTACTGAGCCGAATAGCATAATTAAAAACTAAATAAGTAAAATGGAAACGCTATATTTGATGAGTGCTTTGATATGGAAATTTAGATTTTAATAAAAATATGAAATGTATTTAAGGTAAAAATTGGAGTTAAACGTATTTAATATGGGAAAAGTTATTACTAGAGAAGTTGTCTGATGGTATTTATATGTAGTGGGTGATTACTTGGCTTGATACAAGTGACCCTGGCCATTATTTGTAAAGGGTGGTGATGCTCTTTTTCTTACGGCTAAGTTAATTACACACGATCTATATATTGAGTTTTTATAAAGTTCTTAAATGTATTTAATATGAAAAGAAAGAGTTATTACTAGAGAAGTTATCTGATGGTATTTATATGTGGTGGGTGATACTGGACTTGAACCAGTGACCCTCGCCATTATTTGTAAAGGGTGGTGATGCTCTTTTTCTTACGACTAAGTTAATTACATACGATTTTTATATTGAGTTTTTATAAAGTTCTTAAATGTATTTAATATGAAAAGAAAGAGTTATTACTAGAGAAGTTATCTGATGGTATTTATATGTGGTGGGTGATACTGGACTTGAACCAGTGACCCTCGCCTTGTAAGGGCGATGCTCTCCCAACTGAGCTAATCACCCACATATAATAGGTATGCCTGTTATTTAATTCTTTATTATCAATTAACCGCTTGATGTAATTTGGTGGGTGATACTGGACTTGAACCAGTGACCCTCGCCTTGTAAGGGCGATGCTCTCCCAACTGAGCTAATCACCCAAATTACATTTTAATATGCACCATTCTAGGAATGGTGGGTCGTACTGGACTTGAACCAGTGACCCTCGCCTTGTAAGGGCGATGCTCTCCCAACTGAGCTAACGACCCATATTAAATTTTAAAACGCGACTATTGATATAATAATAGGTTTATATGTGGTGGGTGATACTGGACTTGAACCAGTGACCCTCGCCTTGTAAGGGCGATGCTCTCCCAACTGAGCTAATCACCCACATATAAATTAAAACGCTACTATTAAATAAATAGTACTGGACTTTAACCAGTGAACCTCGCCGTTACTTGTAAATAGCGGTTATGCTCTCTTTTTCTAACTGAGCTAACGACCCATTTAGATTTTTTTGTAATATGCACCATTCTAGGAATGGTGGGTCGTACTGGACTTGAACCAGTGACCCTCGCCTTGTAAGGGCGATGCTCTCCCAACTGAGCTAACGACCCATATTACATGCTACTACCGATATAGATAGTACTGGACTTTAACCAGTGAACTTCGCCATCTTTTATAAAAGGCGGTGATGCTCTCTTTTCTTGTAACTGAGCTAACGACCCATATTACAATTTTAAAACACGACTATTAATATAGTAATAGGTATTATATGTGGTGGGTGATACTGGACTTGAACCAGTGACCCTCGCCTTGTAAGGGCGATGCTCTCCCAACTGAGCTAATCACCCACATATAAATTAAAACGCTACTATTAAATAAATAGTACTGGACTTTAACCAGTGAACTTTGCCGTTACTTGTAAGTAGCGGTAATGCTCTCTATTTTCTAACTGAGCTTATGACCCATATAGAATTTAGATGTTAACACTTTAACTAAAAAGTGGTGGGTGATACTGGACTTGAACCAGTGACCCTCGCCTTGTAAGGGCGATGCTCTCCCAACTGAGCTAATCACCCACATCTAAACAACATTGCATTGCTGCGTTGTTGTGGGGCGCTATTATAGATAGAGTTGGAAATGTGTCAACACTTGAATGATAAAAATGTGCTGAATGAAGGTTTTATAAACAATAGGATATGGTTGAAGTCTATTTTATCATCAAATTTGATATTGCAGTTCAATTAAGCACCTAAAAGTGAGTAGGGAATTGTATTTTATTAACCTTAAATTTAGTTTTACGATACTCATTGTTTTTTTACTGGAGTCGTTTTTATGATTATGAGCAAGATGGATTAATATCAGGGCGAGTTATTTAGTGAATAGAGCGGTCCTTTAAAAATGAATTTAATCTAAACTTCCCAAAACAAATGCTATTTCAGCATTCTAAACTCTATTTTTGTACTTACTTTATTTTTATAAGCCAACCTAGCCATCTCGTAAATACGTATTCCTCGCTACTAGCCTTCGGGTTATGACTAAATAGATCACATATAACTAGGGCGTGTTGACCTTTGTGGATTCAAATTTGTTCAATCCAGGACGATTAAATCGCGGCGCGAGTTTTGTAACCTAGTGGGCTCGGTAACTGCTCCTGCGTTACCCTAATGGCTTACATCCATGTAAGAATAAGTAAAAGCCGAGCAAAGCTTCCGCTTCACCCACCAAAGGTCAACGCGCCTTGAAGTTTTATACATAGAATTACGAAGCTACAATGCTTTTTTAAAAATGCTCTTCAAACAATAATCGAATTTTTTAGTACGAGTTACGCTGGTTATTAAGCAAGTAAAGGCTGCGGGTACTCTCAAACCCACATTTAAGTTTTGGTTATTATAAGCAATTGTAACTTTTAAAAGATTAAAGCGATTGGCGGGGCCTTAATTGGTAGTTTTTTAGATAAGTTTAATTTGCATATAAATGTATACCTTTGCTTTGATGCAATTTTGTTGCATTAAATAGGGGAGTAGGGTGTTGTTAAGTATTCGCTGCAATATAGTGATGTTATTATAAGCAGTAGGGCTAGAATCTTATTCAAATTGTATTTTTTAGCACGCTTGATAGCCAGTTTGTTGAAAATTAAACCATTTAAATAAAGCTAGGTAAAAAACTGTTGACTTTATTTTGGGTGGTGCATAGAATGCGCCCCGCACTAAGCGATACACGATGTGTTTATCACGACGGGTATTGATTAAGTTGGGGCCATAGCTCAGCTGGGAGAGCGCTTCGCTGGCAGTGAAGAGGTCTGCGGTTCGATCCCGCATGGCTCCACCAAAAATTAGTGTTTTGTCCTAGGGTAGCAGTTTTCTGTGTCCCCATCGTCTAGAGGCCTAGGACACCGCCCTTTCACGGCGGTAACAGGGGTTCGAATCCCCTTGGGGACGCCACTTAACTTTTATTAGTTAAAGGCGGTTTTACCGAGAAAATAGCGTCACAATTAAAGCTCGAGTCTTTACTTGTATTAAACGCAATTACCTTAAAGCTCATGATGTGAGTTAAACTTATCAACTGTCCTAGTGACACATTTATGTGTCCCCATCGTCTAGAGGCCTAGGACACCGCCCTTTCACGGCGGTAACAGGGGTTCGAATCCCCTTGGGGACGCCACTTACTTATTTTTAATAGGGAAGTGTAGTGTTATTAAGAAAGCTCGCCTGAAACGAGTCTAAAAATTCAGTTGTCCTAGTGACACATTTATGTGTCCCCATCGTCTAGAGGCCTAGGACACCGCCCTTTCACGGCGGTAACAGGGGTTCGAATCCCCTTGGGGACGCCACTTACTTATTTTTAATAGGGAAGTGTAGT
>Ga0207890_1000097_pt1 | contig 42557 bp, 65 predicted proteins | sample LinPmetageLP48_FD_184059 | JGI IMG/M metagenome (GOLD analysis project Ga0207890, IMG submission 184059) | Marine viral communities from the Pacific Ocean - LP-48 (SPAdes) | ecosystem: Environmental > Aquatic > Marine > Oceanic | place: Pacific Ocean | collected 2011-06-13 | reverse complement strand
TATTTCAGAATAGGATTCAGGAAGTAGTACCATTTTTTGAGGAGCAAAAGCTCTTTCTTTTGGACCTAAATATCCAGGCTCACCTTTCTTAATAATCTCCCCTTTTTCATTTCTCATCTGAGGACCAAAGTTTACCCAAGAATTTTGACCTCTTGTTTCAGCTGTCATAGCTCTTCTTGCTTTATCAGTAAACATTCTAGCATGAACATCCCAAGCGTTCTCCTCTCCTTTAGCACCGAAACTATTTCCTCTTTCGGAGTGTCCAAAGAAATCATGAACACCTCTAAATAAATCATTTATTAATAAAGGTTTTCCATTCTTGTCTTTAAAACCAGAGTCTTGTAACATCGCATTTTCTTTACGTTGCTGCTCTGTTATACCTGCCTCACCAAAACCTCCCTCTGTAGAGAAAATATACATGTGCTTGTTGTTTTTCAAGTCATCTATCATCTCCTGTGAGTTAGCGTATGGCTCACCCTTACCCTCATATATTTCAATCTCGTAACCAGCCTCAGTCATAGCACTGTACTGGTCTACAGTTTCTTTAGCTAACGCATTGTAAGCCTCCTGAACTTCAGGGTCACTAGGGTTATCCTCCATAGCTTCATAAATATCCGCTATTTCCATAGCATTATCTATATCTAGCTCTGTAATATTTTCTCCAGCTGATGTCTCTATACCTTTATCTTGTTTATATTTAGCAGATATTTCTGCTGTTTCTGGATTAGGGTCGTTAAATAATCTAGCCCCTGCTTTAGCTGGTCTACCCTGGGTGTCTACTGTTTCGGTTTTTATATCCACCTCTTCAGTAACCTCAGTAGTGGGGGTTTCTTCTACTACTTCTTCCTTGACCTCAGTAGTGACTTCTTGCTGTGGCTGTCCCACTTCTTGCAGTCCCACTTGCTCTGTGGGTTCCTTCCCTTCAAGGCGTAGCACGCCTTCCTCTGTTGTTTGTTCTTGAACGGCATCCTTTTCTGTTTTAGTTATTTCTTTCTGTAAATTATCGGTAATACCTTTTACCTCAGCCTCCTGCTGTTTAATCTTTTCTGAGAACAATGCCTCGTTAGCCTTGCTAGTTTTAGACTTATTCTTTAATTCCTCTAGTTTTCTATCAGCCTCAGTGAACTTGTTGAGTAAGTCGTACACTCTTTTTCTAGCTCCTGGCTCTGTTATACCTACATCGTTGATGGTCTTTAAGTGGTTTCTAGCTGTCTGAACCTTACCCTGTAGAGTGAAGGCATCCTGTCCACTTATTCCTTGTTTCTTTAAATCTTCCGTTAACGCCTCTAACTCCCCAATGCTTAAGTCCTTAATAACCTCAGCGTCTTTGTAGTCTAGCTCGTACTCCTTACCAGTGAACTCAATATTGTTCTTCATTCTATTAGCCATAAAGAACAACTCTCTCTTCTTCTTCTTATATCCCTCTTCTTTTTTTATTTGCTCCTGAGCTAAAAGCATTCCATCGTTATCAGTTAACTTCTCATACGCATTTTTTACTTCTATAAATGCTTCGTTACTACCCCCTCTGTCTGGATGAGATTCTTTAGATTTATTTTTATATGCTGTTTTTATTTCTTCTCCCGTATATTCTTTCTGAGAGTCTAGTCCTAGGGTCTCTACAGCTTTAGAATACTCAGAGGGCTCCATAGCTTTGTAGTTCTTGATGTCACTCCTCATGGCATCATACATATTCTTCCAACCCTTTGCGTTACCTAATCCTAAGGCTCCCATGGTGGAGAATGATACGAGTAATTTCTTTATTGGACTACCCCCAGTATACGTAGGTTTTCCGTCCTTCATCTCCCAAGTACCACCCACATCTAACACCTCGTTTACTGATTCAAGAAATCCCTTGTCAGTGTTAACCATTGTATCAAAAAACTCAGCAGTGTATAAAGCCCCTGTTCCTACCGTAGCGTTAGCCGTTCCGTTAAACACACTTCTGAGTGTCAGACTTTTTTGTATAGGAGATAATAAGGATTGAAGTAAAGTACTCCTACTTCCTAGTAATCCTTTAAGAATCAGACCCCCACCTTGACCAGCGAAACCAAAAGCCCCTCCCATAGCCCCCGTCAGACCTTCACCACTTCCAGATACTAACTGTTCAGATAATACCCCAGTAGATTTAAACACTAAAGCCTCTTGTGCTGCTGCACTAACTAAACCAATAGCAACTCTAGTGTAAGGACTCTTTGACTTAATCTGTGCACCACGAGTTAGTACCTGCATGTTCTTTAATGCACCCGTTAGGTTAAGAGCTTTCTTGGTTATTGCTATCTCGGCAATAAGTGGTATTATAGCTCCTACAGCAGACATACCCTCATCCAGTATACTGTCCTCAGCTCGTTGTTTATCCTTATCCGTAACCTTTAAACCAGCGTCTTCTCTGCCTGAAACATAAGCCTTGACCATGTCATCAGCTACCCTTATATTTTGACCCGTAGCTGTCTCGTAAGCAGATACAGCCAATGCCTTTAATGGGCTAAAATATCCCTCCTCCTCTAACGTAGATGGGTTGTAGTTTAATGCTAATGCTCCCTGAACCTGTTGTAACTGCAAAACATTGTTATTGTATTCCTGGACCAATGGTGAGTTTCCAGGAAGAAGAGGAAGTGTCTCTGTTATTCTCCCTGTCTCAGCCGCTTTTTTTATAGACTCAGGTAAGTATTCATCAGGGCTTTCAGCAAACTTCTTACCCTTAGTTAAACTCTCATAATCACTACCCATAAGGGTGGTTATTGCAGTCATTAACCCTAAGTCATTATATATTCTTTTTTTATGGGTATTTATTTTTTTAGCTGAAAAGATTGTCTTGTATAATAGGTCTACCTGTAAGTTTTCCAGCTCCTCAGGAGTGTACGATTCATATTTCTCTATAGCACCATCCTCTATTTGATTATTTAAAGCCACCACCTCATCTGGTGCGTTACCCTCCTCGATGTATGTACCGTCAAAGTTGTATAACTTCTTTGCGTCTATGTTGTATAGGTCGTTGAATTTTTGTTTTAGACTATTAACCTCTTCGATTGAAACCCCTACTCTCTGAGCCTCCCTTACAGCAGTTAATGCCTCAGCTAAAGCTTTTCTTTCTGGAGAAAGTGTGTTGATAAAATCTTCTTGTGCGTTTACTCTCTGCTGTATCTTAGCGTCATAAGTGGCTTGGTTTACAGCTGCGGCTGATGGCTTACCGTCATCACCTATCTCTAGTGCCTTAACCTTCTCCTCAAACAACCTATCGAAATCTTTTTGCTTGTATTTCTCACCACCAGCGGTGATGTATTTATTAGCTCTTTGAGATACAACAAAAGCATCCTCTTTTTCTTGACTGCTAAACAAACTACTAATAACACTTAATGGACCTGTTGTAATTTGTCCAGCCTTACTTGTTTTAACTTGTGGGAATAGTAATGACGATTCGGTATCTTTATCCTCTTTATCCGCTAAGTGTTTAAAATCTTCAGCTTCAACATCTAGGTCTTCTTGAATTTTTTTAGGGTCTCTTCGGTTGTTATCAAGGAATTGAATTAACTTGTTATACTCCTCCTGCTTACCTGAAGAAGTGAATGTCTGTAGGTCTACCTCAAGTGGGGTTCCGTTATAGTCGTAGACAGTTATAGCATCACCGAGCCATGATGACTCTTGAAAAGAAAACCCATACTTATTAAACTTCTCTAATAACTCAGGGACTAGTGCCTCCTGGTCCTTATCTATATCGTCTATAACTACGGTAGCTATAGCCTCGTTAAAAGACTTATCTTCAGTTTTTGATTCAAAAGCATGTTGTAGGTATTTAGGTAGCTCTGGAGTTCCTTCTGTAACCCCTTGAATAGGTTCTTCAACTACCTCTTCTGAAACGGAAACATCCGAAACACCAGGAGTCTCCACTTCTTCTGTAACCGATGTAGTAACGACTTCTTCTTGTGGAGAAACCAACTCCGTAGTTTCGTCTTTTTTTTTTACTAAAACCTTGAAATCCTCTATAGGTTTAGCGTATCCTTTAGACTTAACATAGTTAAAATTGTCAACAATAACATCCTCGTCTGTCTCTAAAAGTAACTTAAAATCTTCTATAGATTTAGTATATCCTTTAGATTGGGCTCTATTAAATAAATCAATAACTACTTCTTCGTCCATGTGTATTTATTTACTACTGTAATCAACTTCGTTTCCTTTTGTAAATGTAGCTGTTTTCTTTTTCCTTCCTGCGTCTATTGCCTTTTTCATTACAGCATCAAAACCACTCTGCTTACCACCCTGTTCGTCAAAGACTATTTCTGTGTCAATTAAAGCTCCATTTATAAATAACGGAACAGAATAAGCATCATCTACTCCTTCTCCTACATTAGTTATCTTTCCGAATGTAACCTCAGTATTTGGGGCGTTTTGTTGAATGTATGCCATGATGCTAGGTTTAACTGCGTTTATCTCTTCTTCACTGTCAGCGTTGTTAACCCCCAAGTGACCTGCATCATCACCGCCATTCCATAATAAAGTTTGTATCGTTATATCCTCTATCGATGGTGCAAACGGTTTACCCTCTACCTCTTGCTCAACAATGTCAATAGATACATCCTTACCTTTACCTTCACCAAGGTAAATATCTATCTCATCCCACTCAGTCTGTGAGCCCGAAGCGGAAAACTCTCTAGTGTACTGAGATAAAATTTTAGCCGTCTCTCTAGTCCCAGGTTTTAACGCATCCTTACCTACGTGAAGTGGTATATTTTTAGTGTCTGTTTTTCTGCTTACCTCAATACCGTTTGTAGTTTCCTTAAAGGTGTATTTACCTACATTCATTCCTGTAAAATCACCACGAGAAGCATTTAAGGTGATTTGATACCCAGTGGTTAGATTCTTTAATCTTTTCTTTTCGTCATCATTTTTATTTCCTGATGATAGGGGTCTATGTTTTGTTTCTTTATAATTTAACATCTGGGATAAGTGGTTCCCTACTATATCCTCAGCTATACTCCTTAGGTGCTCTACTTGGGGAACGAAGTGTTTTCCATCCTCACCTATCTTCATTAATATCCCTTTTGCTGGCACTGGGTCACCTTTAGTGTATGGCTCATATTCTCCATACTGAGCAAGCACACTAGCTATAGCGTTATCGTCACTAAGTATTTTATTAATAGAAGCCGTCTTTAATGAGTCAAATCCTTCCTTTGCACTAGCATCGTCAAGCGTTCCGTTAGCCGTTGCTGTTTGGTACGCACCTATCTCTTGTGTTAAAGGTTTGAAAGCTTCAACAATATCCACCCTTTTAAATATTAAATTATTAGGGTTGGTTGCAACACTCATAGACACTGGCTCCTTACCCTCCTCGTTTACATACAGGGTAGTGTATCCATCCTGACCAGGCATCCACTGTAGGTTCTTGTCTTTTAGATTAGAGAGTTCACCAAACTTTGTTAACGCCCATCCTGACAATACATTGTCTAATGTTCCATTATCTATACCCTCTATAGCTCCAACAATAGCCTCGTCATAATTAGTGGTTAACTGCTTTAGCTTATCCATCTCAGAGCCCATAGACATGGTAGCCCTATTAAAATCATCTGGGGATATTTCTCTTCGTTTTAGTTTTTGGTGTAGTGCTCCTAAATTATCTCTACCTGCCGCTATTCCATTATACACAAACTGATTCATCTCTTGAGACTTACCAGCCTCGTAGTCTCCTAATTCCTTGTACAGGTCAGAAGCCATTGTATCATACTTCTCCCTGAAAGCCTCTTGCTCCTTCTCAACATCACCCATCTTATTAACGATGTCTCCTGCTACCGCACCCCAATTAATAGGTGGCTGTCTTCTTACATATCCTGCGTATTCTGCCATTGTTATTATTGATTAAATATAAACGAACTTGGAGATTGAGTTAGTGGGGTTTGTAACCCATAAATATCTTCAGAATAAACACCTGTAGCCATAGGACCAAACGAACCAGGGCTTATAGCTGGATTAAATGATGCTCCATACGGGTCTCTTAGTTGAGGTTGTGTACTTGTTAAACCACTAGTAACAGCAGGTCTTGTTATAACTTGAGCTCCTGGATATCCTGGAGCTAACGAAACCATCTTCCCTGTATTAGGGTCAATCCCTGTTGTTGTTCCTTTTGGAACTCCTTTTTTACCTGACTTTGCTCCACCAGTCTGGTCCCCATAAGGATTAGCAAGTCCAGCAAAAGTTGAAGACAGCTGACCTAAACTTGTTCCTATACCTAAAGCTCCAGCCTGTTGCTGTGCCATAGCATCAGCTGCTGCTTGTTGAGCTCCCTGTAGTTCCATTTGCTCTAGACCTAATAATCCTTGGTATCTCTGACCCTCTAATCGTTGGTCTTCAGTTAATACCAGTTTATCTCTTTCTTTTTGCATTCTATCTAAGTCTGCACCTATTTGACCAGCCTGCTCTCCAACCGCTTGAGTAAGCCTACCTGCACCACCGATAACCCCTGCTGCACCAGCCTCTTGCATCGCCTCAACCTGTCCTGCTGTGCCTCTAGCTAATGCCCTCTCTTGTAGCTCTGCACCCATAGTAGGAACCTGTAAAGCCTTCAGCCTATTAGCCTGACCTTCCTCTATCATGCCTCTTAATTCTTTTACGGATTCGTTAATAGCTCCTTGAGCTTTTTTCTTTTTCTTAGCCCCTGATATCATTTGACCTACTCCTAGACCTGTGGATGCTAGTGCCGCAGTTCCTGCGATTGCTGCAGATGCTGCGATTATTGTTGTTGCTGCTGCCATTTTATAATACTTTTATCATTTCACTCTTATATGAGTCTGCTTGTTTATAACCTAAGTTTGAGTACAAATCTATTAAACTATTACTTTTTAATAACGCATATATGTATTTCATTTTCAGTTCTATACATAATGTATTAATAGTTTCTACTAACAAACTTAACGCTTCCTTTCTGTGGTCTTTATAGTTAGGGTTAGATATGATAAACTCACACCACGCTACCTTAGAATTAGTTATATATACAAACCCTGCACATACAGGAGTATCTCCATCTAAAACTATAAATCCTCCCTCTCCATTCTCTGGTAAAAAATCTCTTGTTGGTGGTGTCCATTTCCATCCCTTCCACCAACCTACCAGGATATCATCATAATCAGTAGTGTTTAACTTCCTAACAGTAAATTCCATTGGTACAAAGATACTAAATTAAGGGAAACTTTTGAATACTTCGCTAGAAATTGAGAATAATTCTACCTCGCTAGTGCTACTATTAGATAACAATGTTTCCATGTAATACCCTCTAGCACCATACGATTCAGCCTCCGCATCCTTGATGTATAGCACATAATCACCAATAACTGGTGTTATAGACGTAACAGGTATAACTGGAGGATTAGGAAACATCTCAATAGAAGTGTCTGTTAAGCCCGTTATAGTTCCGATTAACTGAATACCTGCATTGTCCCTGTATAGCTTATCTCCAATAGAAACATTACTACCAATATTAAATGAAAATGTTACAGTTATGTTTCCTGGGGATGCACCCGTTACTGTAAGTATATCTCCTATCCCTTGTGCTGACATTAAATCTAGGTCAGTGTTTCCTGCTACTCGTCTAATATAGGTATAGTAATCACCCTCCTTTAGTTGATACTGTGTTGAGTTCATAAAACCAGTGGACATATCTGTGGTAATAGTAGTGTCCCACGGAGAGTTACTATCCAGCTGTATGGTCTTAAACATCTTATTAACAGTAGGCTCATCATTAAATACTGGCGTTACTGTAGAGGGGTGGGATGTAGTTGGTGTAGGTAGACCATAGTAATTGTTTCTAACATTATTGCTGTAATGCTTCCACATGTTACCACCCTTAAACGTGTAAAACCTACTATTCATCCCTATCATCCACTCTGGGAAGTAAGAGTGAAAAGAGGTCCATCCATCGTTTGCTGGTGCGTATGTTATTGTTGCTTCTGCCATAATCTATATTTTTAAGGACACACTACCTTCTCCACTACCTGACCCACACTGTCAATTCGTATTACATTATTCTTAACCCCTGTCAACTCATCGGTTACATACCATAAGTATCCACCGTTAAAGATACGTTGTTCACACTCACAGAAGTTAAATATAAAGTCATTTACTTCTGGATACTCTTTCTGTCCGTTATGATAGAAGATAGAGTATGAAGGTGTGACAGCACACGCTAGACCACTTGTAGTCTCAGGTGTAGAGCTATCCATGTTAAACCTTCTGTTTGTAGTGTTTGGGTTAATCGTAAAGCTAAGTGTGGATAGAGCACTTGTCCCGAAACAGTTAGTAGCTGTAATTCTAAATGTATATATACCTGGTGTATTAGCTGTTCCGTTTATTATTCCGTTTAACTTATCCAATGTTATACCTGGAGGTAATACCTCATCATCACACGTACCAACTAACGATGATGTACCTGTACCTGATACCAATACTGGAACCGTTGTTGTACATATATTCTGGAATGAGTTTCTAGTTACTGTCGTTTCTATAGTAGCCCCTGTAGTACAGTCTGTAGTAGTAAACAACGCCCCGTCAGTTCCACCGTTTAATTCGTAGGTGTTACACGTAGTAACTACCGCCCAGCTTATTGGGTTATTACTAACAGGTATCTTTAAGTCTATAGCATCCCCTACATTAAGGGTAATGGCAGGCTGATTAATAACTGGCACAGCAACCTCTGCACACGCAGAACAGCTACCTACAATTAACACTGTTCCCTCATTGTTTATAACAGCATAATCTGTAGTTGGAGCAGGACCCATTCTATGGAAGGAATTATTACCATCATACGTATTTAAACCACTTAGTTCGTTATATATCACATCACCTACAACTGGCAGCAACGCAGCTCCTGAGTGATACCTTGTTTGTGGGGATGTTGTAGATGCACATACGCTTGTCAATGTGTCATCAGTAGTGTCTATAGCAAACGATGATAGGGTGCTTGCCCCTGCCTGAACAGTAAACGCACCTCCACCCTCAACAATAACCTCTACATCTCCAGGGAGTAATTCATTTTTAAAGAAATCTATATCTGTCAGGACGGCAACATTTATAGCTTGCCCCACAACCCTGTCGTTCCACTTAACATAAAATGTATTTGTACCTGATGGTGTACATCTCATACTTACATTTCCTCGTCTATTAGTATAATCAACAATGGAATTAACTGGTCCAGCAATAGATGCACTACTTGTTAATGTTATTGGAGGAGTAACCGTGTTTTGATAATCATAGATTAAATATAAATACTTCTCTGTAGTCCTACTGAACGTAAAAGAACCCTCATAATTACTACCTACAATAGCAGGCACTGTGGCTGTTGATAATAATAATAATGTCTTAATATCTTCCTCTCCGTATTCTACGTTAGAAACTAAATATCTTAAAGAATTTCCAAAATTAGGGTTAAATGGTTTTATAGTAGTAGTTCCCGTAACTCCTGCTTTCAACGTCACTGTATCACCAGACACAGGGATAGAATCAATCCCTTCAAATGAGCTAAACCCGTTGTTTAACGCTAAAGAGTTTTTAGTAAGCCTAATTCCGTCAAAGTCAATATCTCCACCCGTGGTATTACTCGTAAAGTCATACTTCTGATTAGCTATTAATCCTGTGTCTACACCGTTTCCAACTACAAATATTTTTCTTTCTATCCTTGTTTTTCCGTGCTGTGTAACAGTAAACGGATAGCTTACACCGCAAGCGGTGAATATCACCGTAACACTTCTATTTGACCCTGTTGCGTTAGCATCAAAAGCAAGCTGTAGTACCTCTGAATCCTCTCCAGAGTAAGGGGTGGCTTGAGTGTTAACCGTTAACCATGTTGCTCCAACCCAGGATACTGTCCACTCTGTATTTGATGATACATTCCAGTTGGCTGTAAATGCACTACTTGTTACATTTAAACCATTCTTTAGTGGAGGGGAAACCTTAAAGTTACACGGAGGATTTAACGTATCGTTATTAGCTAGTACGTATCTCTCTTTAAATGGGTCTATAGCCCCTATCTTCTGTGTTCTACTGTTAGACACAAACAAGTCCTTAAAGTAATTTCTCATGCCTTGAGATGATATCTCAAACATTCCGTTAGAACCTAATCGCATTACCGCACCTCGTCTAGAGTCTGTAAAGTACATGTCGTTACCCCACGTAGCAAAGCTCTCTGGGTTTTCACTTATACCATACTCCCCCGTAAAGGTAACTTGAGTTCCCAGTACCTCTGGTATAGATGCTACCACACCACCACCTACTGAATCGCTAAGTAGGTTCTTACCATATAATATCTTAGATACCTTATTCTCTTGAAAAGTTACGATATCTGTATCTCTAGCATGTAGCTTCTGAATAGAACCGAAGAACTTATCTAAGTACTTAAAGTTAGCTAATGATAGATTAAACTCATTCAGGTTATTTATACCTGTGTTCTCTCTATATATACCACTATATGTAATAGCCTCCTCTACTCGTTGTTGCTGATAATCCTCTATCACAGAACTTACTCTTGGAGAGTAGGCGAGTGCTGGTGCGTTGAAGTCACCACGTATTCTAAGCCCCTCTACACCATTACCGAAGCAATAGGCGTTGTACATACTGTTCTCTCTATCTGGAACTGTGGATGATAGTGTAGTAGTATTTAAACTCACCTGAGCTGGAGAGTTACTCGATAAACTCTGATTAGAAACATTTCCCTGATGAGCTCCGTTAATAATATCAAACGTATCACTAAGCTCGTAGTATATATCCGCAGGATTCTCTATAGGAGTAGTCTCAAAAACATTAGCCTGTTCTTGTTGTATTATTTCTAAACGAACCCCTATATAACCTTGAGAACTGCAACTGTTATTACCACTATAACTAAGTCCCGTCCCTCTAATAATCATCCATGTAGCCTTTCCCCTTAAATAAGTTGACCATGTGTTACCAGCCCCTGGAGATGGGGGGGTGGAAGCCCCTGATATTATTTGAGCTATTCTACCTGTAGATGTACAAGATTGTATAGTTGTTTCACTTCTACTAAATCCTCTTCTAAAAAAAACCCTGCTAGGACCAAATTCTTCTTGTCCAGTAATTTGGCTTGAAGTAGTATAAATAGTTACGCCAAATGCATTTTGTTGAGACGTAGTATTTGTGGTTTGACTATGACCTAAATGGTTAAATTGCAAATACGCACCACTTTCCCAAAACCACTCCTCTATGTTGGCATAGTTTCTATTAGATATAAATTCACTCTCGCTTAATAAAGAAGTCAATGTATTAGAAGAACCATCCCCTTGTTTATCCACATCATTAATGTTTATTTTTATTCTAGCTCCAGCTTTTATCTCCCTGTCTTGAGTGTTATTACCCTGTTGAGCTATTGAACTAGGAACAGAAGAGCCAGAAATAAACCCAGTAGAATCCCATAAACTATCCTGTGGAATAGCATAACTATAACTAGACAACGAACTAGACGACCATCCCGTCCCCATTGAACTTAAATTAGCTCCTGCATCAGAATGGATGTTCACTATCCAATAATCACCAACTTTATATCCTAGAGTTTGAGGAAATTCAAAATTATATATTACATTACCATTTATTATAATTTCTTTATTTCCAGTCGTTATATTTTGAATAGATTGGACAGATTGATAGCCACCTCCATTGGGGCTTGAAATTAATTGTTCTACTCTATACCTATTTATATTACCAGTTCCAGGGATATCAATAATTATTTTAAATCTATAATCCCTTTGAGGTATTATGGAGCTATTTAAGGAAATGTTAGGCTTTATTGTATTAAAATCTATTAATGTGCCATAATATACGGGAAAATTATAAACAAAAGTTCTTTCATTATTTTGATATCCTAATATGTAAGGAACGGTTTTTATATCTGATGTGTTATTTGTATTAGCTTGTAATGGTGTTGTAGAAGTTGTATTATGAACATAATTTACTAAATCACTTTCATCAAATAACGAAACGTCATCTATTTGTAATTTAAAATATAAACCCTTTGGTTGTGGGTTTCCGTTATCTAAAAAATCCTCTGGTTGAGATTGAACATCTAATACCTTGTATTGTTGATTGCTTCTACTAGCTACCCCTGCCTCTGTCTTTATTATTACATACTCTCCGATAGGAACCTTATCCACCTCTGATTGGTCTATTTGAAACCAGGTGTATATACCATCCTTCCCGTAGTACAATGCGAATATGTTATAATAATTACCCTTAGGCTGCTTAATAAATATTCTATACTTCGAAGCGAATGATGGAGCTTCATTATTTATTTCAACCCTAATATCATTAGCAGTGTCAGAATTAGAAGGGGCAATATTAATTGTATTCTTTGGAGCCGTGAGAACCGTAGTCATCCTGCTGTAATCATCCAGATAAACAATACCTATCTCGTAATCTCTATCACTCCTAAACGTAGGTAGTGGTGTTCCTGAAACTATTTCTGTTTGTAGCGTTAATTTGTAATCTATATCTATCTCTACACCTGCTGAATCTACAATATCGTAAAACTGTACGTAGTTTCCGTAAGCAATTCTACTTCCTATTAAATCCTGAGCTTTAGCGAGTAGTGGTACATTATCAAATAACCTCGTAATCTCATCTGGAGGTAAGACTGTATATACCTTACTATTATCAAACGTGTTAGTAAACCTACCCGTAGTGCCGTCTATAGTGATGTCATCAACATCAAAGGACTGAATGACATTCATATTTGTCCCTGCTGTATCTCTAAATAGTAACTGAACCTCTTTTATTCTTTCGTCTGGAACCCACACACCACCTGAAGATACTCCGTTAATGTAGTAATTAACATCTACCTGGTTATAACTATTAGTCATAGATGCAAATGAATCATCACCAATTACATATAGAAAAGGTGACGGCTCAAAGGCTGTTGATGAGAATGGAGATATAGCACTGTACTCATCGTTCTCGTACTTATATCTACAAGCAAACTGTAAGAACTTATACTTTAAATTATTCTCCTGAAACTGTACCGCTGAATTACTAAGTGTAATTGTCGGAGAGTTTATGGCTGGCTTAACGATAACAGAAATATCGTCCTCTATAAAACCATCTGTAGCGTAAAACTTAGCTACGTTTAATCGTCTTGGTGGGTTTAGGTTGTCTGTCCAGAATAATAAACCATCTATAATGTTAACACCTGTTATTAGGTAGCTAGCGTTAAAATTTAATACAGGATTTACACCACCTATAGTGTCTTTTAATAAAGTGGTAGTAACGCCTGTTATCTCATTATACTTAAGAACATAATCAAAGTCAGAGTCTGTTACAAACCAGTAGATGTTGTTATTAGCCTCGTCAGCTACAGCACCTATAGTCTTAGCTCCAGTACCTGTAAATGTTTGAGTGGTTACATTAGTATTACCCTTAATGTTTTCTAACGCACCTACTCCTGCACCCTCAGATGCAGACACTTCGATATTCAACGCATCCCTATACTGACCGTCTGGAATCAGACGTTCATCAAGACCTTTGTTCATAATACCTTTTATGAAACTTTTAATTAACCTCATTTAATCCACTTATCTCTGCCCCTTAGAGACATCAATAATCTCCCAGAGTGCATATTGCTTAATCTAATCTTAGCGTTTCTAAGTTTAGCCATCTTTGCTTTTTGAGCTCTTCTAACTACGTATTCCTGTGTGTCTATTTTGTTGTCTAAAATAGCCCATCTAATGTAGCTGTATATGTAATCCTCTGCTAGTTTATTAATAGTAACCGAATCATCGTTACCGTTCTCCATACCATCAGACACATACTCCAATACTATAGACTGAGCATTAACCCCAGAGCTAAAATTAATAACACCTGATTGTTTATTAATTCTAAAGCTATCATTTACATTAGCCTTAGATGTGTCTAGTCCGTAGTATCCGCCTATTCCGTAGCTAAAATACCAGCTCCCATCGACACACCAACCCCACTGTCCATATCGTAATCCTGAATCTAGGAATTGTTGCTTAGGCAGTCCTGCTAATCTATCCCTATCTAGCTGAGATAGTTCCTCCTCTAATACCTCACCGTCTTGGTCAAACAATAAATTTCCGCTATTGTCCTTTAGGTATTCAGTAGCGTAATTAATCTGACTATTCTCGTGTAGTGGAAATAATATACCATCCTTCTCTACAGATATACGCACATAGTTTACGTAGTCAGGTGGTAATACAAACCTTAAGTCATCACCGACAGACTGTTGTAATACCTTTATATTTCTTAATGCGTCATAGTTAATCTCTTGAATACCTCTCTTAGCGTGAAACAATACGTTGTATCTGGTAATGTTATTAACCAACTTATCATCACCCACATACATTAACATAAAATTGTTAACAATATCCTTTAGTGATACAAACTGGTATTCTCCCCAGTTAGCACTCTGAGGAACTGTTCCTGAGTTGGTGTAGTATTGATAGTTACTTATATATGCCATTAGGTTTCTTTTTGGTCGTTAATAGCTTCCTCTTGTGAAGCAAAAGCCGTTACAGCTGCCTCTCTAATATTAACACCTGCGTACTCTAATATCTTAAAGACTAGAGTATCCTGGTCTGAAAGAGGTAGCTCAAAGTCTTGATAATCGGCAGCTGACTGATTAAATACAGGTGAGCCAGATACTGTATTATAGGTCCACTTAGGGCTAGATGGATAGCGTACATATAGAACATCTACGTTTGTTGTTATGGTTGTTGGATATACTATTAATGAGTTACCTGGTGAGGTTGGTGTTGGTGTTGAGTCGCTAGCTCCTGTTAAGTAGTACGCAGGATAGCTTGTATTAGGGGCTGTCATATTAGACATCACTAATTTATTAATCTTATTCTGGTTCACTCTCTCAACCTCAGTAGTGGTGTTGTAATAAACCACGTTTAATGTGTACCAGTCTGTAGGTAGTGTAAAAGATGTAGTACCAGCAACATAAGTAAGTCCTGTTGCTTTCTTGGTAAATAAATCTATCACCTCAGCTAACTGTTTAGGTATATCTGCATAACCGCTGTTAGAAAGCCTCTTATTCTGGAGGTTAAGTGCGTTCTTGTAGTCGTAGAAGTATTCCTCAAACAACTCAAGTTGAGCTTGCTTTGCAAACAGGTTAAACTCTTCTGGAGTCACGTAGCCATTGTTATCCTTATTAAGGATTGCCATGACTGTATTTCTAACCGTGTTAATCATCTAAAAATTCTTTGATACAAAGATAAAGAAAAAAAAGGGACTTAGTTAAAAAATGTAAATTAGCTAAAACCAATTGCTGTAATGGTTTGCGGAGGACTCACTTATCACTTAAAGAAACAGGAATAGATATAAATGTACTCATACTACAAAGATAATCAAAAAAAAAGAGGACCTATAAAAAGTCCTCTTGATTAAATTCACTAAAGCTTTTACTTAAGCGATAGCAATACCACTAACAGCCTTACTTGGAGACACATCTTGGGTAACGTTTTGCCACATGCTTTGATGAGCAGAAACAACCGCATTTTGAATATCATCTCTCATTTGAAATCCACTAGATTGCGTAGCGTGAGTAATTGTAACTACATCTTGAGCAGCTGCACCTCCGTAAACAATAGTAACAGTAGTATTAGTTGCTTGCTCAATTAACTTAATGTTGTCAGCAGAAACAAGTTGATTTCCTTCACTTGTAACTGGAATACTTAAAAATTTTGCCATTTTAAAAAATTTTATGGGTTTATAAAGTACAAAGATAATAAAAAAAAGGGACTCGAAAGCCCCTTCTTTTAACCAATAAACATAACATGAATTATGAATAACAAACACTTACCTATACGTAAGTTCTTTTAAAAGGTTACGTTTTACTTTAACTTTTTTTCTAACATCGTCATTACCTCTATTCCTTCATCTGTCTGAAGGTATGAAGCTAACGCAGATACTGGCTCTTCCCCAAAAGGAACAGTCATCATCTTTTTCTTGTTATCCTTTAAATTAAAGTAAATATCCCTCTTATTATTTCTTAAGGCTACTAAACCATTACTTAATGATTTTTGAGCTAAATCCTGAAGCTGTAACATTGGGTCATCCAACATCTCTAAAAACTCTACAGGATTGTTTCTGGAATATAATCTAACATCTCTTTTTAATTCAGCACTACTTAACTTATCAGCCCTTGAGCCCATAAGTACCCTAGCGATAGATTCAGCCATCTCAATAGATAGTTCTTTAGCTGCAATCTCTGCCTCTAACTCAATATCCATAGACTCTACGTCTGAAGAAGCATCTCTCTCTGTGTTTACCTCCTCGAATAATTGACCAAACCCTGGATGTAAACTTAAGAACCACTGTAAAACAGGATTGTTTTTTGGAACCGTTAAGTAACCATCCTCGAATACTACAGGCTCTAATATAGCATTATCATCCTGCTCATCCTCGAAAGGTGTTTTTTGATTTCTAGCATAACGAAGAGCTCGGTTCGTACCTTGTTCCTCATCGAAATGCATTAATGGGTATCTCCTTGTATTTCTTGAAGAAAGCATAAAGCTTAATGGAGTTGTGTTAGCTTTTAATACGTATATTTTATCTTTTGATTGTAATTTCATTTTATTTAATTTTAAATTTAAAAAAAAGGGGAGGAATTAACCTCCCCTGTATTATTTATTCTTCTTAGCTCTTAAAGATAAAGAAGTTGTTTGCACCTAATGTACAAAGTGCTCTCTCAGAAAGGAAGTTAACTTCCATTGCATCAAGGTCACTTGTAGCAGCACCGCCAGCAGAACCTGTTATCCAAGTCTTGTAACGTCTGTCTTCAGTCTCAGAAGCTCTGTATCTAACGTGTAAGAAAGGTCTACGAGCATTTTTACCCATAACCTGGTCGTATACATTAGTAGAACCAGCTGGAATTAACACACCGTTTACTATACCAGCAGTTAAACCACCTCTTAAGGTAGCATCGTTAAGGTATTTCCAGTCAGACTTATAGAACTCATATCCTCTTTTGAATCCTGAGAATCCAAGGTTAAGTGCCATTTCTTCGTCATTGTCAAACAATCCGTAAGAAGTACCACCTGCACCGTAAGAGTTTTGAGCAGCTAACATGTCATCAATATCAAATCCCATTTGTCTGTTAACAAAAAGAACATTTTCTTGAATCGCACCTTGCTTATCTAATCTTTGGATGATAGCATCAAAATCAGCTAACGCTGTTGGATTACCACCAGACCAAACATTTCCTCTATTCTCGATAGAATCAAACATACCGTCAGTACCACCTTTTCCAGCTACTGCCGCTGCTGCTGCACTTCCTTGAAGTTCTCCAGCCGCACCTGAAGCTGCTTCCGCTGGAACTCCTTCAATCATAGCCATCTCTAAGTAGTCATCGTATCTTAAACGAGTCTCGTGCTCAGACTTAATGTACCAAAGGTATCCATCAGCACCATTCTCTGATGTTACTTCAACCCAACCAATTTGAGCCATATCAGAACCAGCAACAACGTACTTGTCTTTTATGATAATCGGTTTGTTGTCAAAGATTACAGGGTCAGCCTCTAAAGAACCAACCATTCCAGGTGAACCTTTTCTAAACTCTGAACCGTAAACAAAAGCCACAACATCTGTAAGACCATTAGTAAACGATACACCTGCACCATAATAAGCTACAGTAAATTCTTGGTCATTACCAGCATTAACTGCCGTAACTACCCCTTTAAGTAATTTATTATCAGTAGCTGATGATAGCATCACTGTTTGTCCAACTCTAAAGTTACACGTACCAGCTGCAATATCAAAAGTTTGAATACCAAGTGCTACAGCTGCTGTTACAGTTACTCCTGTATATTGTGTATGTAATCTTCCTTGCTCTTCCCATTTAATAAGGTCTGAGTTTGTAGGCATCTCTGCCCCTACCATTCTTAAGAAAGCGTTGATAGACCTGTTTCCATATCTCTCAAATTCTTTCTCATACGTGTCTGGTAAGTACTGATTCAGGAAATTAAAATCAGTAATGTAATTAGTAGGCAATGTTGCCTTACTAGCGGATGGTGTCAATGCTGGTTGTCCAGCTGCACCTGTTATAGCTCCTGCCATTTTTTTTAGTTTTTTAGTTATTTTTTTTACTTCTTATTCGTAGCTTTCCAGAACCTCTTCCTTCACTCATAGCGGTAACTTTAAATCCTCCCTTAGACACACTCTCTGATGCTTTTCTAACTGGCATGTCTACATTTTTAGACTCCCTAGTTACATCACCGATTGCATCCGATTGACCCTGCTCGTAAAAATACTTCGCAAAAGCCTCTGGATTCATAGCTACTGATAGAGCTCTGTGATACGCATTAGCATCCTTTAAGTAACCGTCCTCATTAACATGCTTGCCAATAAAGTTAGTAACGTCAGACTGAGCTTTCTTTAGTTGCTCTGGATTACCAGGCTTATAAGTTAACTCCTTCTCCCCTACCTTAAATTCAAAACCTTTGAACTCATCAGAGAATAATTTGTTAGTCTTATCTAAAAAGTACTCCTGTCTTTTTAAATTTTGCTGCTGCGAATTAGATTCTTCAGCTTTGTTTTTCTTGTAAGCATTGTAGTTTTCCTTCTCCCCTTCTGAAACAAAATCACTGCTTGACTCAAGCGGTAATTTATACAGTTCCTTCTGTTTGTTAAAATACTCCTTTGCTTTTGCAAGCTCTTCTTTCTTGGCGATTTTAGTCTTTCTAATATCCGACTCCTCATCCATTTCTTCATCGTAACCAAATCTCTGCTCTAATTCAAAAGCTACATCATCCTTATCCAGATGTGATTTAGTCTCAGACCAATAATCAGCCAAGAGGCTGTCTGGGTTATCTTTATCAAAATCCTTGTTTAACTTAACAAAGTCATTGATTCCCCTTCCAGTTTCTTTTTTAAACTTTAAGAAAGTAGAGACATCCTCTGGAAGCTCTTCATTACTTTCTCTCCGCTCAAACAACTCATCAATAGAGTTAATTTCTTTATCCTTATACCTATTCTTTATATATGAAAGAACGTCAGTATCTTGTAATTCTTTTTGTTCAACCTCTTCTGTTGACTCGGCAGTTACATCTTCACCTACAACTACTTTCTCTTCTGTTTTAGGTGCATCTACATCCTCAAACTGTTGCTCGTGCTTCTCTAAAAGTTCAGCCTCTATCTGCTGTTTTGACTTTTCGGGTTCCGCACTAACCTCTCTTACTTTAAACTCTCCCATTATATTCTATTTTAATTTAATTTAATTCTCTGATTACAAAGGTAATAAACTTTTTTATATTTATCTAGGCTCAAATTCAGCTAAATCAAAACCATCTAAGCTATCCTCATTAGATTCAAAATCTATTGGTGGTAGGTCATTTTTCTTTTGATTAACTATCTTTGATGTCTGAGTAGACTGCTGGCTAATCCTTTCTGACTTGCCCTTCTCTCTTTCATTCTCTCTTGTCTTTAATGCCTCAGATTCCTGTCCTTTAATTCTCATCTGCATGTTAAACTCTACCTCCATTAACTCTTTCTTAAGGTTAGCCTCTGCATTCATCTTCTCAATCTCGAATGCTATCTCAGCCTGCTTAACTTGAATCTTAGATTGCATCTCTGCCTGTGCCTGCTGCATCGCTGACTCAGCTGCCGCTTGTTGAGACTGCATATTTATTTGCGACTGCATCTGCATCTTCTCATTCTCTCTGTCAATGTCTTGCTGCTGCTTATTCTTTCTCTTAACCTTAAGAAGCTCGTTACCCATCTTAATGTTTTTAATCTGACGAATATCAATAGCATCCTCAAGCGAGATTTGGTCTCTACTAAGTGCCATCTGTATGTTAGCCTCAAGCTGTGCTTTCTGTTCCTCATCTGGAGAAACTTCAATAAAAATTCCAAAATCATGTAGATATAAATTATTGATATCTTCTAAAATATTTACATTATATTTTCCGATTTGATTTGCGAACTCTTCCCTAAAGTCAGAATACTCTAATACATCAGCTACTCTAATAGATAGTGCCTCAGCTAATTTTCTAGTAATAAACAAACTACCATCTAGTATATGTCTAGTAGCCGTGTTTGAATTTAGTGCCGCTAGTTTCTGAACACCTACTAATGCGTTAGGGTCTGGAGTAGAGCCATCCCTAGCCTCATTTAAACCTGTTACATCCCTAATCATACCTAGGTAATGATTATAGGTACTAATTAAACTAGCCATCTTAGCCTGTCCACTGTTAGAGTTTAATTCCTGAATAGGAATCTTACCGTGGTTAAATTCACCATCCTGCGTAAAGCTTCTACCAATAACACTACCAGTCTGGAAGTACATCTTAAGTGCATCCTCTGGATTATATGCAGCCCCTGTTCCGAGGTCCACCTCATTAATACCATCCGCATCTATGTATACACCATCTGGTACTACCTTAGCAATTACTTGCTGTAGCTTAAGGTGTGTCATCTGAATTAAATCAGCGAATGTTGTCATTCGTCTAACTAATGACTCTACAACACCTTTATACATCCTTGGTGCAACACCTATGTAATTAGGTAGTGCATACTGAGAGGCTGACTTAGGTCTAACCATATTTTTAGAAAGTTCCCACTTAATTAATTTATTACTTCCGAGTATCATAATACCCTCATACCACACATCAATTCTTTTCTCTATTCTCTCGAATCTCTCCTCTGTTCCTTCTGGTGGGTTAAAATCCTCATCCTTTCTAACAACTCTTTCACCACCGTTCTCTAAATATTTTTTCTTATAAACAAACTTCTTATCTGTTTTGTAGTTATAGTATAATAATGTAACAACATCCTTCTGAAATATATCATTCTGGTATTGTCTGGTTACACCGTAGTAATCATACCACCCTGAGCTGGTATCTGATATTTCTTGTAACTCTTCCTTAGTTATATCTGGCTTTATCTTAATAAGCTCTGTAATTGGAACCTGCTTTACTTCTCCGAAATAAAAACAATCCTCAAACGTAGGACTTTCTGTGTAGCTATATACTAAGGTTGCTGGGTCTACGTATTCAACCTTAACACCTGAGTTCGGTAAGAACTCGTGCTTAACCCATCCCATACCTACTGTAGTTATGTCGTAGTTATATCTTTTTTGAATATCTGCGTAATGATTCTGCTCTAACAAGGTATTGATAGCCTCTTCCTCCGCAATCTCTATACCTGGCTTATAGTTAAGCTGCATGTGTAACTGAAGCTCTTGGTCATCGGCAGGTAAATCTTCAGCTGCTGTATTGAATGCATCTATGCCAAACTGCTCCTTACTCTGTAGTAAGAAATCTTTAGCCACCATATCAGCCTCTATCATATTCTGATACGACTTTCTATTGTCTGCCGACATCGCATCCTGAGCATACGCCTGAACCGTGAACAGCCTATCAGACATTCCGTTAACCACTATATCCACAAACTTAGGTATAATAGGAACTGGTGTCCAGTCTAGGTTTAAGTAAGATAAGTCACCGTCTACCGCTAACTCACTCTTATACTTTGCTACTGATTGTTCTCCTCTTGCGTATAACCTTAATTTATGGAAGTCAACCCATTGATTGTAATACTTACAACTATTACCCGACCTCTTAAACCATTCGTATTGTATTGATTTACCTACCTGTAATCCATACTCTTCTGATGCCTTCTGAGCATCAGTAGCTAATTGATTGGGAAAATTAGTAGGATTTACTGCTATGGTAGATTCCTTCATTTATTTAATGATTTGGCTTATGTTTCCTTTGTTACTATATCTTGCAAAGATAACAGATATTTTTGACTCTTCTTTAGTTGGAGTGTAAATATGCTTCTGATTTGCCATAATTGCAAGTCCTGAGCTAATAGAGGCATCGTGTTTAGTCCTATTGTTGATATCAAACTTAGCCCAATCTATCAATGTTCTACTAAAAAACATAGAACCTATCTCCTCAGAATCCCTATATGTACCCTCCATGTCAAAACCTACGTGCTTCTCTATGTAGGACTCAATAGCGGATGCGTGTGCTTGCTTTATGTCTTCAGATGAGTTAGGCATACCCCCAAGCTCTTTCTCTGTCTTAGAGAGCTTATTATAGGTCTTATCTGGTCTGTTTATGGAAAAGTGACGATATCCTCTGTTTTTAAAGTGATACAGTATCCTAGCCTTGTTGTTTTCTATTAGTGCTGGCATTCCGTAAAATATACACGCCATTAATACCTCCTCAAAAAATATCTCTGCGGTTTGTGGTCTAGCTATATACTCTAAGAAAAATTCATTAGAGGGACAGTTATCCATATTGAATTTAGTCTGTCCGTGTAACGACCCATTAGAGCCCTTACCAACCACCGTTCCTGATATGTCATAAGGGTCACAACCAAATGAGCCCAGGTGTTCATTTCCTGGGTGATACTTTCCGTTCTTCTTAAACACATTGTTTCTTAATCTTTCCTCTGGTATCCACGAAACTAAAAACCTACCATTCCTATTAGGTGTCCATATAACCTTAGTATCTTTAATACCGTCCTTCCAATGAAAGCTGCCTCTTGTTAAATACCTATCCTTTATTAAGGAATCGTTATAATCTACCTGTTGGTATATTTTAGTTAGATTGAAAAGAGATGACTTACTCTCATCCCTGAACGCATGAGACTCTGTTCGTGGAAACTGACGATAAAACTCATTCAATGCATCAGCATCTCCTTTTAATGAGTCGACCTCATTCTGCCAATACTCAATAACACCTATTTTTATCCACTGTCCATCAACACCCTTAATTGGTTTTTCTGGAGTATAAAACACTGGCATTCCAAATTCATCTATATACCCCTCAAAGTTCCACTCCATAGGAATAAACAAGGAATACAAGCCTGCCTTTGTTTGTCCATTGTTATTTCTTTCAAACGGACTAGAACTTTCGTATAATTTCTTAAAGTTATCACCACCTTTATCTAAAGCGTTAGATGTAGAACCCATCATACACTTACCTATAATTCTACTACCTAACCTAAGACATGTTTTAGTAACCCTCCAGTTGTTTAGTATGTTATTTGGTTTTAACCACTTACCGCTTTCATCGTGTACTAATAATAATAACTTCTCACCATCGTATGAGTTATCGTCTGTGTTTTTCCAATCAATCGAAGTATCTAGACCATCTAAATCATCAGTTTCTGTATTGTACATGTTCTTCTTAGTAATCTTACTAGCTGGAACACGAAAAGCAAGCTCAGTCTTAGGTCTATCCATACCATCCTGTATGGGCTTGAAAAAGAATGGGTAATTAAGTGTTATAGGAACTACCTTATCGGTAAACATTTTTTTAGCATCACTACCACTTTTAGATAGTATACCTATTCTAGAATCCTTGGATATCGTCCCTATATTAGCACACTCCTCAGAACCCATAAAAGAAAACCCTGAACGCCTGTTCTTTAGGTAGCACATACCAAAGCTTCTATAATCAGCCTTACAAGCCTCCCAGAATATATAGAATAATCTATTAGATTCTCTAAAATCGGGTTTTCCAACATCTATCTTAGTCCACTGTAGATACATATAGTGAGAGCCTGTCAGGTAGGTAATGTTTCCATTATTTACAAACCAATACCCCTCCTCTCTTCTATCGAACTCTGATTCTATATAATCAACCCATTTATCCTTAAAAAGGTTGTCTCGCTTGTTCCAATCAAAAATTGTCCTTATCTTGCTAAGTTCTTTTGGGTAGTTATCAGCCACCCACTTATTGTTACCCTTTATTAAATCAGTAGGTGCTTTAGGTAGACCTATTTTTAATCCGTTTATCTCGTAGACATCTCCTAGTGTACCGTCCTTAGAAATAATTACAACGTCATACTTCTCGTTATAACCATACTTCCAGCTCTTAGCCTTGTTTTTAGTAGTTATAGTAGATGTGGTTACATCTAACTTTATTACCTTATGTAAATCAAGATTTTCTTGACCTTCGTTCTGCGAATCCACCACTAGATGTTTTTTTTGTGCTAGAGCCACTCTCTTCTAACATAGCTCTTTCTGCTTCTATTCTATTTAAAATCTCAAAGGCATCAAAAATAGCGAGCTTCTTTGTAGCGGCTGCATTCTTTAACCTATCAGCAGCTAACTCGTCATCAGGGTCTGGCTTTATAATCTCTTCCTTGGCAACCTTTACCAGCTGCCTAACAGCTAATTCACCAGCTTCTATAATCTCTTCCTTGATTTTTTTAATGTCCATTATAGTAATATACAAATATTTTTTGTAAACATCCTGTACATCTTCTCTCCATCTACATTAAACTCATACTCACTCTCTGGTTGGAATGATATTAAATCACCCTCGTTTAAGCCCATAGACACCATATCTTTATTAGCGTATCTTATGTTTCCTATTAGCTCCTGCTCTATATCTTTATTTTTTAATAACGACTCTTTCTTGTCTATAGGTGTTACAAAGCAATAGGGAGATGGAGCCTTCCATCCGTCCTTTGTTTTATATAAAAAAAACTGGTCGAAATCTATTAAGAATAAGTCATTCATAAAGAAAGAGGGTCCACTCTTTTCCCTACCCTTCATGTCGTAATACTTTCTGAATACATTATGGTGTACAAGTAGTGTGTCTCCCACCTTAATTTCTCCATCGTACATTATAGGAATAGATAGTACCTCAGCAAACCTATTGGTTGCCTTATGGTCCTCTTGTGATGAGCTAACAATAAAATCTTTATCACCTATCTTTTTAGTGTGACTATATCTCTTACCGTCTACTGGTTTTACTAAGAATTGAAAGGTAGACCTCATGAACCACAACCAATGCAGTCAAAGTGTGAGTCTGTAGGTTTAGTGCCGCTTAATTCCATTTCAATGTTATGAATCTCGTCCTTAACATCCATGTCCTGCATCATATCGCCAGTTAAAAGTTTTTCTAACTTCTCTATTCTCATTTTTAACTCTGTTTCTTCCATTACTTAAAAGTTTATGTTATACTCGATAGATATAGGCATGTTAGCGTTAAATTCTTTCCAGAGATAAACCTCATCTCCTTTTAAAACCCAAACCCTAATACTATTATCAGATTCTTGTCTTATGTGATGTATTTTATGACTACCACCCAGCACATCCTGTCCCACAACATAATGCATGGCACTTGATTTATAATCAGCCCCTATAGATATCTTTCTAATCATTACGACAATACACCTGTCTCCAGGTTTACTTTCTTATCACCGTACTTCTTATTAAGACCATCCTGGTACTTACCTAACTCTGCTGAAGTGGTTTCTACGTCAAATACTAAGGATTTCTTTTTTGTTTCTAATCTTGAAATTGCTACCTGCACATCTCCTAGGTCTAGTCTTGCGTCAAATAGTTTCTTTTGAAGTTCACGCAGCTGGTCAACTTCCTCTTGGGTCATTTTCTTTTCCATTATATTTTATTTTGATTATTTTACGTCCTTGAACGCTAGTAAGAACTCTCTTATACCTACACCAAATGCGATGCCAGCATATAATATATCACCCTTAATTAATACTGCTAATCCTATTCCACCAGCTACTGCTGATAAGAATAACGGTGATGTAACTACTTTTTTTATCTTTTCCATTTTATTTTATTTTAATTTATTAAACCCAACCAGCAATAGCTACTCTTTTCCACGTATTAGTAGCAACACATGCGTATAAGTAGTTTGCATCTACCGCTAATTGTCCAGCAACCCCTGTTGAGCCAGCGGACGCAGGGACATTTGTAACGTCTGCGTGTTGACCACTAATGAAATCTCTTATCGCCTCAAAGGTAAAGTTTTTTGTTGCGTTAGCTTCTCCAGTATCTGTTCCTGGAACCATATCCGTTAATGCTGGTGTTGCGGTTGCGTATGTACTTATTTTTGCCATTGTGATTAGTTTTTTACAAAGTTAAGAAATTATACCAATAGTTTACCAAACTTCTTTAGTATTAATAGGAACAACAATAGGAACCCCCCTATCATTACTACGCTACCATATTTTTGCCACCAAGTAAGCTCCTGTATAACGATTTTCTCATACGGTATAATTTTCTCCGAAAAAACCGTGTCGCCATAGCATGTGTACTCATGATGGATTGTTTCTCGAAGCGTGTCGTAGAAATATTTGATTTTAATTCGTTCATTGTTAATTACCGTTACACTGTCATGATATTGTATAAATGTTGTAGTATCATGGGTGTACTCAGGTACAACTACGGTATCAATAATTCTAATGGTATCCATTTGTAATAAATAAGGGTTTTTTTTAATTAACCTATTCAACCTTTTCTGTGGAGTACATCCTACTAAAACGGCTGCAAAGATAATAAATATTTTAAGACTTCGGTAACGCAATTAAAGAATCTTTTGAACGTAAAAATAATAAACCTGTGGTCATCCACCCTGACATGTCCTCAATAGTGGCTTTTTCCATAAAAATCATAGTACCACAAAAGATTATTATTAGTAATCCTAAAATTGTAGTCACATAGTTTGAAAATAATCTATTTTTCATAGTTATTGTTTTAAGTGTTGTCCCATCTAGCCTTAGTACCCCTTCGGTCATAGTGGGTAAATGTGTTATACCTTCCTAATCCACCCTCGTCAATAGCCCCTATTCTTATTAATCCTTCAATTATGTCAGCAACCTCACTGTCTGTGTATCCAGATATAACCACATCGCTAGCATTGCCAGTCATGTGCTGAGATTTTGAGGCTCCACCCACCTTAGCATTGTAGCTAGGGCATCTGTACCCTGAGTTTATAACTACTGAAGAATTAAAGAAATCTCTAATTGTCTGTAGGTTCTGTGCGTGTACATCTACATTATCAAATACATCCTCTGGCATATCACATCCACAGTTGCAGTTGAACTCTGACTTGCTAAAATTTTTAGTTAAATCTCCCATTGTTTAGTGTTTTTTCTACCGAACCATCACGGTATAATTTAAAAACAATTCCGTGGTAATTGTGGTTTACTTCTTGTCCAAAGATATTAAATATTTTAACTAATTCCTTTCTTTTTGGTTTAATAACTACCGATATGGGTGAAAAACTCTCCGTAGTCCCGTCATAATCTGTTTGTGATAATCTATAATAAGAAACACCTAATAGAGGGGTTTCATCTATCGTTCTGTAATCCATCTGAGTGTTACTGTTTCCTTCACCCTCAATAGTAGATATTGTTTCCCAATTCTCCACATCTATACTTCTGTGAACCTCATAATAGTCATTATTAATCTGTGCCGCAACACTCCAGTCAATTACTACATAACTACCATTATATCCAGCGGTAAAAGATATTAACTCTATAGGTAAAGACATGTTGAAGTTACCTATCCTTATTTCAAATCCTGGGAATGTAACACTCCCATCAGTAGACCAAAAGAAAGTAAGTGCTCCCGTAGGGTGTGTAGATTGAAAGGTGGTTGGAATACTAGTACCACAATAGCTTCCTATTAGATTACTAAAATCATCCCCATCATACACCTCAAAAACATCCCACCCACACGTAGAATTAAATTCTACATCAAAGAACCCAACATTAGCTGTTACTGTTCCTATCACTGGATATATGGTCAAAGCCCCTAACCCATCATTAGCGTAATCATTTAATCCTCCATCATCGTAGAGAATAGCATCGTCAGTAGTGTAGGTGTACCAGAAACCATCGTTAGGCATTAGTAACGTAACTTGACTGTTAATAAAAATTGGAAATATAAGTAGTAGTAGGAGTAGTTTCTTCATATTTATTTCATAAATAATCCCTCAATAAAGGTTCCGATTCCAACAAAGAATGTGCCTAACGCTGTCCAGAACTTAGTCTCAAGCGACCTGATTCTTTTTTCTTGGTCATTAGTCTTATCTTCCATAGACTCTAGTTTAGTTTGAATCTTAATCTGACCCTCAATTAGTTTATCTATTCTGTCTGCCATTTTTATAATAAATTTCTTCGTTTTCTACGCATCCTTCTTTTTTTTCGTTTCTTACGTTTCTTTCGTTTTTCTTTTTTACTTAAAGTTCATTTAGCACTTTTTAAAATTATTATTGGTTCTGGGTTCCAAGCACTTGTGTACATTAAATCAAAACACTCTGAATGTGTTAAAATCTGCTCTGGTATGACTTCACCACTTGCTATAAAGGAAGGTTCCACATTGTATTTAATTACAAATAAACTTTCAGCTGCACTTTTAGTTAATGTTTGTGGTGATTTTTCAAATACTTCATTAAAATCTATTAGAGTTAAATCTTCAATCTTAATTATACTATATGTTTCTGCAAATGCTTTTATCATTTTATTAATTTTTTATGGCACTTCTGTTTCGATATCTGTGTCAGTCATATTGGTCATTTCAACACTATTTGAATTACTGCCATCGTCTACTATAGTAGGAAAACTTGCTTGTCCGTTAGGGTCTCCATTTCGCCACCAAGAAGGTGGAGGTGTAGATAAATCATTTAAATTATTAGGTACTCCCGAATTATAAATTTCAACAACTTGAGCAGGAGTTATAGCCGTATCATCCCATATTGCTAATTCATCAAGATAACCATTGTAGAAATTACTTCCACCATATTTATATCTTGTACCTACTTTAAAATTTGCTGAAGGTACGTTTGGTGAATTTCCAGAAAAGGTGTTTTGCAAAGTCTGAATATTCGTATCTTCAACGCTATCTTTATAAAACTTAACTCCACTTGCATTTTCTGAGCCATCATAGGTAACTACAACGTGATGCCATAAACCATCATTAAAATCAAAACCATTTGCCTTTACTGATATGTTACCAATTCCAACACTACCTGACGTTGCACCTATTAACGTAAACGTCAGTTTGTTTTTAGACGCTCCCGATGTATCAAGAGTAATATCCCAACCTTGCATTAGATATCCAGGTGCACCTCTTATTTTTTTCTTTGAAGCAATAGGAAAATCACCATTAGTAGAAACATTTACCCAAGCTGACAATGTCATCGGAGTTTGTCCATCATTATGTAGAACATCTCCACCTTCTAAGTAGTCATCAACACCATCGAAGGCACAGGAATATACATTAGAAAATGGAGTTGGTCTAACTCCCCCAGATGCCCTACTAGACGCACCTACACTATTTGCGATAGCTATGTACATACTACCAGAGAGCTAGTATATTTGTAGCTGCCGCCCCTGTTGTGCCTGTTGCAAAAACTCTAACCACCTGAACAGGCAAGAATGTTCCTGCTAATACACCAATAAACTCAACAATGTCGCCACCTGCTGTCATAACCTTTAAATCTCCAGCTGTACCAATGTACAGTACACAGCCGTTATTAATAGTTGTTGCACTAGCTAGTGAGGGTATGTTCAACGTGTCTGACGGAACCACTACCGCTGCTCTACTTACTTGTAATTTTTGATATGCCATTTTTTATTTTTTATTGTAAGGAAAAAGGTCGTTTAAAGTTTTCTGGCGTTTACTACACCCACAGTCTTTACCCATAGCCTTAGCTCCTTTTTCTACTATCGTTTTAATTCCTGTCGCACGAGCAATCTTTTCTACAGAGTCACCCAATCCACGACTTCTCATACTTTTGTACTTCATAAGGCAAAGATAAGAATAATATTTCTATCTTTGGGATTATGAGACAAGTACCTGTAATATATAAAAAGAAGAGACCTAGACCAGCTCCAGAGATATACGATAGGAAGGACCCTAAGTATGATTACCTGAAGTTTTGGAGGATTGTAAGATACTGGGCTAAAAAAAAGTATGGAATCACCACCGCTGACCTAGATATGCTATTATTCCTCCACAGCGAGGGATTATTTACCAGGGTCCAGTGTGAGAACTACGGCTCACTAATGTCATGGAACAAGGATAGGTTTAATAAGCTACTTCGTGAGGGGTGGATTAATAAGTGGAGAAAGAGTATAAACCATGAAAAAGCCCTATATGAGGTGTCATATAAGACTAAAAAGTTTATAATTTCGGTATATAAGAAGCTAAACGGTGAGGAGAAGATTGCTGAGACAGCTAGAAGGAACCCTATATTTAATAACCGAACCTGTAACTCTACCGATAGAATCTATCGTCACGCTATCCGTCAGTTCAATGCTGAGGTGAATCCCCAAAAATAAACACACTTACTTGATTACCATTATCATAATACTGTGTTAGGGCTGTATACTTAGCGTTTACATAATATGAAACCTTAATGTAAGGGTGAAGTATCTTATTTAATGCGTATGAAACACCTTTATAGTATTCAATATCTGAGTCGATATCTTTTATGATGTAGTTATAGTCCTGTTGTTTGATATTAGTATATAGAACATACTTCTCTAATACTTCTCTTTTCTGGTCTATTTTAGTCAAATACTTTTCTAATGATTTATAATCTCCCTTAACACAAGCTCTTTTGGTAGCTCTTGTGGGCTCCACAATTAATTCACTTGTTTGAGAGTGGGTAGTTAAAAAAGAAAATAAAGTAAGTAATAGTGCTAGTTTTTTCATTGTGCGTTTTTTTTGGTTTATATAGTACCTATACGCAGCAATTCAGAAAAGGTTACAAAAAAATATTTATTATATTTGAGCACCTCTTTTTCTAGCGTCTTCTCTTGATTTTTCAGCAGCCTTTGCGGTAGCAGAAGCACCTCTTGCTTTATTTTGTCTTAACTTATCTGCTTTCATTTGGTCTGCACGAGAAGCTCTCTGATTAGCTGTGGTAGGGTTAACACATTTCCCACCCACCATTACTTTTCTTAGGTTTTTGCCATCAGCTCCTTTTATAGGGCTTAGTGGACACTTAGTTCTTCCAGAAGCTGGTTTTTTTGTTGGTAATGCCATTTTTTTTATATTTATTTTGATTTAGGACTAGTAGCTAGTGGCTGAGAAACTCTGTAACTCATACCTTTGTCTGCACCATAGGCGTGACCATACATCTTCTTAGACATACCCTTAGACTCATCTCTTCTGTCTTTTAATGATTGCTTGTGCTTCCCTTTATGTCTTCCACCTAGAGACTCATCTAATCTTGCGTTGTAACCTTGCTTTTTCATAATTATTTATTTTTTACTTTTTTTAAATGTTCCATCGGTAGCATAATAAAGCGATACCTGCTTCTTAGTAAAGCATTTGCCGCTTGGGCTTACATACTTACCCCTACACTTACCTCTATTCGCCTTCTTAAATGGCATATTATCTTTTAAACCTACCGTGTACGTGTCCCTTAAACTGTGAACGTGACTCTTTGTCGTAGTGTGCGTCCTTCTTTAGTGCATGTGCGTGGTCAAAATCGTTCTTAGCAGCTCTCATCTTTCCGTGTGCTGCCTCGTATCTACCGTCTATTCGTAATTTTCTCTCGTGAGAGTAATCATCCATAGCCGATTTTTTGTCTTGGTACTTGTTCATAACTTAGTTTTTTACAAAGATACTAATATTTTCCTTTACGTGAGCTTGGTGATGACTTAGTAGAGCCTCCCTTGCCAGCCCATAGGTTCTTACACGCCCAATAGGACGCTGTAAGCTTAGACTTTCTGCTGCTGCACTTGTGCCTAGCCTTAAAACTCTTCCTAGCGGCTGATGAGTAGTTGTGACCATATCCCTTAGCCCCAAAGTGGACAAGCTTCTCCTTGCCCCCCTCGCAACCCTTTACCATTCGCTTCTTACCAGGTCTGGTAGAAGGTCGGGGCTTATTACATGCCATATTTGACTTGCTAGCCATTAGTACTTCTTCTTAACAGCTACTTTCTTTCCTGTCTTCTTAGCATACTTCTTAGCGGCAGCCTTTCCTTTAGCTGTGTACGTAAACTTTTTCTTTCCTACTGTTGGCATAATGTTTATTTTTTTTATAATTACTTTTTACAATCTTTTCCTTTGGTGTGACCATAGCCTTTTGCTTTTAAATTATTATGGTCTTGTATTTTAAAAGCCATTTTACCTTTACAGCCTTTATACATCATGTGTGGTTTGAATTTTTTACCAGCCATTATTTCTTCTTTTTAATAGGTACACAGTTAGGAACTTTTCTATCACCTTTTTTCTTCATGCCTATAGCTTCATAACCTTTCCAGCATGGGTTTTTCATTTTCTTTTTCTTTCTTTTAGTTGCCATTATCTTCCACCTGTGTTTCCTTTGTTGCGTCTACCCTTACCTTTCTTGCCTCTAGCACGAACATCTCCCTTAGTGGCAGACTTACTGGCTCTATTCTTAGACTCTTTCTCTAAAACTATACGATTTCCTTTGTGTGATACGTCCTTGCCGTCATAATTGCCGTAGGTTCCGAACTCTCGGTTCTTCTTGTTGTCAAACACCCTACGTTTTACCTGGTCCTTACGCTTGTTGTACTTCTTCTGGTACTCTAGCCTCTTCTTCCTAGCCTCTGGGTTATCCCTGTAATATTTTGCTGTACGTCCTAGTGCCATAGCCTAACCCTTTATGCCTTTTCTTTTATTGCGGTCTATTACCCTAAACATCTTTTTATTGGCACGGCTCTTAGGTACAAACCTCTTCTTACCACTCCTTCTGGTAATCATCTTACCCTCTACCGCAACCTCCTTACCATCTATACCGAAGCCATAGGTGCCTCTCTCGACCTTTCTCTTCTTCTTGCCATCCCCTTCCGTAGGATGTAGTGGTAGTGATGTTCTGTGGCTCATAATTTACCTTCTTTTTGGTTTTCTTTTTCTATTTACAACCTTACAACTTCCCAAAGTTTTTTTACCGCACTTTTTTAATTGTTTGCTGTGAGCTTTTCGTTTAGTTTTTACGCTTCTATTACAATTAGGGGGGCACCCTAATTCGGTTGGGTGTAATGGTTGTGATGTTCTATAATTCATCGTCCTTGCTTTTTAACATCCGACTTTACTTTAGCGTAAGCTCCTAATCCTCCACCTAAAACACCAACTAAACCAGCTAAAGCATCAGGTGTGTCTATGCCAGCCTTACTGACAAGCCTTTCTACACATCTGTTTTTACGCTTACTGAACTTTTGCCCTCTAGGGCACTTCCGTTTCCTATTAACCATCTTACTCATAATCCTTGATTTGATACAAAGATATGAATAAATTACATCTTTATCACTACCTCTCTCTCTAGAATCACCCCATACACCTTATCATCAAGCTTTACCTTGTGACCAGCACGGGAGTCGTGGTAGATGGTATCGCCATCCTTTACGCAGTCTACCTCCGTGCCTGCACTAACCACCTTACTCTTGCGGTATCTTAGGTTCCCCATGTCCTCACCAGTCATTATTAATCCGCTATTGCTGGTTAGCTCCTCGGTGATGTTCTCTATTATTAAATACTTACCTACTGCCTTCATAGTCTCTTACGTTAGTTATTATTGCGTTAGTGGACATAATGGTTGTCGCCACCGACACTGCGTTCTCTAGTGCGTTCTTTGTTACCTTCAGTGGGTCGATGATGCCTAGCTTAATCATGTCCCCGTATCTCTCATCCTTTACGTCATACCCAATCCCTGGGTCTAGGTTGGGCTCTATCTCATCTGGATTAGCACCTGCGTTTATGATTATCTGCCTAAACGGAGACTTAATAGCCTCGGATAGTATTGAGTTACCCACACGAGTACTCTCGTTATCACCTCGCTGGGCGAGGTCGTCCGCAATTTTTAGGAGTGCTATTCCTCCTCCTGGCAGGATTCCCTGCTCAATGGCTGCCCTTGTGGCACACACCGCATCGTCAACCCTGTCTCTTTTCTCTTTCTGCTCAATATCCGAGCCTGCACCTACATGTATCACCGCTACACCGCCAGACATAATGGCTATCCTCTCCTTGATGAACTCCTGCTGGTGTACATTGTCGCTGGTGTTGTACTCCTCCCACAGGTCACTAATCCTGTTCTCAACGTGCACACCCTGGGTGTCGTCCTTTATGAGCACCGTGCCTGCACCGCTGACGATAACCTTCTTAGCCCTACCTAGGTCTGCCATCTGGATGGTCTCTAGGTTGTCCCCCGTATCCTCCGAGTAGTAGGTAGCACCTGTTGCTATAGCTATGTCACTCATCAGGTCATGGCTCTTGTACCCAAACTGCGGTGGTATAATTGAGCACACCTTAATGACACCCTTTGCCTTGTTTAGGTTAAGCGTGTTCAGTGCCGCTGGTGATAGCGTGCCTATAATTAGTATGGGCTTCCCCTCCTGTATGATGGGTGCTAGTATGTGCTCAATGCTGCTGGTGTGGTTTATTTCCTGGTCTGCCACTAGCACGTATGGGTTGTCGAGCACACACTCCCCCTTCTTTTGGTCTGTTATGAAATACTTACTCGAATACCCTCGGTCTATCTTCATCCCCTCTATAATCTCAGAGTAGGTCTCTGTTCCGCTTGCGTTCTCTACCGTCACTACCCCGTTGTCGCCAACTGCGTCATACGCCTCAGCGATAATCTTACCTATCACCTTGTCGTTATTGGATGATATGGTAGCCACATCCAACAGCCGCTTGCCGTTCACCTTCTTTGAATCCTTCTGTAGTTCCTTTACCACGTACTTACTGCTGTTCTGTATAGCACGAATAATATCGGTTAGGTTCATGTGGTCCTTAATCCTCTTCTGTGCCTCCAGCACTATCGCCTGCGTTATCACTATTGCTGTTGTCGTTCCATCGCCAGCTGACACAGCCGTGTTCTCCGCTGCCTCCTTCATCATCGTAACCGCAAGGTTCTGCGTGGGGTGCATAAGGTTAATACTCTTAGCTACCGTCACACCATCCTTGGTCACTGTAATACCGTGTGTATGATTCTCTGACTCTATTAGGACCGTCTTGCCCCTAGCACCTAGTGTGCTCTTCACTGCGTCAGCCAGTGTGTTGATACCATCAATAAGGTCCTGGCGTGCCTTATCCTCAAAGCTTACTTGTTTTACTATCATTGAATTTGAATTTAATTTATATCAGCAAATATATACATTCTTTTTTAAACCCCGTGCTAAAGAAAACTAAAAAATATCCATTCCACATTTTAAAAAAACACACCAACTACACTCTATAGAGTTTAAGTCTTTATATTTTTTTTCCCCATGTACAGGAGGAAATTATTCGTCATAACTGGAATCGTAAATAGTAACTATACTGATTATTAAGTAGTTAGAGTAGGTTACTTAAAGCTTTAGAACTGGAATATAAGTGGAATCAATGTGGAATATCGCCTCACAAGTGGAATATTTTAGCCATTTTTCCGTTTTTAAGCGTTTTAAAACGACTAGCAAAATCATCAAAAACACCAGAATGACATTTCTGTGACAAAACTTTTAACCCTATTTAATACCAATCTGGAATATGTGGAATGAAAAATGGGGACCCGATATCGCTACCAAAATCCCCATTTACTATGGAACACACAAACTGTTTCTACATATCACCCAACATCCTGGAGATGTTATTAGCTTCCACTATGATGCCAACCTTCTCAGCCCTCTTCTCAGCCCTCTTTCTATTAGCCATCTTAGTAATACCCATCTGAGTAGGTGGTGCATTGTTTATTAATCTACCGTCTTTAACAGTATAATCCTTGTCGTACATTAAGTTCTTCTTCGCTTTCATAATTCGTTGTTTCCAACAAAGATACTAATTATATTCGAAAGTAGCTATCCCCCCTTCTCAGTATTGGGCTCTAACCAAAGCTGCTCGCCTCGCCTGATAGGGGGATAACAATTGATACCTAAAGATACGAAAAATTTACGTGAGATATACGGAACTTGAGGGTTATTATATGATATACGCAGCAGTACCCCTAAACTAAAACCGATTCAAAACACAATGGGGGGTGTCGATTACCTCTGAATGTTTCAGATTTTTTGAGATTCTCTGGCGTTCCTCTGTAGATGTTGGAGGTTTCCTGCTGGTGTACCTCTGTTGGTCTGGTGTGTCTGTTGGTCTAGATAGTATGTAAGCATAACATTATATCTGGTGTCACCTCTGATGTACTGAGCAGATAGTATGCACTCATAACATATATAGTATGCACGCATAACAAATGTAACATTTCCCTACCTGAAGCCTACCTGAAAAGGTATGTAAGCATAACATTTATCTGGACGCACATGGCTAATGGGTTTAAAATGGTGTTCTAATCGTCATTATTGTGGCTGATTTATGCACAACAGCAAGCATTCACTTTGAATTACAAAGTACTTTGAGAGACAAAGGATAACCCAAGTCTCCCTCTGTAGCTTGTTTAGACAATTTATAGTTCACCTCTCAAGAAAACGCCCTAACTAACTAACTATCAACAAGTTAGGCTTAAATATTTTATGTGGTGAGTTGGCAAGTAGTGGTTCATCGACAAAAATAGTACATTCATATATTTTCCTATCTGTAGAAAAAGTATTCGTCATGAAATTAGGTTTATAAATATATTTACACGACATTTGGAGAAAGTTTGATAGTAATCTTTTTAAAACTATTGGGTGGTCAGCACTCTTCTGCCAATCTGTAGCTACAAGCTAATGCGAATATGAGCTACAGAGGACATCACAGACAACTGAGCTAAGAAACTTGGCAGGACTCTAACTATAGAAATTGAATAAGATATACGATGAATTATCTATTATTTCGCCTAGAGTTGAAGGTTCGATTCCTTCCTTAGCTCCTAACCAATAAAAAACAATAAGATGATTAAAAAACTTCCAATATCAGTTCAGAGAAGGATTGATGAAATAAATGCACTATTACCTCAGGTATTAGAGTGTGACGATTACGCCTCCTCTTATGGTGGTAGCACTCATTGTAGCTATGTTGAATTAAACAAAGCTATTGAGGTGAAAAATCAATTCGTTTACATCTTTGAAGAAGAAAATCGTCACAAGTACGGATTTGAAAAAAGATACAATACAAATGACAGAGATTATTTCAGTCATAACGGATTGAAAGCATTAAAACATGATTTAAGCATAATCAAAAAATCATTCACTAAATTAATAAACCAATAAAAAACAATAATTATGGAAAACGCAAAAGGAGTAAAAGTAAATCATTACAAAGTAGCATTACATCTAGCAAAGATGTTTAACTCAGCTGAGTTTGAATGCGAAGGTGTTAAATATGTAAAAGTAGGTAGCAAATATATAAAGGTATCTAATGAAGTATATAACGCAATCAAGAAATTAAAATAAACCAAAACTAAAAACAATAATTATGACTAAGATAAACGACCAAGTAAAAAAAGCTATACAACTTCAAACGATTGAAGATATACTGAATGTAAATCAGATAGAATATAGAAGTAGATTAACAGATTATTTTTCTAGAGTGAAAGTAACAGATATAAACTTTGATGTACTGCATGACATCAACGGATTAAAATACAATGATGAACATTTTTTACCTAGACTATAAAAGGTTAACTGATGAAGTTAAATACAGAAACACTACCGATGTGAATCGTGGGTGTCTTAATCAAAACTAAAAACTAGAAATTATGAACACAGAACAAAAATTAGAAAACATATTAAAAGAAATCGAAACTGGGACAAGTGTACATTTAAACAAATACACATCTGTTAGAAAAATAGCATTATCAACAGGAGAAATATGGTATGAAAGTTTTACATATCCTAGAAAACAAGATGAGTCAGATTTATCTAAAGGGAATAGGTCAAAAAAATATACAGATTATATGAAATTCAAAAATGCAGTTAAAAGATATATTAAATAATCTATAAAAAATAAACAATGGGAACTAAAAACAAAATTATAAACCAAAACTAAAAACTAGAAATTATGAAAGATTTTTTAACCACTAGTCAAAGATTAAATTTAACAATAGGAAATATTAAATTTCAAAAAGAAATTTATGGTTTTGACTTAGAGAAATTAGAAGAAGTATTAACAAGAGTTAAAGACCTAGAGCAACAAAATGAAATATTAAAGTCTAGGATTTTAAATTTAAAATACAACACAGAAATAAGAATAAAATAAATGTAACAAAATAAATTAATCTACGTTAAACCATATAAATATAAAGACATGAAAGAACAAAACAACAACCCTGAATTTTTAAAGTACCTATGGAAAAATAGCTTAATTACATCTAAGCAATATTTTTTCAGACTAGGGGCAAATGACCTAGGAATTAAAACCTACGAAGATAGAACGGAACAACTACAATCATTTATAATAAATTTAAACTAAAAACAATAATTATGACAACTTACAAAAACTCAGAAAATTTATTTACAATTTTTCACAACTCAGATAAGTATATACTAGAAACAAACCTAGACAATAGCTTATATGAATTATCTGTAATTTTATATGGAAATAAAGATTGGGATAATGTCGGAATCTTTATCAATAGTTTTACAACTTCTAACTTTGATATTAATCAAGTTGAGATGTTTATTCAAAAATATAGCATTCAACTTTTAAGATGTAAAAAATTAAATATTCCTTACGAACAATTTAGTTATGAAGTAACAGAAGATTTAAAAATAAAATACTTAAAATAAATTAAAAACTAAAAACAATAATTATGATTGACTTCAAAGCTAGAAACAAAAAAGAAATAATCAGCCAATTTATAGAGCATTTTGAACTTAAAACTTTAAACAAGATGTTATTTGATTTGATTATATACAGAGATTCATTTCCAAAAGGAGATAAGGACATTGACCTTAAGATAGAATGTCTACAAGAAAGACTTGAACAAATCTTTGACCAAGAACAAAACCTATAAAAACAATAACCATGAAAGAAGAAACAAAACAACAAGAATTATTATTCAGGGTAATGGTATTAATATCATTCAGTAGCATAATAGTAATGAGTATAATCGAATTGAGTTAACCATAAATCGTTCACACTCATCTAATGAAATTAATCAATTAAATAAAGGAGGAAATAAAAATGGAACTAGCAAGAAAACTGAGAATAGAAGAGGTAGCAATAACCCAATCTGACGAACAATTAAAAATGAATTATGAGGCAGTATTTAGTGAAATAATATCAGATTTAGAAAATCGCCCATTATCTTCCCCTCGTGATGAGACCTTGAGGGTAGCTCAAGAGATTATGGAGTCAGAGATAATAACAAGGTGGCTGCAATCAATTAAATAAAGAGAGCTAAAACAGAAACAGTATGCAACTAAAAATGTGTACGCTATAATGAAATTAACTAATAAATAAAATAAAAACTATGAAACAATTTAATAAACAGGAAATCGAACTATCTAACGGCAAAGCAATCTTTGTATACACCAACAAAAAAGAAGGACTGGTACGAAGTAACCAGGAACTAATTTTAATCGATGAGGTGCAAGGATATGACCATATAAAGTGTCCTAGCGAGGTACAGAAGGAGCTACTATTTGTAGGAATTAAGGGACTAACAGACTTTATCTTTGATTAATTGTAACTTTTTTAAAACTACTCCGTTAAACAATATAAATATAAACACAATAAAAAATAGAAACTATGACAGAACTACAAGAGATTGAGAGAATAGCAGAAGCTATACTTAGGGGAGATAAATATTATGATGGTAGAGAGAACCTTAGGTATGATGAATCTAAAATATTTGCTTTAGATATTGAATTACCTAGAGGTCAAAGATGTGGCACACACTACCAACAGAAAAGCTATGCTCTGATTAAGGCAAGAGAATTATTTAATAACGCAACAAACAAATAGAAATTATGGAAACACCAAACAACAAAGAAGAAATAATACAAAAAAGAATTATGGAAGAATCAAATAACATAGATAGATTGCTTATAGGTTATGACCAGGAAACTCAACAAAAAATAAGAGAATTATATAGGCTTGATAAAGGCTCATTAGTTCTACATATTTTAAATATAGAAGAACATCTAAACAAATTTATTAATCAACTAAACAAATAGAAATTATGGAAGAACTAAAAGAAAAATTAGAACACGTACTAGAGCTACTAGAGGACATACACTCAGACATAGGTTCTGAGCATGAGCAACAGGTATCACAAGCACAAGTATTAATAGGCGACCTAGATATATTAATAGGTGATGAGATAACGCAAGAGAACAGGGACACTGAGGACATCAAAGATTTTCTGGGGGACATGGAGAACGATGAAAAAAGATTGCATTAATTGTAACCCTAGGTAACTAACTAACGTACAAGAATATAAACCAACTAAACAAATCACAATGACAACACAAGAAGCACACGTACAGATAAATGATTATCCTTATACGGCAACTGTTAGAGATTTAAAATCATTTGCTAAACATTTAGAGAGCGAAACGGAAAAGTTTACTTTAGGAGTGTTTGGCAAAATAACCTACATATCTGACGATGGTGATAAAGAATGGGTTGAAAAATTAAAAAAATTAATTAGTGCTAAACAAAAGGAGTTAGAGAGAGTAAAAAAAGTGTCTGATAAGATGGACTTAGACGAAGCTAAGAGAAGAGAAAAGAGAAATGCACCAAGAAGAATTACAAAAGTAGAAGATGCAGAGGGGGTAGGCTACAAAGAGTATAAAGACTATTATCGGGTTGGAGAGGGAAGTATTTCGATAGATAAGAATGAGGTTACGGGGGAGTACTGCATTTTCGATGCAAGAAGTGGGTACTCTACGGATTATGTAGCTACTTTAACAGAGGCGAGAAAGTTGTTAAGAGAATATTTAAACACCGAGAAGGTTTTAATAATGTCTGAAAAAAAATATTATGAGAACATAGATGAAATTGAGGATATGTTAGCGAAGAAAAGGTATATAAATATAAACAAAAACAAATACTTTATATAGAATGAAAAAAGAAAAAAAATATTACCTGTCAGCAGATAAGGATTGGCTACTAAAAAACTACCCTAACATAACGCTTAAACAAATGTGTGAGGGCAAGATGTTATTAGATAAGCCATTCAACGAGGAGACAGGTGGAGATAAAAACTCTATCAATAAAAAAAAGTTGTAACCCTAGGTAACTAACTAACGTACAAGAATATAAACCAATAAAACTAAACACAATGACAACACAAGAAAACAATAAACTAATAGCAGAATTTATGGGCAGTAAAACCATAAGAATTAACGTACCCTTTGAATATGAGTTAGGCGAAGAACTACCTACATCTACAAATATTTGTAATTCCATTGTCGATGCTATGGAAGAAGTACAAACAGAAGTGGATGAGGGTATTATAAGTGGTTGCGATTTATGTATGGAAGCGGTTGAATACCACACCTCATGGGATTGGTTGATGCCTGTAGTGGAGAAGATAAAGAATGTTGGGTTTGCCCCCGATAAAATGTACAATGATAAATCTATTGACTATATTCTTACTAATAATTTTAGTAAAACAAACCTTTATCATGCAGTAGTAGAATTTATTAAGAGTCACAACCATATAATAGAAAGAGATAAAAAAAGACTAGGATAAAAAAAGTTGTAACCCTAAGTAACTAACTAACGTACAAGAATATAAACCAATTAAAACCACACATTATGAGAATTTTTGAAACAATTTACACCAAGGAGATTATAGTATTAAGCGACTGTGTCGAGAAAGATATACACGACACCAAGGGTAACTATCAGTTCACGCTTGTAATAGGCACAGACCAGGATGGGAATGAGCAAAAGACACCTAAAAATATTGAGATTACGTTTAACGAAATAAATTTACACGAATGAAAAAATTAACTATCAACATAGAGGCTTATCCAAACGGATGGCACTACGAATTCGATATGAGCAATGGCAACAACATGATGTCACACTCAATGACAAAGCAAGAGATGAAGGATAACCTACTTGAAATGCTTTCGGATGACGAGGGCAGAGAGATTAAGATGTCTGACATAAGCATCATATTCAACGGAAGATTTATTAACCTTAAAAAATTATAAAGATGAACACACAAGAAAACAATAAACTAATAGCAGAATTTATGGGATGGGATATTCTATCCCCAACGACAATACCTCCTAACTTACATTTATCTAATTTAGAGGTAGATAATGGAGAGATACCTAATTTTAAATTTCATTCCTCTTGGGATTGGTTAATGCCAGTAGTGGAGAAGATAAATAACTCATTTGTAGAGTATGAGCATAACGATAAAGGTATTGTAAATGGTCTAGTAAAAGGTAAGGATGGAGAGTGGGTAGATGATAAGATTAAGAGAGTCCACAATGCAGTACTACAATTCAATATAAAAGAAATATATAACGCAGTAGTAGAATTTATTAAATGGCACAACCTAAACAAATAGAAATTATGAGAGCAATAAACATTAATGTATTACAGAGAATTAAGTACGACATGGAGTCATACAAAAAAAATGCAGAAGAAGTAAAGAAGTCAGACCCGATGAGTTGTAACTTCTGGAAGGGTAAAGAACAAGCACTAAGAGAAATAGTAGACATGCTTGAGTGTAATATTGTAGAAGAACACGACCTATGGAAATTATGAACGAGCTAGAAAAAATAACCGAGTGTAAGAGGTACCTGGAGTACATCAAGCAGAAGTACGGAACAACAGATGTAAACACAATTAAAAACCTAATCAAATGAAAATAGATATAAGAAACGACAAGGTAGTGTACCTAACCATAGGTAACTACGAGTACTACATAGACGATAGTACAGGTGAGCAGATAGTAGACGTTCATAGAATAAATACAGATGAG
>Ga0207890_1000095_pt1 | contig 44951 bp, 32 predicted proteins | sample LinPmetageLP48_FD_184059 | JGI IMG/M metagenome (GOLD analysis project Ga0207890, IMG submission 184059) | Marine viral communities from the Pacific Ocean - LP-48 (SPAdes) | ecosystem: Environmental > Aquatic > Marine > Oceanic | place: Pacific Ocean | collected 2011-06-13 | reverse complement strand
CGTAACTGCGGCCGAGTAATTCTGCTACTAAGCGCAGGTCTAGTTCATCATCAATCACCCACGATAGCGCTTGGGCACCTTCGGGGTAGTCTCGGGTAAATACCGACATTTGGCCTGCGATACAGGCTTGCAGCCGCGCTTCGTCGTAGCTTCCAGATTCGATCTCCCAGTTATCGTCATAGGTTTCTGTATTTTCTTTACTCGCTTGTCGGTAACGATCCGCCAATTTTGAACGAACCACCGACCACAGCCACCCTCGCCCTTGCCCACTCGGAGTGAAGCCATCGCAGCGTTTAATAAAGGCGAGAAAGATGTCGTGCATCAGGTCTTCTGACTCTGATTCTGGCACACCACGGAGTTGCAAGAAGCGGGTAAATTTTCCAGAAAATTCTGTATAGAGCTGGGTTACGGCGTGTTTGCGCTGGGCACCTCCGGCCTGAAGATCCACAATAAGCGCGTCGACCTCGGCATTATTCATTGCGGTCACCGCGCTGCGCGTCGACTATTTCTAATTCAATATCAATTCGCCGAGCAATTGGCCACGGTTTATTCCGCTCAGACTCTGGCAAGGCTTTCTGCCAGCGCTGTGCATCTGCTTCGCTATTAAGCTGCAATAGCCAATGACCAGCGTTGGCGCCCTGCTTTAAGGAAATACCCTCACCGGCAAGTTCCCTTAGCGTCTGCCACTGTTTGTCAGTTACCACTAGGCGGTGTGCGACGACGCCCCCTTTCTGGCGGGCAGCCTGCTGTTGTTCATTCGCTTGCGGCGCCGCGGCAACGCGATCGCGTTTCGCCATTGCGCTGCTCATTTCAGCCGCTTCGTTTTTAGCAGCATCCGCCAGATACTGCTCGCCAGACATTACCTCGGCCCTAGATTCGATCATCTCCTCTTCCGCTATGTCTTTACGCATTTGTGGCGACGCGGCCATCATCTTAAATTGCGCAGAGTCGGAATCGGCTGCACTGCGCAGCGCCTGCCGTGTTGGCCCCTTGAAAACCGACAGATCGAGCATAATCGCTACGCCAAGCAATACCGCCGCGGCATAGCCGTAGCGATGTAAATTTCGGCCACGTTTGACCTTAGGCTGTTGATACTTAGCTTGTTGGTAAAGGCCCTCTTGCTCGATACGTCGATGCAGGCGCTGAAGTGCCAGCTGGTCTAGCTCGCTAGCCTGCTGCGATGCACTAAGCCCAGACTTGATTGCGGCCATAACCGCTTGCTCTCGAGCTGACTCACACTCGCTCGGATTTTTAAGCTGGGTGAGCCAGACTTCGATATTTTTCTCTTTCACTCTTGGGCGATCCTAGTAGTGGTAAGCCTTTCGATTAGACCAATAAATTCAATGCGTTTGTCATCTGGCATAAGCGGCAATACCGCTCTTGCGCGACGCAAGGCTGCGGCGTAGCTGGCTGAACCCGCATGCTCAGACTGCGACAACACCAAGCTAATCTCCGCTACCGCTGAGGCCCAGCGAAGATCTGGCGTAGCTGACTCAGTTGCCTTGGCCCGTGTTGTCATAGCATGCGCAAATTCAATGCCTTTGTCGCCATCTGGCTGCTTGTAGCGAATTTTGACAAAGCCTAGCTCCATTGCCTGACTACCTGCGCTGCGAACTGTTGGGTAGCGACGTTCAATATCTGGCGCGGCGCCGTTACCGGTAGGAATGATTTCGTAGAGCGCGACCACCGAGTGGCCTGCGCCGATTTCGCCAGAGTCCTTTTTGTCGTCCCTAAAATCTTCCGCGTTCATTACTCTAGATTCATAGCCTAACAGCCGGTACTCCGCTACCGCAGCCGGATTAAACTCCACCTGCACTTTCACGTCTTTAGCCGCAATGTGTAGGGTGCGGCTTAGCTCGGAGCCAAACAAGCGCTGGGCTTCGGCGTCAGAATCCAAATAATGCGCAACGCCGTTACCGGCCTCGGCCAAGACCTGCATTTTCGCGTCTTGGTAATTGCCGGTGCCCATGCCAATCACCGACAGAAATACGCCGCTGGCGCGCTGCTTCTCGATCATCGCTTTTAGCTCGCCGTCGCTGCTGGCGCCAACATTAAAGTCGCCGTCGGTGGCGAGAATCACTAGGTTAGTGGCCTTGCTATCAAACTGCTTGCGGGCAACATCATAAGCCAAGGCGATGCCTGCACCACCGGCGGTAGAGCCACCTGCACTAAGATTGGCCAAGGCCCGCTGAATGCGATTAGATTCGGTAACTGGCGTGGGCGGCAATACCACTCCGGCACTGCCCGCGTAAGTCACAATCGCAACCTGATCATCTTGCTTTAAATTCGAGAGCAAGGTTTGAAAGCTGCGGATCAGTAGCGGCAATTTATTGGGGCTGTTCATAGAGCCCGAGGTGTCGAGTAAAAATGTGATGCGTGCGCCGCGATCACTGCTAGCGGTGGTGTCCACCGCCTTCACGCCGATCATGGCAATGCGGTGCGCGGAATTCCAAGGTGCTACGGCGTAATCTGACATCACCGCAATGGGGTGCTTACCTGTTGGCGCAGGGAAGTTATAGTCAAAATAATTCACCAGCTCCTCTAGCCTTACGCTGGCGGGCACGGGGATTTGGCCGTTATTGATTTGACGACGCATATTAGCGTAACTCGCCGAATCTACTTCAAGCCCAAAGGTAGATAGCGGCGATAGCGCCACCGACAAAAAGCGGTTCTCGGTTTTGGCGGCATAGCCTTCTCTATCTCGCGGGGCGATGCTCATTGAGGCATCCGTATCCGCGATAAAATGGGATCGCTGCCTTACCAGCATGGCAGACTCCTTTATTTGCTTAGCATGCGCAGCTGCCGCCTGAACGCCAGCAAAATGCTCCTCAAGTATCTTTTCAGATACCGGTTTGGCGGCTGGCAGGCTAATAGCGGATGTATAAGCGTCGTCCTTTACCGCATTCCGGTGCGGCTCAGCGAGCTCGTTTATCGCGTGGTGTTCGAATTCATTTGGGGCTGGAATTTCTGAAGTGCCCCGATTTTCTAAGAGTGAATCTTGTGGCCCTCGTAAAAATATAAAAGCTATCGCAAAGATAATAAGTAGTGACAAGCTGGCGGCGTATTTCATGTGGTTCTCCATGTGTCGCAAGATAGGGTTTGCTAATCGTCATATCTATAAACGCGCCGCCAAGGCAATTGTCAGGGTATTCGCTAAAATATTTTTTGGGGCGGAGTTTAGGCAAAAAAAAGCCCCTCGGTGAGGGGCAACAGGGTGTTTATATCAAATAGAGGTTAAGCAGCTTGGTTTGCAATTTGCTCGGCGCTGTTTTCCAACACCGGCTGGCGAATCAAGTAGTCGAAGGCGCCCAAGGCGGCGGTTGCGCCGCTGCCCACCGCAATCACAATCTGTTTAAAGGGCGTGGTGGTGACGTCGCCGGCGGCAAACACACCGGGCACCGAGGTTTCACCGCGCGCGCCAATTTCAATTTCGCCCCGCGGGCTAAGGTCTACCACCCCTTTTAAAAACTCGGTGTTGGGCACCAAACCGATCTGCACAAAGATACCCGCCAGACTAATGGTTTTGGTCTCGCCGCTTTGGCGGTCGGTATACGCCAAACCAATCACTCGGTCGCCGTCACCCAGCACTTCGGTGGTTTGGGCGCTGGTGATAATATCGACGTTCTTTAGTGAGCGCGCCTTGCGCTGCAAAACCTCGTCGGCGCGCAGCTTGCTGTCAAACTCCAACACGGTGACGTGGCCGGTGATTCCCGCAAGGTCGATGGCGGCCTCAATACCCGAGTTACCACCGCCAATCACCGCAACCGATTTACCTTTAAACAGCGGGCCGTCACAGTGCGGGCAGTAGGCCACGCCCTTACCACGGTATTCTTGTTCGCCGGGCACGTTCATTTCGCGCCAGCGAGCACCGGTCGCCAGCAACACCGAACGGCTACGCAATACCGCGCCACCCTCGACACTGATCTCGATGCTGCCGTCGTCAGCTACCGATAAGCCGCTAGCTTGGTGGCCCGCCATAATGTCCACATCGTAAGCACCAACGTGGGCCTCTAGATTGGCGACCAATTTTGGCCCTTCGGTTTCGTTCACCGAAATAAAGTTTTCGATACTCACGGTATCTAATAATTGACCGCCAAATTTATCGGCCAACACGCCTGTGCGAATTCCTTTACGGGCCGCATAGATTGCCGCCGAGGCGCCAGCGGGGCCACCGCCAACCACTAACATATCAAATATGCCTTTCTCGGCGAGTTTTTTAAGGCTTCTCGCACCGGCGTTTTTGTCCATCTTCTTTAAGATATCGGCCAAGCTAATACGGCCCTGAGAAAACTGTTGGCCGTTCATAAATACGGTTGGCACCGCCAGCACTTTTCGCGCTTCCACTTCGTCTTGGAACATCGCGCCGTCGATCATTTCATTGCGAATCTGGGGGTTGATCGCCGCCATCATATTTAGCGCCTGAACCACCTCGGGGCAGGTCTGGCAGCTCAAAGAAATGTAGGTCTCAAAACGGTATTCGCCGTCAAGATTGCGCACTTGTTCAATCAGCTCTTTATCTATCTTCATGGGGTGGCCGCCGCTGTGCAGCACCGCCAACACCAATGAGGTAAATTCGTGACCAAGCGGCACACCAGCAAACCGCATCTCGGTACCACTGGCCACGGAACGCACGCCCATAGCGGGGCGACGCGCTTCCTTATCTTCACCCTGAACCAGCGACACCAGCGGCGATAGCGCAGACACCTCGTTCATCAGGGTTTCAAGTTCCCGGGATTTATCTTGGCCATCGAGATACGCGACCAGCTCTACCGGTGTTTTTAGATTTTGGAGGTACGCCTCCAACTGGGTTTTCATTTTCGCGTCTAACATGGTGACTCCCGTGAACCTTAGAGTTCGATTTTAATTTACATATTCGATTGGTAAAAAAGGCCCCGCTAACGGGGCCAACATGGGGTATTAAATTTTGCCAACTAGGTCCAAAGAAGGAGACAGTGTCGCTTCACCTGGCTGCCATGCTGCGGGGCAAACTTCACCATCGTGCTCGGCAACGTATTGAGCAGCTTGCACCTTACGCACTAGCTCTTTGGCTGAGCGGCCAATGCCAAGATCGTGAAGCTCGGCCACTTTAATTTCGCCCTCGGGGTTAATAACAAACGTGCCGCGTAGCGCCAAACCATCTTCCTCGATCATTACGCCGAAATTGCGCGAGATCTTGCCCGTTGGATCACCAATCATGGGGTATTGGATCTTGCCAATGGTATCGGAGCTGTCGTGCCACGCTTTGTGGGTAAAGTGGGTGTCGGTAGACACTGAGTACACTTCAACGCCCATTTCTTGCAGCTGCGCGTAGTGGTCGGCCATATCGCCCAGCTCGGTGGGGCAAACAAAGGTAAAGTCAGCGGGGTAAAAGACCAGCACAGACCACTTGCCTAACAGATCAGCATCGCTGACGTCGACAAAATCACCATTGTGATAAGCGGTGGCTTTAAAGGGCTGGACCTTGGTATTGATAATCGTTGGGAACATGCTGTGATTCCTTGTGTAGTCATAGTAAAAAAGGCTGCGCGCCTTAAGCTCAGTGACCATACTAGGGAAACAGTGAGATTAGCTCCAATCAATCGTTATTATAGAATAGATAGGTTTTAGCTATACTTGATTTACAGGTGAGCAGCGTACACGCCACCCACCTTATGAAAAGCTATTACAAATCTTGGAAGGGGATTGCACCAAGGTAGTCCATTTTGCCCAACTCTACGCCGTGATGGCGAAGAATCGCGTAGGCCGTACTGACGTGAAAATAGAAATTGGGTATCGCAAAACGTTGGGCAAAATCCTTACCAAGCAAGTACTTGCCCTCAAACCACGGCAATACCACCTTGCGCTCTTCGGCCCCGTCAAAGTCGGCTTCGCTAAACCCCGCCAAGTAGTCCTGAACCGATTTAATTCGCGCTTGAAGTTCAGCCATGGTGGTTTCAATATCTTCATGCTTAGGGGCGCTGTCGGCCTTGCCGGTTAAGCGCGCCACGCTCAGCTTGGCGGCGTCGCAGCTAATTTGCACTTGGCGGATTAAATTAAATTGATCCAGCGCCAAACGCGAGGTCAGCAAGGCGTCGACATCAATTTTCTTGCTCTCAGCAAATGCGGCGCCTTTATCTAAAATTACGCTTAAATTAGACAACATAGTACTGAACTGCACGACAGTTAGATCGTAAAGCATGGACACACCTCGTTAGTATAATTAGCCAGCAACCTAGATATGGAGACTGGGTTTACAGATTCAATTGGATTCTGCACCTATTTTTGTTTTAACCCACTCTTGTACCCGCTATAGGCCTAAATTGCTAGGCTGCGACCACCGTCGACAGCAATAATCTGGCCGGTGATATAGGGGGCATCCGCCGCCAAAAACACCGCAGTTTTGGCGATGTCGCCAGCCTCCCCTTCGCGCTTAAGCGGCACTCGTTCTTCTAATGCTTGTTTTTCTTGCTCCCAATAGGCTGAGGCGTGATTGGGCCACAATATATTGCCGGGCGAAATGCCATTCACGCGAATAGCGGGCGCCAACTCTAGCGCCAAAGACTGGGTCATCATCGCCACCCCCGCCTTGGCCATGCAATAAATACTGTGACTGGGCAGGGGGTTTTTGGCGTAAATATCGACCAGATTAATAATGCAGCCAGCGCTATCCCGCAGTGCTGGCGCCAAGGCTTGTGACAGAAAAAACGGGCCTTTGAGATTGCTGCCCATTAGCGCATCCCAGTCCGCCTCGGTCGCCTCACCTATGGGCGTGGGGTAAAAGCCCGAGGCGTTGTTCACTAACACGTCCACACGCTGCCAAACCCCAAGGGCATTTTTAGCCAGCGCCTGCACCTCGGCGAAGGACGTCATGTCGGCGGCCATTGCCGTCGCCGAGTCTGCGCGCAGAGCGTTTAAGGCATCGCGCAGCTGCTCGGCCGCTGCGCTAGAGTGGCGGTAATGAATAATAACGCGATAGCCGCGACCGTGAAGCTGGCGGCAAATTTCGGCGCCAATGCGCTGGGCGCCACCGGTCACGAGGGCAACAGGCTGAACGGTTGTCGCCATTACCCCATGCCTCCCAATCGCATTCGCTTAGCGAAAACTGCAATCACACTACACCGCCATCAACAGGGCCAATCAGGCAGTCTATGCCCTCTTCTTTAATCGTAGCTTCTATTTCAAATAGCGCGTCGGCATCTGATTCAAAAGCGTCTTCCCAGATTGTGGAGTTATTAAACTGGTCGAAGACCTCGAGAACCCAGCTGCCGTCACCGTCTTGATAAATATCAACTCGCACGGATTTACCGTCTTTTTCAATGGTTCTGCACAGGGGAGACTTTTTAATTTCGCTATTTTCAGACATGCTTACGCTTCTCAATCGGATGTACGCCATTTTTTACACAACATACCTGAATTCCAAGACATTCTGAAATATTCAGTAAATTTTCCACAAAGGCTCGGATTAATCGCCTAGGGCGCGCCTGACCAGCACTGTCGTCCTCGACCTTTTGGCCCGAAACCCTTACAATACGGCCCCCTTCTTTTCACGCTCCATCACAAATTACGTTTAACGCGTCCGGGAATAGCCTCTTGATCTCTACAGCAAATATCACCATGCAATTTGGTGCCAAGCCATTATTCGAAAACATCTCGGTTAAATTTGGCGGCGGCAATCGCTACGGCCTTATTGGCGCGAATGGCTGCGGCAAATCCACGTTCATGAAGATTCTCGACGGCAGCCTGAAGCCCAGCTCCGGCAACGTGTCTATCGACCCCAATGAGCGCGTCGGTAAATTGCACCAGGATCAGTTTGCCTTTGAGCAGTATTCGGTCATCGATACCGTCATCATGGGCCACACCGAGCTGTGGGAAATCAAGCAAGAGCGCGACCGTATTTACTCTCTGCCCGAGATGTCCGAAGAAGACGGCATGAAGGTAGCCGAGTTGGAAACTCAGTTCATGGAAATGGACGGCTATAGCGCCGAGAGCCGCGCTGGCGAATTCTTACTGGGCGCCGGTATTGAGCTTGGCCTGCACTTTGGCCCTATGAGCGAAGTCGCCCCGGGCTGGAAGTTGCGAGTATTGCTGGCTCAGGCGCTGTTCTCTGATCCAGATATACTGCTGCTGGACGAGCCTACCAACAACCTCGACATCAACACCATTCGCTGGTTGGAAGACGTACTCAACCAACGCAAAAGCACCATGGTAATTATTTCTCACGACCGTCACTTTTTAAACGCGGTGTGCACCCACATGGCCGACATCGACTACGGCGAGCTGCGGGTTTACCCCGGCAACTACGACGACTTCATGACGGCAGCCACCGCCGCGCGTGAGCGCCTGCAGTCTCAGAACGCCAAGAAGTCTGCGCAAATCGCCGACCTGCAGCAGTTTGTTAGCCGCTTCTCGGCCAACGCCTCTAAAGCCAAGCAGGCCACCTCGCGGGCCAAGCAGATCGACAAAATTCAGCTCGACGAGATCAAAGCCTCTAGCCGGACCTCGCCGTATATTCGCTTTAAGCAAGACAAGAAGCTGCACCGCGCGGCACTGACTCTTGAGAACATCGGTCACGGTTTTGATGAGCCGCTGTTCGCAAAAGGCAGCATGATCTTAGACGCCGGTACTCGCCTCGCGGTTATTGGTGAAAACGGCGCGGGTAAAACCACCTTTTTGCGCTGCCTCATGAAAGAACTAGAAGCTCAAGAAGGCGTGGTTAAATGGGCCGAAAACGCCAGCCTCGGCTACTGCCCTCAGGACAGCACCGATGACTTCGACAATGATCTCAATCTGTTTGACTGGATGAGCCGGTGGCGCAAGCCCCACCACGACGACCAGATTGTGCGCGCCACCCTGGGTCGCCTGCTGTTCTCTTCAGACGACTTCAATAAAAAGGCGCGGGTATGTTCCGGTGGTGAGAAAAACCGCCTGCTGTTTGGCAAACTCATGATGATGGACACCAATGTCTTGATTATGGATGAGCCCACCAACCACTTGGACATGGAAGCCATCGAAGCCCTTAACTTGGCGCTGGAGCACTACGACGGCACCTTGATCTTCGCCAGCCACGACCGTGAGTTTGTATCGTCCCTCGCGACGCGCGTGCTTGAAATCAAGGACCAAGGCTTTAACGACTTCCAAGGCACTTACGACGAGTTCCTGGCCCACGAATTAAGCAAAGCCAGCTGACCTCCTGTGACTAAGAAGCGTTTACGCGCTTCTTAGTCACCCGCCAGATCCCCTCCCCCACAGCCCCGCTCCTCATAGTCACAATTTGCTCAAATATTGACACCGTCAACTTATCTCGCTATCTTGACACCGTCTAGATAGCGAGAGCCGAGCCATGAAAACTGAAAACCAACACTATCCGCAGCTGTTTACCCCCTTAGATTTGGGTTTCACCAGCCTCAAAAATCGCGTTGTAATGGGGTCTATGCACACCGGCCTAGAAGACCGTTTTTGGCAGTTTCCGAAAATGGCCGCCTATTTTGCCGAGCGCGCAAAAGGTGGGGTTGGCCTGATGATCACTGGCGGCTACAGCCCCAATCGCAGCGGTTGGCTGTATCCCGGCGCCAGTACCTTTAACTCGCGTTTAGATATTCATAACCACCGCAAAGTCACCAAGGCGGTACACGCCGAAGGCGGCAAAATTTGCCTGCAAATTCTGCACGCCGGTCGCTACTCCTATCACCCGCTGTCGAAAACTGCCTCAACCAGCCAAGCGCCCATCAATCCCTTTAAAGCTCGCGCTTTAAGCACTCGCGGCGTGGCCAGCACCGTCAAAGATTTTGCCCACACGGCATGGTTGGCGCAAAAGGCCGGTTACGACGGCGTTGAAATCATGGGCAGCGAAGGTTATTTAATAAACCAGTTTTTGGCCCCCGCCACCAATAAGCGCACCGACCGCTATGGCGGTAGCCCAGAGAACCGCCGACGTTTTGCGGTAGAAATTGTGGCGGCGGCCCGTAAAAAAGTCGGCCCCAATTTTATTATTATTTTCCGCTTGTCGATGATCGACTTAGTCCCCGACGGCTGCACCCGCGAAGAAGTATTAGACCTCGCTCGCGAGATCGAAGCCGCTGGCGCGACCTTGATTAACACTGGTATAGGCTGGCACGAAGCACGAGTGCCAACCATCGTGACCTCGGTACCCCGCGCCGCATTTAGCGAAGCCACCGCAGCCGTTAAAAAAGTCGTTAACATTCCGGTTATTGCCTCTAACCGCATTAATATGCCAGATATTGCCGAGAATATCTTAGCCAGCGGTCAGGCCGATATGGTCTCGATGGCCAGACCCATGCTCGCCGATTCCGAGTGGGTAAACAAAGCCGCCGACAACCGTAGCGACGAGATCAATACGTGTATTGCCTGCAACCAAGCCTGCCTAGACCACACCTTTCAATTGAAGCGCGCCAGCTGCTTGGTCAACCCCCGTGCCTGCCACGAAACCGAGCTGGTCTTTAAACCTGCCCCTAAAGCCAAGAAAATTGCGGTTATTGGCGCGGGCCCAGCCGGTTTATCTTGCGCAACAGCGGCGGCAGATTGCGGCCACGAAGTGCATTTATTTGACCAAGCCGACAAAATTGGCGGCCAGTTCAATTTAGCCAAAACCATTCCCGGCAAAGAAGAATTTGGCGAAACGCTACGCTACTTCGGCAAGAAAATTGAACTGTCTGGGGTAAAACTCAAGCTCAATCACCGCGTAGAAAAAGCAGAGCTACTCAGCGGCGGCTACGACGATGTTGTCGTCGCCACCGGCGTTAGCCCCCGCGCGCTGAATATCCCCGGCATAGATCACCCCAAAGTGGTGTCGTATATCGACGTATTAAAGGGCAATGTCACCATCGGCCAGCGCGTCGCGCTTATTGGCGCCGGTGGTATCGGTTTCGACGTTGCCGAATACCTCGCCCACGATCACACAACTGCGCTACCACAAAGCCTCGCCAGCTGGTCGGCCGAGTGGGGTATCGACCAAAACAGCAGTGAGCGTGGCGGACTGGTAGCGGGTAAACCCGAGCCATCACCGCGGCAAATCTATTTGCTCCAGCGTAAGACCACCGCCCTCGGCAAAGATCTCGGCAAAACCTCGGGCTGGGTGCACCGCGCCACGCTTAAGAACAAAGGCGTGGACATGCTTGCGGGCTGCAGCTACGACCGCGTTGACGACCACGGCCTGCATATTAGTCAAGACGGCGAGCAGAGGGTATTGGACGTCGACCATATTGTTATCTGTGCGGGTCAGGAACCACTGCGCGAATTATACAACCCAGAAGCAGAGAAAGACGCTGATACCACCTTGCGCTACCACCTCATTGGCGGTGCCAATATTGCCTCTGAGCTCGACGCCAAGCGCGCGATCCGCGAAGGCGCGGAGTTAGCTGCGAGCCTTTAAAGCAGTGGTTAACACTGGCGTGAGCACCAAGACTCACGCCAGTTCCTTTGCCTAATTCGTGGTTTGGCGCATCAAAGAATTCGCTAAAAGCCAAACGCAGAAATGCAAAAAGCCGGTACAAGACCGGCTTTTTGCATTTCTGTTATTAAAACCGCATTCGGCCCTCTAAATAATACGAACGCAAGGGCTCAAGGGTGCCTCGAAATCCCCCAACATCCAATACCGTGGGTGAACCAATTCCAATCGTCATTTCATCGCTAAGGTTTTTACCCACCAAGGCCACCGACCACCGGCCATTGGCTTCGCCGACGGCAAGACGCGCATTCACTTTGGTATAGGCTTCTTGAATGCCGCGCGGATCGAGATCCCCCGAGGTAAAATGAGTATCTTTATAAGAGGCATCAGCGGTGAAATCGAGCATAATATCACTGCTCAAAGGATAGCTAAACGTGCCCGACACCGCCGCAGTCCACTTTGGTGTTTGCTGATTTTCCTTGCCGCTCAAATCGCAAATATCCTCCTCGGCGGTAGCCACACATGGCCCTTCACGGTAGTCCAGCCATTCAAAATCGAGATAAGCAAGAGAACCACTCAACATAAACCACTCGCTCAACAGCCAACGGCTATCTAGCTCAATACCCTGGGTCAGGGCACTGCCGGCATTAGACACCACAAAGCCCGCAACGCCATCAAACACACTCACTTGCATGTCTTCGTACTTAACGTGGTAAATCGCTAGGTTCAGTTCGGCCGCACCATCGGCTAACGTCATTTTGGCGCCCAACTCATAGGCCGTCGCCAGCTCGTCTTCAAATTCAAAATTACTGCCGCCGCCGCCAGGCCCATAACTAGCGTTATTATTGCGCGCGTCGAAGCTACCAGATTTGGCACCCTGAGTGGCTGTAAGGTATGTCATCACGTCTGGCGTAGCATCCCACTGCACGTTGACCGATGGCAAGGTGACGCCCACGTCGCGAACGCGATCCAACTGGTGCGCTTCAATATTCAGCGCCCCGAGAATCGCGCCGGTCACCGGGTCGACGTCATTCTTGGTGCCGGATTGATAAAGGAATAACTCCCGGAACCCTTCCTTCTCCTCGCGCACATAGCGAACACCCACGGTAGTGCGCAAGGTTTCACTTAAGTTAAAGGTCAACTGCACAAAACCCGACCAAGCGTCGCTGTTCATATAAAAATCTTTCTCAAGATCAGCAGTCACATTGGTTTGCATATTAATCAAACAGCCGACAGGATCTCGACCGGCGTCAGCGAGCGCGCCGTTACGGATAGTCAGCGGCGTCGACTCATCAAAGACCATCTCGCCGCGCTGATAAAATACGCCAAAGATGTAATCCATAAATTCGCCGCCTGGAGAGGTAAAGCGGAACTCCTGACTAAGCTGGTCATATTCTTCTATACCCAGTAACGGCACCGTATTAAAGCTGCTGGAATCACCATCAAACAAATCTTCTGAATCAAATCCGGTAGCCGCCGTCACCGAACTAAAGGTACCGCCAGCTAAATCAACATCCACATTCAACGTGGCATTGTAATTGTCGATTTCCGCGTACTCGTCGGAGTCTGCATTTTTGATACCGTCGAGCTTCACATTCTCGCCACTACAGCCTGTAAGCGCGCTAGCATGCGTGGTTTCAAACTGTCGGCCGCGCTGCACCCGATTGGTCTTCTCCAGCTTTAAGGTAGACGCAATAGCGTCAGTTGGGTCCCAGCCTAAGGTAACTCGCCCCGAAAACTCCTCCACCGCCGGCTCATTGCGGTCTCGCGCGGGGTTTTCATTAAACATATACCCCTCTTCATCGCGACTGCGAAAAGCGGCACGCACCCCAAAAGTGTCCGACAACGGAATCGACACCATGGCATTAAACTCCTGGGTATCGTCAGGGCCGCCAGTCATACCGCTAAAATGAGATTCGACCTCGTCGCCCGGCTTGGCAGAAATCAGACTCAAGGCCCCAGCAATAGCGTTTTTGCCAAACAAAATAGACTGTGGCCCGCGCAATACCTCAACGCGCTCAAGATCCATAAACGCGCCGCGCGTTTGGTGCGGACGCCCAAGATGGACGCCGTCAGAAAAGATGCCTACCGACAATTCAAAGCCCTGATTAGAGCCAGAACCAACACCCCGCATATACACATTGGGCAATAACCCACCCTCAACCATCTTGAAATTGGGCGTGTAATCAGACAAATCACTCAGGTTTGATATTCCCGCCTTCTGTAATTTATCACCGTCAAGGGCGGTAACCGACACCGGTACATCACCCAGCGACTCAACCCGCTTCTGAGCCGTAACCAGCACCTCTTCTAACTGCAGCTTTTTTCCAGTACTCGCTTCGGTCTGAGCCAGAGCAGGCGTCGTCAAACTCAAAAGTGACCCAAGGGATAACACACTGACAAGCGTTCTTTGCATTGTTTAGCCTCGCTGTTATTCATTATTGGTATGCGAATGGGGAAAACAATTCGAGTATTGCACTACGCCACTAATTTGTCGAATTGTGTATTAACAACCTAGATTTCAAGGTGTAGCGACAGAAGTTGGGAGTTACACAGAGAAACGATGAATTAAAACGGGAACGCCGACACTGCCAGCCGCGTTGAAATCACTTGGCGCGAATGCTGAAAAAGGATTAATCAATAGAGGTTTAGGGCTGCTCGTCGCTTCACTCCCTGTTTAAATTGCGCCGCGGGCACAATTTATCGAACCTAGAGAGGCTCTCACCGATCAAACACACCAAAACCAAAAAGCCGGCACAAGGCCGGCTGCTTCAACGTAATTTGGCGTGAACACTGTAAAGAGGATTAATCAAAACAGCCTTGGGGCTGTATTGACCCCTTCGGGGCTGCGTCGCTTCACTCCTTGTTTAAATTGCGCTGCGGGCACAATTTATCGAACCTAGAGAGGCTCTCACCGATCAAACACACCAAAACCAAAAAGCCGGCACAAGGCCGGCTTTTTGGTTTTGGTGCGCCCGAGAGGATTCGAACCTCTGACCTCTGCCTCCGGAGGGCAGCGCTCTATCCAGCTGAGCTACGGGCGCGAAATGGGTACTTCACGAAGCGCGACACTATAACAGAGAGGGTTTCCCGCCTCAATCAGCCTCGCCTATTTACTTATCAATATTGGCCGAAATCCGTTTTGAGACCAAATTGAGACCATTTTGAGACCAACAGTATTTACTGGTGTATTTTTAAACAGCCGAAATGAGTGCTGCCCTCAGAGACCGATTCCCTAGCTATTCAGCTGTATCACACCTCTATCGTGAGCAATTCGCTAAGCTCGCAATGCAAATATGTACACAAAACTTCTAATACCTCGAAATCTATTCGCACTGCAGTCTCATGGTACAGCCGTGTAATCGTGCCACGGTTTAAGCCTGTATCCCTGGCTACGTCAGAAATTTTTAGCTTCTTCTCTCCAAGAATTCTAGATAAATGGCACTTAACCACAAAACCTCCGAAAGATAAAAATAATCCACAAGAGATCATTTTTACTTGCACAAGATCAATTAAAGAGTATATTGATCTACAAGAGATCATTAAACGCTCTTATAAATCATATTGTCTTTGCCGGAGGCTATTATGCCACAGACCTATCTAACAACAGAAGAACTCGCTGAGCGGATCAAATACGACCCTCGGACTATTCGTACTCGCCTGAAAGACTCAGTCCTTCTTGAGGGAATTCACTATATCCGGCCTTTTGGCGGCCGAAAAATTCTCTACCTATGGGAAAAGATTGAAGTCGACATGGCCAAACCTGTTTCTCTCAATACGCTAATTGCCGGAATTCAATAAGGAGAACCTTATGGCTTCAGTTAATGTAAGAGCCGATAAATTATTCTTTGATTTTCGGTACAAAGGGAAGCGGTGCAGGGAATACACGAAGCTCAACGACACCCCTGCAAACCAGAAGCGTGCAAAGCAAATTCTAGAGCGCATTGAGGCTGAGATCACACTCGACACATTTGACTACGCACGCTACTTTCCCAAATCTAAGCGGGTCGCAGATTTTCAGAATCACGCTCTTCGCATTGATCGGTTGAATTCAGATTCGCCGACTTTCGCAGAATTCTCTGCGATCTGGTTTTCTGAAACGGAGGTCAGCTGGCGGAACAGCCACAAAGACAATGTCGCCTTAACTTTGCGCAAATACCTTTGCCCAGCTTTCGGTGACATGCCACTAGATCAAATCACCAAGGCTCAGCTACTCGCCTTTCGCGCCAACCTGACCAAAATACCGCGTAAAAATGGCAACACAGGGCTATCTCCCGCCCGAATAAATAAAATCATGATGCCCTTACGACAAATACTGAACGAAGGGGCGGAACGATATCAGTACTCCTCGCCGTTTCGCGGTATTAAGACCCTCAAATTGCAGAAATCTCATATCGAACCTTTTTCGTTTGAAGATGTGCACCGCATCATCGCGACCGTTCGCGCTGATTTTAAAAACTACTACACCACACGTTTCTTTACCGGTATGCGCACAGGCGAGATTGACGGCCTAATGTGGAAGTACGTCGACTTTGAGCGTAGAGAGATTCTCATTCGAGAGACCTGGGTAATGGGCCAAATGGAGTACACCAAAAACGACGGCTCCCAACGTGAAATCCAGATTTCGCAGCCAGTTTACGATGCCCTCCTCGCCCAGCGTGAAGCAACTGGCGAGTACACCTATGTCTTTTGTAATCGACTAGGCTCGCCACTTTCTCACAACAATATCACTCGAAGAGTCTGGTACCCATTACTGCGATACCTCGGACTAAACAAACGCCGCCCCTATCAGACCCGCCATACCGCCGCGACCTTATGGCTAGCTGCTGGTGAATCGCCAGAATGGATTGCTCGGCAAATGGGCCACACCACCACCGAGATGTTATTCAAAGTTTACTCTCGCTACGTGCCCAATTTGACCCGTGCAGACGGCTCAGCCTTCGAACGTTTACTGACTCAGCAGTTTCCCAATAACGCGCTTAATGCTGAGACAAACAACCCACTGGCGAATATCAGTCCCAGTCAAGGAGCAGAGAATGATTAGATCTAATATCGACAAAAATATAGACCGCATCGCAACTGTCCTCCTTGCACAAAGTGGCTGCCAGTCAAATGACCTCGTCGCACTAATCGGAAAAGGCAACGAAGCTAGCAACCACCAAGCGCTAGTGTCATGGCTCGCCGCCCGATTTGAAAATATTGATACCGTTGAGCTAACCATTCAGGAGGCCGTGACCAAGCTAACGGACCACTTACAGGAGCAATATTCACTCCGAGCCCAGAGATGCACTGGCGGGATGCTAGATGTTCACTCAGTCTTACCGGAGCACTCTCTCACAGTGAATGAATGTCGGTCCCTTAGCCGTGCCATATACCACCAACTATCCACAACGGCACACAAAAGCGTTTTAGATGCGGCCATTTGCTTAGGCGAGTCAGCCCACACAGACCCAATAGAATGCATATACGAGTGGGTTCAGCAGAAGCACCCAACCTACATATTTTATCCTGCCGAGCTCACGCTATCCCTCACTCATGCGTTTTCCAATGCATTGGAAATACGTTGCTCACTCCGCGATATGTAGCTCGATCAAAAACTCCGCGCACAACCTAGGGAACAAGTCACATGACACTAGCAACGATTATCAATAGTCCAGAGTTTCTAAATAATGATCGATTGCGCGTCACTGGACTATCGCTGATAGTTAGTGAGTACCAACATCTATCCGACCGGACCTGCACGGAGATACTGCTAGCTGATACCGAGAGAGATATTCTCGGCACGGTATTTTGGGACGATATTGATAAACATGACCTGTCAATTTCTGCAGGAATGCGCGTTAAAATTAGTGGCGAGTTTATTGCTCACCACTACGAACATGTACTGCGGATAACTAAACTAGAGCTACCGCCTGATCATAGCAAACCTAACTTAGGCTGCGACCGCGTCACACTACCTCGCAACGTACACAAGACACCGAGCTTAAACGAAATCTGTCAAATTCCTAAATTCAACGAGTTATCCTGTTTTCCGCGCGCATGAAACCAACGCTGTACAATTGCCCTACCACTTTTACTTGGTTCCGCGTTACGTTTTCCTTTAACTTGGCTAATTGACCACAGACCAGCAGAATTTTGTTTTAATCCAATTGTTAGCCGTTCCGGCTCCGTCATTTTGTATACGTAATATTCACCATCAAGAACTCGGCCGATATAGGTCAAGATACAATGATCCATTTCTAGGCCTTCATCGATAATCATTTCTTGGGTAGATAAAGCCACTATACCCTCGCCCCCTGCAACTGGCGGCTCGGGAAGCGGCAAGTAATTCCCATCGGCATCCTGATGACGCCAACGGTAGCTCTGCTGTCGATTAAGTTCTCGAACCAAGTTGTCGTGAAGCTCCCGCAGTGCATCAATTGAAGTGCAACGCCTAACGAGTTCCAGGTCATCCGCCATATTAATCGTGTCGAATAAGATCTGCCGGTTTACCTTGTACTCCAACGCCGGAATGAGTGCTTTGGCAGCGCAGTTTGCCAGCCAAGGGTACTCGCGTATTGACGCCACCGTGTTTTTAGATATGCAGTGATAATGCGACAGAAAATCTTTAGTTGATTTTACACGGCAGATCTCCAGCAGCTTCAAAACGTCTGCTGAATCCAAGTGCGCTACCGCCGTTTTACGCAATATTTTTATCTGCTGTTTGCTAGCGTCATAACCTAGGGCCTGCAAAATCTGTATTTGCTTACTATCAAGCATCGCCAGGAACTCACGTTCCCCTAGCTCTGCACGCGCAGCGTGGGAATAGCTTGTCCACAATAGTAGTGGGTTGTTTATCAATAGATCGCAAACACTACGGTGCCTGGCCGCAAGGCTTAATATAGAACATCGACAACTCGGCAAGCACTCGAGTCCCGCACGAACGGCCGGCGGCACGGTCAGATACCACTGTCGAATATGCGGCCTTTCAGATTGGAGTAAGTCATCACCTAGTGCCGTTAAGTCAGAAAGCTGATCTTCTCCGCATATAAAATGTTCAATCCAAAACTTGGACTGCCAGCCGCCAATACTCAGAATATTGCTATAACCTAGCAGTTCAGACCAATCAAGAACCAGAAGGTCAGCATTGCTATCCCAATAACTGCTCGACTGATACTCACCGCCCGTTACACGCCTATTTACATTTGCGTCCGCCACCCGTATCTCCCTTGCCAATAAACTTGCAACTACGTATTGCTATTCACACCACAAAAATCACTCAATCACTTTCGCCAATGAGCGCTGAAGCCACGCTCGCACTATCGTCATCGCCTCCGGGCTTTGAGGCTCCTTATTACCAAACGATTTAATCTCGTCGAGTGTAATTTCACCCGTCCTCGCAATGGCTAAGCCGATCGTTAGGTGCTCTGGATAATTCATCTGGTAGACGTAATACTGACCGGCAAGTATTCTCGGCAAATAGGTCCAGATACAGTTCCCCATATACGCTGCCTCCTGACTTAAATCTGCTATCGTTTTTATCGCTTCAATTTCATCAATCTCTGGTAGCGGCGGACGCGGTAACGCAATCTGCGCCTCATTCTCAAGAATGCCGACTAATTCGCGGCGTGTTTTTTCAAGTAAATCCTTATCATGCAAGACGGACAATGCCGATATTGAGCTGCAATTTAAAATGTGGTCACTACTCACACCTTCCAATTTGTGAACATCAACCAGCAATTTACAATTGTCGCCATCATTAAATTGCTCAAGAATCTGATGAATTTTCCCTTTTGACAAAGCTGGATAACGACGCAACACATTGAGAGACGTTAATGAAACGGTTTCAACATGTGCAAAATACTTCGCAAGCTCGGACCGGCGATCCAGCTCTAATAGCTGAACTGTTGCTACCGCCGTCATTGGCTGTGCCTTAGCCTTTTCTAACAACCGAACCTGAAACTTGCTGCCCTCAAAGCCCATAGCACGCAGCATTTCACGTCGTTTAAGCCTCATGCCACACAGAAACTCAGCCACGCCACCGCCCGTAGCGAGCATAACCCTTGAGTAGTACAACCAGAGCAATAGCGGATTGACCTCCAGTAATTGGGCGACGTCATTATGCTCACTGGATAGCGACAATAAGCTCAGCCAGCAACTCGGCAATGCCAAGGTATTGACGAGCATTAATTTAGGAATAGTCTCGCGCCACTGGTGAATTACTGGATCAACGGACTCCAACACCCAAGCAAGGAGGTCTTTGTCCGGCAAATCCTCGCAGCGCCCATGAACTACGCACTCGACTTTCAAACCAAATTCCCAGCCATGCACGTCGTACAAATAACTGTGACCGTCGTTTCCAAGGAGATCGATTATCAATATTTGGTTTAAGGAATCCCAATTCGCGGTGTAGCTTTCATAAAAGGTGTACCGTTGTTGCCTACGTTTCATCGCTCGCTTCATCCACAGTCTCCAGCAATTTATTCAAAGGCATCTTAGATGGAGGCCTACACTAAGGCTGCTGAATTTCGGCTAAAGCGCGAAGACACCGTCGTTAGAGACAATCCGTACATTATCGAAATGCTCCGGAAAGCTATCGCCATAAAGGGTGTGCATAGGAATAAGGTTTTTGGGTGCAATCGCCGCTGCTAATTCCTTTAGGTGGCTTAGATAGGCGTGGCCGCTGGTGTGAACATATTCCCAATCGCTGCCAACCATATCAGCGATGTCCGCGAAGCTATCTTGCTGGTCCATATAGCCCTTCCACATGGAGTAGACCAATTTTGGCTGAATCTCACTTTTCATGTACAAGCCACTGATGCGTTTACTGTAGAAATTAGACAGCCGAAAAATGTAGCGGCCATTCACGGTATCAATGTCGTCTAAGCGAATTTGGCGCTTCTTGTGCTTATACAACCAAGCTTTGCCAACAAATTTGACGATGGTTTGCGCCTGGGTTCGCGGGTAGTACACACGCAGATGATCATCAGCGAGAGGCGGAATATTTGGATCATACTTTGCTAACTGCTCCAACAAATACAGCTGATATAAGTCAATAACCATTTCCCTGCCAGTCCGTTTGGCCGCATCGTATAGCGAGAGGATGCGATCCACATTACTGCCGGAGCCAGCAACCATAATCGGCGCGTTATCGAGCTTACAGATATCGACCACGGCGTTTTCGACAGCCTTTTCACTCGCATAAACATCGGGATGGCCCTCACCTAAGGTGGTGCCCTCCATCAGCATCACATCACAATCATTCAGACTGCCGATCATTTCTGGCGTTAAGCCGCCATTACGACGACCATGCCCCCGAAAATCACCAGTATAAAAAATACGCTTACCGCCCACCGAGATTAAGAGACTACAGGCACCAAAAGCTGAATGGTCCATTGGGTAGGCAACAATGCTAAAAGGTCCTATCGTGAATGACTGACATACCTCAAACGTCTTTACCTCGTCGATATGAGCGACCCGCATCGCGTCTGTATAAAAGATGTTGCCGACCTTTATGAGCTCCTTGCTCAGCAAATTCATGTACACGGGCATATCTTTAATTGCGAAATCGATCAGGCCGTAATGGTCAGGATGAGCATGGCTGATCAACATTGCTAATGGCGGCTTACCAGCACCTAGCAAATCGAGCAGGATGCCATTATCCAAAGTAGGCGCATTCACGGCCTCGCTTGAAATTTCAAGGCCTCCTGACGCCATTAGCGGTTTGCCGTAGTCCAGTAGTATGGAATCGTCACCATACATAATCCTTACACAGGTTCCGCCAATCGTATCTGCTCCGCGGAGTAACTGGATGCTTGTTTTAGTCATTATGTGTTCACCTATCTAATTAAAAGCCGCACTTCACTAACCGGCGTGTTATCGCATCGCCGTATATACCTGTTCAATTTAGGAGCCGAGATGTTTAGCAGAGATTTCGTAAATAATGCACAACCCTCTAAAAAACCCACACCACGGGCCTTTCGAGAGGCCATGAAATTCAACAATTCACAAAGAGCACTTAGGGTTTCACTGAAGGTTTGGCTATTTAACGTCGATGACAATAATAGAGATGTTGTCGTCAGACCCCTTTCTAACCGCATTAGCGTATAGCAGCCAGGCATAAGACTCTGGGTTGCCGGTGTAAAGAGCAGCGCCTAAATCTTTGCCGAGCATAGAGATCCCGTCAGACGCCAGCACAAAAACGTCGCCTTTAAGAACCTTGAATTTTGAATAGGTGTTTTTCGGTCTTGCGTAATTAGAGTCAACCGCAAAGTACTCGCTTAGCGCGCTGTAGATCCACGACAGCTCTGTGGCGCTGGAAACATTTAACTCGTTCTTGACGGTATGATCTGTTGTTAACAGATCAATATTATTGTCCCTTATCAGCCATCCTCGAGAATCACCGACGTTGTAGACCTGGACCGAATCCTCTGCGAACTCGGCGCCAACAATCGTGGCGCACAAACCAAGGTATTTACTTCCTTTAACGCCCAAAGAGGAGTATTCATCGTGTAGTCTCGAAATCCGCCGACCAACATGATCTACCGGAACCCGCAGAATATCCTTGCGCAATATATTGAGCAGGCTCTCACCAGCATGGGCCCGCTTACTGGTGCCACTAACCCCGTCGCTGAGGGAAAAGTGAGCAGATAGTGCACCCGTCAATGCCCCCTGCCCTATTTTCTCCCCCGAATACACGTGGGATTCGACCAGCACCGCATCCTCATTACTTTCCCGATTATTCGCGGAAGTTATGTAGGCGTAATCAATATGAAACATGGGCCAGACCTCTTGGAACTGTTATCGCTTTTTGCCAGTTTGAATGCATCGATCAAATTCAAAGCGGCACCTCACTCATCCGGCGGCACGCAATCGCATTACCGCACCTACTTGTTCAATTTAGGCGCCGAGATGTTTAGCAAAGATTACGTAAATAAGTCACAAGCAATGATTTCCCTCCTTTAAAATCTCCCGCATCCATTAGTAACAATCGTTTAAGGACAGCAACAAATGAACGTGTTCAAGCGCATAATACGCAAAGGTGACACTGAGCCCATCCATGAACCCAATGCCGTGGCATCCCGCCTACTCCTCTCGAAGTTATGTCCATTACTCAAACACTTCCTGTGTTCGGCGAGATACATTATACTGTCGCCTATGAAAACATGTATATAATGGCTACATATACATGTCGCGTTTTCAAGCAGGTGAAATATGAATAAAAAAACAGACTGGGCAATTCGCTGGGATACTTTACTAAGGTATCGAATGATAGAGATTGTCGCGCTTTGGGAAGGTCGTCTCACAACAAATCACCTTCAAGACGCCTTTGGAATAGGTCGGCAGCAGGCATCTAAAGACATCAACACCTATTTGTCAGATTTCGCTCCCGACAATCTAGAATACGATGCCCGCCAGAAAGGCTATATTCCCACAAAGCAGTTTACCCCGCGCTTAACCAACGGCTTAGCGGATGAGTACCTGCAAATGGTTAATGCCAACGGTGAATATGGTGCAGTATTTTCTGAGAAGAACCCTGGACAGCGACATACCGAAGTAATGCCCCCGCTGAACCGCGATCTTCGCCCCAGCGTACTAAGGCCCATCCTGCGAGCAGCTAGGGAAAATAAGCGTGTCGAAATCTGTTACGCCTCTCTCAGCAATCCAACGCCAGAATATCGCGTTATTCAACCTCATTCGGTCGTTTTTACTGGGCATCGTTGGCATGTTCGCGCGTATTGCGAGCACCGCCAAGACTACCGGGATTTTGTATTAAGTAGGATCTCCGACGAACCAGACATCACCCTTAAAGGCAGCAATGGCGTAGAAGGCGACCTTGCCTGGCAGAAGAAGGTTGACCTAATCATAGGCCCAGACCCGCGACTCAACCCCGCCCAACAAGCCATAATCCGCCAGGACTATGGCATGTTGCGCAACAAGCTTACCCTCCCAACGCGCGGCGCCTTAGTACATTACCGCCTACAACAGCTACGTTTAGAAGAGGAGTTGCCATCCACCCCACCAGAAACACAGCAAATCACGCTAATTAATCGCGATAAAGTCCAACGCTGGATGTTTGGGGGCAAAGGTGCTGAATAAATTTTTATTGCGACGACCTGCTTGAAAAAGCGACGTGTATGGATACCCACTATGATTTTGGCTAGATTTTCGCCGTAACAAACAAGAGATTAATGCTGGTATACGCTAGCCTAAGCTGGATTTATCCGGTTTTAGTGATGTCATCAAACTTTGCAAATACTCATCGCTTGGAACTTCGAAGACTTTCAATGCACCTGATGATTCGGGGCTACTTGAAGTAGCTGGTGCATTCCATTTTATTAACTTATCTTTTAAATGCTTTTGTAAATCATCATCTCCAGACAACGCATCAGCAGCTTCACCTAAGGTAATAAGCTTGATTTTATAGTGCCTTTTTTCCTCATCAGTAAGGTGCTTTTCCGCTGATTCTATATTTTCAATACAAAGCTTAGGGGCAATAAGTACTGGAACAATAGTTACTCCGTCACAGAAATTATCCGGTTTCAGATTTCTCAGCGCCGTATTTAAACTCGATCTATTGTTATTTGCAGCAGACTCAATTGCAGCAGAAACGACACCTTCAATGCAGGTTATTAATCTCCATTTAAGAATTTCGTTTAATATTGGAATGTATTTCCGAGGCTTATCGCTAGTAACCGCCACTTCTGCTATTAGCTTAATCCACTTTCCAACATACTCAGGACACTTCGAGTTTTCTGCAAGTTGCTGCAATTTATCTAGTTGCTTTTCACTGACACTGGTTGAATCAGTTTTAAGCTCTACTAGGTATAATATTTTTTGATCAGGACAAAAGGCAGCATAATCGATGCGATCACACCTAAGGCTTCCGATTTCTTCTTTATCATATTCTGGCAACAGTCTTTCGGGTGGAAAAGGAAACTCCGGAATAATATTCGGGCATATAGGCTTCTTTAAATTTAAATTAGCCTTTAAAATATCAGGAAGACACATCCCTATCAGAGGATCTATTCGCTGTTCAAGCTTATAAGCAGCAAAATTTCGCCAATGATCCAATTGATCGAGTAGCTGTTCTAACCCACTTTTATCACTCATAAAATGTCCTTATTTGTTAACACTATAACAATATTAGTGCAATGTAACGATTGCGAGCACTTCCTCACCTTTAATCACTGCAAAAGCACAAATACACGCCTCATTAAAAATGGATTCTACTGGACTTACCACTCATCAAGAGCCATTGAGCCATTTAACAACAAGTGTCCAAATTGTGGTGAATGGGGCGCATGGTAATGATTGAATTAATATTTACCGCCAATTTTAATTTCATCAACCTCTACACTTTTCTACTTTTCATTTTTATTATTTGCAATAAATTCTATGTACTCTTCCCAGCTTTCACTTAATTTAGTAGTTGAACTATTTCGGTGTGTGGCATCCGGCATCGGTATCAATGATTTCGACTTTGGCTCTACGATTATTGCTGGCGTCAATACTTGCTGGGCAATCTCTTTAACTTCAGAGGCTGGTTTCTTTGCAACTGATGGCACATCAGGCTTTAAGTTATAGGCGATATCATCCAATAACTTTGAGAGCTGCGAAGCAGACTGGCTTTCTTTTTCCTGAAATAGGGCGAGAATACGAAGTGTACGTTCCCTCGCCTTTGAGTCGTGATCAATCCATGCAAGTTGCGAGGGCACAATTCATTTCCTTGTAAACCTGCTGTTTTGTCGGTATTAATATTGACGACTCAATTTACCCGCAAGCGAGCCCGATGGAGTTCCAAGTAGGCCTCGTGCTGCGCTGTAAGCCAGCGCAATCGGGTCTGGGAACCCAGACCCAAAGAGTCCCGTTCCTTTTCTGCAATAACATTAGAAACTAAAAGGTAACCTGCCTTATCAAAGCTGATCAAATATCGATCAAAAAGCGCATCAAGGTTTGCTGTTAACAAGAATCCATTGAATACGTCTAAGCGCTGCCCATCTGTCTCGCATTCAGACCACGGCACGGCATGAGAAGCGCGAAGCATTTCCGGAATAGCAACCGCAGATACGGCACAAGCGCCCCCCCAATATTCCAACATAGCCCGGCGGTAACTGTCTTGGCCCACCCGTTGACGCACCAAGCGCTCTACTTCCGTGCCTCGCAGTGAACTCGGTATCTTCTCCACTTCCTTGGCGACAACACTGTCAAAATCTTGCTCAACCTGATTTGGCAATGAATGTGCCAACGCAGAAGCACGCTTTAAAACTGACGCCAAAGCTTCGATCGAAGGACAAGCAACCGTTGCATTAGAAATGACAAAATCACGCTGTAATTCATCTATCAGTAAATCTTTTGCATTATGAAATCCTAACTGGAAAATGCCATCACTAATAAGCTCAATTTCCGCATGTAACGGGTGTCTAGCAGACCCGAGGGCAAGCGAAGTGGTGGTTTCACTGACCGTATACTCAAAGCCAAAATCATGGCCCGCTTTTTCCACCAAGGTTCGATTTAGTGCATCCAAAGGTAAAGTCCTCTCACCTTAATTATTAAGCCTATTTTTTTAAAGCCGACTGCGCAGCAACGTCTTCTTGGAGTAAGGCCCCATCTAATACTGACCGCGGTATTCCCTGCATAATTTTTTCTTTAAACTCCTTATTTTTCAACGTTTCGTAGGTAACATCCTTATAAAATTTGTGAATTTTCATTTCTTTGACTAGTGACTCAGCAGTCGGAAAGACCTTACTTAGTTCACCCCGAACATATATTCCAGCAAACTCTTCAGTTAGGGGGAAAAGCCCCCTAAACTGTGGTGGAGGTTCTTCCAACGCGGCTCTAGCAAGATCTGGGGCAATAGCATTTACAACCTGATCGAGAGCTTCTTGTAACTCTATGCGCAATGCTGCTTTGCATTTATCCAAGGTATCTTCGATAGCAGATAGCTCACTTTCAAAATCCCTTAGCTTTGATTTTAGAATAACCCGCCCAGCTCGTCCGGCAGGTACTAAGTAAGCTAGACGCAAATCATCTAAGCGATCGCTAACTTCAGAAAGCACTTTTGGCTTATCAAATTTATCCAATATTTTCAGCGAAGCATTCACACGCTGCTTTAACGCCTTATCTTTACTAGTTATTAACGGAAGGGTTTTAGGCAACTGAATACGACGGTTTTGAATACTAAAGCCTTCAAATTTAAGCTCAACAAATTGTATTAACGCAGCGTATACCTGTGTCTGCCTCGCCAAGTCAAAAGGCTGCGGCGGTGCAATTTTAAGAGCGTTTGTCACATTATTTAGGTGCTCTTCTTCGACCGGCTCACTGCCAACAACAGGATACTCAAATGCACTGACCTCAGTTTGGTGATTTTTAACCGGTGGTAGCTCTGCCCGCAACATCATTACCTGAGCTTCGGTCAGAGCAACAGCATTATAAGCCTCGCTCTCAACACAAGGATCGGCTTCAACCAATGCAGGAAAGGACGCAAAACTCCAACCAAAATCATCGCAAATAAAAATACCAATGCGCATTCCCTTCTGGTGTCGCACTACGACCCCCTGCTGCTGAAGCAACGCCACTGCCGCATGACTCCCGTAGCCGAGACGTGCCACTTGTGCGGACACGTCGACTACAACCTGAATGGCGCTACCTCCCAAGCGTTGTCGCGCACTTAACAGCGCTTTTGCAACCTCTACAGAAACTCCCGGAGCGGCGAGAATAATGTATTTAGATGCCGACTCAATTTGATCGCAAATATGTTGACTGCTAAGTTGGGTAAATAACGGCATGTGGCTATTAGCTCCAATTCTGATTAAAGCTATTCCGAAGTGATGCTAACTTTTCTGGGAGACCAGCATTACAAACCAACCCGAGATACGTCGCAGCGCGTGTAGCGCCTACGTAAAGGTACCTGTCGAACAACTCTGGTTTCTCTTGTGCAAGACCATCAATTCCTGCAAAAAAGACCGCTTCAAATTCAAGGCCTTTGATATGCTGAATATCGAACACCCTCACGTCAGTGCCTTCTCCGAGGGCTTTTCCTTCTTCGCAGGCAACAGCACTAAGATTTACATCCTCCAAATATCGAGAAAGGCGTTCTGCGGTCGGCTTCACTTCCTGCTCAGAATTTACCAAAACTGCGATAGTTGGGAGCTGCTGCACTGATTTCTCAACCTCTTTAATACGCTCGGCTATCCAGTGCGTACCACCCTCCTCTCCCGCAAATTCGTATAAAACTGGATTCACACCTTCATGAGCACTTTCTTCTGGTACCTTGCCAAGGGCATCCACGTCAACATTTATATCTGCACCCTGTAGACGCAATAGCTCACTCGCAAAGGCATTCAGTTTTCGGCTTTGACGATAAACCAAATTCACTGTACGAACAGAAAGTGACGGAGAAACCCAATTGAGTTGGTCACGATGACGAATGCCCGTCGTCGTAATACGTTGATTAAAATCGCCGCAAGCAAAGAATGACTTAGAGTTCAATGCCGTTAGACTCTGCATACAAGCAAGCTCCAGCACAGAGAAGTCTGTTGCTTCATCCACCATTACCTGATTTCGAAATAAGTCAGCAACACTCGTTAAATAACTGTATTTTGCTTCATCGATAGCCTTACTCACAAACGCTTGCGACAATAATTTACGAGTATTCCGTAACATTAATAAGACGATGGCATCTAACTCAATGCCAGATAACTGCGCATTATTAATTGCCTCATTAAAATAAAACTCTGCCGCACTCAACTTGTCTTTACGAAAGTGTAGGTAGCTCGATGGTATGTCGACCACATAGCGTTTATGGCTATTAATGAAACGACGCATACCATTTTGAAAACTAATATGTCGTCCTATTTCAACCAACACCTCAGCACTCGGTACAGCATCCCCCAAGAACTGAATTACAACGCCCGATCGAGACGTCTTAGACAAACTCCGCTTCAAATACTTGGTGCGTGCCAAGGCCTTAATCGCAGACAAATAGGCTTTTACAGCCTCTCGCTTTGCACTGTATGTCGGCGTCGATTTTTCGTCCACGTCATCGTCATCAAATAACTCTTCTTCATCCGGTTCATTGTCCTGCTGCAAGGTTTCTAGCAAGGTCGCAAGCTGCTCAAAAACAGCTTTATTGCTGTTAAACAAGCGATTACGCTCTTTAGTGAGTAATTGGTCCGCTATCGCCTTGGCATTAGACAGCGCCAACTTGTATACCTTTTCATCATTGTCCAACGCACTATAAACATCAATTAAAGGACTACGCTCTATGGCGCCCGTCAAAGCATTGAGTCGCTGTAAAACCTCTTGCTCGGAAGCAGAAGCCGCTGTTGAAACAATCGCTACACCATCCAATAATTGTTTGCGCAGCCGGTCCTCATGAGATTGAGAAAATGACTCATACCAATGACGAGGATCTTCCACCACTGTAGTTTTTACTAATTCTTGATCGCTTTTTAGGGTAAACCGTCCGCCGTTGGCACTACGTAAAATCCCCAAGGTATTACGCGAAACATCATTACGGAAGCTGCTCCAAGTACGTATATGAGTATCTGACGCAGGCACTTGCTCTCGACTAAATGCCTCCTTTAAATAGTGTTTCAATAGCTCAGAGGGAGTAAACATCAACCAATTTGTCTGGTGTACTCGCAAACTGTTCGACGTTTCAACAATTCTGCGTTCGTCTACATCGAGGCTCTCTAAATCAAGCTTTTGACCTAAGCGCTTAATTAGCGTGGTCGTTTTACCGGTACCGGGTGGGCCAAGAATAATAAGCTGGCTGTCTAGCGGTAGACGAAAAATCTCCCCTTGAAATTGATCCAGAACTGGCTGGTCTCGCAAGCCCATTGCAGTGCGAACTTGATGCAACACGCCTTCCGAAATACCACTTTGGGCTTCTTCTTGCTCCAGCAATCGATCTAGCTCATCGCCATCGTCAAGACCATACGACTGCAGTAATGCTCGCAGTGATTCAATCGTATAAGTTTTACGATCATAGTGCCGAGAAATCGTTTGTCTCGAATCCCAGCCCTCATTGCCGTTTTCGGGCCGGTAACTCGTTTTTTCGATGACAAAATAGCGATGTTCATTGCCCGCTAAAACAATATTAGCTTCCTCACCGAGGGGGATTTCAGCAAGCCGCCCTAATGGTGAACGGTAGCTGGCAAATTCCTTGGTTGACGAAAGTGCTAGGTTGCCGGCACGAGCGATATAAATGACACGTTGATTATTGTTATCATCCTCTAATAGCAAACGGACAATCGCGGGCTCTCCGCACAGTTTCAGCAGCGCTTCGCGCTCACCCCGCTGAATTCCTGCGAGGTTTTGGTAAGCTTTGCTAGCCGTTAAGGTATTACCGCTCGCGAAACTATCAGCACTGACTAAATTGCCCTCGCTTAATCTATCATTCGCCATTGTTGCAATTTCGGCAAAAGTGGCCAAGGTTTCCTCAGCCAACGATGAAAAATCCATTTCCTGCATTATTAGTTTCTCCGCGCTTTATCTTTCTCTACACACTAAACTTTTGGAATTAATACGCTATGGTAAATTTGGTAAGGCCAGATTGGGAAATTTTTTCCCATAAAAACCACAAATGTCGTCTGGGCACACAAACTCGACCGTAACGCCTGTTTGCCGCAGCGCAGGCCACCAGTTTAACCATTTACAGTCTGCCGCTTGCAGAATAGACGGTTTATCGAGATGGGCATTGGCAACAGCCGGAAATTTACGGTCTGGCGCATCAAACGAAGGCTGTAAGGCCTGATCAGGGAATTCAGTGAAATGATCAGGAACGGTTTCATTAATTACTACTTGGTGTACCCGTACGGTGTTGGCTTTATTTTGCAAAAGCCATTTTAAAAAGGCGTCACCCGTGCGAGTACCGTTGATGTTGGTCTTATTGCAATACTCTGAAATGATTCGATAGGCATCATCGACCACCACCACACCATGCTGCTGTGCCCAAAGTAGCTTTTGCGTGCAGGCTAAGATGCACTCGGGGCTAGCATCATTGTGTTGCTGATTGGCGACCAACAATACATTGGTATCAATGACTACGGCGTTCACTCGCTACCCTCCATGGGCGATTGAATTTTCCTTTCCTGAATTTTACGCTGCATGGCGGCCATGGTTCTGGCCGCAATGTCACCCATCTCGTCACCAAAGAAGTTTTCTGGCCAGTTACTAATCTCACCGTAATCGTCCAGTTTTAATTTACTAATGTTGGCCTTGGTTCCGTCACGCTCAACAAAATACATGGCGAGCTGATCTGGCTCGATAACCTCCTCTGCCACGCGGCGCTGCAGGCGAGTAAGCAGGTGTTCGGAATGGGTCTCTATTATAAATTGAATTCCTCGCTCTTGACTTACCTTGGAGAACAACTCAGCCAGCTGGCTTTGCGCGAGCGGATGCAGATGACTTTCAGGCTCTTCTATAATGACAATATGACCTGGCTGGGCAAATAGCGCGGCAACAATAACAGGAAGTACCTGAGACACCCCCACTCCCACGTCTTTTATATTACTCGCTTCACCGTGATTAATAATTTGCAGCTCGTAGCGCGCCGAGCGACCTAGCTTCTTAACCGCTAAATCGTCTGCTAGGTTCATGATACTGAGCCAATAGATAGTTTGCTCAAATAGTAGGGCTTCACCACTGAACGTCGTATGCCCTTTCTTCTGCCTCTGATATTCCACGCCGCTAGCAATCAACGCGTCGATGGCTTTAGCGCCATCATCGCCAATATTGGCAGGCATGCGGCCAGCCCAGACATAATCGCGCTGAGCCAAGCGGCGTACCGGACCTAAATAAATAATACGACTCAGTTCAAATAGCAGCTCAGGACCAACATGTGCAATCGCCTCGGCTTGCTCGCCCAATTTAGTAAGGGTCGCTGCAGAGAAAGCAAACGAACGCTCAGGGCGATAAGCAGCACTCTGGCCCAAGGGGCGTCGCTGATTCGCGAGACTTAACTGATAAATTCCTGACTTACGCCGCTTAACGGTAAAACCTTGTTCATCTTTACCTAAACGCAGGTAGTCTAGCTCCACGCTATCGCCAACACCTTTGCGATAACGGGCAGAAAACAGTGACGAGTCAGTACCATCGGACTCCTCCGCCCAGCGAAACTCAATACCAAACTGATTAGCTGGTGTACTGGGACTGGCAATACCACTACGACAAAGAACATCTGGAAACTGGCCAAGGGTAACGGAATCAGCTTTGCCGTTGTCGTTATCCGGGTTACCGAGATTAAGGTCCTGATTCGGATCGTCACTTTTAACCGTCTGACGTATCAGCAATAGGCTTTGAATTAAACTAGATTTGCCCGAGGAATTGGTGCCCAACAACAAGGTAAGCGGGGCCAGACGTAGCGGACCAGTAGTGCGCCAGATTTTAAAATTATCGAGTTTTAGATGGGTGAGCATTAATACAGCTCCCCAGTTTCTAATTTATCCCATGCTTCTAGCACTAAACGCTGGGTGCGGTATTCTCCAAATTCGTTGATTTCTTTGTTTTTTAGTACTCGGAAGGTTTCACTCGGATAGCCTTCCCCCATTACAGCTGTTGGGTCAAGAATATAACGTAACTCATCACGATTTAGGCAGTAAATTTTCGCGAAGTAAGCATCCAGTTCGGAACGCAATTGCGCGCGACGTTCAAGACTGAAAGTAAAAGTCGCACCCGTGTAACCAAGATCCTCAGCCCAACAAGCCATATCCGTAGAAGTATATGTAAGCTCGAGTACACGCGGAACGATGAAATCAAAGTCAGCTTGAGTGTAGTTTTTAGGTGATGCTACAGGGAACTGCATATAGTAACCATATGTCATATTTGTTCCACCAAGCTTCTGACGAACAATATAATCGAATATAAGTGTGGACATATTTGCCAGAAATACAGCCGCGTAATTTGGATCTTGCTGAATCAAGCAAATCGGCATTGAGTGCCCTACTGCAGAAATTGGTATTACTGTACTAATGAAACTGCGCTCGTCTGTGCTTCTGGCAATATTTCTCCAACCCATTAACCAGCCTTTATACCAATTTTTATCAATCAGTTTTTTTTTGACTTCGTGTTCACTCACCCAATAACGCGGTGTTACACAAAAATCTGTGGCACGCTTTTCTGCAAGAGTGCAATCACGGCTATTGCCGCCATCATTATTTGTCGCAGAGTTGATCGTAGTAGATATTTTATAGGTCGCCCAACGATGATCATACTGGTGAATCATTTTTGCTTCGTACAGGGGTAAAAAACCTTCCTCCGGCTCACTTTTAAATAGATGACTGTCTGAGGACATATTGTGTGTGCCTTGCATAAAGCTAATGTTCCATGGGTTTCCATCCTTACGATTTTCGTCAATCAGCACTGGCGCAACTCGGTATAGCTTTTTAGTAAGCTCAGCATCCCGCTCACTCCGAAAAACTGGGCACGTAAGTGTATTGGGGTTGATTAAGCGAAACTCCTCCGGAGTTAATTGAAACCGACGGCGGGCATCTGCCAGCTGATGCACCTGCGTTAGGAAAAATGCAAATTCCGCTTGTTCGGCTTTACCCAAAGTAATCAAGCAGAATTTATAGCTGCGATGTACAGGAGGAAATATTGCTTCCCGGTTCTCGAAATCATATAAGCTAACCAAGCGCCCACTTTGAGAGATATGACCGAAAAAAACTTTAGTGGAATCGTCAGTCGAGATCCCCGTTGGCACGATAAATCCAGCACGACCTTCGTCTGCTGTAATCTGCAAAATAGCCTCACTAAAAAGTGCATAAGTATTTACACGACCTACACCAGTTAAAGGATAACGTCCTCCGTCATACCCATTCACATGGGCAAAAGCACTGACTGCGTCAAGAGACCGCTTTGTTTTCGAATACTCATCAAACAATCTAATTTCCGCATGGCATTCATGGTCGGGATGATTTAGCTCTGGTATTAGATTTTTCGCCAGCATACCTTCACTTAACCACTGAATCCGCTGACTACGTTCAGCTTTATTTTTTGCGCTCGCGACATTGGAATTGCGGCTCGCAAAAAATTCCTCCACTTTTAGCTCAATGTGTTCCCACGGCGGGTTGCCAAGCACACAATCAAAGCCACCCTTGGCAAACACTTGCGGAAATGCCAGTGGCCAGTGAAATACCTTCGCCTCGGTGCATGCCGCTAAGGCAGCGTCACGCTGGGCAATATGCTGACTGCTGTGATGGCCATCGATTAATTCCATATAAACGCTGGAGGTGGTCGGTATTTGGTGTGCTGTTTTTGCTGTCTTTGCTATTAAAAATGCTCCCAACACCATATCCGCCGCATGACGTAGGTGGCTATGCTGAGCCTTATCTAAAAATGCCTGATACGCCGCCTCTTTTTTAGCAATCTGCTTTGTTGTTTCCTGCGGCATGGATTCAATGGCCAATAACTCCTTTAAGCCGGAATCCGTTTTCAAAAACTCATCGACCTGCTTAAATCCAGCGGCGGTGCGCTTTTTCGCCAGATCTTTTAATGCGGCAGTATTGGCTTTAATCAATGCTGTGCAGATCGGTTTTTCATCGCCCGAGAGCGCTTTGAAAGCAGCCTTTGGTATACCGTATTCCAAAGCTTTAAGATCGCTTAAGCCCAACAACGCATCACCACATTGCAGGTGGTGATCGAGAAAGGACAGTGGCTGTCCCTCTTCAAAACCTTCTAGCCACAGCGCCATACGAGCCAACTCTAGCGCCATGGGGTTGCGGTCTACCCCAAATATACAATGGCTCACCACTTCACGCAGAGCATGACGGTAGTCTAGCGGCTTTACCGCACCATCTTCGGCGCGCAGCAGGGCAAGCTCCTGAGCTAAACGGCGGGCGGCCCCCAGCAGAAAGTGACCGCTACCACAGGCGGGGTCGATTACTCTAATCCCCAGAATGGCCTCGGTAGGATTTGCTTTATTCTCTTGCAGCCGCTGCGCAATAACTGGCTCTAGAGCAGATTTAATTAGCTCCTGCACGAGTGAATCTGGCGTGTAGTAGCTGCCACTGGTTTTACGGGCATTGCCCGCGGTTGAACCTTCAGACGTAATGCCGACAAACCCAAAAGTTTTGGCGGCTATATTCATCTCCGGCACCAGCTCCAAGAGGCTTTCGTAGACGCTGCCGAGCTCTTCTGGGCCCATATTGCGGTAGTCTACGGGAGCAAGGCCGCCGTCATGATTTGCCCAGCGCAAATTACGCATGGCAGTAAGCAAGTACTGGTTACTTAAGCTAGCACTGTCCAATGCCGAGCACTGAACCACATTAAACAAGCCTCCCAAGGCAGGTAGTGCTAAGCGAGTCTCACCCTCTGCCAAACCCTTAAACACAATAGACAGGGCTTGCCAGTGGTCGTCGAAGCGATTGAGGTTACGCCGTTTTAAACAGGCATCACGCAGGCGTACCAAGGCGTAGCCCTGAGCATAAGCGTGGCGAGCTTGTTGGCCAGTTTTACTTTCATCAAGGGTATGTAAAACCCCGCGCTCTTCCACGGTAAACAGAAATATCAGCCGGTAGACCAATCGCAGCAACTGCTGGAAATACGCGTCTTTGCTCAGCTCGCCATTGTCGAGTTGCTGGCGCAGTTTTTGATTATCGGGGTGCTGAATAAAACCTTCACCTAAGACCAAGAGAGCCTGCTCCACCCCCAGCCGCAAACCGTCACGCACCCGCGTGCCTTCGGCCTTGCCGGTTTCCCGCCAAGCCTCCCATACGCAATGTTCTGGTTTGTGGTTAAGCCCTGCGCGACTGGCGTGTAGTAAACGCCAAATATTGGCGAACTCACTGAAGCGCTGGCCTTGAAGTACATCTTGCAGATCTACTTCCAGAAAACTTGGCCGGGTTAGGCTGGCGGCATCGCGTAGCAAACGCAATTGTTTACCATTTGTGACTATCGCCCACAGGTGCGCATCGCTGGCATTGAGAAGCTCTTGCGCAAGTTGGAACGCCGATTTTTTGCGGCTGCCGCTGCCTTCAATCGCAAAGTTGGGCAGGCTCTCGTCTAACGTGGCATTAAAGGGAGCCACCACCACCGGCACATGGCCTGCCAAAAAGCTAACTGGGTAGGTGCGCTCATTGGCGACCACTGAACTTGCCGGCTGCACACCGCTATAGGTAAAAACATCGCGAAGCAGCTCTTGCACAAAGGTTTGCGTAATCACCAAGGCATCAACATCGTCTCGCTCTAATGACGGAGAAAAGTGCTTCCATTGGGCGCAGGCGATCTGAAATGCACGGCTATAATCGTCTTTTAGGCGTAGGCCTTTTGGCGTTTGGTAGTCGCTTTCGGTTTGCAATTCTGCTTTCCCACGAGCCGCCTTATCGAGCTGGTCAGGCAGAAACAACGAACCCTCTAGGGTAATGCTGGGCAAGTTTAGTGCGCTTTTAATTGTACGCTTTACATTTTTCATTGTGTTTCCTTACAGCGTATCGGGCAGTAATACATACACACCGATAACATCGACCGGCAAACAGGCACTCACGCTGTATTGACCCACATCGCGGGCGGCTTCGCGCACACGCTTGTGGTCTTCGAGTAGGGTTTGGGCACGCTCAGCGGCCAATGCCTCTAGCTTTACTTGATGCTCTTGTAAAAAGTCGATGGCGTAGTTAATTTCTCTGGTCATAGTTTCGCCGGGTAGGTTGCCTGATGGCTCGCATTCGAGCAGGCGATTTACTTCGTGGCCAATCAGCCATTCGGGATTGGTGCGGCCTTTTACTGCAAGTGCCACGGTTTCTTCTGCCATCAATTGGAAGGGTTCGCGGCGCCGCACGTACTCAAGTTGGTGACGCAGACGCAGAAGGTAAATAGTGGTAACAACATCAACACTGCTCGTTTCTGCGGCAGCGCAGCGGGCAGCCAAACTGCTGTCACCTTGCAGGCACTCTTCCAGCAGATGATCGGCCAGCGTGCTCACCAATGGGTGACTACGGTGGAGGTCTTTAAAGTCAATCACGAGCGGTTGATCGATGCCTTCATCGGCCAAGCGTAGTTTCAGGTTTTCTGGTGCAAATTGCGGCAAAAATCGGTAACGATTACCACGAACAATTTCCAGAGGGGCGTTTAAGCGCGCGCACGCGGTTTTAATAAACCGCTGCACATCGTCGTGAGTACCTAAAGACTCCTGTTGCTTTTGCCACTCGGGCATTACCTCTGCGGGTTGAATACGGCGCTGAGCGAATACCGTGCGGTTCGCCTTAGCTCTGATGAGCGCGTCTTGCCACTTAGTTTGCAGGGGTGCGAGGATCTCTTCGGCATCTGCGAATAGGTCGTGGGTGTAGGGCGTGACAACCTTATTGCGTTTCATCAGCGCGGCTTTTACCAGCGCTTGATTAATGCGAGTGTCGTCTTCTGGCATAGGCACCAACACGCCCAACTCTTTTTGAATAGCCTCACCTTTACGCAATATTACGTTTAAAACAAAGCCATCTACGGGGTTGTCTTGTCCATAGAGCATTGTGCAGCGTACTTCGCTGGCCTGCTGGCCAAAACGGTCGACCCGGCCCTCACGTTGCTCATGTCGGGTTGGGTTCCACGCGAGGTCGTAATGTACAACGGCGGTAAACAGGTGCTGTAAGTTTATACCTTCAGATAAACAATCAGTGGCGACGAGGATCCGCTTATCGCCCGCGTCCATTTCTTCAACTTTTAACAAGCGCTCCTGCGGCGTCAGCTCACCCGTCACCGATTCGATCATTACACCCGGAAATTGCTTGCGCAGATGTTCTGCAACATAGTGCGCTGTAGCCACATAGCGGCAGAACACCACGGGGTGAAAACCGTCTTTTACCAGCGCCTCGAGATGATGAATCAATGCCGCTAGCTTTGGATCGCCTTGCTTACCGGCCATAAGCTCGGCCTCGTCGATAAGGCTTTGTAACGATTTGCTATTTAATTGCGCTGGGGGCTCTAAGTCTGATCCGGAGAGGTCGTCCGCCTCACCGTCGTGTAAACGGTCGTCATTTAACAGCTCATCGGCTGTTTGCATACCATCGAGACGATTACTAAGCGCTTTGACTGCGGCTGCCGGTGACGAGGCAACACAGCGCAATAAGGCGAGTGTGGCATACCAAATTAATCGGGCACTATTATCGCCTTGCTGCTCGACACTTTCAGCCAGTTCAACGCAGTAATTTTGTACTGCATCGAAAAAATTACCCCAGTCACCAGAAAGCTGATAGGTGACTTCTGATTTCATACGGCGTGGGAAGCCCGTCTGCTCGGCGGTTTCTGCCTGCCATTCGGCTATGTCTTTACGTCGCCGCTGAACAAAGTGACGTGCCAATTCCTGACGCAGTGGGTCACTCGCGGAAGTGCGGTGTTGCAGCTCTGCGAATTTAGGGTTGAGTAATGAAATAAGATTGTAAAAGGCGGTTTCATCACCGGAATGTGGCGTTGCAGTCAACATTATTAAGTGCCGGTCTTCGTTCGCAGCGAGACGTTGTAGTAATTCGAAACGCAGCTGCTTGCCTTGGCCAGAGGCCGCACAGGTGTGGGCTTCATCGACGATGATGCACTCCGGCGCAATCGAGATAAAATGCTCGCGGTGTCGCTCGCTTTTTATGTAATCCAGACTAACCACAATAATCGGAAAGTGGTCCATCAGATTCATGCCATGGGGAACTTCGCGCTCCACACGGCTAGCTGTTGCAGAGGTTAAGGCCACCGCGTGCAGATTAAAGCGAATTTCCAGCTCAGATTGCCATTGTTCAACTAGATGCGGGGGGCATAGCACCGCGAACTTGGCAATTTCGCCACGATCCATCAATTCACGTACGATCAAGCCCGCTTCAATAGTTTTACCAACACCAACGTCATCGGCAATGAGTAATCGGACCGTATTCAGGCGCAACGCCATCAACAAAGGCACTAGCTGGTATGCCCGAGGTTCAACAGCGATATTGCCGAAAGAGCGAAAGGGGCCACCCCCGGTGCGTAGCTTTAACCGCAAGGCGTCACGCAGTAATAGCGCACCGGAATGGTTACCAGGCTTAGCAGCATCCGGCCAAGGAAAGGTAGCTGATTGAACGGGCACGAGCTCTAGATCAGGAATGAGAGCGATGATATCGTCGTCGGTACCACCTAGTGGGCGCAAACGCAGCCAATCTGGCGTGGATTCGTTTTGTACCACCCACTCGCGACCACGGGCGTGCACCAAATTACCCGGTTGATAGTTGTATTCTTGCGTCATGAATCTTGTTCCTCGCTCACACCAAAGACGTTAGTATTCGCTTTAAAGAGCTGTTCCCATCCAGACTGCTCGGATGCATCGAGACTCGACCAGCCTTTATCAGATAATTGATGAATGATGTCCTCGGCAGGCTGCTCAGTAAATACGAGCGTTCGAGTGCTCTTATACTGTGCTGTTGCGGTAGCGGCGCCATCGGAAACACTAACAAAGCTTGCGTCTGGCTGATTTAGCCCGTATTGACTGATGGCACTGAGCAATTGATTACCCAATGTATCACCGTTAATAACCGTAGCCTTTACCACCGACGGCTTGACAGCGCTAACGTTGGCATTGGCCAGTGCCACTAATAACTCAAGGGCATCTTCGTTACGGCGATTGATATTTTCATGATCTGGCTGATTAAAATAGGACAGCAGGCACTGATAACACCCGGCTTCACATAAGGCATTATTGAGCTCATCTTTCTTTTCTAAGTCCGGTAGCTGGTTTGTGCTCCAGTCTCCCTCTGGTTTATGAAAGTGCATAATTTCTAATGCTTTGCTCGCTACCAATGCCAAGCATTCCGGCTCGGAGGTAAGCCGGGTGAGTACTCCGGCCCCCCCTTCTGCAGCTTCATAGAATAACAGGGATTTTCTGTCATCTGGTTTGGGCAGTGGCTCGGCAACCAATTCAGATTCCTCGATCTGAAAGGTCATCTCAACTCCGCGCTTTAATGCCGCTTGCACCGTTGCCATAGCCTCGATTGACAGGGATTTCAACGGTTGAATAATCAGTAAGTTTCTGTGATCTTCCACAAAGGGCACAATTCGCTGGTTGGCAACCTTATCAACGGCACCTTCTTCTTTAGTGGTGTCATCTTCACTGTTTGGATCGTCCTGCTTACTCCACGTACCAGAAATCGGATTGATGTAAAATCCGAGCTGATTTTTATTCTTTCTGCGCCGCCAACCGCGGTTAATGCGCCAAATTCGTGCCGCCGGTGCGTAGGTTAATTCTGCGAGCGGGTCTTCCCCGGATTGCACGATAGATTTTTGCTGCTGGATCCTGCCATCTGGCCCAGGCAGGAAACGATAAGTAGTTTGTAGCTCAAACCCTTGACGCTGGCGATCCTCGTCATTGATAGAAATACGTTCAACGCCCACGGTTTCAACGGTTTCAATCCTATATAGTTCTTTTACCCAATCATCTTCCGTCAACAACGCGTCGCAGCTTTCGCACCGTTCTACCAAGGGCTCTTCACCACTAGCCTGACCTAAGTGCCCATAACCACACTGACTGCAAACCCGCGATGTTATAGTCGCCAACGAGCTATTGCCTGATATGTGTTCACTATTGCCAACATTCAATTTAGCCCGCACGACGCGGTACATTCGCCCTTGGTGGTAGATAAGGCTTCTCGGCCCAAATTCCGACAAAGCAAGAAAACGCGGCCGGCTTACCATGCTTCCTTCACGATCACCACCAGGGCCTTGTCCACCACGAGCGGGTATCCATGCCATAAGCGGTAGCCGTGGAAAATTATACCCAGGCAGGAAGCCTTGGCTTGCCAAATAGCGGTAGGTATAAAAATCAGAATTCTGAGTGTTGCCGGTTTTTAGCAATATGCCGTATTGATTTGCGGCATCACCCCAACGGCGCTTAGCATTCGTTCGCTCTAAATCAGTGGCCGTATGGCTTTTGGCAACTGATTCTGCCATATCCATTTGTTTGCGCGTAGCATCAAATAAGGCTCGCCAACGGTCGAGGGCCAGCGAAAAGTTTTGAGACGCTTTATTTATAACTGAGTCTATGTAGTCCGCGGTAAACCAGTGGCTGGTATTCAACTCTGTTTCCAGCTGCTCGATGACGCCTCTCGCTGCGGATCTCGCTTTTTCTATCACCGCCGGATCAGATAGTTTCTCCATTAATACTGCCTGCAATGGCTTGGTTCCGTCTTCAAGATTCACCAAGGGAGCAATACTGTTATCCAACTGAACTTCTGCAGCGGCTAGCCACACCGCATGCAAGTGGCTTTCAATTAGCTCACGATTGCTCAGATCTAGGGTCGGAGCTTTCACAACACCATGAACCATCTCTGTGGCGTTATTGAAAAACCACTGATCATGTGGACTTAGTGCAGCACAATAAGTAATAACTAACGCTTGCTGGCCAGAGCGCCCAGCTCGGCCACTTCGCTGAGCATAATTCGCTGGTGTTGGCGGCACATTGCGAAGATAAACCGTATTGAGTGCCGAAATATCCACACCAAGCTCCATGGTCGGGGAGCAAAACATTACGGGTAGGCGTTCCAATGGCGTATCGTGGCCAGGCTCTTCACGCCACTCCTTTTGATCTTTTTCAGAATAACGAAAGCGTTGCTCTAATAGCTGACGGCGCCCCGCATCGACTTGAGCGGTATGTTCCTGCGCCTCAAAATGAAATAGCGGGTGGTTAGGCTGTTTGAGTAATTGCGCCAAATTCAAGTAAAGCTGACGGAAATACTGATTCGTGGTACTACTTTCTTCAATCGGCTTATTGGTAAGAATCCACTCCATGGCAGAGGCATTAAGCCGGTAACCTGCTAAACCTTTCTCAACATTGTGCTTCTGCACATACCCATAGAGCACAGACAACTCTAGCAATGCCGAAACTATCTCAATCCATTCCACGTCAGTCCATGCACTCACTTGTCCTGCAAATGACGTAGATTTCCAGAACTCTGCACCTTTAATAATTTTAAGCACACGTGACCGTTGTGCAGCAGATACTAAGTCAGTTCGCGGTTTTCCTTTATATTCTGGGCGCTTGGTCAATATTAAAAATTTTGATGTTTCCAGCAATTCGTCCGGCGCAAAAGCCCAGCGCTCATTTAAATAACTGAAGGCACTATTCCTAGCTTTGTCTTGCTCAACGGAGTCGAGGTAGCGTGTTTCAAGGCAAAGTGCCCGTCGCATTTCATCGAATAAAACTCGACACAAGTTGGCTCTATTGTGTGAATTCAATTTGACCAATACAGAATTATTGCTGCTTTTAAACAATTCTTCCTCAGCGCAAAACTCATCCAAGCTACGGTAGCCGACCTCCAGCAACGCTAATTGGTCTAAATTAGGGTTATTGAATCGCCAACCCCTGCGCAGATCTCGAATAAGTCGGTAACCAATGATGTAGCGCAACGTCCGCTGCGCTTCTTGCCTGGCAAGCCCCATTAGCTTTGGTGTTTTTAGGTATTCTGCCAAAGTGGCTTCATCGACGTTGCCAAACCCCAACGATTTAAATACTTCCTCCGAAAGCTTTTCTTCATCTAGAACACTGTTATTAGCTTGAAGCGCGCCAATTAAGCCCGCGCGAAGTGTAAGCAGAAAAATAAAGTCATTGAAATGCCCTGCTTGCAGCGCCGCATCCTGACGGTTATCGGTAAACCCTAATAATTTTCTTGGGTCTGGCACGCCCTCTGGCAGATCCTGAATCAAAAAAAGCTGACGCAGCGCCGACAATGTAAGCACCGTCGTCGCAGATGAGCGTCCTTCGCCTGAAAGACTCGCTAGACGATTAATGTCTTTACCGTGGGCCTCGTGTACCTGGCCGCAATTCAAACAGAAGCGGAACTTTCCAGGAATATACCAATACCGCTCGCCCCTCCCTTCAATACCTTGTGGGTCTATAGCAAATTCAACTGGGCGAGAATTTTTGTAGTTCGCCTTTAGTTTCGGCTCTGCTTTAGAAAAATCGATCCACGCTTCAGGGAGATCTTCGAGCCCACCCTTAAAGGTTACAACCTCACTCACCGGGCAGAGGAATCCGAAATTAACTTCATCGTTATCCGCTGTAGTGATATCACCAATGTCCCGCGGATCGAATCGGCTTTGTCCATGCGCAGTTTTCCAAACAGGGTGGTACTCCTGACCGCAATCTCGACAAAAATGCGTCGGGTAAAGCTGAATGGCATCGTACTGTTTTCCCGGTGCAAATCGCTGAGCATCGAGCGTAATTACTCTGGTTCCGCTGGCTTCCAGCGTCGCCAAAACCTTACCGGGGCCGCTGATAAACTGATGCAGTTTAAATGCAAATGGTGCTCGCCCCTGTGGGGTTTTTACATCATGCGCTGCCACTAAAAATCTCTGGAGGGCCTCAGACGCTTCATCCTGTGTTACACCCGCGTCTTCCGCTAATAACGCCGCAGCAGAATCAAGTGTTTTTGGCTTTGCCCGCTTTGGCGGTTCATCATTAGGAATTTCAATGCCGAGATTCAATTCAACCCATATCGCAAGAGGGGAGTCTTTAAACTCATTGAAATCGTTCCAGAAAAAATCTCGCGCCTGCAATTCTTTCTTCAACAAAGAACGGATAGCCGCAACATCCTTTGAAGGCGTTGTAACTCGTTCTAAGGTTTCCCCAATAACATCATGCTCAGTTATATTTGCACCAAATAATTTACTAGCAACATCTGCTACGACGCGATTACGATCAACCTGTTTACCAGTACTAGACATTGTGGCAGACGTGCCAATACAGGTCATATTTGTGGCTGACAATCGTTCCCGCAACCTCCGGACAAGCACAGCTACATCTGCACCTTGGCGCCCTCGGTAGGTATGTAACTCATCAAGAATCAAAAATTCTAAACCCGTGCAATTCTCTACCACTCTGCGATCGACATCCTCATAGCGAGTAAGAATAAGCTCGAGCATCATAAAGTTAGTAAGTAAAATATCGGGGGGATTCTTGGCAATCTGTTCACGTTGCGCAGAATTTTCTTGACCGGTATAACGAGCAACGGTAAATGGACGATCATCTACTGGAAAATCGAACAAAAATTTTTCAAGCTCTTCTAGCTGACTATTAGCCAACGCGTTCATGGGATATATAACGATTGCTCTGGTGCGCGCTTTAGGGTCTTTATCTTTCCCCTTGAGAATAGCGTCAACAACAGGAATGAAAAACGCCAACGACTTACCCGAACCAGTACCCGTTGTAACGACATAGCTCTGTTTTGACTGCCCTTTTGCTAAAGCCTCAATTTGATGTTTGTACAGCGATAGTGGATCAGATTTTCCTTCTGTTTTCCCTGCACGAAAAATATCACCACACAGAGGATGAAGCACCCCATCATTCGCCAACTCTTGGACCGTACCCTGGCGTTTGTAATTTGGATTAATTTGAATAAGGGGCTGCGGCCAATAGCGACCATCTGAATAGTCTTTCTCAACACGATCTTTTATATCGCTGGCAGCAATTGACACAAAGCTGCGGGAAAAGGAACTGTATTCTGCTATCAATTCGTCCCTAAAGTTAAATACGTTCTCCATCACTTAGTTCCTTTATTCAATTCATACCCCGGTGCAATAACCAGGTTTTCTACGCCATAAAGCGCCTGCCGATTTTCCAGCCACAAATGGTACTCTGCACCTTTCAAACTATGATCTTCAGTACAATCTACATTCCAGCGCCTTAATACATAGCCTGCAGCCGCGGCTCGCACATTGACTTTTAGCACCCCATCTTTCATGGCGTAATCCATTTCGATGGTTTCTGGATGGGGAAGATTTGGATGCGCTACTAAATTCATTTCAACTATTCTGTTCCACTGAATATCTGCCTCACTCAGCTCTCTATCTTTTGGCTCATCATCAATAATGACCGGATCGGCTATACGTGTAACCACAAGATCGATAAATGCCTGGCGATTGCGATCAAAGGCGCGCACGTGCCAGCGCAAACCATTATCAACCAGAACAAAAGGTACGATTTCGCGCTCGGTCAAACCTGACTGCAACGAGCGATAAAGAATTTTCACCACTTTCTTGTGATAAATAGCCCGAGTCAGTACGGCCAACACCGCCAGCATCGGTCGATTTAGCTCCGCTGGAGTTTCACATCGCACCATTGGTTTATGGCTGCCTATGAAATCTTCTCCAAAACCTTGCGAAAGTGCCGTAAGTGCTTGGGCCGGGGAATAAACAAAGAGCGGGTGAAAGGACTTGGACTTAACGTAAGACCGTATTTTAGTATCGTAATCAAGGTTAGAAGGCGCCAACTCCCGATATAAAGTGATATCCCGAGTAGCCGCGGCCGCTCCGATCCCGAAACGCGCAACCAAATCACCACGCCCGACCTCACTTAAAAAGTAAGCACGGAAGTCGATATGAGACAAACGCTCTTGTTGCGTTTGACTAATCTCTGACAGATCCACTTGATGCATCTCCCTGAATTATGGCCTTGAGCATTCTGCACCAATTTGACGCTATCATGTAATATTTTTAGTCACATCAATCAAATTGACTCACAATCATCATCAATTTGATTGCCATATTATGGGGTCCTAGGGATTTTGCCTCCAAATACTGCAAAAGCCTCTGAAGCGCCCATGTTTACTGGCCTGTAGAGAGGCATCAACTTTCACCTTTCGGCCGATAC
>Ga0207890_1000090_pt1 | contig 48590 bp, 37 predicted proteins | sample LinPmetageLP48_FD_184059 | JGI IMG/M metagenome (GOLD analysis project Ga0207890, IMG submission 184059) | Marine viral communities from the Pacific Ocean - LP-48 (SPAdes) | ecosystem: Environmental > Aquatic > Marine > Oceanic | place: Pacific Ocean | collected 2011-06-13 | reverse complement strand
ATCAAATTGAACGCATTGCTCGCCACGCTGACGGTGATGGTCGCCGCGCGCTGAATGTCCTTGAGATTGCGGGCGACATGCTGGGGCGCAATAGCAGTAGCACGGAATTAAGTGCGGAGATTATCGACCAAGTTCTCAGTGGTCAGCCCCGGCGTTTTGATAAGGGCGGCGATCTGTTTTACGAACAAATTTCCGCATTGCATAAATCGGTGCGAGGCAGCTCGGTAGACGGCGCCCTGTATTGGTTTGCGCGTATGCTAGACGGCGGTTGTGAACCTTTATATATTGCCCGGCGTTTGGTGCGTATGGCCAGTGAAGATATTGGCAATGCAGATCCTCGGGCATTGCGGTTATGCTTAGATGCATGGGAAACCCAAGAGCGCCTTGGCAGCCCGGAAGGAGAGTTAGCCATGGCGCAGGCGGTGTGTTATCTCGCCGCCGCCCCCAAAAGTAACGCGGTCTACACCGCGTATAATGCGGTGCGCAAAGAAATTGCGGCGTCACCGAGTTATGACGTGCCCATGCATTTACGCAATGCGCCTACAGGTATGATGAAGGAGCAGGGCTTTGGTGGGGGCTACCGCTATGCTCATGACGAGCCAGATGCCTACGCGGCAGGAGAGAGTTACCTGCCCGAAGAGATCAAAGATCGGGTCTACTATCAGCCGGTAAATCGTGGACTTGAGAAAAAAATCGCCGAAAAGCTGCGATATTTGCAAGCGCTTGATGATAGTGCCAGCCACAAGCGTTATCGTTGATTTGAATGGGGTAGAATAGTCACCCAGTCTGGAGACCGTTTTTACGTGCAAATATATCTACTGATCGCCCTTGGTGGGGCTTCTGGTGCGCTAAGCCGCTACGGTGTCGGCCGTATTGTTAGTCATTGCTTGGCTCAGGCCTATTGGCCGCTGGGCACTTTTGCGGTCAATTTTATTGGTTCTTTTGTGATCGGTGCGGTTTATGTGCTGATCACGGAAAAATCGGCACTGCATGCCGATTGGCGCTATGTTTTGATCGTGGGTTTTCTGGGCGCATTCACCACTTTTTCCACGTTTTCACTTGAATCGGTTGCGTTGCTCGAGGCCGGAAAAGTGATCTTGGCCTTGGCGTATATGCTTAGCACGGTGATTAGTTGCGTGCTCGCCTGCTGGTTAGGAATTGTTTTTTTACGTGCTATTTAATTAAAAATTTAATGAACAAATACAGATGCTTGGAGATTTATTTTAATGTTAGATATTAAGCAGGTTCGGCAGGACTCAAAGGCCATTGCCGAGGCGCTGAATAAAAAGTACTTCACCTTTGATGCTGCCGAGTTCGACGCCCTTGATGCCAGTCGCAAGCAAGCCGATATCAATAGCCAGAACCTGTTGGCTGAGCGTAAAAAGGCCTCCAAACAAGTTGGCGAACTGATTAAATCCGGCATGAGTGTTGATGACGCTAAGGCCCAAGTAAACGAAACCCTCGCCAAAATAGAATCTGAGCTCGAAGCCCTTAAGCAACAAGCAAAAGACGCCAATGACGCCCTCGATCAATTATTGATGGCGGTACCGAACCTACCTGCCGATGAGGTACCCGAGGGCAAGGACGAGAGCTGTAATGTTGAAGTATTGCGCTGGGGGCAGCCCCGGGAATTTGATTTTGAGGTCAAAGACCACGTTGATGTGGGCGAAAGCCTGGGCGGCCTAGATTTTGATACCGCCGCCAAAATTACCGGTAGCCGTTTTTCGGTTATGCGTGGCGGGCTCGCTCGGATGCATCGGGCGCTTATTCAACTCATGTTGGATACCCATACCCGCGCCCATGGCTACAAGGAAGTGTATGTGCCCTATATGGTCAATGCCGAGTCTCTGCGTGGCACCGGGCAGTTGCCCAAATTTGAAGCGGATTTATTTAAATTGCAGGGCGATTCCGAGTACTACCTAATTCCGACGGCCGAAGTGCCGGTCACCAATATGTTTCGTGATGCAATTGTCGAAACCAGTGACCTGGATAAAGGCCTGCGTTTTACTTGTCACACGCCTTGTTTCCGCAGTGAAGCGGGTAGCTATGGCCGCGATACTCGGGGCATGATTCGTCAGCATCAGTTTGAAAAAGTCGAGTTGGTGCAGTTTGTGCGCCCAGATCAGTCAGATGAGGCTTTGGAAACATTAACCGGTCATGCCGAAGCTATTTTGCAATTATTAGAACTGCCGTACCGCAAAGTCATCTTGTGTGGTGGTGACTTAGGCTTTTCAGCGCGGAAAACCTATGATTTAGAAGTGTGGCTGCCGGGGCAGAGTGCTTACCGAGAAATTTCGTCTTGCAGCAATTTTGGCGATTTCCAAGCTCGCCGAATGTTGGCACGCTGGCGCAACCCTGAAACCGGCAAGCCCGAGTTGCTTCATACCTTGAACGGTTCTGGTTTGGCCGTGGGCCGCACCTTGGTTGCTATCTTGGAAAATTATCAGCAGGCCGACGGCTCATTGCTCGTGCCTCAGGCGCTGCGCGGTTATATGGGTGGACTCGAACGCCTACAAGCTGGGGACTGCTAAGCCATGGAATTTTTGCCGCTGTTCACCGATCTGCGTAACAAGCCCTGCTTATTGGTGGGTGGAGGGCAAGTAGCGCTCCGCAAAGCGCGATTACTGTGCAAAGCCGGTGCGAAAATACGGCTTGTTGCCCATGAGATTTTGCCGGAGCTGTCGACCCTGTGCATGAACTCTGGTGGCGAATGTATTCGCGGCGATTACGCTGACCACCTTTTGGATGAGGTGTTTCTTGTTATCGCAGCAACGGATGACGAGGCCTTAAACAAGCGGGTCTCAGAGGCCTGTCACGCTCGCCAGATTCCGGTGAATGTGGTCGATAATCCTGAACTTTGCAGTGTAATATTGCCGGCAATTATTGATCGCTCACCACTGGTGATTGCGGTGAGCAGTGGTGGCAAGAGCCCAGTATTAGCAAGGATGATGCGGTCACGTCTAGAGGCGAGTATTCCGGCGTCCTTTGGCCGTTTAGCGCAGCTCGTGGGCAATTTCCGCGATGCCGTTAAGGCCCGTTTTGACGACATTGAAGAGCGTCGGCATTTTTGGGAGCAAACGCTTCAGGGGCCAATCGCCGAAATGGTGTTTGCGGGCAAGGACAAGGTTGCCGCAGACATGCTCAACAAGGCCATTGATAAGGCTACAGTCTCGGCGGGCGGTGAAGTGTATTTAATCGGCGCGGGTCCCGGTGACCCAGATTTAATGACTTTTAAAGCGCTGCGCCTGTTGCAACGGGCAGATGTGGTGCTCTATGACCGCTTGGTTGCGCCAGCCATCGTTGATATGTGCCGCAAAGACGCTGAGCGAGTATATGTGGGTAAAGCGCGAGCCGATCACGCCGTTCCCCAGCAAGATATAAACAAGCTGCTGGTCAAATACGCCAAAGAAGGCAAGAAGGTTGCGCGCCTGAAGGGCGGCGACCCGTTTATTTTTGGCCGTGGCGGCGAAGAAATAGAAGAGCTTGCAGAGGAAAAAATTCCTTTTCAGGTAGTTCCGGGGATTACTGCCGCCTCTGGCTGTGCGAGTTATTCCGGTATACCACTTACGCACCGTGATTACGCGCAGTCGGTGCGTTTTGTTACCGGCCATTTAAAAGACCACAGTTTGAATTTGCCGTGGGCGGAGCTAGTACACCCGACGCAAACCGTGGTGTTTTATATGGGCTTGGTGGGCTTGCCGAGTATTTGCGCGCAGCTGATTGCCCATGGTCGCGGTGGTGACACGCCAATCGCGGTTATTCAGCAGGGCACAACGCCCCAGCAAAAGGTGGTGGTGGCCACCTTGGCGACCATGGTTGAGCGCCTCGCTGAGGAGCCTGTGCAAGCACCAACCCTCATTATTGTCGGTGAGGTGGTGAAACTCCGTGAAAAGCTTGCCTGGTACGAACATTACGACCTCGCCAATGCCTCGGTGTAACATCGCCGCGGCAATCGACTCTCATCTCCGATAACACCCGTCTATGGAGGCGCAATGACGCAGCAAGGTTTTGACACTGAGTACGACTACGATTTATTTGTGATCGGCGCCGGTTCCGGCGGCGTGAGAGCCGCGCGGATGTCGGCCGGTTTTGGCGCAAAGGTTGCCATTGCTGAGTCCCGCTATTTGGGTGGCACCTGCGTGAATGTGGGTTGCGTCCCTAAAAAACTGTTTAGCTATGCGGCCCATTACCGCGAAGACTTTAACGATGCTAAGGGCTTTGGCTGGAGTAGTGCGGTCGAACCGATTGATTGGCCGACCCTGCGGGACAATAAAACCCGCGAAATTGAGCGTTTAAACGGTATATACGGCAACTTGCTGAGTAATGCAGGGGTTGAGCTGCTCAATGGTCATGCCAGTTTTGTTGACGCTCACACGCTTAGCGTAGACGGCAAGAAATACACCGCAAAGCGCATTTTAATCGCGGTAGGCGGCTGGCCCTTTATTCCGGATATTCCAGGCCGGGAATTTGCCATTAGCTCAAATGAAGTGTTTTATCTCGACACCTTGCCGAAACATGCTGTCGTTGTCGGCGGCGGTTATATTGCCACGGAGTTTGCCGGTATTCTTCACGGTTTAGGCGTAGAGGTAGATCAAATCTACCGCCGAGACTTGTTTCTGCGCGGCTTTGATATGGAGATGCGAGAGCAGCTCGCCGAAGAGATGCGCAACAAAGGTGTGAAGCTGCGTTTCAATGAAAATGTTACCGCGATTGAAAAAGAGGGCGATCGCTATCGCCTGAGCCTAGAAAATGGCGAGAGCATGCTTACCGATCAAGTGCTTTACGCCACCGGTCGCAAGCCATTGCTGGAAGGCTTAGGGCTGGAGAATACCGGTGTAAGGCTCAACGACAAGGGCTATATCGCCGTAGATGCAACCTTTCAAACGAGCGAGCCGTCGGTCTATGCCGTAGGCGATGTCACTGGTGGCATGGAGTTGACGCCGGTGGCCCTAGCAGAAGGGATGAACCTTGCAAAACGCCTATACAAAGGGGAATCTAAACTCGTTGATTACAATTTTATTCCTACCGCGATTTTCTCGCAGCCCAACTTGGCCACCGTTGGCTATAGCGAAGAAGAGGCAAGAGACAAATTTACCGACATTGCGGTATTTACCTCGCGCTTCACTCACCTCAAACACACGCTAAGCGGCAATAAAACGAAGACCTTATTAAAGCTAATAGTCGATAAAGCGAGCGATAAGGTCGTTGGTGCTCATATGCTGGGCGACGAAGCGGGTGAAATTATTCAGGGCTTAGCGGTAGCGATTAAAGCGGGTGCCACCAAGGCTGATTTTGATTCTACAATTGGCATTCACCCAACGGTAGCGGAAGAGTTTGTTACCATGCGTGAGGCGAGTCGATAGCGTTCTGCGTATCAGATCCCCAGCGGCAAATCTTGCCGCTAGGGATTCTCAAACTAGGGCTGTTTAGCCAGACGCTCTGGTAAAAAGTAAGGGATGGCATCTACCAGTATATGGCTGGCTTCAATCAGCAGCGGATCAGGCTCTTTCTTCTTATCTTTGTCGTTAGTATCGTCCGCCGGGGTCTCCCCATTGAGTGCGATGCCCTCATCGTCGGTTTTGTCTTCTTCTAAGGCTTTTAATGGTTCTTCACCTTTGGCGACCCGGCGACGGTTTTCCATCGCCAGTTGCAGGGCTTTCTGCTCGTCACGTTCACTGCGGCGCTTATCGATATTCAGCGACAAATGCGTTTTACTGCGCATTTTTTCAATAACCGCGATTTGCTCCTGCAAAAACAAGAAGTCAGGGTCTTTGGCAATACGCTTGTCGTGCTTACGCTGAAGGGTTTGCAGACCGGCTTTTAGGTCGAAGTAGTAGCGGTGATTAGCGCGCTCAATGCGGTCCCAGCTCAGGGCGTTGTCGAGGATGCTCTCGCCAATTTTGTCCTGATCATACAGCGGGGGAAAGGCGATATCGGGAATGACGCCGCGATTCTGAGTGCTGTCACCCGAAACCCGATAGAATTTTGACTCCGTGAGTTTGAGCTGGCCATGACTCAGGGGGTTGACCGACTGCACTGTGCCTTTACCAAAAGACTGAGTGCCAATGACGATGCCGCGCTGATAATCCTGAATGGCACCAGCAAAAATTTCTGACGCAGAGGCACTCATCCGGTTGATTAATACCGCCAGCGGCCCTGAATAGTAGGCTGAGCTGCGGCGTTTACCTTCACGAATGACCCGTGAATTAGACTGACGAATTTGTACGGTTGGGCCAGATTCAATGAACAAGCCAACCATGCCGTTTGCTTCTGCAAGAGAGCCGCCGCCATTATCGCGCAGATCAATCACAATGCCTTCGGCGCCCTGGCTGAGCAATTCGCCAAGAATGCGGTGAACATCGCGGGTAGTGCTGCGGAATTCCGTATCGCCTAAACGGTAGGCCTCAAAATCCAAATAGAAGGTGGGTACATCAATCACGCCGACGTGATGTGTAACACCGTGGCTATCTTTAAACTCGATCAATTCGCCCTTGGCGCTTTGGTCTTCGAGTTTGACTTCATTGCGTTCAATTATGATTTCCCGGCGGGCCTCTTCGCTTTGCGCGACCGCAGGAATGACATCCAGGCGTACAAAGGAGCCAGCGGCGCCACGAATAAGGTCGACGACGTCGTCTAAGCGCCAGCCGATAACATCCTGCATTTCACCGTTTTTGCCTTGCGCAACACCAATGATTTTATCGGCGGGCTGCAATTGCCCCTGCTTATCAGCGGGGCCTGCAGGCACTAAGCGAACGACTTTGGTGTAGTCGTCTTCCATTTGTAATACGGCGCCAATACCTTCGAGCTTCAGGCTCATATTGATCTGGAAGTTTTCCGATAGACGCGGAGAGAAATAGTCGGTGTGTGGGTCGTAGAGTGACGCAAAAGCATTGGCATAAAGCTGAAATGCATCTTCTGACTCAAGCTGACTCATGCGCTTTATTTGGTTTTTAAAGCGCTTGCTGAGCAAGTCGATTATGCCCGCTTGGTCTTTGCCAGCTAGCTGGAGACCCAGCACCCGATTTTTGATCTGTTTGCGCCAAATTTCATCGGCGGCGGCACTGTCTTTTGGCCAAGCCTCTTTGGCGCGGTCAAGTTGAATGTCTTCATTCACCTCGAAGTCCATGGCCTTAATGGTTTCTGGCAGGGTGTCTAGCGCGCTTTGGAGACGGTCGATCATGCGCTGGCGGTAACGATTAAAAATCGCGAAGCCCGCATCAAGTTGCGCCTTTTTAAGCTCATTGTCTAAGCTCGTTCGGTATTTTTGGAATTCGTTGATATCACTTTGCAACAAAAACTGGCGATTTGGATCTAGGTCATCTAAAAATGAGTCGAGCAGATGAGCAGACAAGTCATCATTTAACGCCAGTTTTACGTAGTGGCGGGTGTCGAGCTGCTTAACCATGTCGCGAATAGCGGTGGCATGACTTGATTCCGGCGCGAGTGGCTTTATCGCTTCGGCCGAAACCCAAGCAGCGCTCAATTGAAGGAAAAGGGCAACTACAACGCAGTAACTGCGGGTGAATCTTTTATTAACCATTAAATACCGCATCTAAAAGCCTAGTGATCTTAAGTATCTTACACCGCTGCGGCACTGATTGCAGCGCTGAGCGACATCCGGAGGTCTATTAATAAAAAATGACATATTCCTTATCGATATACCGCGTTACACTAAAAAGGTCTACTAATGAACCTGTTGGAGCTAGTTGAAGTGAGTAAAAACCCCAAAATTGCAGCAGTAGAGCGGTATATAAAAGCGCTATCGACCCATGATATAGCCGCCATCGATGACTTGTTTACAGACGATGCCACCATTGAAGACCCCGTTGGTAGCGAGCTGATTATCGGTAAAGCTGCCATCCTTCGATTCTATGAAGTGGGGTTTAGTTCCGGAATTTCTGCGCGGCTTGACGGCGCGGTGCGTTTGGCCGCTAATCATGCGGTTTTTCCCTTTGTGGTTGAGCTAAATCCAGGTAACGGCGAAGTGCGTATGGAAATCATCGATCAGTTTAGTTTCAATGACGAAAACAAGGTTGTCGCGATGAAGGCATTTTGGAGCGAAGCCAATATGAGCACACCCTGAGCGCGCTATAAACTGCCCAGAGTGCTGTTATATTCCTTTAAAAATCATTATATTTACAATAAGTTAATTGGTTTAGTTGAAGTCTCATATCAGTAAATATGTGCCGAGCCTAGACACCCATGGGAGGTTTTGGGCTGGTGGCAACTGCGCTGTATTCTTGCATCAATATGCAGGCAACAGCGCAGACCCAATGCCTGCGCTAGCGCTTTCAGCACTTAATATTGATAAGTGTAAGCGTTTTATTCGGCAGCTAATTCACGACACTTTATAGTAGCGGCAATCGCTGCACGCTTTTAGGAGAGTAATAATAATGACAAATGCCATGATGAACACCCAGCTCACCATCACATCGTTAATGAAACATGCAGAACGCGTGAATGGCGGGGTAGAAATAGTGTCTGTTACCGCAGACAATCCTCGTCATCGCTGCACATATCGAGAGGCATTTGCACGGGCAAGGCAACTCGCCAATGCCTTGGTTAGCCTCGGTCTTAAGCCGGGCGATACGATTGCCACCTTTGCTTGGAACGACTATCGGCACTTAGAAATTTACTACGGGGTGTCTTGTAGCGGCATGATTTGCCACACCATTAACCCGCGTTTATTCCCCGAGCAAATAGAATACATTGTTAATCACGGCCGAGATCAGTGGATATTTGTAGACCTCACAATTGTCCCCTTACTGGAAAAATTACAGCACACAATGCCCGACGTAAAAGGCTTTGTGGTGCTAACTGATGCCGCGCATATGCCGGAAACCAGCCTGCGCAATGCCCATTGCTACGACGAGCTACTGGCGGCAGAAAGTGACGAATTCAATTGGCCCGAACTCGACGAAAATACGCCGTCGGCACTGTGCTACACCTCGGGCACAACGGGTAACCCTAAAGGCGTTATGTATACCCATCGCTCAACCTTACTCCATTGCTATGCCAGTATTGCGCCGGACGTTTTCGGCTTGTCGATTAAAGATGTGGCCTTGCCAATAGTGCCCATGTTCCATGTGAACGGTTGGGGAATGGTGTACAGCGCGCCAATGACCGGTGCCAAGCTGGTCATGCCTGGGCCGAAAATGGGCGACGGCGAGACCCTTTGTGAGTTAATTAACGAAGAAAAAGTCACGGTATCGGCCGGGGTTCCTACGGTGTGGTTGGCGCTGCTCAACTATCTTGAAAAAACCGGCAAAACAGTCGAAAGTCTTAATCGCTTAACCGTCGGCGGGGCGGCGTGCCCGTACACCATCTTTGATGATTTTCGCCGCAAACATGGTGTAGATGTTCAGCAGGGCTGGGGAATGACTGAAATGAATCCCCTGGGAACCTTTAACGGCAATGTCGCGCCAGCTGTCGCAGAATTGCCGCCAGAGCAATACGACAAAATGCGCCTGAAACAAGGTCGTCCAGTATTTGGTGTTGAAATGAAAATTGTCGACGCCGAAAACAAAGAGCTGCCCTGGGATGGCGAGAGTGCAGGGGCTGTAAAAGTCCGTGGGCCATGGATTATTGCGGAATACTATCGCTACGACGGCCAAACCCTCGACGCCGATGGTTGGTTTGAAACTGGCGATGTGGCGAGCATAGACGAATACGGCTACATGAAAATCACCGACCGCGTTAAAGACGTAATTAAGTCAGGCGGCGAGTGGATAAGCTCGATTGAGCTGGAAAATTGCGCGGTAAACCATCCTAAGGTTGCCGAGGCTGCCGTTGTCGGTATGCCGCACCCAACATGGAGCGAGCGCCCGCTGCTATTAGTGATATTACAAGATGGCGAAAGCCTAAGTCGCGAGGAGATGCTGGCCTGGTTCGACGGTAAAGTCGCCAAATGGTGGATTCCGGAAGACTGCTTATTTGTTGAGTCACTTCCGCATACCGCAACTGGCAAACTCAGCAAAAAAGATATCCGTGAAACCTATAAAGATTACCAGTGGCCTGCGTGAGGCTAGCATTAAAACCGGAGGCTTAGCCTCCGGTACTGGTTTTAGCATATCCCCTGACAGGAGCAGTAATGAGTGATTTTCAAACGCTGATGAGCAGCGTTGCTAGCACCACAGACAAAAATCGTTACAGTGTTAACGTCGACGATACTTGGCTGCAAGGTAGAACCGCTTTTGGCGGTCTGAGTGCTGCGCTGGTCGTTGCGGCGATGAATAAGCAGGTCGCGGCAGATCGCCGCTTACGCGCCTTGTCAGTGCTTTTTGTTGGACCGGTTCCGGCAGGTAAACATGAAATCCAGCTTCGCGAATTACGGGTTGGCGGTTCTGTGAGCCATTTGCAGGGCGAATTGATATGTGGCGACGAGGTAGCGCTAAGTGCTAGCGCGGCTTATGGCAAGGACCGCTCGTCAGACATCAAGCTCGCAGGCCCCGAGATGCCTGCGGTAGGTGACCCTGAATTATTGGCGCAGCTGCCCTATATTGAGGGCCTTACACCGGCTTTCACCCAACATTTCGATATGCGAATGGAATACGGCGAAATGCCGTTTAGCGGCGCCGACTCAGCCGATTTCGGCATCTGGCTGCGCTTTCCCCGGCCTCAAGACATTGATATAAGTTCCTTGATTGCTTTGGCGGATGCGCCACCTATGCCTGGATTGAATATGATAAAACCGCCGGGTATAGGCAGCTCGCTGAGTTGGTATTTGGAGTTTCCCTGTGACTTACCCACTGCCGATGCATCGGATTGGTGGTATTGTGATTATCGATGCGTCGCTGCAGGGAATGGTTATTTTCATAATAATGCGACGATTTGGGGGCCGAATGGCCAAGCAGTAATGTTTAGCCGTCAAGTAGCGACAGTATTTGAAAAGAACTAACAGCAAAACTGCGCTGACTATACCTTGGTGGTATATCAACAAGTTTCGGGCGGCGATTACATATACCGGTATTTTATGTAAATTCTAAATGTGGACGGGATTGTGGCGATAGATTTAAGCCCTTTTATTGAAAACACCGCTCGCCTGCCTTCTATTCCCCGGGTAGTGACGCGTATCGTTACGCTTGCTCAGCACGGTGAGATCGATATGCAGAATATCGCTGACCTTGTCGCTAGCGATCCGGCACTGGCCGCCAAGACCCTGCAATACGCTAACTCACCTTTATACGGAAACGAACACAGGATCGAAAACCTGCGTCGAGCCATCGTACTGCTGGGTTTAAATACCACCGTTAATCTCGCTTTAAGCTTTTCATTAAAATCCTCGATTACAGAACCCCGGGGTTCTGGCCTGCATTACCCCCTGTTTTGGCGGCGCTCCCTGTTGGCGGCCAGCGCCGCACTTGAATTGGGTCGGTTGGCGGGAGAGCGAGGGCTAGAGGAGCTATTTTTAGCGGGGCTATTGCAAGACATTGGCATGATCGCTATTGACCGCATTCAAGATGACTTTTACGCGTCTCTACAAAGCGACCAGATATTTCATCAGCGGGTGCGAGAATACGAGCTTGAGCGCATGGGCGGTGACCACGCTGAGGCGGGTGCATGGCTGAGCAAGCATTGGGGCCTTGCCGACCGCACAACATTGGCAATAGCAAACAGCCATCGACCGGGCGTTTTTGCCATTGGCGACCGCGACGGCCTATTTGTTCGCTGCGTCGCCTTATCTGGCGTGGTAGCCGACTATATTATTTTTGGCGAAACCAGTGACGCGAGAACTCAATTAGTTATCCAGTGTCAGCGCATACTGGAATTTAACACCGCAAAAATCGACACCTTGATTGCACGGATGCACGAAAAAATCCCTGAGATGGAAGCCTTGTTCGAGCTTAAACTCACCGAAAGTAGCAGCCAATCCAAGCTACTGGAGGAGGCGAATGCCACTCTGGCAGCAATGAATATTGCAAGCCTGCAACGCAGCCATCACAAGGCGGAACACGGTGGGGGGGCTAAACTAAGCAAAGAAGAGCGCTACGACAAAACCACAAAAGCCTTTTCGCGCAGGTTTGCCGATGGCTATATTCCCGATGCCTTCGATATCGCGGTGCGAACGGATCGAAATATTAGTTTTGCGCTCATCGAAGTTGTGAATTTAAAGGAGATACACAAACGACTTGCCGATCCAGACGCCATTATTAGCGAGATGGCGCAGGTATTAGAAGGGACGGTGCGCTCTGGCGACGTTCTCAGCCGCTATCGCGATGAGCAGTTTCTTATCATTCTTGCGGGAACCACGATAGACCAAGCAAAAATGGTCTGTCAGCGTATGTACGACGCCGTTAAAACACTGAGTCAGCCCAGCAAAAAAGGGCCACTCGGCGGCATTACAGATATTGGCATTAAACTGTGTATCGGCGTGGCTACCCATGGTCTCGGCTGTGAGTTTCGCAATGCAGAAGAACTCTTGAACGCCGCCCAAGCTGCGCTTCACACCGCTAAATTAACACCGGCAAGCCCTGTGGTTGAATTTAATCACGACGCTGATTAAGCGGGGCGCGACGGCAACGCCTTAGAGACAATTGCACTTTATGAAACACATTCAAATATGCATCCTGCTACTTAGTGGCTTTCTGTTCACTAATATTAGCGTGGCTAACGATCAACTCCGTCAGACTATTGAAAACTGGTCAAGTGGTTACCCCGCGGTGGCGTTAAACGAGGCCGTTCTCAACAAAGACATTATTAATAATTTTTATATCAACCGCCAATTTGAGTTTGCTTGGTTTACCGCTAACACCTTGTCTGCCCAAGGGCGGGTGCTGGTTTCGAGCATTGCGGGCATAGCAAAAGAAGGGCTATTGCCGCTGGATTACCACAGCGCCAAAATTCAAACTCTACTGAACACGGATCCACCTACTCAGGATGTCGCGGCATTTGACATTTTACTCAGTGATGCTTTTCTGAGTCTTGCCAGCCATTTGCAGGCAGGGAAGGTCGATCCCCTCGCCTTAATAAGTACTGAGTGGGAGGCAAATCGGCGTCACAGTAATTTGCCAGCGCTACTACAACGGGTAGCGGATAGCGGCGATGTTGCTACAGCATTAGATAGTCTTCGTCCCAAGCAAAGCCGCTATTACCGTTTGAAAATCGCCCTTGCTAAACTCAGCGCGCTATCTAATCTAGCTTGGCAGCGTCCGCTCGCCGAGGCGCCAGTGCTTAAACCCAACACTAGCGACAATCGTATTCCCGCCATCACCGAGCGGCTAAAAGTATGGGGGGATCTGCACAGTGGTCCCGGGCTCGAGAGCGACGGCCCGGCTGACGATGAGTCTCCGCTAATGTATACCCCGGCCTTGGCGGAGGCGGTAAAAGTGTTTCAGCGCCGCCATGGCTTAGAAGCTGACGGAATCATTGGCCGCGAAACCATTAAAGCAATAAATATTTCGCCTGAGGAACGCGCCAAACAGATTATTGTCAATATGGAACGCTGGCGTTGGCTGGCGGCGGATCTGGGCGACAAGCACTTGCTTGTTAACATCGCAGCGTTTGAGCTTAAAATCATCGACAACAACGAAACTGTGTTTGTTAAACCCGTGGTGGTTGGCCGTAATTACCGCAAGACGCCGGTATTTAGCAATAAAATCCGCTATTTGGTGTTAAACCCAACGTGGACGGTGCCGTATAAATTGGCCGTTCAAGACAAACTACCGGATATTCAAAAAGACCCTGGCTACTTAAATCGACTAGGCATCCGGGTATTTCGCGGTGACTCAGCCGTGGCGATAGACCCCTATACTATTCACTGGAACGAGATTACCACGCGTAATTTTCCGTTCCGCTTAGTGCAGGGGCCGGGCCCGCAAAATGCACTTGGCCAAGTGAAATTTATGTTTCCCAATCCGCATGATGTGTATCTGCATGACACACCGTCGCGGGAGCTGTTTAAAAAGGCCGAGCGGGCGTTTAGTTCAGGCTGTATACGGGTGTCAGACCCCCTAGAACTGGCCGAATTTCTATTGCGCGATCAAGGCTGGGATAAGGAAAGAATTGCGGCGTCTATCGCCAAAGGCGTAACAGAAACGGTGAGTTTAAAAACACCGCTGCCCATCCATATTGAATATTGGACGGCATGGGTAGACCGCCAAGGTGTTCTAAATTTCCGAAATGATATCTACGAGCGTGACCAGCCATTGTGGCAAGCATTAAATAAACCCTTAATTCGTATTGAGCACTAAATGTTCATAAATCGTCTTAGCGTAAAACGCCATGTCTTACTGTTAATTGCAATCGCTGTTACTAGCGTTTGCGCGCCCTTATTGCAGGCAAAAGACAGCCCTGCATTTGATCCCGGCTTGGCGCCATTCAGCGTTATGGTTGACAAAAAGCCACTGCGCGCAAGCACTAATATGCGGACTGTTATGCCGGGTAAAACGGTAAGCTTTCAATTTACACAGCAAAAGCTGGGTGAGTATTCGGCCAGTTTAGGCGGCCAAAATTTAAAACTCAGTGCGGCGGGACATCTTGCTTGGACCGCGCCCGCGAAACCGGGCTATTACCCCATTCGCCTTGTGCGCAATAAAGACAAGGCCCAAATCGCACTTCAAATGTTTGTCCTGCGGCCAGCAAATCAGATTGTTAACGGCAAGCTGAATGGCTACCAGATTGGCAGCTACCCCAGTGCATTAAAAGGGCTTGAAACCTATCAGCCACCTAAAGGTTTTATTGAGGTCACGCCAGAGCTAGAAAATTTATTCGTTTCACCCCATTTTAAACTCGGCCAATTCTTGTGTAAGCAGCAGGGCGGCTACCCCAAGTATTTACTCCTGCACACCGGCTTGCTAGAGAAGTTAGAACTGCTCCTAAGAACCGTGAACGCCAAGGGTATTCGCACTGACAGTTTTGTGGTCATGAGCGGCTATCGCACCCCGTACTACAATAAGGCTATTGGCAATGTTACCAATAGCCGACATATCTACGGCGGCGCTGCCGATATTTTTATCGATGTAAATCCGGTTAACGATTATATGGATGATATTAACCACGACGGCGCGGTGAACATTAAGGACGCTGAATACCTCTATGCCATCGCCGACAAATTGGTAAGCCACAGTAAGCATCCGGAGTTAATGGGCGGGGTAGGCCTTTACGATAAAAATTCGGCGCATGGGCCTTTCGTGCATGTGGACGTGCGGGGCACGCCAGCTCGCTGGGGACACAAGTAGTTTTAAGCATTGGCATCACTGCCAACAACTACCCATCGCAAAAGGGAACGATTAAGCAACACTGCCTTCTAAATTTTGGCGCTGAAGAGGTTTGTATCAGCAGAAATAAAAATTAAGGTGTGGTGAATGGATGCTATTTTTCGATAATCCTCCCTTGCATAGCGCAAGTCGAGCTCCGGGGCTGTGTGCACGGGAACGACTAACAAGTCTGCTTGTTATGCTGATTTTCTTTGGCGTAATAAGCAGTAGCCAAGCACTTTACGCCAGCGAAGCCACCGCCCCGCAAGCGTTAGATGATGACGAAATCACCGTAGTAAGTTACGACGAAAGCGACTATAACGACCCATTAATGGGCTTTAATCGCGCGATATTTGCGTTCAATGACGTGAGTTACCGCTACGCCTTGATCCCCATTGCCAAAGGCTATCGCTACATTACCCCGGCCCCGGTTGAAACGGGTATTAGCAACGTATTCGCCAATATCAAAGCGCCTATTCATATTGTTAATCACTTGCTGCAATGGCAGCCGCGTAAAGCGGGGAGTAGCACGGCACGTTTCCTGATTAATACCACCATTGGTATCGCGGGCATTTTTGACCCAGCGGCGGCGTGGTTTTCCTTGCCTAAGAACGAAACTGGGTTTTCTGACACCCTGGCGCATTACGGCAGCGGCTATGGCACGTTTTTAGTATTACCCTTTGTAGGCCCAGCGGACCTGCGAAGCGGCACCGGAATAGTGGCAGATTATTTCCTCAACCCCATCCCCTATATCACTGAACAGCCCGACTCCAGTTATATTATGGCGGGCGATAAGTTACAGGCATTTGCGCCCCAAGCCGAAAGTTACGAGACGCTGCGCGCCAAAAGTGACGACCCCTATTTGTTTTTCAGAAACATGTATTTACAAGGCATCTTGCGTGACCAGCAATATCAACCGTCAGCTGGCAACAATAAGCCCGACAATAAATAAACAAGGAAACCGTCAATGCTTGCGTCGTTGTTTGCCCGTTATAAGCTGATTTTGTTGGCGTTTACCTTGCTCGTTGGCTTTTTTGCTTGGCATAGCCAGAGTTTTGAAATTAATGCCTCTGCCGACACGCTAATTTCTGAAGACAATCGCGACTATATTCACAGTCAAAAAATCAATCAGCAATTTTCGCCAGAAGAGTTTCTGATCATTGCTTATAAGCCCAAAGCCGGAGGCGTTTTTTCTGCACAAAGTTTAGAAAATATCAGCCGTATTAGTCGCGAAGTCTCAGCCCTAGAGCGCGTAAAAGCGGTGCGCTCAGTAATGAACGTACCCTTACTGAGCAAGGCAGGAGAGGCCCTCAATGCCAATTTAGACCCAAGCGAATTCACTCAAAATAAGCTTAATCTTAGCGAGCGTGAACTCAAGGCATTGTTTAACGACCACCCCATTTATGACGGACTGCTGGTGAATCACGAACAAACCGCCAGTGGCATTCAAGTTCTGTTTAAACCAGATTTAACGCTACAAAAGCTCAATGCTGATATTCTTGCCATTCAGGAAAAGCGGCTGGAAGGCCCTTTAAGCAAAGCAGATAAAGCCAAGCTAAAGAGCCTAAAGCAACAGGCTGCCCCCTTGGAAAATGCATTGCGTGACAGCCGTAACAAAGAAGTAGAGCAACTCCGTGAGATCATCAAACAATACCGGAATGACGCCGACCTTTACCTCGGAGGCGTGCATGTTCTGGGCTACCAGCTCATTAATATTATTCAGAACGACCTGAAAGTGTTTGGCGGCGCGATTGGCCTTGCGATTTGCATCTTAATTTATGCCATATTTCGCCGCTTCAGCTGGATTTTGATTACGGTGGCGTGCTGCGCGAGTAATCTATTCATTACGGTTGGTGCCTTTGGGCTTTTAGGTTTAAAAGCTACGGTGATTTCATCTAATTTCATTTCTTTACAGCTAATATTAAGCCTAGCCATTGTTATTCACTTAATTGTTCAATATCGCGAGGAAGCAGAAAAGGCAGCAGAGGCCTCCCAAAAAGAACTTGTTTTGCAAACACTCAAAGAAAAAATTGCGCCATGTTTTTTTGCTGGTTTTACCACTTCCTTGGGCTTTGCGTCCTTGTTACTCAGCAATATCGAGCCGGTGAGTACCTTTGGCTTAATGATGATTATTGCCATGGTGGTGACTATCGTCTGTACGCTGCTGCTATTTCCCGCATTATTGCTGCTATTCCCTCGGGAACACGTCACAGAATCGAACAGTATTTTTAGCGGCGTCATGCAAACCGCGCAAGGGTTTTGCACCAAGCGCAGCACCCTGATTATGGTGTTTAGCATTGCCTTTTTTGCCGTCAGTGTCTTTGGCTCATTGCGCTTAAATGTCGAAAACAGCTTTATCAATTATTTTGCTAGCGATACCGATGTTCACAAAGAACTGAGCTTTATCGACAAGGAATTTGGCGGTTCAACTCAGCTAGACATTGTCTATACGCCGCCAAAAACAGCGAATCCAGACAAAAATTTATTGCTAAGGGCAGGGGACGTTCAGACTGCCCACAGTATTCAAAAATCACTGGCCGAGTTTGAGGCCATGGGTACTACACTGTCGGTGGTGAATTTCACCCAACTCGCAAAGCAGCTAAACAACAATAAACCACTAACAGAATACGAACTCACCGCCATTTATTGGACGCTTGATAAAAACGTGCGCGAAGACTTGCTCAGTAGCTATTTTATTGAGCCGCCGGCCCAGCTACGTATTAGTGCCAGAATTAAAGACAGTACCGAGAACCTTGATCGCGGTGTGTTACTTACCGACATCCACAAGCAGATTCAGGCTCAGGGCGTCGCGCCAGAAGACTACAAACTCAGCGGCCTGTTTGTACTATATCAAGCAATGTTAGATCAGCTATTCACCTCCCAGATTCTCAGTTTAGGCGCGGTATTTCTCGCTCTTGGCATTGCCTTTTGCTTAATATTTAGGTCGATTCGCATCGCTTTGATTACTATAGTGCCCAATATTATCTCGGCGTTTGCGGTGTTAGGCGTTATGGGCTGGGCGGGTATCCCGCTCGACTTCATGACCATGACAATTGCCGCCATCGCGATGGGGATAGCGGTAGATGACACCATCCACTACACCCATCGCTACCTGCAGGAACTTGCCACGCACACGCCAGAGGAGGCGGTTGCCCGCAGTCACCGCAGTGTAGGCTATGCCTTAATTTATACGTCGCTCATTATTGCGCTTGGCTTTGGGCTATTGGTATTTTCTGATTTTGTGCCCGGCGTGCTATTTGGCTTATTGACTGGCTTGGCGATTATCATCGCGCTGATCGCAGATTTAACACTGCTACCTGCAATGCTTCAAAAGTTTGTACCTGGGCCAGCTGCGAAGACGGCCGAACGCTAAGAGTAAACCCGCGTGGGCATGACAGTGGTGCAGTTTGTTCCGCCACTTACACGCCATTTGCTCATGCTAATGATAACGAAGCGCTGCCGCCCGGCTACAATCCTTGCTTTTTTTAGCGTTGGGCAGGGAAGGCAGGCTGCTGTGGGCGAGCTTAAATCATGGCATCGTGTTTGAGGTTTTTTTATCTGGCGTCTTTGGCGGGGTAGTATTGCGCGGCGTAAGCCAAAGATGCCAGCGCCTTTTTAATTATACGCTCAGGCATACACATCACTGCCGCTGCATATCGCCATGCTGACGTCACACATCGTCGTTCTGAACTTGATACAGAACCCACGCCACCGATACAGCTCACGGTTAAGCCACTAGGCGACAGATCAAGCCCGACAAGGCGGCTTTGGTCACAAAAGCGGTCAGTCGCTGTAGTTGCCAAACTCGTATTCAGCAGCATGACGCTCACTAATTCTGATGGAATCAGTTAAGCAGTTGATTTTTATTGAGAAGTGATTATGCTCAGAGCTACAGGAATTCCACTTCAAATGCAGGATGCAAAAGTGAAAAAATCATCTAAGGCTTACTATCACCCTGATTCAAATAGAATTATCCTGCTTAATCATCTTAAGGCTTAGACTCGCTATGTACACGAGTTATAAAGCGCAACGCATTTGAATTCACTGTTATGCGGTCTCAAGAATCAAGATATGATTAAGAAATTATTTACAGTAGATCTTTACATTAAGGTCAGGAAAAATAGATTCGAAGCCAAGAATTTGTCCTCTAATGGTAGTTGGGAAACTACTCATTCGGAGCGTCCGTTCACAACTGAGAGGTTGTTGGTTGGCACTTTCTCGGCTGCTGAGCCAGCATTAACTAAATTGGTTAAAAGTATTACGCCAAGAGGCTTCTTTAAAAAAAGTCCACAAATAGTAATTCAGCCAATGGAGTTGGTTGGCGGTGGCTTATCTGAGGTTGAGGAGCGTATATTTAAAGAACTCGCACATGGTTCAGGTGCCCATAAAGTTGTATTGCATACTGGTTCAGAGCTAACTGATAGTGAGGCTATACAATTAATTCTCAGCGCATAACAAACATGTCAACCGGAAAATTTTTTGCTACGCTCTTTTGTGAATGTCGCTTCGCTACATTTTTTCACAAAAGCGCTCCACAAAAAATAGCGCGGTTACATGGGCGTTACATGCCATGATTAAGAATTTACTACAGTGCGTAATTTTGATGCTTTTGTCTGGGGTAGGCTGGAGTTCAGAAATAATCGTCTGCGCTCCTGTCGAACTCTCATACCAACAAAGCAAAAGTAAACTCACAATTTATTCTAAGGGAGAGGTCACAGGCGATGGTAGCGGTGTTGCCTGCAACAGCTCTGGCTCGTGGTGTTCAGCGGTCTCTATAAAACCTAGAATATCACTATCAATCGAAGTGCCGGCTGCCGAATTTACCAACCCTCTGATCTTCTACCAAACAGAGTACAACGCAAAAAATGAGTATGGGGGTTGCAAGTGGCGAGTCAGCATGTAACAAATTTAGGTAATCGGGCAAATTGCTCCGCCTTCGGCTCCGCAATTTGCCGTTGCTAAAAGCGTTAGCCTACTATGACCATCGAGCCACTAGCTTCAATTGAACCAATTAAAGAAGTCCTCAGATTGTGTAGTCTGCCTACTGATGATCTGAATAAGTTATCTACTGCTACTTTCTTCGGCATTTCAGAGGTCGGCACTCTCGTAGCTGTGGTTGGGCTCGAACACTATGGTGTAGTTGGCCTGCTTCGTTCTTTGGCTGTACTGCCTAATTATCGGAAAACTGGTCTTGGTGATAAGCTGGTGCACCACGTAGAGTCTTTCGCGAAACAACAGGGCATAGAACAGCTGTTTTTGCTCACAACAACTGCTGAAGCCTACTTCCAGCGTTTGGGCTACGTCACTGCAAGTAGAGAGAGTGCGCCTGAGACAATTAAGGCCACGTCTCAGTTTTCAGGGCTTTGTCCGGCATCGTCAGCATTTCTTATCAAGCTGCTGAGCTGATAGGCTAACCAGGCGTTGCAGTGGATGCCCTACACTCCGCAGTTTTTTGCGCAATGCGCTTCGCGCATTTTGTCGCGCTAAAACCTGCTACGGTCCGGCCACCATTGAACTTGGCGGTATAAGTCATGAGTAGCACGTCGAAATTTTATGGATCGCTAACGGTATTCGGTGCCGCATTGTCTGCACTGGATGTTCGTATCGCACTCGCATATGGCGTCACTGGTCTTCTGTCCCTGGTATTTGTGCAGGTTAGTGCAATGCTCAAAGCAGGCAGCTACACATCATTTATGGCGAGCACGTTCTCAGAGAAAATTGAAGGCAGTAAACGTTTTTACGCTGTATCCGGTCTGGCAATGATAGTGGGCGCGTTTATCGGCATCTTTATCAGGTTTGCGTGGTTACAAAATGCCTTATAACGAGCGGCAGCAGCCGCCGCGCAAAAGGCCGCGCGGCTGGGAAGGTTTGCCCGCCCCTTCGCTTTGGTTAAACCGCTCCTGTGCCTGGCGTTGAGGCTGTAGAAAAACATGCCGACTTCTATCGATTTCGGGATTTTTGACCGTCCGCTTTTTACCAATTGGAGTCTGTCGTATTAAAACGTATGTGTGGCGCATCCACTTAAAATGACTTTGCCGCGTCAAGAAAATATTAAGTTACGGATGATTTATAAAAGCCCTAGCAAATTTGTTAGGGCTTGTTTTATTGCACGTTAATCCCGGTAACTAAACCTGCAATTTAAAACCATACTTTAATACCAGCCAGCCATTGTAGGGTTTCGATATCGCCGCCGTTACGTCTGCTTATGTCAGCGGTATTACCGTATTTTTTTGCCCAATTAACTCCAATATAGGGCGCAAATTCGCGGCGAATTTCGTAGCGCAGGCGCAGGCCAGCATCGATTTTAGCAAGGCCGCTGCCTTGCTCATACTTTGGCGCATTGCGGCTATAAAGGGTGGTTTCTAGCTCGGGACTAAGGATCAGTTTCTGGGAAAACATGAGTTCGTATTCGGCATCGATGCGCAATGCAGTTTGGCCGCCTTCGCCAAAAAATAGCGCGCTGTCTATTTCAAAGAAATAGGGTGCTAAGCCCTGTAAGCCGACGGCAAACCAGTGCTGGTTTTGCTCTGGATTAAAGTCGCCGCGCCACCCGGCTTGAAGGTCCCAGTAGGGGGCTATTGCGCGACTGTAAAGCACTTGCAGTTCAGATTCCTCTCGCTGGCCGTCGACAAATTCACCTTCGGTTTTTAGCCATAATTTGTCGAGGTTTTTACCGAGCCATACTTCGGCATTCCAGTTGCTAATATCGCGATCGTTGCTTTGGGCATCGTGGTTAAGACGCTGTTCCAGTTGGTTTATTGACACCATGCTAATAAGCGGGTCGGCTGCCTCGTGGGCAAGACTGATATTGTTTGCCGCCATGCACAGTATGCTCGCGGTGAATCTGTGTTTAGTCATTTTCATGCTGCACCTCCGTCATGGCTGATGCGCACTTCGCGCATCATACCGGGCATGTGGTAGAGCAGGTGGCAGTGATAGGCCCAGCGGCCCATTGCATCTGCCGTCACGAGATAACTGATTTTTGAACCGGGTTGAACCATAATTGTGTGCTTACGGGGAATGTATTCAGGGTCGCCGGTTTCCAGTTCGCTCCACACACCGTGTAAATGGATAGGGTGGGTCATCATGGAGTCGTTTACTAGGGTAATGCGCACGCGCTCGCCAAAACTCAGCGCGAGCGGCTTGGCATCCGCAAAGGGGATCCCATTTACCGACCACATATAGCGGTGCATATTGCCGGTAAGGTGTAGCTGAATCTCACGACTGGGTTCGCGGCGGTCTTCCGTTGGATGCAAGTTGCGGAGTTGGCTATAGCGCAATACTTTACGACCATATAGCTGCTGGTGGTTGCGCAGACCAATGCCGGGGTCATCGAGTCCGCTTTGCGGGCTGTCGGCGCGGGCGTCTACCTGCGGGCCAAATTCGGTTTTTACATGGGTGATTTCATTGTTGCTGCCAAACCCCGCTTTGCCCAAGGGCGCTGGCATCGCCGTGCTCATGGCGGCCATATCGTGTTGACTATGATCCATGCCTTTCATATTGCTCATATCATGGCTACTGTGATCCATTTCTTTCATGCTGCCCATAGTGTGCTGGCTGTGATCCATTCCCGCCATGCTCCCCATGTTTTGGTCGCCATGGCTCATACCTGCCATCGCCATGCCCATATCGCGGTGGCTTAGAACCGGGGCGGGGTCCATATTAGGAATGGCTGCACTTAAGGCTGGGTTGGCGCTGAGGGTGCCACGCGTAAAGCCACTGCGGTCTATGCTTTGCGCAAATACGCAATATGCACTGTCGTCACTGGGCTCAACAATGACGTCGTAGGTCTCTGCCACGCCGATCCGGAATTCATCAATGGTAAAGGGCTCGACGTTTTGGCCATCGGCGGCGACCACGGTCATTTTAAGGCCGGGAATACGCACATCAAATATCGTCATGGCGGCGCTGTTGATGAATCGCAGACGGATTTTTTCGCCGCGCTTAAAGAGTCCCGTCCAACCTTGGTCTGGCGTTGCGCCGTTCATTAGGTAGGTGTAGGTGTATGCAGTTACGTCGGCGATATCTCGCTCGCTCATGCGCATTTGATTCCACATGCGGCGATCAGACCAGGTTTGGCTTAGCCCTTTTTCTTTAATATCTCGCCATAAATCACCGGCGGTACGTTCGTTAAAATTATAGTAATCACCGCGTTTTTTCAGCTTGGCGTAAATATCTTCTGGCGCCTCATCTGACCAGTCAGAAAGCTGGACCACGTAGTCCCGGTCGTAAGCGACTGGATCGGGTTCTTTCGGTTCGATCACAATGGCGCCATAGACGCCGGTCTGCTCCTGAAACCCAGAGTGGCTGTGATACCAATACGTGCCGCTTTGCTGAACTTTAAAGGCATAATCAAAATACTCACCGGGCTTAATACCGGCAAAACTCATACCCGGAACACCATCCATTTCCGCCGGTAAAATCATGCCATGCCAGTGAATGGAACTGTCGTGGGCGAGGTGATTACGAACTCGCAGGGTTATGTCGTCGCCTTCCCGCCACCGTAAAATCGGGCCGGGCACACTGCCATTAACAGCCGTAGCTATTCTCGATTTGCCGGTAAAATTGACTGCTTGGTAGCCAATATCTAAATCAAAATGTTTACCCCGTAGACTCGGTATTCCCTTTGGTTTTGGTGCATTTGACAACCCCCAACTCAGGGGGCTGCCGCTCAAACCAATTAGCGCGCCAGCGCCTGCTGCTCCAGTCACAAACTGGCGTCGCGATAGGCGCTCGGCAACGAATGCACTAGGGGCTATTGATGAAAAATTTTTATGCTTCATCGTTAATTTCCATAAAAGTTCAAATAGACTTGGACCATGTAAGCGTCATCGCGCGAATAAACACGGTCAGTAATTACTTGCTCTGGGGAGCGGCTTGTTCGATGCGAGTGAACATGCGGCACTCGCATTACAGACGCAACTTGCCTGTGATTAGCCGATAATTGGGGGTTTAAAGAGCGATGAGGCGTGTCGGGGAAGCAGCTGCAGATCGAAGTCGGCTTTTAGCTTAGGTGATTTAATGGCGTGATTCGCTTGATCCCCACTGAGTAGGGCGAGGGTACTGCAACTGCCGACACAGCACTGGCATGTAGTATCACAGTGGCTGTCGTCTATCATGTGAGATGCGGCGTGTTGGCTCGTTTCGCTATGCATTACTGAGTCGCGGAGAGAACTATGATGCGCGCTCCGACTGAGGCAATGGCTATCTGACGACGCAACTGTGTGTTCAAGAGTCTGGGGGGCGGCCGGGTGGTTCATCGTTAACATTGGCACGCCAGCCAGTACTGACTTACTGAAGTAAATCAGTATGAGCAGGCTAAGTGCTTGTATGTTAATGAATTTTTTCATCATTATAATGCTGCAAGGCCTCTTTTTTTGCCGGCTAAATACGCTGGCAAGCTCGATAATAGCAATATCCCCGTCGTTCATAAACAAGACATTAAAAATATAAACCGCACCGAGCCATACCTAGGGTTGGGGTAGGGGGGGTGAGAGATGCTTACACTCTGAGTAATTAAATTGGCCAATGGTTTAGCAATGATTATTTATTTCTATTTGTTTCTTGTTTTCGCGAGTATTGCTGCAGCTGGAGTCGGTTTAGCAATTCTGCGCCGTGCCGGGGTAAAGCTTCCCGCATGGCTTGCTACTGCTCACGGCTTGTCTGGCTTGTTGGGCCTGGCGGTATTTTTCGGTGCAAACCTCAGCTTAGCCAGTAGCATTGCTCCAGAACTGTGGTGGTCCTTAATTGCCTTCACGCTGGGTTTGGTGGGTGGGCTGCTATTTTTTCGGGTTTTGTTTCGCAGACAGGCAATTCCGCTGTGGGCAATATTGGGACATGCATCAATGGCCGCGATTGGTCTGTATTTGTTGTACTTCCCGGCCATGAGCACGCTGTAAGCGTTCAGTAGGGGTTTTGTCCAATACGTAACTTAGGGTGAATATGCTAGCATTAGATACAAATTATAATACTGAAAATACTATGCTAAAAGCCCTTCATCGCCATGAGCCGCCGAGTTTTTCATTTTCCTTGGTGCGCACTCAGGCGTATATAAAGTTGACCGAACCTGGGGTTCCGCCCACCAAGGTCACGCAAATTGTTGCGCCGACGGGTTACGGAAAAACCGTATTAATGACGGCGCTATACAATTTTTCGGTTAGTAATGGCGCAATCAGCCACTGGATCTGCTTGTCAGAGTCCGACGACAGCTCGGAAAGGGTTTTGGCTCGCCTTGAGTATTTTCTTGATCCTCAGCAAACCAGTCGCTTCCATGCCGAGGATATGCATAAAAGCGATGAGCCTATCGAAATGCGGTTGCAGCGGATTATTGATCTGTTTGCCCAGCCCAAAAAGCCCGTTTACCTCTTTATTGATAACCTTGATTACTGCCAGGACGAAACACTAAGCGCCTTAATAGATGCATTAATATTTGGCTCGGGGCCTAATTTCTATTTAATACTGGCATCAACTCGGCAGCCGACCATTAGCCTCTACCGCGCAATGTTAGAGGGCTTGGTTGGTAATTACGGTTTTGAAGACCTCGCATTAGAACTTGACGGCTTAAAAGCGATGTTTGGCGAGGAGCTGAGCGAACGCCTTGGCGACGACGGTTTACATCACGCTTTATCTATTAGCGAGGGCTGGCCAGCGGCGCTTCGCTTAATGCAGATTATTCTCGCCAAGAATCAAGATCCCAAAGCGCTATTGCAGGAGTTTAGTGGTGCCGATGCCGACCTAGCGCTGATGCTAAATAATCAGCTCTTAAGTGGTTTTGAGGCTGAATTTCGCGAGTTTTTGTTCGCCATATCCTTGGTAAAAAGCTTCACCGTGTCGCTCTGCCAAGTGCTGATCGATATTGACGCAGCCGATGCTTACGTAAATCGACTCATCAATAATAATTTGTTTATTATTCCGCTGAGCAGAAATCGAGAAGAGTTTAGGCTGCACTCCCTGTTTCGGGAATACCTAACCGGTCAGGCCCTACAGCATTTCGGCGAAGATGGTCGAAAGCGTATTTTACTCCGCGCGTCAGCTTGGTGTGAGGATAAGGGTCGCTGGGGCGAAGCCATAGATTACGCTTTAGAGGCCGATGATAGCGAGCTCGCCGTTGCCTGTTTGGAGCGAGTTGCGCCTAATTTTGTGCGCGACCGAGGCGATTTAAGCAAGTACATCAACTGGGTAGAGCGGATACTGGCAGCGGGTAGTCAGCCAGGTCTTGAAACGGATTATTGGTATGTTTGGGCGCTGGTATTTCACCGTCGTTATGACTATGCCGCCAAGCAACTTGATCGCCTAACCGCAAGACTTAATTCAGACCAAGGCAGTGGTCGTCGCGATATGCAGCGTCGTGTCGACATTATTCGCATCACCTGTGCCACTTATACCGACAATATCGCCGCTGCCGAGGTCATGGGGCTGGCTTGGCTTGCCGGTCGCAGAGACGACGACGATCCCTTTGACGTGGCGACAATTGCTTGTCCGGTCGCGATTTACAATTGCATTCAATTTCAGTTTTTGCGGTCTCGGGAGTATTTTGGCGTTGCCCAAAACAGCATAGCCCAAGCAGACAGCGACTACGGCTTGGCCTGGATATCGGTTCTCTCTGGCTTAGTCGGAATGTATGAAGGCGATTTTTCGAACAGTTACGATAAGGCGATGGAATCCCTCGGAAAAATCCGCAAGGCCACCGGCGATTATTCAGGCATGTCGAGCACGGTTGCGGGTTGGGCGGCCTTGGCCGCGCTGGAAACCGGCCGAGATACCGAAGCCGCACAGTTGCTGCAGTTGAGTATGAATCGCCTGCAGAGCCACGGTCTTATTGACACCGCCGCCCATGCCTTAAACTGCGCTGTAAAGCTTTGGGCATCGCCCCTTGGTGACGGCATCTCAATATCGCGGCTTAGAGATATCGCCTCAGGATTTCCTTGGCGGTTATCCATTATGTTGTCCTGTTATATTATTCAGCGTCTTCTGCGCCTCGGTCGTCTCGATGGTGCGCTTGAAGAAGCGAAGCGTATGGGTATCAGCGCCGACGCGGTGAGCGACGAGCATTGCGCACTGACTAATTTTTTAATCAACCAAACCTTATCCGACCTCGATATTGCCCAAGGTCGGCTTGCTCAGGCAGACGCGAGAATAGTCAAATCGTTAGAACTTGCGAAAGCTCAAGGACGGGCAGGGCACCTTGTTGAACTGTCGCTACAGCAAATGACCTCGGCGCTGCGGGGGACTAACCCGGAAAATGGCATTCGCTACCTCACTAGGGCAATAAGCTACGCCGCAAAACGCCGTTATATACGCCCATTTCGCGACCGAGCCGATCTTATTGCAAGCCTCGTCAACGAAACCAAGCCGAAGAGCTGGGGCTTTACGGTGCCAGAGGAAAGGGAGTTTTTTGCCGAAATTTGCAAAAACTTACCCATTGCCAATACCGCCATTCTTGAACAGTTAGATGGCCTAGAATCTGAGCCCAAATTGCTTGAAGCGCCGACGCCTCGAGAGTTAGAGCTTTTACACTTGATCGATGCTGGTTTGACCAATCAGCAGCTGGCCGATCGCTTGTTTGTTTCGCTCGCAACCGTAAAATGGCATTTATACAATCTTTACAATAAGTTAGATGTTGCCAATCGGTCTTCTGCTATTGCTAAAGCAAGAGCCTTAAATTTAATAAAGCACTGATATAGGCTCAATATCAGTGCTTGCCCTCTGCTGAGTCCCAGCTTTTTTGACATTGCCAAACTAAGGGATGGGGCCAAACTGCACTCAATCCTTCATTCTAAGCTCGTAACGTTTTTACCGGTTTGCGCCGGATCATAACGCCGAGACTTTGCTATGACTGATTATTTTAAATATTTGCTTTCGCCCTTTATTCTCAGCCTACACGCTTGGGGAATGCTAGAAGGTGGCGCGTTTGCCTGGTTGGGCTTTGGCGTTATTTTCTGGGTATTGCTTTTTGACGCATTTCTTAAGCCGAGTCACCATCGGCGGGACACTCGCTTTCCTTGGGTGTACGACATCATTATTACCTGCACAGTACTGGCATGCTTTGCCAATATATTCCTCTACGCCCATCTTGCCGGTGGCAGTCACTTCGGCGGTGTAGCGCCGCAGTTAGGGGCCTTTCTTGGCAGCGTTATGATTGGTTTCGTTATTGGCGCGCCGCCAGTCCACGAATTGTTTCATCGTGAAAATATGGCGCTTCGCACTTTAGGCCGTATCGGGCAATGCCTAGTATTTGATCCATGGCGTGAAATTACCCATGTGGTCACTCATCATATGCACACTGCAACACCAACCGACCCCGATTACGCTCGTCGTGGCGACACCGTCTACGGCCACTTCACCCGAACTTTTCCGGGGCAGTGGAAAGAGTCTTATCACCTAGAAAAAATGATGTGGACCAAACGCGGTCGCAAGTGGTACGACCTCCGCAATGCCTGGGTTTTTAAGGCGACTTACTTCGCGGTGTTCATCGGTGTTTTATTCGCGCTTGGCGGTGTGAAAGGTGGGCTATTAGCCTGTGGTTCACTGATTCTTGGCCCACGCATGATGCTGGAAGTATTCAATTATTGTAATCACTACGGCTTAGTATCTGCGACGCCGGGCCGTTTCAAAATGCATCACACTTGGAATCACCTCACACCGTTTACCCGCATTTTAGCGTTGGAAATAACCAATCACGCCGGTCATCACGACGACAGCTACAAACCCTTTTATGAGTTAGAACCAGACGAAACTGGCCCCAAGCAGCCGCCGTTTATTCTTTGTGTGATAGCCGCCTTTGTTCCGCCGTTATTCATGTTAATGATGAAGCCTTTGCTAAAACATTGGGATGAGCATTATGCCAATGACCAAGAGCGAGAAATTGGCGCGAGAGAAAATGCCCGAGCTGGTTGGCACGAATTGAATAACGACGAATCTCCGACAACACCCTCGGCGGGATTGGCAGCGGCTTGATGCCGACAAGCGACATAGGACAAGGTAATGAAAGATGTTATGAGCCAGCCATATAAGTCTGGCAAGCAATCCTGCCGTGTATCGGTGAGCGGTAAAAATGACAGCACATTCACTATTAATCGCAATGACATGTTACTTAAATCCGCCCTAGATCAGGGCATGGATTATCCCCACAATTGCCGCGTGGGTGTGTGCGGCCAATGTAAAACCAAATTACTTAGCGGCAAAGTCAGTCCTATGGTTGATCTTGCACTGTCGCCGCTGAGCAATGACGAAATTGAAAACGGCTATTTTTTGGCATGCCAGGGCAAGGTTCGCGGTGACATCGAGATCGAGGTCAATCTTGGTCAACACCATGTGGTTCCAGAACAACAAGTTTCTGGTCGTATAAGTCTGTGGAAGCGGTTGCCGGGTGAAGTTATAGAATTGCGAATCGCCCTCGATGTCCCGTTTCAGTACGAGGCAGGGCAATATGCCTTTCTCTCGGAATCGGGGTCCTTTGTTCGACGCTGCTTTAGTTTCAGCGATGCGCCACCAGCCGACAAAAATAACGCCGCGACTGAGGTGGGGTTTTTAATCAAGCGGCTACCCGGTGGTCAGTTTTCCGAGTGGCTGTTTGCCGAAAACCGCACGGGGTTGAAGATGTGGTTGCACGGCCCTTACGGCGTGATGGGTGTTGATGACCCAGATGTATCAGGTTTGTGTGTAGCGGGCGGCACTGGCCTTGCGCCGGTACTTGCGATACTTCAACAGCGCTTAGCGCAGTCAGCGATCGCTAAATTTACGGTGATCTTTGGCGTTAAAACCCAGGGCGAACTGTTTGCTATCGATAAGCTTGAAGCACTGATTGCACAATACCCTGGTCGCGTTCAGCTATTGCCGATTTTGTCTCATGAGGCCGTTGATTCAGATTGGCAGGGCGAGCGTGGGTTTGTGACTGAGCTCATTAATGAAGACCTCGGTGTTGATTATGGCCAGATAGCCAGTTTTATTTGCGGCGGATTGCCGATGGTCGAGGCAGTCGAGGCGCGGTTATTAAAAATGGGTATGAATCCAGATCGGATTCATGCCGACAAATTTATGCCAACAGGCTGAGCGAGTATTTTCATGGATTTAGCATTGTGTCATATCGACGAAAAGTCGCTTATTGCAACAGTGACGGTTAATCGTCCAGAAGTTTTGAATGCATTAGACGTGGCAACGGCGCAAGCGTTGCAAGCGGTGGTCGCGCCTCTTGCCGCACGGACAGATCTGCGCTGTATCGTGTTCAATGGTGCCGGCCGAGCCTTTATGGCTGGCGGCGACTTGGCGGGTTTTGCCGCAGACTTTGATAAGGCGAGTGACACCGTCAATGCCTTATTAGATGCCTTAGAGTGCGTCATAGCTGTATTTCGGCATCATCCAGCACCTGTTCTTGCCAGTGTTCATGGCGCGGTAGCCGGGGCAGGGGTGAGTTTAGTTGCGGCCTGCGATTTAGTCGTTGCGGCGGAAAATACCCAGTTTTTACTGGCCTACAACAAAATTGGCGCGCCACCAGATTGCGGCGGCAGTTATTTTCTCCCACGTCTTATTGGTGAGCGTAAAGCGGCCGCTTTGATGTATTTGAGCGAGACATGGAGCGCAGCGCAGGCAAAAGATAACGGCCTAATTAACCGAGTTGTCAGTGATGATCAATTAGCGTCTACCACAGCAAAGCTAGCAGAAACGATTGCTCAGGGGCCCACTAGCGCATTTAGCCAATATAAAGCGTTGGTTCGGGATGGGCATCATAAATCACTGAGTGAGCAGCTTGCAGCTGAGCGCAAGGCGTTTTGCGATGCCACCAAGACTGATGATTTTCGCGCAGGCGTTACCGCATTCATCGCGAGAGCAAAGGTGACGTTTAAGGGTCGCTAATTTCAAATACTCTACATAAACACATTTAGGAAGACACAGCATGGCGAGCAATTCGGTAAAGGGTAAAATTATTTTAATCACCGGCGCTGGTGCGGGCTTCGGTAAAGCTGCAGCAGAAAAATTGGCTGAGGAAGGTGCCAATATTATTGCTACCGACATTAACCTTGAGGCCTTAGAAGCCACTCTCGTTGCGTGCCGGGCTAGTGGAGTAGAGGTGCTTGGTGGCAAGCACGATGTCGCCAGCGAAGCAGACTGGCAGACTATTATTGCAGCTACTGAGCAAAAATTTGGCAAGCTAGACGCACTGGTTAATAACGCGGGATACATGCTAACCAAGCCGTTTATGCAAACCAGCCTAAGTGAGTATCAGAATATTCATAAAGTGAATGTTGAGAGTATCTGGATCGGTGTTCAAAGCGCATATCCGCTATTAAAAAATGCAGCCGAGGCCAATCCTGCAGGCGGCGCGGCGGTGATTAATATTTCGTCAATTTACGGTCAGATTGCCGGTTTCGCGCAATCTGCATACAGCGCTACAAAGGGCGCGGTGCGCATGCTTACCAAGGCTCAGGCTATTGAATTTGCCCGAGCCAATGACGGAATTCGGGTGAATTCGGTGCATCCCGGTCCGGGTAATACCGCGCTGGCTCAAAATGGTGTGGCACAAATGATTGAGTCCGGTATGGTCGAGTCTGCCGAACAGGCCGTGGCCTTCCTAACCCAGCTGATCCCTGCTGGTAGATTTGCCGAACCAGAAGATCTCGCCGACCTTATGCTATTTCTGTGCAGTGACGCGTCGCGCTATTTCACCGCCTCCGAGTTCACCTTAGATGGTGGTTATTCGGCTATTTAATCATAAGTCTGCTATCTACCACTTTAATTAAGCTCTGATACTGGTCTTTATTGAAGAAATAGTTAGCGTAAATAGTAGTCTGATAAATTCATTAATTTTCTTTAATATCAATTAGATACTAAATAAATTCAGTTGTTGAAATACGTTAAAACTACCCCATCCTGGAAATACCAACCTTAGGGTTAGGGTCAGTTCCAGTAATTTAATTGACAATGTTTTAAAATATACCGGAGTACGGGAGTTGTGTGGGTGAGACCTCAAAAGATAACTAGTATGCGTAAAACCTCAATTTATATGGTACCAGTCGCCGCAGCTATAATAAGCGCGCCTTTCATGGCCTCTGGCATCCAAGCTCAAGAGTCGGCTAAGCCAGCCAAAAGAGCTAATAGGCTGCTCGAAGAAGTGGTGGTAACGGCCCAGAAGCGTGAAGAAAATTCCCAAGACGTGCCTATTACAATGGCGGCAATTGGCGGTCAAAAGCTGGAAGCCTTCGGGATCGAAGACACCGCCGACTTGCAAAAGATTACCCCTGGCCTGACGTTCACAGAGCAATACGGCTATACGCTTATTTATCTTCGCGGTGTCGGTAGTGAGGCCTTCCTGCCTAACGCCGAGCCCAGTGTTGCAACCTATATCGACAACATCAACATTGCCGGGTCCCACGGCAAGCAAGACGCTATTGGTCCGGTCGAGCGTATCGAAGTGCTGAAAGGCCCTCAGGGCACACTCTATGGCCGAGCAGCAACCGGTGGCGCAATTAGTATTGTTTCTAAATCCTTGCCCACTGAAGGCTATTCCGCGGAGCTTACGCTAAACAGCGGCAATTATAACGCCCAGCATATATTGGCTTATGGCGATGCTGCCTTAACGGAAAATCTTGCCGCGTCTGTGTCCTATTATCACGATGAGCACGATAATTACGGCGAGCAGATTTTGTACGGTGTAATTCAGGATACTGAACAGGAATACTCAAAAAGTCTGCGTGCAAAAGTTCGCTATTTCTTAGGTGACTACGTTACTTTAACCGGTATTGCGCAGCAGTCAGATCAGCTTATTGGTGAGTCACTGCGCAACGAGAATATTCGTCCTGCCGGTCTTGCTATTGGCAAAGCGCCAGATGAACCAGATCGTATCTACAAAAACAACGTAGAAGGGCTAGTAGCCAGTGAGAGTCATTTATACGGTTTCATCGCCGATCTTGCGGCGGGCCCAGTTGATTTAAAGTTCATTTACTCTGACCAAGAATCAAACGTCGACAATCGGCTTGGCGCCCATACCGACTTTGACGGAACAGAGGAAGAACGCACCAGCTTTCATACCTATGATGAGCCTACGTTTCAAAAAACCTACGAACTGCAGATTACCTCAAATGCCGATACATGGCTTTCAGAGGATCTGTCGTGGGTTGCCGGTCTCTATCATTTAGAGGCAGGCGGTGGCTTTGACCGAATTTTCTTCCATGTTTCTGGTGCCACAGCAATTGGAAGTGTGCTTGATGTCGTGCCCGAAGCGCTGCGCGGTACACTCGGTAACCTCATTAATGACAATAAGGTTATTCTCGAATCGGGTGGTAATATCACGATCGAATCTGATTCGATTTACGCTCAGGGTAATTACTTTTTAACGAAAGATATTACAGCTACTGTGGGGCTTCGCTATCAAGAGGAAACCCGTGGTTTGGTGCGTAATTACTTAGATGTTGTGCCCGGCAGCCCAGATATTTCCTATTTCCGAGGTGATGATCGCAGCCAGAATATCAATGTCGCGAATTTTAGCGTACCCGATATTAGTGATGAATCTTTAGCGCCAAGGTTTGCCTTGCAGTGGTTCCCAACGGAATCCATCCAGCTGTTTACCTCGCTGTCTCGTGCGTTTAAAAGTCAGACCTATAATATTCTGAACTTTTTCTCGGCGCCGGACGCTGTTGATAAGTCCACAACCACCGCGTTTGAGATAGGCTTTAAATCTGATTTATTTGATGAAACGGTGCGTTTGAATGGCGCCATTTTCAAATCGATAACCGAAAAGCCAATAGCTTCTGTGGTGTCATTGTCCTCGGGGGGTGTTGTACGCTTCTTTAACGCTGGCGAGTCGCAGACCGAAGGCGCCGAGCTAGATGCACTTGTGCAGCCAATGCCCAATCTTAACCCGGGCTTGGCTATTAATATGGGCGCTGCTTATATTGATGCGGTTTACACCGACTACCAAGATGGCTCTGGCTTTGACGAAGATACCGGTCTGTTTTATGGCCCCGGTAGCACCACGCAAATGCCTGGTCGGGACTTCACCGGACATAAAATTGCTCGCACGCCGCGGTTTAGCTCAAACGTTTCGGTTAACCAGTTTATCTCCTTTGGTAAATGGGGTGATATTGAGCTGGCTGTCGATTACGCCTTTAAAAGTGAGTTTTACTTGTCATCAGCACAAAATCCCAACTCCAAGCAAGATCAGTATGAGTTGTGGAGTGGCCGGGTATCGTACAACTACGAGCCTTGGGGCTTAAGCCTGACGGGTTACGTGAACAACGCCAAAGACGAGCGCTACTTCGTGCAGCTGCTTGAAAATGATTATGGTATACAAGCCAATTACGGCGCTCCTAAACTTTACGGTCTTAAGTTAAAGCTGGCCTACTAAATGTAAGGATTGTGGGCTTGTGTTGTGGTGAGCCCACAAAAAAAGTATTGAGTCATTTAGGTCTCGATTTTGCCCTAGTACAGTTCGCTGTGCTGGGGCTTTTTTTATTCCCGAAGCTCTCGGGGCAGCGCAACGATTATCATGGATAGGATGTCCTTGTAGCGAGAAACAAAATTCTAGTATTCACTAATTTGCTGTTTAAGCGCCGAGAAAATGGGTAAATCGTTTATTAGCAGGACAGTGTTTATCACTTTGCGGTGTTGCTGTTAGGCCCTTTGTAGTGAGCCATAAGCGATAGTATTTTTTGGTTTAGCGGTATTTAGTGTCTGAAACCTGCGTTGGTGCAGTGAGTTTGCGATGTGTATTGAAATCAGGAGTGGGGGAACGTGCTTTAGTGAGGGAACTGCTTGAATGGTGTATTAATAATGTGCGGTTTGTTTAAGTACCTTGCTTCGCATGTGCAGTTGATTGCACAGCCAAAGCAAGGTGTTCTACCGCCGTAAGCTTGGCTTGGGTGTCAGGATCTTAGCTAATATTCCGGCCAAGCCCCGCCCAAAAGGGCTTGCGGATTTCTGTTTTTAAAACCTTACCCGCGCCAGAAATTGGCAGGGCATCTAGCAGGCTAATACTGCGCGGGCATTTATAACCTGCAATTAAGGTTTTGCAGTGTGCGTAGAGTTCTTCTTGGCTTACCGCAGCATCCGCTTTTAGCACAAGCGCAGCGTGAACTTTTTCGCCCATTTCCTCGCAGGGTACACCGATAACGGCAGCGCTGGCGATGGCGGGGTGTTTGAGAATGGCGTTTTCTACTTCCACTGAATACACATTTTCGCCGCCGGAAATAATCATGTCTTTTGATCTGTCGACAATAAAGACGTAGCCATTACTGTCCATATAGCCCATGTCACCGGTGTGCATCCAGCCATTGCGCAGGGTTTCCGCAGTGGTGTCTGGCTGGTTTAAATAGCCCTGCATTAGGTTGGGGCCACGGGCGATAATTTCGCCAACATCGCCAAGGCTGAGGTCCTTATCATGTTCGTCCACAATGCGTACTTGCACATGGTGAGCCGAGCGGCCGCCGCTGCGCAAGCGCCCCAATTCGCGTGCATTTGGGGTATGCATGGCCGGGGGCAGCACCGTCATCACTGCTGACATTTCGGTCATGCCGTATACCTGACTCAGTGCCGCAGTGGGAAAGTTTTGCATGGTTCGATCCAATAAGGGTTCCGAAGCCGGTGAAGCGCCGTAAATAATATTGCGCACGCTGCTGGTGTTGAATTCGCTTAAGGCTGGAAAATCGACCACCATCTGCAACATCGCCGGCACCAGCAGTAAGTCTGTGATGCCGTGCTGTTGCGTGAGTGTTAAGACTGAGTCTGGGCGAAAGGCCGACAGAAACACATGGCGCCCACCACGGATTAGTAAGCTGATGGTAACCATCATGTCAGCGAGATGGAACATAGGCGCCGCGTGTAAGCCAACCGCATGGTCTGCAAACAGGTTTTCGCTGAGCAGGGCTAATCCTGAACTAAAAACATTGGCGTGGGACAGCATTACGCCTTTGGGCGCCCCGGTTGTGCCACCGGTGTAAAACACGCCCAGCAAATCATCGCCTGCGGCTTCGGCATCAGGAATTGGCGCAGCGGCGTCAATTAAGGCGTCGCAGCTAAGCATATCTGTGGGTGTGGTTTGCTCGCCGTTATAAAAAACACAGCGCAGCGACGGGCTTCCCGCTTTTATTTCAGCGGTTTGGGGGGCAAAGTTATCATCAACAATCAGCGCCACGGAGTGAGAATCAATGAGCGAATAAATGACCTCGGCATTACTCCAGCGAAAATTAATGGGATTGACCACGGCGCCGAGCCAGGCGATCGCGAGGTAGGCTTCTAAGTAGCGGTCTGAATTCAGCGATAAAATCGCAATGCGATCGCCTTTCTTAAAACCTTGTTCTTGCAAGGCGCCTGCAAAACGCGCCACGCGACTTTGGAGCTGCTGGAAGCTTTGTTGCCTAGCGCCGTGAATGGTCGCTATGGCATCGGGTTGTTGCTGTACTGCGCGGTGCAAGCCTTGGGTGAATTGCATATTAATCTCCGGAATCTAATTATGTGAACTGGCTTTTTTTAAATGGCGAGCGCAAATTTTCATTAATTTCCGAGGCTCATGATGACCGATTTCGTTTCTAAGTAATGCTCGAACACGTCTTCACCATTTTCTCTGCCCCAGCCAGACTGCTTAAAGCCGCCAAAGGGAATATTGGGATCAGGGGATAGTTGGGTATTGACCCACACCGTGCCCGCTTCTAATTTTGCCGCAAGCTGGTGGGCGGCATTGAGCTGGGATGTGTAAACGTGGGCGGCCAAGCCGTAGCTGGAATCATTCGCCAGTGCGACCAGTTCGTCGAGGTCATCGTAGGGGGTGGCGGTCAATACCGGACCGAAGAACTCCTCGCGAAATGCGGGGTTTTGATTGTCGTCGGTAACCAGTATGGTGGGTTCGATAAAGTAACCGGCGTCACCGATCCGCTTGCCGCCGCTATGTAGGCTCGCGCCTTGTTGTACACTGCTGTCGATACGAGTAAAAATACCATCCATTTGCTTTTGGCTTATGACTGGGCCGAGCATGCTTGTAGGGTCGAGGCCGGGGCCAATTTTAAAGCTACTGGCAGCGTCCGCGACGCCGTCCAATATCTGTTCAAAATGTTTCCGTGGTGCAAACAGGCGGGTGCCGGCAAAGCAGATCTGCCCTGAGTTCACAAAGGCCGCCTGAGTAGCGCCGGGTATGGCAAGTGACATATCGGCATCTGGCATGATGATGGTCGGCGACTTGCCCCCTAATTCCAGTGTTACCCGTTTTAGATCATGAGAAACACTGCGTAGAATGGATTTGCCCACCGCAGTCGAACCAGTAAAACTGATTTTGTTAACACCGGGGTGGTCGACTATCGCTTGGCCAGTGCTGCCGTCGCCGAGCACGACATTGAATACACCTTTGGGAAAACCGGCTTGATCCACTAACTCTGCGAGTTTAAGCACGCTGTAGGGAGTTAGTTCGGCGGGCTTTATTACCACCGTGCAGCCCGCTGCCAACGCTGGCGCGAGCTTCCAAACGGCTAGTACCAAGGGGAAATTCCAGGGCACAATGGCGCCTACAACACCGATGGGCTCGCGGCGGGTATAAACGTGGTGTGAACCAGCGGCCTGCAAAGCGGGATTTAACGACTTGCCAGAGAGTTTGCTGCACCAGCCCGCAAAATAGCGGAACCAACTTGTGCATAGAGGAACATCTAAGGTGCTTGAAAAGGCGATGGGCTTGCCGTTGTCGAGCGACTCGATCTTGGCGAGTTGCTCGGCATTTTCTTCAATCAGGTTAGCTAGGCGGTGGAGAAGGGCTTCTCTTGCCATGGGGGCAAGATTACGCCATTCGGGGTTTTCAAATCCGGCGCGAGCGGCTTTTACCGCCTTGTCGACAGTGGCGGCATCGCTACAGGGAATACTGCCTATTTGGCTGCCGTCGGCGGGGTTGTAAACAGGAATTTCGCGATCGCCGCCGTGGCACCACTGACCGTCAATGTAATTCAAACTGCGCGGCATTGTAATGTCGTTATTCATGCTATTTCCCAATGTATTACGTCAGTTAATAGCATGTAGGGATTGGCGACAAATGACACCAAACCAAAGTTTGGCAAATACAAGGTGGCGGCAGATTTGCAGATTATTTCAGGGAGATAGGGGGAGAGGTGCACCCATGCTGGGTGCACCCACGAAGAGATCAGCCGGTATATTCGCGACCAAAAATACGGCGGGCGATAACCCACGTTTGGATTTCATTCGCACCTTCGTAAATCTCGCCAATTTTCGCATCGCGGTAAATGGCTTCCAGTGGGAAGTCTTGTCCGGTGCCAGACAGGGTTTTCACAAAGCCATAGGCGCCGCAGACTTGAATGGCGTCTCTGGCGATGTCGCAGGCGACTCTAGAACCCGCCAGTTTGGCCATTGCTGCCTCGGTATCCGCAATGCCTTTTTTGTCGTGAAGCAGGGCCGCTTTTTGGTAGAGATTGCGCGCCGATTCAATCTGCATGGCGTATTCAGCAAATTTGTACTGCCAGTGTTGGAAGCGCGCTAATTCCTGACCAAAGACCTTGCGCTTAGTCATATAATCGGTCGAAAAATCAAATGCGCGCTGCGCCATGGCGCAACCAATAGCACCAATGCCCATGCGGCCTTGTACCAGCGCTTTAATCGCCGTGCGCAGTCCACCGCCAACGGCGCCCACGACGCGGTCATCGGCAGCAAAGGCATTCACAAAGCTAACGTCTGCCGTTTGCTGGACGTGGTTGCCCATTTTTAAGTCGGGAGCAGATACGCTAACGCCGTCTTGCTTCATGTCTACCATTAGCATGGTGAGGGCGTCGCCAGTTTTACAAAGCGTAAGAATATAGTCGCCAGCTGGGGAGTTGGTGATCCAGCGTTTAACGCCGTTAATACGGTAGCCGCCGTCGACTTTTTCAGCGGTGGTTTCCATTGATCCAGCAGACAGGTCAGTACTGGCGCCTGGCTCGGAGGTCGCAAAGCAACCCACGAACTCACCTTTGATTAACATGGGTAAGAATTTATCGCGTATTTCTGGCTGTGCGCCGTCGAGCGTCTTGCCAACGAGTATGGCTTGGCCGTCGTAGAAGGCAGAGGCCAAACTCGCGGAGTAGTATCCAAGCTCTTCAAGAGTGGTCATTATCGCGAGCGTGGGAAATTCAAGACCACGACCACCAACGTCTTTTGGGTAAGGAATTTCGTAAAGACCGGCTTTGGCCATGGCGTCGAATTGCTCGCGGGCAAAGTTGTCTGCTGACTCGGGTGTGGTGTTTAATTGGTGCGCAACCGGGCGGATAACGGCTTCGGCGAACTCGCGAACCTCCTGCCGTATTTTTAGCGTTTCTTCTGGCAGATAAATATCGTTAAAAAGTTCGTCTGAACGGCGTTTAATCGTTGTCATTATAGCTTCCCAGTAGGTGAATAAAGCGTCGGGCTTAGCTCTATGGTATTCAGAATGATTGATTAAGTTGGCGCGGAATAGCCCCGCCGACTTTCAGGCACCATGTTTAGAGTGTTAGAAACCCGCAAAATAGCTGGTTTAAGATGACCTATTAGGGGCTTAACTTCACCAGTCTAAAGTTTGGTTTGGTTTGGGCTGGGCGTTTTGGAGCTTGTTCTAAACATGGCAATATCAACGTTATATTGTCGGTTTTGCGCACTCCAGTCCCCGAAGAATGGGGCACTCGGCACGGTCATCACCATGGCACTCGGTGGTTAAACTCTGCAATAGATTGCGCATGGCGCTGAGCTCGGCAATTTTGTCGTCTAGTTCTTTTATATGAAGTTCGGCTAGGGCTTTTACGTCGCTGCTGGCCCGTTCCCGGTCTTGCCACAGCGACAATAATTGCTTTATTTGGTCTAAAGAGAAACCTAGAGAGCGCGCGCTTTTTACAAAACTCAGCGTATGCAGGTCATTTTTTGAGTAGATACGGTAGCCCGCAGGGCTGCGGTGAGATTGTTCAATAAGGCCAATCCCCTCGTAGTGACGGATCATTTTTGCTGATATGCCGCTGGCTTTGGCGGCTTCACCAATATTCATCTCAGGCTCCTTCCTTCTCGCTGTTTGAATTAATGCAGTCTGGTCTCCAGCGTTTTAGCAGCAGGGCATTGCTAACCACGCTCACGCTGCTAAACGCCATTGCCGCACCGGCTATAACGGGACTTAATAAGCCAAACGCGGCAAGCGGGATGCCTATAGCATTATAGATAAAGGCCCAAAACAGGTTTTGTTTAATCTTACGGTAACTGCGCTGGGAAATCGCAATCGCATCCGCCACCAGTGCTGGGTCACCGCGCATTAAGGTAATACCTGCGGTGTGCATAGCAACGTCAGTACCGGTAGCCATGGCAATGCCAATATCGGCTGCGGCGAGGGCAGGGGCATCGTTTATGCCGTCGCCAACCATCGCGACAACGCGGCCTTCCTTGCGCAGCTCGCTGACTTTCTTGGCCTTGTCGTCGGGTAAGACATTGGCAATAAAATCGCTCAGGCCTAATTTTTTGGCAACTGCGCTGGCGCTGCCTTGATTGTCGCCGGTGAGCATAATAGTTTCTATTCCCTTCTCGCGCAGTTGCGCGATGGCCTGAGCAGCGGAGGCTTTAATCGCGTCACCAAAGGCCAATAAGCCAATTAATTTTGGCGTATCACCTTCAACCGCCAACCATGACAGGGTATTGCCTTGGGCTTCTAAGTCTTCGGCGGTTTTTGCTAAATCGCCAAGCTCAATATTCAGCTCTTTCATTAAGCGGGTATTGCCTAGACTCAGTTGCTGGCCGTCGACGAGGGCGCTCACCCCGCGACCGGCTAAGGCTTTGGCATTACTGGCTTGGCCTACGGCAATGCCTTGTTCTTCAGCCCTGGTCATAACCGCTTTTGCCAGCGGATGATCGCTGCCGGATTGCACGGCGGCGGCCAGGCGAATTAATTCGCGCTCATCGGCATTTACAGCCTTGGTGGCGGTTAGGCTTGGTTTGCCCACGGTCAGCGTACCGGTTTTATCGAATATCACCGTGGTGGTTTTGTGGGCAATTTCCAGCGCCTCAGCGTCTTTGATTAATATGCCGTATTTTGCCGCCACCCCAGTACCGGCCATAATTGCGGTTGGCGTTGCTAAGCCCAAGGCACAGGGACAGGCGATAACCAGTACCGCTACAGCATTGATTATTGCGCCTTGAATATCGCCGTTATAAAGCCACCAGGTGACCAAGGTAGCGAGGGCAATCACTAATACCACCGGTACAAACACCGCGCTGACTTGATCTACCAAGCGTTGGATGGGCGCTTTGGCAGCTTGGGCATTTTCGACCATGCGAATAATGCGCGATAGGGTGGATTCGCTGCCGATTGCGGTGGTTTCAATCAGTAAGACGCCGTCGGCATTGATCGCGCCGCCGGTGACCTTATCGCCCACGTCTTTGCTAACCGGCAGGTTCTCGCCAGTGAGCATGGACTCGTCGATGTGGCTGGAACCTTCTTTAATCACGCCGTCGACTGGGATTTGTTCGCCGGGTTTTACGATGACCAAATCGCCGCTGCGGATATCGTCAACGGCTACTTCTTTGTCACCGTTCTCGCCACGAACTCGCGCAGTAGCGGGGCGCAGGGATTGCAGGGCCTGAATGGCCGCGGTGGTTTGCCGTTTTGCGCGGCCTTCTAACCATTTGCCCAGTAACACCAAGGTAATAACAACCGCAGAGGCTTCAAAGTAATAGTGGCCGCTAGCATGGCCGCCGCTGTGGGCCTGTTCCGAAAAATACGGGCGCACTAATTCAAATACGCTTAGGCCGTAAGCGGCACTGGTGCCAAGGGCGACCAGTAAATCCATATTGCCGGTTTTGGCTTTAACTGCGGCCCAGCCAGCGCGGTAAAAGCGCGCACCCAGCCAAAACTGTACCGGTGTGGCGAGTAAAAATTGTAGCCAGCCCGGCGCCATCCACTGGCTGCCAAATACGCTGAAAACCATCGGTAAAAATAAGGGCGCCGATAAAAGGGCGCCAATAACAACAGCGCGGGCTTCTTTGCTAGCGGCACTGATTTTGGAATCTGATTTTACCGTGGTGTGGTCATTGTCTAGCGTGGCCTGGTAACCCGCATTGCTGACGGCGGCGATTAATTCGGCGTTGCTAACAGCATCTTTAGCAACTTCAATATTGGCGATTTCTGTTGCTAAATTCACGCTTACCGCAAGCACACCGGGTGTTGCCTGCAAGGCTTTTTCAATTCGGCCAACGCAGGAGGCGCAGCTCATGCCGCCAATCTTTAGGCGAACTGTGTTGGTACTTACATGGTAGCCGGCATTTTCAACTGCGGCGCTCAGCTGTTCGCTGGGTACCGCTTTGCCTAGGGTAATTTGCGCCGTTTCGGTCGCCAAATTAACACTAACTTTACTAACGCCTTCGACGGCGTTGAGTGCTTTTTCAATATGACTAACGCAGGAAGCACAGCTCATGCCCTGTATGCCAAAGCGAAGTTCCTGCTGAGTTGAGTGCGTGTTTGTTGCGGATGCAGTCATGGCTAGCTCCTTTACTCATTGTTGGCGAGTGCTATCGGTGAAGCCTGATAGCCCGCCTCGGCAATGGCGGCAATGATGGTGTCGGAATCAAAGTCGGCGTCGTTAACGGTGATCTCTGCTGATTTAGCAGCCAAATTAATCTCGACTCCGTGAATACCGTCAAGTTCATTGAGCGCTCGAGTGATCCTGCCTACGCAAGCGCCACAGTTCATGCCAAGAATAGTCAGTTGCAACGTTGTTTTATTGTGAACCCTGCTAGGGGTATTGCGTGTAGATGCACTCATGATTAAGCCCACTGTTGATCGAGGCTTGATCATTGACCTTACCACAATGGTAAGGTCAAGGACTTTATTAATATTATCCAGCGAGACGTTCCCGCTCTCTGCCAATCAGAATTGGTGCACTAAGTTGCTCCCGAACGGGCGTAATAGTTTGCGGAGCAAACACACTGAACTGCATTAAACGTAGCCGCAATATGGCCCCGATCTGGAAACGGGGTACGTCGTGATGTAAATGGGGCAGCTCAACACGAAGTGTTGAATGACTTTGGCCAAAAGTGCTATGCGCAAAACTGACCTCGGCGCGCACAATCGGCCCCGTGCGTTGAATGCTGTTTACCACCACCTCGATGCCCACTTGCTCGGCGTCGGCAATGCGTAAATCGCTAGGGCGAACATAAACATCGACCGCGCCCTCATCCAGCGCGGCAGTATTTGCCGTGCTTGGATAGGGACCGATTGCCGCGTCGCCGACATACACTACATCGCCACGCAATTGCGCGGCGATAATATTACTGTCACCTAAAAAGTCGAATACCAGTGGCGAGGCGGGTTGTTCATAGACTTGATCGACGCTGCCGAGCTGGGCGATTTCGCCTTTTTGCATAATAACCACCCGGTCGGCCAGTTCCAGCGCCTCTTCCTGATCGTGGGTAACGAATACGGTGGTAACGCCGGTTTGCTGATGTAAATCCCGCAGCCACTGACGCAGTTCTTTACGCACTTTGGCGTCTAGGGCGCCAAAGGGCTCGTCGAGGAGAAGTACTTTGGGGTCGATAGCCAAGGCGCGGGCAAGGGCTACCCGCTGACGTTGGCCGCCAGACAATTGGTGGGGGTAGCGATCTTCTAAACCGCCCAATTGCACCAATTTTAATAATTCGTCGGCGCGAGCGCGAATCGCTGCGCTCGAACGGCGAAAGGCCCGGCTTTTTACGCGCAGGCCAAAGCTCACGTTCTCGCGCAGGGTCATGTGTTTGAATAAAGCGTAATGCTGAAACACAAAACCAATTTGCCGCTCACGTAATGGGGTGTTGGCCATGTCGACCCCATCAAAGTAAACGCTGCCAATGTCGGTACTTTCTAGGCCGGCAATAATGCGCAACAAGGTGGTTTTGCCTGAACCAGACGGCCCAAGCAAGGCTAATAGCTCGCCGGACTGAATATTAAGACCGACGTTATTCAAGGCTTTGAATTGGCCAAACTGTTTGCTTATGCCGCTTAATTGAATTTCCATTTTGGTGTTTCCAATAAGTTCGAGATTAATGTTTTAAGCCGTGGGCTTTTTCCAGTACGGCTTTTATGGCCAGTGTCACGAGTGCCAAGCAGGCTAAAATTGAGGCCATGGCAAAAGCGGCGGCAAAATTGTATTCGTTGTATAGAATCTCCACGTGTAAGGGCAGGGTATTGGTTTCGCCGCGAATATGCCCAGACACCACCGACACCGCGCCGAACTCGCCCATGGCACGGGCATTACAGAGCAGAACACCATAGAGCAGACCCCAGCGAATATTGGGCAGGGTGACATGCCAAAACGTCTGCCAGCCATTGGCGCCGAGACTCAAAGCAGCTTGTTCTTCGTCGCTGCCTTGTTCCTGCATTAATGGGATCAATTCCCGCGCAATGAACGGAAAGGTGACAAAGATACTCACTAAAACAATGCCGGGCAGCGCGAACAAAATTTGAATATCGGTGTTATCTAGTAAGGGCGCCGCCCAACCGCTGGCGCCAAACATCAGCACAAAGATCAAACCGGTGACCACTGGCGATACCGAGAACGGCAAGTCAATCAGGGTGGTTAATAATACCTTGCCGCGAAACTCAAACTTGGCAATTGACCAGGCCGCGGCCACGCCAAATATGAGGTTCAAAGGTACGGCAATCGCCGAGGCGATGATCGTGAGCTTAATCGCCGCAAGGCCATCGGCATCGCTCAAGGCTTTGCCGTAGGTTTGCCAGCCATTGCGTAATGCTTCGGCGAACACGGTAAATAAGGGCAGCAGCAAAAACAGTACTAGAAAACTCAGCGCAACCGTCGTTAATAACCAGCGGGTGAGCTTGCCTTCACTAATAGCTGAATGGTTTGCCACTTTTATAATATTGGTCTGCGTAGACGGGCTCATGCGACAAACTCCTTATCTGGAGCAGTATTTACATTGCCCGAGCTAGCTTTATAACGCTGACTCCAGGCTTGTAAGGCATTAATTAGAATCAGCAGCACAAAGGAAATGAGCAACATGGCGGCGGCCACCGCGGTGGCGCCAGCGTAATCGTATTCTTCTAATTTAATCACAATGAGTAAGGGTGCTACTTCGGACACATAGGGCACGTTACCAGCAATAAAAATCACCGACCCGTATTCACCAACGCCACGTGCAAAGGCCAGCGCAAAGCCGCTTAATAAAGCCGGAAGCAGGGTGGGAAATACCACGTGATACAGGGTTTGCCAGCGGTTGGCGCCAAGCGAGGCGGCGGCTTCTTCAAGTTCTTTTTCCAGTTCCCGCAACACCGGCTCTACACTGCGCACCACAAAGGGTAAGCCGATAAAGGTCAGTGCGATCACAATACCAATGGGGGTAAACGCAATTTCAATACCGACCCTGTTAAACAAGTTACCTAGCCAGCCGCTACCCGAGTAAAGGGTGCTTAGCGCAATACCGGCAACCGCCGTTGGCAGAGCAAAGGGCAGGTCGATAATGGCATCGAATAGACCCTTGCCAGTAAAGTCGTAACGCACAAACACCCACGCGATGATTAAACCAAACACTGCATTGATAATGGCCGCCGCTAAGGCGGTGGTGAAGGAGATCGTCAAGGCGTGGGTCACCCGTTCACCAGAGATTAAATCCCAAAATTGCGCTAGACCTAATTCGGCGGTTTTAAAGAATAGACCCGACAGCGGGATAACGACGATGAGGGCGAGATACAGCACGGTGTAAAATAGCGCTGGCGCAAAGCCCGGTAGCGGCGACTTAGTTTTGAATTTCATACTGATTTCAGCCTTAGCCTTTATTGTTGAGATCACCGTGATTAACGACGTGGTCGATAGAGTTGGTCAAATAAGCCGCCATCTTTAAAGTGCTTGGCTTGCACCTGCTCCCAGCCGCCAAATTCTTGGTTGATATTGACTAACTTGAGTTCGGGTAAATGAGGGATCTCCGCGCTGCTTATCAGCTCAGGTTTGGCTGGGCGGAAGTAATGTTTGGCGATAATGGTTTGCCCTTGGGGGCTGTATAGATATTCAAGATAGGCTTGCGCAATAGTGGCCACGCCGTGCTTTTGGGCATTAGCCGCGACCACGGCAACCGGAGGCTCTGCCTTAATTGACAGCGACGGCAATACAATTTCGAATTTGTCGGCGCCAAATTCATTGAGGGCTAAATACGCTTCGTTTTCCCAAGTAATAAGCACGTCACCAATGCCGCGTTGGGCGAAGGTCGTGGTTGCAGCTCTTGCTCCGGTGTCTAATACGCTGACCCGTTTGAATAAGGTGCTGATAAATTCTTCAGCAGCGGCATCGCTGCCGTAGGCGTGTTTAGCAAACGCGTATGCGGCCAAGTAATTCCAGCGCGCACCGCCGGATGTCTTAGGGTTTGGTGTTACCACGCTAACGCCAGGTTTGATCAGGTCGGCCCAATCGTGGATTTTCTTCGGGTTGTTTTTCCGAACCAGCAGCACAATGGTGGACGTGTAGGGGGCACTATTACTGGCAAGTTGCGACTGCCAGTTTTCCGGCAATTTGCCGGTTTGCTTGCTGATGACGTCGATGTCGTAGGCCAGCGCCAAAGTGACCACATCGGCAGACAGGCCATCAATTACCGAGCGAGCTTGCTTGCCGGAACCACCGTGCGACTGCTTGATGGCAATTTGGTCGCCGGTTTTTTCCTTCCAGTAGCGACTGAACTCAGCGTTAAACTCTTGATACAGTTCCCGGGTTGGATCGTAGGAAACATTTAGCAAGCTGTAATCTTTGGCATCAACTGTTGTGCTGGATAGCAAGCTGGCGAGTACTAATGACCCCGCAAAGGGCGCAAACAAACGGGTTCGGCGTGACGTTTTCATTTAGAGTCCTATAAGGCAGAAAGTGGTGTTTGTCATCTTGTTATCAAACTTTATGCCAGATTCAAGAGTGAAATTAAGCTATTGTTTTATATGGATATTTTTATATCTCTTTATTGGTTTTGAAATTATTAGTCATATATGAAGTATTTGTGCGTTATATTTAGCGGAATTTACGCTAAAAAAGACGTCAAAAATGACCGTTAAAGCTGACAAACACCTTCTTGCCCTGTGGACTGAAGCCGGAAAGCATGCCGTGCTTAGCGACTTAATGCCGTCGCTTATTGAGGTGTTACGGGAAATAGCGAGCATCGACGAACTGTACTTATTTGCGTTTAATGGCGCCGATGAGTGGCGCTTAAGCGGTGGCTGGCGCAATGAGCATGTGCCCGAGATATTCACTCTGCGGCCGATTACTGATGCCTCGGCCTTAGACACAATCCAGCGCTGGGCACGCACAACTGCACAGCTAAGTGAACAAAGCGATGCCACGCATCGGGCTGCGCTCAAGGTTCTGCTGGGCTCAGATTACGACGATGGAATATCCCTGTTAATACCGCTGCGGCGTGACACAGACATGCTGGGTGTTGCGGTCTTGATTTGCGAATCGGCATGCACGAGTAGTCAATGCGAGCAGCTCATCGCCCTTACCGAACCACTGCTGGCCTGCATCGAAAATGACCAACAACTTACTCATATTCAGCGCTTGCGGGCCAAGGCTGAGGCAGATCGTCAAAACCTTTTGAGCCGTTTGGGACTGCGTTCTATTTCAGAGAATATTGTCGGCGCCGATGGCGGATTAAAGCAGGTGATGCGCCGTGTTAATCAAGTTGCGCCAAGCCCTGCTGGGGTCCTTATTCTAGGCGAAACCGGCGCGGGCAAAGAGGTCATCGCCCGCGCGATTCACGAGCGTTCAGCGCGCCATAACGGGCCGTTTCTGCGCGTTAACTGCGGCGCGCTGCCCCCAGAACTGATTGACTCCGAATTATTCGGTCACGAAAAAGGCAGCTTCACCGGCGCGCTAGCCAGCCGACGTGGTTGGTTTGAGCGGGCAGGGGGCGGCACTTTGTTCCTCGACGAGGTGGGCGAGCTTCCCCCTGCAGCGCAGGTGCGATTACTGCGGGTGTTACAAGACGGGATTATTCAAAAAGTTGGCAGTGAGTATGACGTGCAAGTCGATGTTAGGGTGATTGCAGCCACTCATCGCGACCTTCCTAAGATGGTACAAGAGGGCAGTTTTCGCGAAGATTTGTGGTATCGCCTCGCGGTGTTTCCGATAATCTTACCAACCCTGAATGAACGACTTGACGATATTGAAGACCTCGCCAAGCATTTTATTCAGCGCGCCGCGATGCGCATGGGAGTGCCTGTACCACCGCTGTCGGCCGCAGATGTGCGCAATTTAAAGCGCTATAGCTGGCCCGGTAATATCAGGGAGTTAGGCTCGGTACTTGAGCGCGCGGTAATACTGGGCCACGGAGAATACCTTGATTTAGAGATGGCGCTGGGAGCGCCATCGCCCAAACCACGTGCTGCTCTTAACCAAGCTAGCCCCGTCGCCAAGATTAATGCCCCGGAAAATGAGTCTTTAGAGGCGGTCATCGCCGCGCATATCAAGCATA
>Ga0207890_1000089_pt1 | contig 52557 bp, 49 predicted proteins | sample LinPmetageLP48_FD_184059 | JGI IMG/M metagenome (GOLD analysis project Ga0207890, IMG submission 184059) | Marine viral communities from the Pacific Ocean - LP-48 (SPAdes) | ecosystem: Environmental > Aquatic > Marine > Oceanic | place: Pacific Ocean | collected 2011-06-13 | reverse complement strand
CATAGTGCGCGTCACAACTTGACCAGCATGACGCATTAAATACTCGAGTAATTTGTATTCCCGAGGCTGCAAATTAAAGGCTTGCCCAGCCCGGGAGACCTTATGCGCCAACAAATCCATCTCTAAGTCGGCAACTTTAAGCCGCGTTACCGCCGACCCAGCTTCCTGCCTGCGCAGCATAACTTCAATGCGCGCCAATAATTCAGCGAAGGCAAAAGGCTTGACCAAATAGTCGTCTCCGCCTGCTTTTAGGCCTTTAACTCGGTCGTCAACCTCACCGAGGGCGCTTAAGATTAACGCTGGGGTGCTGTCATTGGCAGCGCGCAAGGTTTGAATAATCGTTAGGCCATCAACATAGGGCAGCATTCGGTCGACAATCAGCGCGTCATACTGCTCGGTGGTCGCCTGAACTAGGCCGGTTTTACCATCCGCCGCATGCTCAACCTGATAGCCGCTCTCGCGCAGGCCCTTCACTATGTACTCAGCCACACTGGCGTCATCTTCTATCAATAAAACCCGCATCTAGCTTACTTCCCTTCCGATTTTATTATTTATCTGTACCCATTAAGCCTCGCCCCTAGGCTAGCACCTAAGACTATTGCGACAAGACCCCAGCTAGCAAGGTAGATCTACTTATTCACCCACAGTATGCGGGCGAGTAAGCTTTATTCCAACAGTTACAAAACTGGCAATGGAGACTAACAGCAATGAATAATATAAAAAATGGCTGCCAGACGATTAAATACCGCTTCACCCTATGCAAGCAGCTTGCCCTGATTACACTTGCCGTTAGTTCTGGCAACTGCCTATCTCAGCACTGGGGCGTGCCGACGCCAAATGATATAACACTTCCCCACGATCAGAAACTCGGATACCAACCTACCCTCCGCTTTTGCGTTGAACGCGACAAAGATACCGGCAATTTCCAGGCATTTAATGCCAATCAAGCGCGATTTAATCAAGTCTGGATGGACCAAGACAATGCCAAGCAGGGCAGCGATGCCATTCATACCCTCGTTAAAATGGGCTTTAAGCGTTTATACAAATCATTTCATGAGCGCAGCAGAGGCGCCAAACGATTCCTACCAAACGAAGAAGGCAGTATTGCCGCACCTAGCTTCAGCCAGTACAAAACTGATTATATTGTGCACCTGCGCAGTGACTCCGTAACCCTCGGCGTTGCCATGGCCTTTTAGCAGGCAAGCCAAGCTTGCTCTGCTACAATACGGCGGTTTCTCACTTGGACTGCCCAGAATGACTGCCGAACTTCCCCCTCCAGGCGTATTTCGCCGCCTCGCCGCCATTGTGTATGACTGCTTTCTACTGTTTGCGGTGCTATTTGTCGCGACCTTAATCCCAGCTTTGTTATTTAGCCCCGACATAATGGCAAATGACGCCGCCAACGATAGCGTGGTGCACGAACTTAACTCCCCTCTTGGAGGCGGCCTATATCGCGCTTATCTCTTGAGCTTTATTATTGTGTTCTATGGCTGGTTTTGGCGAAAGAATGGCCAAACACTCGGCATGCAAGCTTGGCGAATTAAATTAGAAAGCATTGATGGCGGCCGACCCAGCTGGGGGCAATGCCTAATTCGACTTTGTGTTGCCGTACCCGCACTGGGCCTAGCGGGACTCGGATACTGGTGGATTTGGCTAGATCGCGACAGCTTAGCCTGGCACGACCGCGCATCTAAAACCCGTCTACGCTCACTCCCCAAAGCAGGGAAAAATAAACCGGTGGCTAAGCCCGCCGAGTAAGCATATACGTACCCGCCAAAAAGCACACAGCAATTGGCAGCAAACTGGCGTAAATGGGGTCGAAGCCGTACACCATACTGGACGGCCCCAGAATATCTTGCGCGGTGCGAAATACAATGCCGACCATTACCCCAACAAAGACCCGAAAGCCCATCGTAACATTACGCAGGGGACCAAAAATAAAGGATATAGCGACCAATACCATGCCCATGATTGTTAGCGGCTGAAGTAACTTATTCCAAAACGCCAACTCATAGTCACCGGCATTCAAACCCTGCTTTTTCAAGTAGCTCGCATAGCGCCACAAGCCACTAATTGATAAATCTTGAGGATCTAGAACCAAAATATTCAGCAATTCCGGCGACAAGCCGGAGTCCCATTCCAATTGACTGAAATGCTGTTGCTGCGCGCCCTTATCACTAAACTTAACGACCTTGGCGTCTTCTAGTGTCCAGTGACCATCAATGAAATAGGCTCGCTCAGCAAAGGTGTTTTGCTCAAGACGGCGGTCGTCGTCAAAACTAAAAATACTCACACCAAACAACACACCATTGGGCTGCACCGCGTTAAAGTGCATAAATTGCTGCCCCTCACGATGCCACATGCCGTGCCGAGAATGCATGCTCGCTGTTTTTTGCAGCGCTACCGCGCGCTGACTTTCAGCGATTTGCTGAGACGCTGGCGCCACGAACTCCGCCATACACAAGCCCAATAATGTCAGCAAAATAGTCGGTTTAAGCACCGCCGATACCAACTGCCAGGTAGACACCCCAGCCGACCGCATAACGATCAACTCACTGCTGCTGGCCAAGGCACCCAAACCAGACAGGCAACCAACGAGTGCGGCAAACGGCAGGTAATCATAAAAGCTGCCCGGCGAGATCATGGCTACGTATTTCAATACCGAGATAAAGGTGTAATCTCCGCGAATCTCCTTTAGCCCGTCGACCAGCTCAGACAAAAGATCAAGACCGACGATCACCAGCAATACCAGTATAATAGCCCCAGCTACCGTGCGCCCAATATAACGGTTGAGTTTACGCACGCCGACGCCTCCAGCTCAGCACCCAGTGACGGTGCATACTATCCCGGTAAAGTAGTAACAAACCCAAGACCAAAAATACGCTGTGCACTGCCCACATGCCGGGAAAAACCGGCCACTGGCCCTTAGCAATGGCGTCCCGCACCGCGTTGAGACAAACCAAATACACCATATAAATCATAAAAGCAGGAAACATTTTGCCAAAACGACCGCGGCGATGATCGGTTTTACTTAAGGACACCGCGATCAACGCGGCAATAGGCACCAGCAAGCCCAGTGAAACCCGCCATTGAATTGCCGCAATATCTTCTAAGGCCGAAGAACCCCAGAGTACTGAGGTGTCCTTGCCGTCTAACTCTTGGCGATAGGTCTTTTCTTCCGGGTCACGTATTAGCTGATCGAGACGACTAAAGCTGGTCACCTGATAGTCCATATCGCCAGACTGGCCAACATAGCGAACGCCGCTATCTAACACCAAATAGCGTTGGGCAGTAGAGTCGTCGACTTGGAAGCGGCCCTGCGCTGCCGTGACCAGCGACACCAGCGGCCTGCCGCCTGCCTGCACCGGTTCTGGCTGCGCAATAAACACACCGGACATGGTCTGATTGTCGCGATTCGCCTTTTCGATGTAGGTCACCCTACCCGTTGCCTTGTCGAGTCGAAAGCGCCCTTCTACCGCCGCCTTAACGCCAATTTCAGACTGGCTATCTGCCAGTAAATCGACATAGGCCTGAATACCAGAGGGTGTCAAAATCAAACTAATATAAGCAACGATACCGGCGGTAAATGCAGCGGGAATCATGGTGTAAATCAAAAGGCGGCGACGGCTCATGCCGCAAGCGCTCATTACGGTCATTTCGCTGTCGACGTATAAACGACCGTAAGAGAGTAAAATACCGATAAACAGACCTAAGGGGAGTACCACTTCTAAAAAATTCGGTAAACGGTAGAGCATGACTAATAAAAGCACATCGGGAGCGAAGTCACCTGAGGCCACTTGACCGAGGTACTTCACAAAACGTCCGCTCATAATAATAACCAGCAAGGTCAGCGTCACGGCAAACACCGTCTTCAGCATTTCGCTGGCAAGGTATCTAAATAATATCAAACAGCCATCTCTCCACCACCGTTCACCGTCAGTTTACCGCCAATCGCACAAAGCCTGCCCTGTCTTTGTCGCTAAGTATTTCACGCGCAGATGATACCCTTTACACTAAGCCCAGAACACTGCCTTTACACTGTACGGTTGCCAATACCCATAACCGGCCCATAATAATGGCATGCATTTTCAACAATCTGCCCACAGTCTGCGAGAGTATCCATGCAAATTAGCCTTAAGCCTTGTAAAGATCTTACCACCGTCAACACCGATTGCCTGATCCTTGTCACCGATGCAGCACTTAACTCAGAGCTGGCGCAGGCGGTGGACGCAGCCAGCGGCGGCGTGATCAGTCACATGCTAAAACGCGGCGACTTCAAGGCAAAGCTTGCAGAAACCCTGTATTTGCCAAATATCACCGGCCTTAAAGCACGGCGCTTATTAGTTGTCGGCAAAGGCGATAGCGAACTCAGTGACAGTGATTTCGACAAGATCATTCAAGCGACGTTTAGCGCCCCGGCGGCAGCGGATTGTAAAGATAGCTGCTACTTACTCGACAATATCAGCGTTACCGATCGTAAACCTGGCTGGCAGTATCAGCGCATAGCCCAGTTATTAGTCAGCTCAAGCTACCGCTACACCGCAACCGTCAGCAAGCCAAAACCGGCGCTATCAATTCGCCGCGTGACGCTGCAGGGCGCAAACACCGCGCCCAACCGCCAAGCCATTCAAGTTGGCACTAGCATTGGCAAGGGCATTAATACGGCCTGCGAACTCGGCGACCTGCCCGGCAATATCTGTACTCCAGAATACATTGCCAGCGAAGCCCGCAGTCTCGGCAATAAATTTGAGTCGGTTACCGTAAGCGTACTCGACGAAAAGAAAATGAAGCAACTCGGCATGGGCGCCCTCCTGTCGGTCAGCGCTGGTAGCGACCAAGCCGCCCGCTTGATTATCATTGAGTACAAGGGCGGCAAAAAAAGCGCGCAACCTCATGTCCTAGTCGGCAAAGGCGTGACCTTTGATACCGGCGGCATCAGCTTGAAGCCCGGCGCCAAAATGGATGAAATGAAATACGATATGTGCGGCGCCGCAAGTGTCGTCGGCACCATGGCAGCCATCGCCAGTATGGACTTAAAGCTCAACGTGATCGGCGTTGTTGCCGCGGCCGAAAATATGCCCAGTGGCGGCGCGACCAAACCCGGTGACGTCGTCACCAGTATGTCGGGGCAAACCATTGAAATACTCAATACTGACGCCGAAGGTCGCTTAGTCCTGTGCGACGCATTAACCTATGTTGAGCGTTTCAAGCCCGCCTCGGTTATTGATATCGCTACCTTGACCGGCGCCTGTGTCGTCGCCTTGGGCAAACACGCCGCAGGCTTGTACAGCAACCAAGACAGCTTCGCCCAAGAACTACTAGAACAAGGGCGACTCGCCCAAGATCGCGCTTGGCACATGCCTCTCTGGGATGATTATCAAAACCAGCTCGACAGTAACTTTGCCGACATGGCCAATATTGGCGGCCCCGAAGCGGGTAGTGTCACCGCCGCGTGCTTTCTGTCGCGTTTCACCAAGGCTTACCGCTGGGCTCACCTCGACATCGCCGGTGCTGCGTGGCTTGGCGGCGCAAATAAAGGCGCAACAGGCCGCCCAGTGAGCTTGCTGTGTCACTATTTAATGAGCAAAGTCGGCAGCTAAGCCATGACCAAGGTCGACTTCTACATTCTTAACCAAGGAACCGCTACAGCGGCAATGCTCTATGCCTGCCGCTTAGCGGAAAAAGCCTATCGAAGTGGTCACGAGGTGTATATACACTGCGAAGACAGCGCCGCCGCCGACACCCTCAACCAGCAATTATGGGGGTTTCGCGACGAGAGCTTTATTCCCCACAGCTGCCACCCCGGCGACAATAATCCAGTGTTAGTGGGCTGCGGTGATTATGCGGGGGATCACTGCGATGTATTGATTAATACCGCGCAGGAAACACCGACATTTTTCAGCCGCTTTCAGCGCCTCGCTGAGATTGTTAGCAAGGACGAGGCAAGCTTGCAGACATCGCGACAGCGCTATAGCTTTTACAAAAATCGTGGCTACCCGCTAAATTCTCACACTATTAACGGCTAACAAAGATCACTATGGCAAAGGATAAAGCGCCCCTACTCGGGGAATTAGAGGCATTGCAAGCAGTGCTACTCGATACGGCAGGCATTGATCCCGCCACTATTCCTCTGTTAGACGACATCATCGAAAGTGCACCACCTCAGCCGCGCGACACACGATCAGAGGAAGTCCGCTTTAGCGATGCCGGAATAGAATACACGACATCCCCATCAAGCAAGCTCATGGACGTGACTCACCAGCAAAGTGACGACGACTTTGCGCGCGAACTGTTTATCCAAGACCTGATCGACTCAATGATGCCGGGAATCGAGTCCGAACTGCGCAAGCGTCTACTCAATCTCGATCAGGAGATTCTTGAGCGCTGGTATCGCCAAGCCCACCCTAATCGGTAATTCCGGTCGACAATCCCGACCACAGCTTTGGCCAGAAGGCTTAAAACTCAGTATACTTGCTCCCTTTTTAATCACCGCACTCAGTTATTCGGCCATGTCGGTTTTAGCGTGGCAGACGCGGCATCATTTATCGCTACAACAGACAATAGAGACACAATGGACAAGACATTTCAGCCCGCCGACATCGAAACCAAGTGGTACCAAAACTGGGAAGCAAGCGGCTATTTTTCGCCCCAGGGTAAAGGCGACGCCTACAGCATCATGATTCCGCCGCCGAATGTCACCGGCAGTCTGCACATGGGCCACGCCTTCCAAGACTCCATCATGGACGCCCTCACCCGCTACCACCGCATGCAGGGTAAAAACACGCTTTGGCAAGTGGGTACCGACCACGCCGGTATCGCCACCCAAATGCTGGTTGAGCGTAAACTCGCCGCCGAAACCGGTCAAACTCGCCACGATCTTGGCCGCGACGCCTTTTTAGACAAGGTTTGGGAGTGGAAAGAAGAGTCTGGCGGCACCATCACTCGCCAGCTGCGCCGTCTTGGCGCTTCGGTAGACTGGAATCACGAACGCTTCACCATGGACGATGGCTTTTACAAAGCCGTACAAGAAGTCTTTGTTCGCCTCTACGACGACAAACTGATTTATCGCGGCAAACGTCTCGTTAACTGGGACCCCAAACTGCACACGGCCATCTCTGACCTTGAAGTCGAAAACACCGACGAAAAAGGCTTTATGTGGCACTTCCGCTACCCGCTTGCCGACGGCGCCACCACTAGCGATGGCAAAAATTATTTAGTAGTTGCCACCACTCGCCCGGAAACCATGCTTGGCGACACCGCCGTTGCGGTGAATCCAAAAGATGAGCGCTACGCCTCACTGATCGGCAAATTTATCACCCTGCCCTTAGTTGGCCGTCAAATTCCGATTATTGCCGACGACTATGTAGATCGTGAATTTGGCACTGGCTGCGTAAAAATCACTCCCGCCCACGATTTCAACGACTACGCCGTTGGTCAGCGCCACAAGCTGCCAATGATTAATATTCTCGACCAAGACGCCGCGGTGCGCGCTGAGGCCGAAATATTCAATAGCGATAGCTCAGAGAATACCGAGCTCGATAAAGCCCTGCCCGCCAGCTACGCCGGTTTAGACCGCTACGCGGCGCGCAAAATAATTGTTGCCGATTTAGACAGCGCAGGTCTGCTTGAAAAAGTCGACGACCACGCCCTTAAAGTACCCCGTGGCGACCGCTCAGGGCTGGTCATTGAACCCATGCTCACCGACCAGTGGTTTGTTGCTACCGCCGCCCTCGCTAAGCCAGCAATTGAAGCGGTTGAAGATGGCCGCATCGAATTTGTGCCCAAGCAATACGAGAATATGTATTTCAGCTGGATGCGCGACATTCAAGACTGGTGTATCTCGCGGCAGTTGTGGTGGGGCCACCGCATTCCCGCGTGGTACGACAGCGAAGGCAATATTTATGTTGCCCGCAACGAAGCTGAGGCCAGAGCAAAATACCAGTTGGCCGACAGCCTTGAACTCAAACAAGATGATGACGTGCTGGACACCTGGTTCAGCTCTGCACTGTGGACCTTCGGCACCCTCGGCTGGCCGGAGCAAACCGAACGCCTGAAAACCTTCCACCCCACCGATGTCTTGGTTACCGGCTTCGACATTATTTTCTTCTGGGTGGCGCGCATGATCATGATGACCATGCACTTCAATAAAGACGAAAACGGCGAGGCCCAAGTGCCCTTCAAAACCGTTTACGTTACCGGCCTAATCCGCGACGAGCAGGGCCAGAAAATGTCCAAGTCTAAGGGCAACGTCTTAGACCCGCTAGATATGATCGACGGCATTGAACTCGACGCGCTACTCGACAAGCGCTGCGGCAATATGATGCAACCTCAACTCGCCGAGAAAATTGCCAAGGCCACCCGCAACACCTTCCCCGAAGGTATCGGCGCCCACGGCACCGACGCCCTGCGTTTCACCCTATTCTCGCTGGCATCAACCGGCCGCGACATAAACTGGGATATGAAACGCCTTGAAGGCTACCGCAACTTCTGCAATAAAATTTGGAATGCCGCCCGCTACGTGTTGATGAACACCGAGGAGCAGGACTGCGGCATTAATGGCGAAGCTGTTGAACTGAGCTTGGCAGATCGCTGGATCATTTCCCGCCTACAGCAAACCGAGCAGACCGTTGCCGACGCCATGAGCGCCTACCGCCTTGACCACGCCTCCCAAGCGATTTACGAATTCATTTGGAACGAGTATTGCGATTGGTATCTTGAACTGTCTAAACCGGTACTGTGGGACGACAACGCCAGCGTAGAAGCTAAGCGCGGCACCCGCCGCACCTTGATTCGGGTTTTAGAAGCCACACTGCGTATGGCTCACCCCTTTATGCCCTTTATTACCGAGGAAATTTGGCAGCGAGTTGCCCCCATTGCAGGCATTGCGCTGAAGACTGGCGGCGACACTATTATGCTGCAGGCATACCCTATCGCTGCACTGGACAAGGTCGACAAAGACGCGATAGCTGACGCCGAGTGGCTAAAAAGTGTCATTTTAGCCATCCGTAATATTCGTGGCGAAATGAACGTACCACCGGGCAAAGCCCTCAGCTTGCTGCTTAAAAACGGCAGCGACGAAGATTTACGCCGTCTCAATGGCAATCGCCAAGCGCTGAGCAAGCTCGCCAAGCTAGACGACATTCAGTGGCTAGCAGCCAGCGACGAAGCGCCCATGTCGGCAACGCAATTAGTTGGCAGCATGGAAGTATTGGTGCCGATGTCCGGCTTAATCGATAAAGTGGCTGAAATTGCCCGCCTTGAAAAAGAGATTCAAAAGCTCGACAAAGACATCCAGCGCATTCAAGGCAAACTCGGTAACGCTGGCTTCTTAGACAAAGCGCCTGCCGATGTTGTCGCCAAGGAACAGGAAAAACTCGCCGCCCAACAAGCCGCGCAACAAACCCTGTCGGAGCAAATAAAAAGCATCCAAGCACTCTAAAAAGGGCTCGCTAACCCTGCTATAAACACCGCAGCCGTAGACAATTACGCTGAAGTGGCTATAGTAGGGTTTAACACTGGCCCGATACCCCGCCGTATAGTGATGCTTGCACGTATTTGCCAAGCGCTGCACGTTCCAGCGCACCCACTCCCCCGCAGTACCTGCAACGCCCCTGTTTTCCCTCAGCATTCAGCACAATTTCAGCTCGCCACGGGCCGCAAAGGCATTAGCCACCGAATTTCTTATTATTTTATTCCCTGCAATGAACATATCTGCGAGGTACAACGATGAGTGAACGCGTTTCAGGCACGGTTAAGTGGTTTAATAACGCAAAGGGCTTTGGCTTTATTAGCCACCATGAAGGGGGCGATGTTTTTGTGCACTTTAGATCGATTCGCGGCGAAGGCTATCGCACATTAGATGAAGGTCAAGCCGTGGAGTTTAATTTAATCAGTGGGCCCAAAGGCTTGCAGGCCGAAGATGTCATCAAGATCTGAGCGATAGCCTTAGGCGCCACTGATAAACGAATTTAAGCCTCGCTGCTCGCGCTCAAGTGCACGCAGCAAGGCGGAGGGCAATAGCGGGTCGGTATAGACACGATCTACACTTAAAGCCGCCTTGTCTCTCGGTCGCTCGCTTAGCGCGAGCATTTTTAAATTATGGCTAACACAGTAATCCCGTACGCTCTGATTATTCGCAAGCGCCAACACGACTCCCGGCAAAGCGAGTCCATCTACTTTTGCGCTTAACTCAGCAAGCGACTCAAACCAGTGCACCTCATACCCATTTACCGTTAGCATCACATCCACAGCATTGCGTAGTAGCACATCAGGAATACAAGCAAGTACCGCAACTCGGCGAGGCTCCTCAACAACTCCTTGCGCTTCTGGCACCCCAACGACAAGCTCCACCGCGAAGCAGGTGTCCCCCCCTGGCGCACTGCTCAGTGCTATTTGACCACACATTAGCTTCACTATTCTTGCAGAAATAGCCAAGCCCAAGCCGGTACCACCAAAGCGACGAGCCCGACTTGTCTCCATTTGCACAAATGGTTCAAAGAGCTGGCTGCGCTGTTCACTGGAAATACCGATGCCATTATCGATAACCTTAATTTCCAAGCGTCGCTGCCCTAGTGCCAAACCAGACTGATCCTCTGCCAAACCTAAACGCAGCTGGATAATACCGTGAGGCGCCGTGTACACAGAAAACTTAATCGCATTATCAATTAGGTTGCACAGCACTTTACGTAAGTAGGCGGCATCTGCAATAACAATCGCCGGCAAATCAGGCTCAATATGAAGTATAAATCGCTGTTTATTTTTTGCGACTTGCAAGCCCACACTGTCGACAAGCCCTTCAACAAACTCAACCAATTGCAGCTCTGCTGGGCTAATTTCTGCACTTTCCGACTCGAGCGCCACATAATCAAGAATATGATCGAGGGTCGATAGCAAACTTTGCGACGAGCGGCGAACAGTATCCACCATCATTTTTTGTTCACGATCCAAAGTGGTCTTCGCCAACAAATCCGTCATGCCAATCACGCCGTTCATGGGCGTTCGGATCTCGTGGCCCATAACTGCTAAAAACGCCGCTTTGGCACTGTTCGCCGCCTCCGCGCTGACCAAGGCATTTTCTAATTGCTGGGTACGCAGCCGGACACGGTCTTCCAAATTGCGGTTTAAGCGCAACACTTCCCGCTCGACCTCTTTGAACGAGGTCACATCAGAGTGTACCCCCACCATTCGTAGTACTTTTCCGTTACCGTCACGCTGTGCACAAGCCCGACTCACCACATCACGGACGCTGCCATCACGACAGCGCAATCGATGTTCAGCCCTAAACAAAATGTCCTTGCCGCGCAAAAACGCCTCTAGTTGCCGCTTAACACGAGGACGATCTTCAGGAAATACGCAGTCTTCAAATACCACTAAGCCATTTAACGGATGGCCACCTAAAATCCCCATCATCTCTAGCCAAGACGCACTAAATAAGACCTCATTCGTGCTCAGATCCCAGTCCCACAAGCCGTCTCTAGACGCAGTCATGGCCATATCAAAACGGCGCTGCACTCGTTGGTAGCGCTGATACAGAGCTCGCTGCTCTCGTACATCGCGAAAGCTGACGACCAAGACGTCTCCGTCAGCGGTTTCAAAATCGCCAAAAAACAATTCCACTGGCAGCTCTTTGCCATCGGCACTAAGGAGCAAGAGCTCTCGGCCCTTAACCGTTCCGCATTTTGTTTCAAGGTGATTTTGGCTATATAGCTGATACTGTTGCTGAAACCGCTTAGGTAAAATTTGCTCTATAGCCGCTTGCTGATACCACTCCGGCGAATGTCCCAAAAATGTTGACACGGCCTTACTCGCGCCAATAATTTCACCCGTGCGGGTCGTTAGTAGCACTAATCCGGGCAAACTACTGATTAAGCGATTAAAATACTCCCGAGTATTCAACAGCTGCTGATGTTCTTTAGCAAAATGCCTCGACGTTACAATACCGCCAAACAATGGAATAAATCCTAACAAAATCAAAAATATAACAAGATAGGACTGGGTCTGATTTAAATGCCGCGATCCCAAAGCCTGAGCGGCTAAATCGCTCACCCACTTTTTTTGTTGTGCCCGCAAATTTTGTAAATCACGGATTAATGTTTGAGTATCCACCTGCGGATTAAGGGGAACCAAATTTGGCTGAACCCCAGCGCCAGCGTTACGACTATAGCCATCTAATTCAAAGCTGGTATACACGCCAAGCAATCGCCAGAGATCCACTCTGGTGTCTTTTGGAAAGCCCAGCATACCCTCACTTAATAGCAGCTCACGGGCGGAGATTAAGCGCGCGCGGACACTGTCAGATACAAACAAATCACCCGCGTTTAAAGCATCCATGAACTCTTTAATAACGAGCCCTCGGTTCGTCAGCGCGTCCAAGGCAAACAAAGAATCTTTTTGTATTTGAATTTGCGCAACAACCGCTGTTGCATTGTCGACCTTCGCCGTCGCGTCGATAAACCGAATAGTTTCAGTCGCCGTAATCAGTACCATCAATGTAAATAGTACAACAATAGACAAATTTAGGATGACGCGATTCCGTTTTTCGCCATTCAATCTTTCCTTAGATTTCACCCAGTCACGCACAAAATTACCTCAGCTTTAATTAAGCTATCAAGAATGCCCGTAAGCCGTAGCAGCCACTATGCGTAATTTCCACTAAATCCCGGTCTATCCAATTGAAAAGGCCTACAATCAGCTTAGTCTAAACGTACTGAATCCGCCCCCGTTATGCGCCAACATCCCGTCAAATGTAAGCCTGAATGACCTCAGGCCGAGTACCGCGACGTAAAGCCTCAGAAATGCTATGATTCGCGCCGGGTTTATACACGAACAACCCACTAACAGCACTTTGCACCATTTCATTTCAGCTATATTTGGATCTATATGTTACTGATAATTAGAATTATTTTACTTTCCACCCTGAGTTTCTCCGGCCTTTGGGCACTTCAACTCATCGGATTAGACGCTTTACAAATCGCACCGGCAGCCATTATTTGTATTGCCATTGCACTCGCCATGATGCTATCGCCCTGCTTGCCCAATTTAGCGGACAAGTTTAAAAGTCAGCGTGAACGCGGTACGGTTAAGTGGTTTAACGTTAGCAAAGGCTACGGTTTTATTACCCGTGATGCTGGCGGTGATGTTTTCGTACACTTTCGTTCGATTCGCGGTCAGGGACGCGGTCGCCGTAGCTTAAACGAAGGACAATTAGTTGAGTTCGTCTTAAGCGAAGGCGAAAAAGGCCCTCAGGCAGAAGAAGTTTCAGTCTTAAAATAAACAGTGCCCGCGACCTTGGGGCCTGCGCCCCAAGGTTCCCCCGTTTTTTCCACACTGACTTAGTAACGAACCCTCAATAATGGGGTGGCCTATCCATATCAACCGATTGACCCGTACCATCTGATACCGTGCTTTGCTGACGAATCTGCTCACTAAGCTGGGTAATTGCATTGCGCATATTTTGCAATTCGCGATCTTGCGCCACTACCCGCTCATTTAGGGCAGCAAGTAAATCCTCTTGAAAGGCAAATTGACTTTGCAGCTCAATTAATTGGGCAGAAACATCGCCGACCATTATTCACACTCCGCTGATAGATTTAACGAGAAACACGCCAAAATTGGCGTACTGCCATTATAATCAGCGCAGCGTGAAAAAGGAGAAAATCGTGCCTAGACTAGTTTATTCCACCGACCAAGGCCGCCTGTGCCCAGAATGCCAGCAAGCCACTGGCAACTGCCAATGTAAAAGCAACAGCACAAGCATACCGGAAGGCGACGGTATCGCCCGGATTCGCCGCGAAACCAAGGGCCGCAAAGGCAAAGGGGTCAGCATTGTTAATGGCTTACTGTTAGATGACACCGCGCTAAAAAATCTGGCCAAGGAATTGCGACAAAAACTCAGCACTGGCGGTGCCATTAAAGACGGCGAAATGGAGTTTCAAGGTGACCATCGTCAAGCCCTAAAAACGCTGCTAGAAGCGAAGGGCTTCCAGGTAAAACTCGCCGGAGGCTAAAGCCGCCCCTGGAAATAGAAGCCCTAAATTTGAATAGCCAATTTACGAATTTTTTCAATTAAGGTCGTCCGTCGCAACCCCAAATGCTGGGCGGCCTTACTGACGACTCCGTCATGTATAGCCAAAGCTTGTTCAATCCACGCGCGCTCCAATGTACTCATCTGCGCCTTCATATCAAAGCCCTCAGCGGGCAAAGACACCCTAAATTCATGTTGTTCAGTGGCGTCACGACCTAGGGCATTTGGTATTGGAGTAGATTCACGCCAATGCTCTTCGCCATAACGGTAATTCTCGGGCAAGTCGCCGAGCCCCACGACCTTATCCGAGTACATGATGACTAATCTTTCCAATAAATTCGCAAGTTCCCGAATATTACCCGACCAATGATGCGCACATAATGACGCCATCGCAGAGCCAGCCAAACGCAACTCACCTAAGCCTTCCGCACGAAGCTGCTGACATAGCACGCGAACCAAATGCGGCACATCCTCCGCCCGTTCAGCCAGCGGTGGTACCCGCAACGGAAATACATTCAGGCGATAATAAAGATCTTCACGAAACGCGCCAGCGGCAATCATTGCCTCTAAGTCTCGGTGAGTAGCTGCAACGATCCGCACATCCGCAAGCCGAGTTTTATCTGAACCGACACGCTGAAACTGGCGTTCCTGAATAACTCGTAAAATTTTAACCTGCATATCCAGCGGCATATCGCCGATTTCATCGAGGAATAACGTTCCCCCTTCTGCTAGTTCAAAACGTCCTGCACGACTGGAAATAGCCCCGGTGAACGCTCCGCGCTCATGGCCAAACAACTCACTCTCTAATAATTCTCGCGGAATAGCGCCACAATTAATGGGGACAAACGGGGCATCTCGCCGTCGCGATTGCTTGTGTAAGCTTCGGGCAACCAGCTCTTTTCCCGCACCTGACGGCCCGGTAATGAGAACAGTTACGGCCTTATCGGCAACCTGCCGCGTTAGGCGACGCAGCTCACTTATGGCGGGACTGACACCCACGACCTCCTCGCTCAACGCCATATCACTGAGCAATTCCTTGGGTACGGATAAGCGTGCCCGCACTTGGTAAAGCACTTCTAATACGTCTAGATAATAGCAATGATCCCTCAATACCAAATCCGACGCGGCGTCGAGATCCGGCGTCGCTGATTGCTCAGCAACAACTGAAATAAGCTGTAAATGACTCGCCGCTCCCTGTAACAACCAGGCATTTTGCTCGGCACTTAACGGCCCGCAAAACACCGCATCCCAGTCGCCGGGGCTAGCTGAGCGCCAGTCACTACTGACATGTGACTCCCCAAGGGCAGCTAGGAGTGTGAGCAGCCGACACTCCAACTCTTGCGGCGCGACAACCAATAGTCTTAATTCTGAGTGCATTAACAATGCCCGGTAAAAGTCATTTTTTTGACTATACTAATAAACCCACTAACGGTCACCCTAATTTGTCAAAAAATCGACACCTCACTATTATCTCACTCCAGCAAGCTCTTGCGGTAAGCCCCACCATCCGGCACAATCTGCCACCTTTGCCGACAGCACAAAGGTCTCAGCCATGCCGGACTCCAATATCCCCGTCTACTACCTAAGTTGGGATGAACTTCACCGCGACACCCTAAACCTCGCCCGCAAGCTAACCGACCGGCCGTGGAAAGGCATTGTCAGTATTGCTCGTGGCGGTTTAGTTCCAGGTGCCATTTTGGCAAGGGAATTAAATTTGCGCGTGGTCGACACCCTTTGTATTGCCAGCTACGACCATGACCAACAGGGCAAGATTAATATTCTAAAGACCGTTGAAGGTGATGGTGACGGCTATTTATTAGTTGATGACCTAGTTGATACTGGCGGCACCGCAAAAATTGCCAAAGAACTCCTGCCTAAAGCCTGCTTTGTCACCATATATGCCAAACCCCAAGCGAAGGCGCTGACGGAACACTATGTGAGAGAGTTTACCCAAGAGACCTGGATTCATTTCCCCTGGGACAGCCAGCCGAGCTATAGCGAACCACTAGTAAAATAAGGCTTTTTTTGATTCACAGCGCCAATCACTATAGAATCTGCCGCGCGGTGGTAAACCACACCAATCGCACTTGATGTCCCCGTGGCACAGCTGGATAGCGCGGCCCCCTCCTAAGGGGCAGGTCACAGGTTCAAATCCTGTCGGGGACACCATTTCACACCAGTAGTTATTCAAACAATCTCTTAGGGAAGGTGATTTCAACTGCGCTGCCTTTTCCAAGCTCGCTTCTTACCTTGACACTGCCTTTCAATTGCTGGGTAACCAAGTTATAGACAATATGCATCCCGAGACCGCTGCCACCTGAGCCTCGGCGAGTGGTGAAAAAGGGTTCAAATATTTTCTTAACAACGTCTGGCGGCATGCCCTTCCCGTCGTCGCTGTACTGAATACGAATTTGCTCTGGCTGCTCCTCTACGGCAATCCGTAAATGCCCTTTCTCCCCTTCGTCAAAGCCATGCTGCACTGAATTCATGACTAGGTTAGTAATAATCTGTGACATCGCCCCCGGCACGGAGTTAATGGCTAAATTGGGGTCGCACTCAATCTCTACCACAAGATCCGTACTACGCAGCTTTGGCTTAAGACTCAGCATGGTCTCATCAATATAGCGCTTTAACTCAAACATCCGATATTCGCTGCTAGTCTGATCTACCGCGACTTGCTTGAAGCTGTGAATGAGGTCTGCGGCGCGCTGCAAATTGCCCAGTATGATCTCAGTAGCCTGCATGCATGTTGCGAAATACCGCTTAAGTGCCGAGTTTGTTAATTCACCGGTTTCATAAAGATCAGTCGTTGCCTTAGTGTCTTCTCTGAGCGTACTGGCAGCGGTCACGCCGACCCCAACCGGGGTATTTATCTCATGGGCGACCCCGGCAACCAAGCCACCAAGCGATGCCATTTTTTCATTATTCACCAGCTGTTCTTGCGTTTCTTTTAAGCGTTTAAGCGCCTGCTCTAGCTCGGTATTGGCTTTATCCGCTTGCTCGATACGGATTTCAAGCTCATCTCTGGTCGTTTCCAAAGTAAGATCACGACTCTCGATTTGGGCCAACATATTGTTAAAGCCCAAGATCAACTCACCGATTTCATCATTCCCGGTCGGTAGAGCGCGCAGCGAATAATCACCCGCCACTGACACTTCCTTCGTTGTCTGCAGCAAAGCTAATATTGGATTTGAAATTAAGCGTTGTAAAAACAGAGATAAAATAGAAGCAATTGCGATGCTCGCCAGCACCATTAAGCCCACCACCAAACTATCTAGTCGTGTCGATTCCCAAAGATCGCTCAAGCCCCGCTCAATATACAAACTTCCGATACGTTCACTACCTAACATCACTGGGCTAACCACCACCAAATGATTATGAGTATAAAAATTATGTTCCGGCGGTACCTCCAAGCACTGCAATGAACTTCCGACATCTCGGTTATAGCGGGCAAACAAATGCTCCCCCGTCGCATCAGTTTTGTATACGCAAGCTTGTAAAACATCATGTTTAGCACGCAAAGAAGACAAAATTTCGTTCGCGGCGGGGGCATCATTAAAGCTGAGCGCGGCAGTTGTATTCAAGGTAAAAACTTCGGCAACAGCAGACAGATTATTGTTTAGCGTGTCGCGAACATTGAACCAGTTATAAACAAGAAAAACGGAAGCAGTAATAAAAAGACAAACAGATGTTGTCCCGACAATGGCTGCCAATAATTTCGATCTAATCGGGACATCAGCACTCCGAGTCATAAGACCTAACTGCGCAGTCATTAATTAACATTTCGAGCCAGCCCCAGTAATTTAGAACTCATTTTTATACTTGAACGATTGGCCGCAGTCTGATTGATATCAAAGCGGATTTTGCCATCAATAATAACAAACTGAATCATACCGCCCATTTCAATAAAACCGCTGTCGTCACTCACGGTCAGAACCGCCGTATCGGCAAGCGCACCTACCCAATCGTTTAAGCGCGCGGCATCCATAAAACCAAGAAAAACTAGCTGGCAATTCTGCGCCTCTCCAGGGTGCCGAATGCTACTAAATTTGATCGGCATGCCATTGTTTTCCTTATTACCAATGGTCTCCACCAGTTTGGCGTGCAACTGCGGGCTACCGGCAACGCACATTACAAAATCCGCCCGCTGCCTCGCAGCGGGCCACTCAATAAATTTTGTAAAATTATATAAAAATGCGGATTTCACTCGGTACTCTAATTCCGATGTATCGGCATACGCATGAATTGCGCTGCAAAAGAAAGCCAAGGCCACAGCAAGGAATAATCGCACGTGCAACCTCGCTCTAAGCAACAACTTCACAAAGCCCCCACTTAGAAATGCCATGTGAACTGCCCATGGACACTGCGACCAATTTCATTGCCACCGCTAAATTCTGCGTGTTGCGGATCTAGTAGGTTAGTGCCTATTAGCGACAACTCAACACGGGGACTTAGCCGCCAAATGCTGGTGACATCAAACGCGGAGTAGGCCCTAACATCTACATCATCAAGCGCATCTACCCACCTAGCCCGAGCTTGCACAGACCAACTGTCTGCTATATCCCAATCCAGCCTAAGATTGATTTGATTGTTTGGATCATTTTCGTTGTTTTGCGCAATATTAAGATCACGACTTCCGAACTTCGCCGCCACGTCCATATCTTGATAGACGTAACTCGCTAAGATCTTTACCGCTGGCAGCGGCTCCCACCGAACAGTGATTTCAAGCCCTTGGGTTCGCCCAGCACCATCATTGACAAAGCGGACAGGAACAGATTGCGGGTTAAAAAAGTCATCCGTAAACGAACGTAGCTTGTCATACTCATTATAAAAAACAGCGACATCAGCAGAAACTTCAGAATTAAGTAGGGTGCGGTAACCCAACTCGTATGCAATCACCTCTTCAGAGGTAAAGTTTTCATCACCGACTAAAACACCGCCAAAGATATCGATAGTATGATCTAAGCGGTTTGGAATCCGAACTGCGCGAGACACTGCACCCCAGGCCGTATTATGCTCATTTACAATATAACTGAAGCGCGCACTGGGCTGAAATTCATCACCGGTATAATCATTGTTCTCGTACTTCGCGCCTAAGGTTAGGTGTAATTTATTTTCGATTAATTCAATTTGATCTTGCGCAAAGACGTCGACAGTCTCATCTTTTCGCGCACTAGGTACAAACTTAAGCACCGCGGGATTAAGACTGCCAATATTATCGTCTGTTGTATGATAGCCCCCGCCAATCACAAAATTCTGACGGGTCCCAACCGTGAAGCGATGTTTTATTTCGACATCATAAATATTGCGATCTTCTGTAAAGGTCTGAGTATCGTCACGGCTACTCTGATCGTAAACAAACTGTACTTCGGTATCGGTCGTGTCGTCGTAACGCCGTTTCCACCTTGCGATCACATTGTAACCACTAGTAGATTCAGCTTTATTGCTCAGCGGGTTATCAATACGCCCCTTATACAAATCACCCTGCAAGGTCAGCTTATCGCTTTCGCTCAGCTGAAGATCAGTACGAAAGCCAAGTTGATCATGATTTCGGGCATCATTTGCATCGCCCGCACCCGCGCTTTCTTGAGGGGCGTAGTGCGTGGTTTTGGCATACACCCGATAATGACCAAGCGCACCCGCTTTACCACCGTAGCGCCAAGCCGCAAAACCATCGAACTCACCGCCGCCACCCGCTTGCTGAAAGCCGCCTTGGGTATTTGCCGCGGACTTGGTAACGATGTTCACCACGCCATTTACTGCGTTTGCCCCCCACAGCGCGGCACCCGGCCCACGAATCACCTCAATGCGCTCAATATCGTCCATTAAGGTGTCCTGCGCGTCCCAAAAAACACCCGAATACAACGGGGTATACAGACTGCGGCCATCCATGAGTACTTCTAATTTATCAGCAACGGTCGAATTAAAGCCCCGCGCGGTTATTGCATAAGAGTGAGAATCTAAACGTGCCACCTGCAAGCCTGGAATTAGGCGCAAGGCTTCTGGAATGCTTTTAACACCCGAGCGAATAATAGTGCTGCCGTCCAAAACAAATACCGCTGCGGGTGACTGCTGCAGTGGTTCACTACGCTTAGACACCGAGACCACATCGATATTCATTAAAGACTCAAGGCTAAGACTGGCCAAATCGTCAATGCGGGCAAGCAACAGCGGCTGAGTATTAGCCCCATACACACTCGGCGCAACAAGCATAAATAGAATAGAAGCGGGTAATACGCCACGGCAGGAAGTATGCTTAAAATGTGTATTCACCGCCTGCATTGTCATTTTCGGCATATATTACACTCTTTTTTTAAAGGACCAATTGGCCCTAATTCTTATTCATGCCCTGCTTAGCCAAGGTTCACGGGCCCAATGTTCACGGTAATACACAAACATTCTACCGACTATAGTATATTTTACTTATATAGGCCTTATATCCTTATCCCACTACAAGGGGCCTGTTATGATTAAACACCCAAAGTGTTCGTCTCGGGCAAACAAATTCAACACGCATGCCGTAAGTAGAAGAAAATGAGTAGCATAACGTCAATGCGCAACATTTCTGTTGCCAATTACTTTCTTCACGCCGTTCTCCACAACGCGGTGGCCAAAGGTTTAGACCCCAACCAGCTGCTTATGGATGCAGGCATATCCAAAGAATTACTTAAACAACAGAGTGCCCGTATTCCCGCCGTAAAATTAGGCAAACTGCAAACCATCGTAACTCGCGCAATGAAGGATGAATTTCTAGGATACGGACCCGGCCGCTACACCCTCGGGACATGGAACAATATGTGTTATTCGGTGATCAACTGCGCAACACTCGGCCACGCTCTAGCGCGCTACTGCCGGTTTTATCAGATGTTCGAGTGGGGCTTACAACCCTATTTTGAAATTAATGATGATGAAGCTAGATTAATTATTACGCCGAGCGATCAAGAGTATGAGTACCAAAATTACGCGTATGAGCTCGTCATGTTTAATCTGCACCGGTTTAGCAGCTGGATCACCCAGCAGCACCTGCCGCTCATTGCCGTAAACCTTCAGTACCCTGCCCCCGAGCATGCCGCAGAATATCGCCATTTGTTTCTGGGCCAGCCAGTATATTTTAATCAGCCGCGCACCGAGATGATTTTCCACAGTAGCTTGGCCGACTTACCCACCAAACAAAATGAGCAGTCTTTACACCGATTTTTACGGCATCCCAATCTTGTTTTTCTTATCCAGCAGTATGATGAAAAAAGTTGGACGGCCCAAGTGCGTGTAATTATCAACAAAAGCCTGATCAATACGCCGGGCATAGAAGACATCGCCGCCCAGCTCCATTTACACCCCCAGACCCTACGGCGACGTTTAGCTCAGGAGGGCACCAGCTTTAATGAAGTCAAAACTCAGTGCCGCCACGACACCGCCTTGTACTATCTTGGTAAATCCAAACTGTCTATTGAGCAAATAGCACAGCGCACTGGCTTCTCAGAAGCCAGTGGTTTCACGCGGGCGTTTAAAACGTGGACAGGAATGTCACCGCAAAAATACAGGCAACACCTCTAAGCCCCGGATAAGTAATTAGCCCAGATTAAAGCTCACAATATTCTTATTTGCTTTGTGATGCACTTGCACCTTACGACCAATCAACTCGCTGTCCCCCGCCATTACTGCCAAGCTAGACTCGTCCTCAGTGTTGGCTAAAAAACGTCTGCCATCATCCAAACGGCCAACCACCATACCGAGCGTTGCCACACCACGGTTATACACCAACGTATAGGTTTCAATACTGCCGACACCGTCTGCTTGCTCAACGAGCTCTGCGCGCGGCAACGCATTGAACTTGGCCTGTAAATCAGGATCGGCATTGTGGCAAGGCTTGCTTGGCACTTGCGCCGAGTAAATTCCCACCGATTGCTTAGATAAGAAGCCACCATTGGCAGTGATCAAGCCGTAGTCTTGCGGTTTGCTGCGCAAGGCATCAGTTAAACTGGCGATGGCGTGGGTGCTATAGCTGTTTCCCGCGCCGCCAAAGAAAGGCAAACCACCGGTGACTGTAAGCGGTTTATCCGTCGTCCAATCCAGCCCCATAGCCTCGCAGGCGGCGAGTACTGCAATAGGAAAACAGCTGTAGATGTCCATAATATCGATCTCTTCAATCGACTTACCTACGCTTGCTAACACTGCATTTAGACTCAAACGCATGGTTTCAGAAACGGCCAAATCTGGTCGCTCCGACACCCAGCGATCATCGACATCAGCATAACTGTGTAAATACACCCATTGCGATTCAGGAATACCCAGCTCAATAGCTTTATCAACCGAACACATTAACAAAGCCGCGCCCTGATTCACCGCGTCTTGCGCCACCATCCACTTGGTATAAGGCCTCGCCACCCAGTAATTTTCGGCCGAGACCTCATTTAGAAACGCCTCGCTGCGAACAGTCGGGAACTGCGAATAGGGATTACTTGCCGCCACCTCAGAAAATTTAGAGAATAAGCGCGAAGCCAGCTGGCGATGTGCAGGCTCAGACAAACCATGCCGGGCGCGCCAAGCATTTTCAAACAAAGGGTAAACTTGCGTTGGGAAGGTGATGCCGTGATTCACCTCATGGTCGGTAAACAGTAAATGACAACCACGATCATCAAGTTGACCATCCACCTGCTCGCTCCAATCAAGCGGCAGGCCCGCCTTCAATGCTTGCTTCATAATACCGGTGGCTTCAGCACCCGCGATTAGGCCCAGTGACATCTCGCCCGCTGCGATCTTCTCCGCAAACTCGTTCACAAAGCGCTGGGGTGAATGCCCGCCCTCACGGCCGTAAATCGCAGTGCGGGGATTGGCACCAATACGTTTCGCCAATGAACGAGGAATATTATTGCTCATACCAAACGGCCCGGCCCCGCCAGGTATTGAATCGATAAAACCGCGGATAAAGGCAATGGTATCAATGTGGGCCGCGAGCGGTTCTGTCGCCTGAGCCGACGCCAGCGCTACTTTTACCGCTTCAGCGGCAATGTCTACTGGGGCCAGTGCATTATCAGGCGTAAGCGTATCGCGAAACACATATTGACCGGATGCAACCAGAATCGGTGTTGTATTTGCCACTGAGTTAATCCTCTATCACTATTATTAAGCGATGAAGTGTAGCGCGCTATGGCCTATTTTGTATTGACGTTTACGCACCCATTTCATGGCAATAAAGCCAAGCTTTAAAGCGACTGCACCAAATGCCCACCGTCCACGGGCAAAGCCACGCCGTTCAGAAAAGAACCAGCATCACTCGCAAGTAATAATAAAGGCATACTGAGTTCTTCCATTTGACCAAGGCGCCGCGGCTGCATTCGGCTCACGTACTGACGACCTTTTTCTGAGCGAAAAAAGTCAGCATTAATCTCCGTTTCAAAATAGCCCGGGCACAAGGCATTAACGCGAATATTATTACGCCATAATTCCTGCGCAGCACTTTTGGTAAGCTGAACCACCCCCGCCTTAGCGGTCGCGTACAAACTATTATTCGCACTTGGCTGCAGACCCAATATCGAGGAAATATTGATAATACTGCCACTGACTCCCGCCTGTATCATCCGCGCTGAGGCCTCGCGAGACACCCGCCAAACAGCGCGCAAATTGGTGTCAACGACAAAGTCCCACTGCTCCTCGGTGCTGTCCACAAAGCGACTTGGATCGGCAACGCCAGCGTTATTCACTAGGATTGCAACGGCGCCCAAGGTCGCCTCGGCCTGATCGAACGCCGCGACAACTGACGCCTTGTCATTGACGTCCATCGCCACCGCTAGTGCCTTACCGCCTTGCGCTGAAATATCTGCCACCAGCGCCTCTAACTTTTCTACGCGCCTAGCGGCGACGACCACCGCCGCCCCAGCCTGCGCCAATACTTTGGCAAAATGAGCGCCTAAGCCACTAGATGCACCGGTGACCAAAGCCACCCGGCCAGACAAATCAATACTCTTCGCTATTGCTTCATTCATTTTAAATAACCTAATTAACCCGTATTACTCGCCCTTTTCGATCAGCGCCATACCTAGCTCAGCAAGAGGTGCCGCCAATGCGCCATAAGCCATAGCCTTCTCGCTCGAGGCATTGCCATCCAGCGCACGCTTGTACACACCCTGCAAAATCGCGCTGAGACGGAAAAACGCAAAGGCCAGGTAAAACACCCAGTGATCAATTCCTTCAATACCGCGCCGCTCACAATATCGACGTACGTATTCTTGTTCAGACGGTATACCCAACGCCTCGCGGTCGACACTGCCAAGCCCCGGGATGGCGGCATCACCGGGAATACGCAGCTGCATACACTGGTAAGCTAGGTCGGCGTAGGGGTGCCCCAAGGTCGACAACTCCCAATCCAACAAGGCCAAAACCTTAGGCTCTTTATTGTCGAACATCATATTGTCGAGCCGGAAATCACCGTGATTAATACACACCAAACCGTCGTCTGGCGGCAGATTGGCATTTAACCACTCGATCATCGCTTCCATAGCCGGCACCGTTGCGGTTTCACTGGCGCGGTATTGGCTAGTCCAACGGCTGAGCTGGCGCTCAAAGTAATTGCCGGGACGGCCGTAATCACTCAAGCCAATAGCGTCAACATCGACATTGTGCAAATCGGCTAAAACCTGATTCATGGCGTCGTAAATAGCACCGCGCTCTGCGGGGCTTTGCTCTGGCAACGCCGCGTCCCAGAGAATTCGACCATCAATGTAATCCATAACGTAAAACATTGAGCCAATAATGCTGTCGTCCTCACACAGCACCCGCATTTTAGGCACAGGCACATTGGTTTGGGCCAGCGCCTTCATTACGCGATACTCACGGTCTACCGCGTGGGCAGATTTCAACAACTCACCCGGTGGCTTGCGCCGCAGCACATATTTGCCACTGGCAGCCGCTATCAGGTAGGTCGGATTAGACTGGCCACCGGCAAATTTATCGGCGGTCAGCGGCCCCTTAAAGCCCGCTATATTTTTTTCAAGATAAGCGCCTAAAACCGCAGTATCTAAATCAAAGGTAGTTGCCATGCATCCTCCTTAAACAGCGTAGCGATCAATAATTTGTTTGCCCAAGGCCATTTGATGCACTTGATCTGGGCCGTCAGCCTGGCGACACCAACGCGCGTAATTAAACGCCTCAGCCATAAAGTAATCTTCCGTTAAGCCACCAGCACCGTGCAACTGCATGCAGCGGTCAATCACATTTTGCACCAGCAGAGGCACGGTTGTTTTGGTGGCCGCAATCATATCCGTGGTTTGCATTGGCCCCTGTTCGTCGATCTGTTTACAGGTTTTTAAAACCAACAAACGCGCCATTTCAATTTCGGAAAAGCTCTTGGAAATTTCCTCGCGCACCGATTGATGTTTGCTCAGAGGCTTGCCAAAGGTAGTACGCGACACGGCGCGCTGACACGCCAGCTCCAGAGAGCGCTGCGCCGCGCCAATCAACCGCATACAGTGGTGCATACGGCCAGGGGCCAAACGTCCTTGTGCGATTTCAAAGCCTCGACCTTCGCCCAGCAGAATATTTTCCAGCGGCACCCGCACATTTTCAAATACAATTTCTGCATGACCAATTGGCGCATCGTCGTAACCCAAGGTGCTCAGCGGGCGAATAATTGACAATCCCGGTGTACCCTTAGGCACCAATACCTGACTCTGCTGCTTATGACGGTTAGCATTATCTGGATCAGACTTACCCATCACGATAAAAATGGCAGTGCGCTCATTCATTGCGCCAGTAATAAACCACTTACGACCGTTAAGCACCCACTCATCGCCATCTTTAACGATGCTGAGTTCAATATTGGTGGCATCGCTGGACGCAACCTGAGGCTCAGTCATTGCGTAGGAAGAGCGAATATCGCCATTAAGCAAGGGCGTTAACCACTGTTCGCGCTGGGAGTCAGTGGCGTATTTCATAAACACTTCCATATTGCCGGTGTCTGGTGCATTGCAATTAAACACTTCTGGCGACCAAATAACCCGCCCCATTACCTCGGCAAGCGGGGCGTAATCAGTAAAGCTCAAACCACCGTGCTCACAGTACTCAGGAAATTCCTCTGGGCAAAATAGATTCCACAAACCTGCCGCCTTGGCTTTCAGTTTGAGCTCATCCATTAAAGGTAAAATACCAAAGCGATTCTCTGCGCTGTGCAATTGCTCGGCATAGGCTTTTTCATCGGGATAAATATGCTCGTCCATAAAAGCATTTAATTTTGCCAATAACTGCTGGCCCTTTTGACTCTGGCTTAAATCCATTGTGTTGTCCTCTTGCGGTATCGTATTAAGAAAAATTAGGTATAGGTAATTAGGTGTTGGTGGCTTGCCGCCGCCAAGTGCGGCACGGCATTAAAGGTATTTAAATGAAACTGCTCACCTTTACTAAAATAGCGAGTTATCCCAGAGTTTTTTGCCTGCAAATTCAAATTCACCATTGTTTCGACATCGAGCTTGAGCGCCTCACGCAGCATCGCGCTAATTGGTCCACCGGACGTCACCACCAGGACCCGGCCCTGGGTTTCGGCTAGACGAGTCAGGGTCGAACGCGCCCGATGCTCGAACGCTGCCCAGGTTTCAAGAACATCGCTAAGTTCGCCGCGACTCCACGCGATCAAAGCAAGCCGCAGGGTGCAGTAAAAACTCCGTGGCTCGCTGCGATCTATTTCTTGACCAATATTCGCCAAATAAGCGTCTACCAAACTGTGAAAGTCGTATTCATTTAGCTCAGGTATAGCCAGCGCCTCAGGCATGGCGATGGCTGGCGTAGACTGGGCAAAAACATCGCGAATTCCCGCCAAGGTTTCGCGGTGCCTGCGCATCGTGCCGGTAAACACCGCATCAAAACCCCGCTCCGCCGCGCTAAAGTACTCGCCTAATAGACGCGCCTGCTCCCAGCCAATATCCGTAAGACGATCGTAGTCGTCACTGGCAAAGGCAGCCTGACCATGTCGAACCATCACTATCTCTGCCATTGTCCAGCCCCATATTTCAGAAGGCTAAATCATACCCACACACCAATCATTATTGAAATTGATTATTGTTATATACCATAATAAGCAGAATTTATAAGCAGGCGCGCATAATGAGCAACCTCAAGATCGACCTAAATCTATTTGTGGTCTTTGAAGCGATTTACTCCCAGCAAAGCCTCACCCGGGCCGCCGGTGTTTTACACGTGACTCAACCGGCGGTAAGCAGTTCACTAGCAAAGCTGCGCGCCATCTTCGATGACCCCCTTTTTGTGCGCAGCCCCAGCGGCATGAACCCCACCCCCTTGGCACGGCAATTAATTAGCACGGTGCGGGAGTCCCTAAAAAGTCTCGACAACTGCGTAGTCGCTCGTATTGGTTTTGACCCCGCCACCAGTAAACGGACCTTCCGGCTCCATGCAACCGAAAACGCCGAGCTTATCTTATTGCCTGAATTGCTAAAAAAGCTTGCGATACTCGCGCCAGGAACCAATCTCGAAGTGGTTTTTATGGATCGGCGAGAAGTCCCTTTTGAATTAGCGAGTGGCAATATCGACCTTGCGATAGATGCCCCCCTGCTCAGCCACCCGGAGTTAATTAGTCAGCCCATTTTTGCCGACGACTACGCCTGCGTCATGCGCAAGGCACACCCGTTAAGCAAGGCCACCCTCAATTTAGACGCGTTTATCAACAGCCGCCATGTTCATGTATCCAGCCGATTAAGCGGCTCTGGCCATATTGATCTGGCCTTGCGGTCAATTGGCCAGCAAAGGCGTATTGCCCTGCGCTTGCAACACTATGCCGCCCTACCCGCGCTACTGAACCAGTCTGATTTTATCGCGGCAATTCCCAGTAGCATCGCGACGCACTGGCAGCTTCCCAGCCGGGCACTTCCCTTTGACTCGCCGAAATTAGAGCTACGTTTATTTCGTCATAAAAGTGTTAGTCACGACCCCGCCCTACTCTGGCTAGGCGAGCTGCTGACCCAAGTTCAAAACACGCTGTAAGCTAATTACGTTTACTACTAGAAATTTGCTTCTATGGAATACGCCAACTGCATTCATTGCATTGCTTGCTGACTCATCCGGTAGCGCCCCGGCGCTAAACCAAACCAGCGTTTAAACGCCTTTTGAAACGCGCTCTGATCGCTAAAACCCAGCTCTGCAGAGATATCTAACAAGCCCATTTTACTGTCGTCAATTAAGGCCTTTGAACGCTGTTTGCGGGCGTCATCGACCAAGCCCTTGAAGTTGGTTTCGGTATTGTTCAGACGGCGCTGCAAAGTTCTTGACGCCAAACCAAGCTCGGCAGCCACATCTTCTAGCTTAGGTACGCCCTCGGGTAATTGGCGCACAATGCACTCCAAAACCTCTTTTACAATACGGTCTTCCAGTTGCAAATTGGCTAATTCTGCCCGTGCCGCTTGTACCAAAGAGCGATAGATGGCCGGGTGAGGAAAACGGCTCGGCAAATCTAAAGAGTGATTATCAAAAACGACACAATTCGCGCCACTATTGTAATGAACCGGCGCGTCGATAATCGCTTCGATTTCCGTGCTGTCGGCCGGGCCGCAATGATTAAAATGGATTTCGCGCTTACTGCACCAGCGATCAAGCATCGGTTTGTTAACCCGATACCAGCTGCTAAAAAAGAATTCGACCAGCTGCCGAGATGCCTGCTGCCGTGGCGGCACCACCCAGCTCAAACACGCTAAGTCCTCACCCAAGACCGAATACTCAACGTCGCCATGGTCAATTAACAATCTTGAAAAATCCACTACGGCATGCACTGCTTCACGAGAACTTGGCGCACTCATACCAAGATAGCTGACCATACCCCAGGCCTGCTTTGAGCTATGTGCGCCCGCATGGGCGCCCAAATAGGGATCGTTCAGCAGCTGGCTGCCCGCATCCAACATCATTTCAAAGAGCCGCAAGGGGAATCGGCCGTATTCGGTAAGGTGCGCCTCAGGCTTTAAGCCCATAACTCCCTGCAATTGGCTTGGACGAACGCCTTGGGTACTCAGGTAAGCAACTAAACTGTCTAAATATTCGACGCATACCGTAGGTAATCGCAAAACTGTACCCTCATTATTTATATAATTTTAGAGTGAGCAGATAACGAGCAGTTAATTCCAGGCCGCGCTGGCCAATACCAACATTCAAACGCGGCCAAGGTAAGATTAACACCATTAATGGCCAAACCTGATTATCATTATTCTCCAGCGCAAGCATCCCGGCACGGAATCGTTTCGATTTGCGCTAAAACCAAACAGACTTGTTCCGGTATCCGGCAAAAACCATAGCATACTTGGCGAGGCGCCAAGCCCGCACCTGAACAACCTGCTCAGCTTAGCGCCCCAGCCGCTAACGAAAACCAGTAACAAAGAGCAAAATCGTAAAATATTAGCAGCCACCCTAGTGACGGCCATCTGCCGCCATGCTAGTGTGCCCTGCTCCCAGCGGGCTATAGGCTATTTTGCCAAAGGAACTCACCGCCTTGCCTCATATGAATGCCACGACCATCACCCAATCAACGGCGAATTCCACGCGCAATTTGTTTGCTGTGGCGAGCCATAAAGCACTAATAAGCTGCGTTGCCGCGCTGCTTAGCCTACTTTTCGTACTGACTGAAAACGCCAACGCCCCGTCATCTTATTTCTCTATTAGCAACGGCGATAATCCGAGTAATGAATTTGTTCTGACACCCCAGGGCTTCAGTTTTGCAGAACCACGCCGCCTGATTATCGACGGTGGCGCCCAACCGGACACCGACAAAGCGGCTGTATTCCTTGAACCATCCGCTTTTTCAAGCCAGCATTTAAACACTGGCCCACTAGATTGCAGAACCACCTTCGATCAACGTCGGCGCCATTTTTGCGAGATCTTAAATCCTCGCGCACCTCCCTCCCGCTTATAAGCTCAGTTTCACCGCGTCGATCTACGCCGTTATGGGTATTTAGGCGCTTTTCGAACATAAGCAATTCAATATGATTGTTCGGTGACCACCGCCTGCGGTGGCGCCTGACCGTGAGAGATTTATGCGATATATTAAATTCAAAATTTTTAGTTATATAGCCATTGTCCTGATCGCTATTATTACTGCCTTACCGAGTCTGCTACCCAGTACGTGGCTCGCCGACACGCCTAACTGGTATCAGCAGCACAAAGTCACCCTCGGTTTAGACCTCCGTGGCGGATCCCACCTTTTACTGCACATTGACGATAAAAAATTGCTTGCCGAAACCAGGCTGCAATTTGTCGACATGGTCAGCAGCCAGCTGCAAACCAATGGGATTCCGGCAGCACCGGCAAAGATCTCCGCCGACACCATGACGATAAAACTGCGCAATACCGAGCAATTAGACGCGGCCCAACACCTGGCCGCAGATCTGCAAAAAGGCCAAAACCCGCGGCAATTCAAAGTGAATGTTGTCGGCGACGCCCTGCATTTTGAAATAAGCAAAGCATACCGCACACAGCTTTTAGCGGACGCAGTACAGCGCAGTCTCGAGGTGCTAAAACGACGGATTAACGAAACTGGCGTAGTCGAGCCATTAATTACCAGCCAAGGCAACACCGGCATATTAGTGCAGCTGCCCGGCGTAAAAGACCCCAGCCGAATTAAAGACTTAATTGGCCGTACGGCGCAAATGAGTTTTCATTTAGTTCATGACGCCAGCCGTGATGGCGACATCGCCACACTCGTTTTACCCGGCGCCGAGGCACAAAAGCAGTACATCCTAAACCGGCAGTCGCTCATAAATGGTGGTGATCTCAGCGATGCCCGGCTGGGCTTCGACCCGAATACCCAAGAGGCTGTCGTTAACTTCCGTTTAAATCAACATGGCGCGGAAGTATTTGCCGACATTACCAAGGCTAATATCGGCCGTGCCTTTGCCATCGTACTCGACAATGTGGTTGTTACCGCCCCGGTTATTCGCAGTATCATCAGCGGTGGCGCAGGGCAAATTAGCGGCAACTTTACGAGCCGTGAGGCTAGTGATCTCTCACTACTGTTGCGCGCGGGGTCTCTACCGGCGTCATTAAGCATTGTTGAGGAGCGCACAGTAGGTCCAGACCTCGGCAGTGATGCCATTGCCATGGGCGTCAGCACCGGCCTCATAGGCGCAGCATTGGTTCTTGGTTTTATGATGGCCGCCTACGGTCGCTGGGGTCTCATCGCGAACACTGCGCTCATCATCTACGTGGCCTTGCTTATTGCCGCCCTGGCGGCCCTCGATGCAACCTTAACCCTACCCGGCATTGCTGGCTTAATTCTCAGCCTCGGCATGGCGGTAGATGCCAACATCCTCATCAATGAGCGAATTAAGGAAGAATGCCGCGTCAACGTCAGCGGCCGCTTTGCTGTACAGCGCGGCTTCGAGCGAGCTTTTAGTACCATTCTCGATTCCAATATCACCACGCTAATCGCCGTTGGCTTACTCTTCTTGTTCGGCAGTGGCCCAGTACGGGGGTTTGCTGTAACCATGGCGGTCGGCTTAATACTATCCATGTTTAGCTCTATCGCCGTCACCCGATTAATCATTGATTGGCGCGTTAATACACTCGGCAGAAAGCCCCTCGTCATAAAGGGCCTAGCCCTGCTAAACGGCTTTGGTAAACAGCAAACTATCCCATTTCTTAAAGCCAGTCGCGTCGGCATTATTATGTCGGCAGTGTTATCAGTGGCTTCGATTTCACTGATGTTTCAGCCTGGGCTTCACACCGGTATCGATTTCAATGGCGGCACCGTGCTAGAAGTGCGCAGCCCCGCAAATACCAATATAGAAACCTTGCGACAAAGCCTCGCCACCCTGAAGCTCGACAATGTGGCGATCCAAGAATTTGGCGAACAAGGTAGCTTCCTCGTCCGCCTACCCAGCCAGCAGCAAACCGAAAATGCAGAGGCGCGGATAAACGCAATAAAATCAGCGATCTCAAGTGTTGCCGACGACGTCGCGTTTCCCCGTTTGGAGATGGTTGGCCCAAGTGTAAGTAGCGAATTCATTGCCACCAGCATGATTGCGGTATTATTAGCTTGTAGTGGCATGTTTATTTATTTATGGAGTCGCTATGAGCGTTATTTTGCTATCGGCGCCATGGCAACCTTAGCATTGGATATTACGAAGACCTTGGGCTTTTTTGCCCTCACCGGCGTCGAGTTCAACCTGACTGCGATTGCAGCGCTACTCGCCCTTATCGGCTATTCGGTAAACGACAAAGTGGTGGTATTTGACCGCATACGTGAAAACCTGCGCACGAATCCGGACAAGCCCCTCGCCGACCTGATAAACGAAAGTCTCACATCAACACTAAACCGAACCGTATTTACCTCGGCCACGACTTTTTTAGCCATTCTGCCGATGGGTATTGCTGGCGGCAGTGCCGTTGCCAGCTTTGCCTTACCAATGCTATTTGGCATTGTTATCGGCACCAGCTCGTCGATTTTAATCGCTGCGCCCATCGTTCTCATCCTTGGTGAGCAGGCAATGGAAAAACTAAAATTACACGCGGGCGCGTCCCTGGCCCACGACACAAATCTGTTTTTACGTGAAGATCGACCGTAAATAACGCAAAATGCGACCTTAGCCATAACAAGTCGGCTAAGGTCGCAAATTCATTTATCGCACGGGTCCTATACGGCCCTTAAGCATCGGAAACGGCGACGTTCAGACTGGCCGCCGTTGCGTCCTAGCATGCAGTAAGCTTAGGCAAACAGCTCACCTTTTTCTGCCTTATCAAGCAGCACTTGTGGGGGTTCAAAACGTTCACCATATTTCGTGGCTAACTCGGCCAGCCGAGTAGCGAATTTTTTCAAGCCGTAGGTATTAACATACTGTAAAACACCACCGGTATAGGGCGGAAAGCCAATCCCCATGATCGAACCAATATTGGCATCGGCCACATTATTCATGACACCCTCTTGATAGCAACGCAGAGATTCAACAATTTGCCTAAACAATAAGCGATCTTTAATGTCATCATTTGGCAGACTAACGGCTTTGTTATAGTGCCAATTGTAGATTTCTGGCCACAGGAACTTCTCCCCGTCAGCCGGATACTCGTAGTAACCGCCACCATGAGCGCGACCGCCACGGCCAAATTCCTTGAGCATTTTGCTGGCCAGACGATACGCTGCAGTATCGGCCGCGTAGTTGTCGCCATTGCGTTTATCTAATTCGCGGTTGGTGTCGGTGGCTTTAACGGCAAGCTGCTGGCTCACTTCATCTTGCACCGCTAATGGCCCTACTGGCATACCAATCGCTTTGCCAATGTTTTCGATTACCACCGGATCAACGCCCTCTTCGAACAATAGCGCGCCTTCATCGATGTAGGTAGCGAACACGCGAGAGGTAAAGAAACCACGCGAGTCATTAACAACAATCGGCGTTTTCTTTATCTGCTGACTGTAATCGAAAGCACGCGCCAAGGTTTCATCGGAGGTTTTGTCACCAACAATGATTTCGACCAAGGGCATTCTGTCGACCGGTGAAAAGAAGTGAATACCAATAAAATTCTCGGGGTTCAACGATGGCTCAGCAAGCAAGGTAATCGGCAATGTTGAGGTATTAGAGCCCCAGACGCCGTCCTCGGCCAACATTGGCTCGAGTTCCTTGGTTATCTTGTGCTTGAGCTCGACATTTTCAAATACTGCTTCAATGATCAAATCACAGCCGCGCAAAGCATCAGCCTCGGCAGAGGGCGTGATTAAATTCAGCGTGGCTAGCTTTTGCTCTTCGCTCATGCGTCCTTTGGCAACGCGTTTGCTAAGCAATTTATCGGTATAGGCCTTACCTTTGTCGGCAGCATCTTGGCTAATATCTTTTAATACCACCTCAATACCGGCCATGGCCGAAACATAGGCAATACCCTGTCCCATCATGCCAGCGCCTAAAATGCCGACTTTTTTGACCTTGGTCTTAGGTACTGATTTAGGCCGACTGCCGCCACCATTCACCTGGTTCATCTGCAAAAAGAAGGTCATTAGGTTCTTGGCGCTTGGCTCGGTGAGCAAGCTGATAAACGTGCGTGTTTCGACCAGCTGAGCGGTGTCGAAATCCATTTTCAGCGTACCAGCAATGACGTCCAAAATTTTGATTGGCGCGGGCACAAGACCTTTGCTCTTCTGGAAGATCATCGGGTTTGCACCCTGAATCATTTGCGCAATCGCCGGCTTGCGCATATCGCCACCCGGTATCTTAAAACCTTTTACATCCCAAGGGTTTTGCGCCGTCGGATTCGCTTTAATCCAGACTTTGGCCTTGGCTATCATGTCGTCAACGTCGCTCGCCAGTTCGTCGACAAAGCCATTCGCTAGGGCTTTCTGCGCGTTAAAGCGCGTTCCTTCTAGCAGCGGCATAATCGCCCGCTCAACACCAAACTTACTCACTAAACGGACGACACCACCGCCGCCGGGTAGCAGACCTAAACTCACCTCAGGCAAGCCGACCTGCACCGCTTTGCTGTCTAAAGCCACGCGATAATGGCAGGCTAAACAGATCTCGTAACCACCGCCGAGTGCCGCGCCATTTATAGCCGCGACCACTGGCTTGCCCAGTTTTTCTATACGACGCAGCTGATCCTTAATCTTTAAGTTGGTCTCAAACATGGCCACTTCATCGTCGCCCGGCTGGATGGTCAACATGCTTTTAATATCGCCACCCGCAAAAAACGTGCTTTTTGCCGAGGCAATAATAACGCCGGCAATGCTATCGCGCTCGGCCTCTAGGCGATCTACTGTCTCAGCCATTAAGGTGAAGTATTCATCATTCATCGCATTTACCGGACCGTTCATATCCATGGTTACGGTAACGATATTGTCGCTGTCTTTTTGGTAATTAAATGTGCCAGTCATTGTTATTTCATCCTGTCTAATTTTGCTGAACGCGCAGTGGCAAATACAAAACCCTGCCCCAAGGCCCTATTGTTTGCGGACCGTGGCTCCACTAATTTCGCGATCCGATTAAAGCCGTTCAATAATGGTTGCGATACCCATGCCACCACCAACACAAAGAGTGATAAGGCCAAAGCGCTTGTCGCGACGCTCCAACTCATCGAGAACTGTACCCACTAACATACCGCCCGTTGCGCCCAGCGGATGGCCCATGGCGATGGCCCCACCGTTTACATTGATCTTATCCCAGGGAATATTGGTGTCTTGCTGGAAGCGCATAGCAACCGATGCAAAAGCTTCGTTAATTTCGACTAGATCGATGTCTTCGATCTTCATGCCCGCCTTTTGCAAAACTTTCCAGGTAGCGGGTGCCGGACCGGTTAACATAATAGTGGGCTCGGTGCCGGTTACTGCCGTTGCAACTACGCGGCCCCGTGCTTTAAGGCCCATTTTTTCGCCTGCGGCTGCGCTACCGATCAACACGGCTGAGGCACCGTCAACAATGCCTGACGAATTACCAGCGTGGTGAACGTGATTTATTTTGGCAACTTGGGGGTACTTGCTAATAGCAATATCGTCAAAGCCGATGCTACCCATCATTTCAAAGGACGGACGCAAACCGGCTAAACTTTCAACTGTTGTTCCCGGCTTAATGAAGTCGTCACGCTGCAAAATCGTCATGCCGTTGACGTCTTTAACCGGCATTACCGAACGATCAAAGAAGCCGGCTTCCCGCGCGGCGGCAGCCTTGGCCTGAGAACCTACCGCGAACTCATCGAGCATAGTGCGACTAAAACCAGCTAGGGTAGCAATTAAATCCGCGCCAATGCCCTGGGGTACAAAGGCGGTATCGGTGGCTATTTGCGGATCCTCCGCCCACGCGCCACCGCTGCTGCCCATCGCCACCCGCGACATACATTCAATACCACCGGCGACGACCAAGTCTTCCCAGCCAGAGGCAATTTTCATTGCAGCCAAATTCACGGCCTCAAGACCCGAAGCGCAAAAACGGTCTAGCTGCACACCAGCCACAGACTCCGCCCAGCCCGCTTTTAAAACGGCAGTTTTTGCAATACAAGCACCTTGCTCGCCCACTGGCGTAACGCAGCCCATAACCACATCATCAACCAGTTGCGTATCAATGTCGTGGCGATCGCGCAGACCGTTCAGCAAACCAGCCAATAAATCTACCGGCTTTACTTGGCTTAGTGGCGAACCCATTTTTCCCTTCGCTCTTGGCGTACGAACGGCATCGTAAATGTAAGCTGTGTTACTCATTTTAGCGTCCCAGTTTATTTTGTTGGTGTTTGCGTGGTGTACGTTGATGCAAGATTGCCCCGCATCGGAGCGAATCTCAATGATAAGGGATGACAGGCGATAGACATTTTATTACAAATTGAATGAATTAAGCGGCGCAGGCAAATCGCCTGCCACGCCCAGCTAAAGCGCGGCAACCGTGGAGTAGGCGGTGACGGCTTTCCTCTAAAACAAAAAAGCCAAGGGTGTTATTGTCTTTAGCCGCCACTATTACCATTGGCGCCGTCAATTTTCAGGTCTAATGCTGGGCATAGGCCCCGTTGCGATTTACAGTAGACAACAATAAAAGTAATACCGCTAGACGGAGAAGAGCATGCTGATACACCAATTTTTCGACTACCACACTCAAAGAAATCCGACTCAGGATTGCCTAATATTCCAGGGCGAAGCCTTTAGCTACACTCAGATTGCAGAAGAGTCACACCGCATTGCCAATGGCTTACAGAAACACGGGATTGCGGGTAATGACCGAGTTGCGATTCTCTGCGAAAATTGCCCCTCTGTTTTATCTATTGTCATTGCATGTAGCCGCATCGCCGCCGTTGCCGTCCCCCTAAACTACCGTTTGGCAGCGCCGGAAGTCGCCTACGTTCTGAATGACGCCGAGGCGAAGATCTTATTCGCACCCGACATGGCGTTAATCGACTTACTCGGCAAATTACGGCCACTGGCCGACGCAAGCCTGCCCATTATCGCCGCGAGTAGCGATGGTGCCGAAAACTGGCAACACTGGCTTAGTCAATGCGTGAGTACGCCAGTCAAAAGCGACGATATCCGCGCCGATGCCGGAATACTGCAGCTCTACACCAGCGGCACGACCGGTAAACCCAAAGGTGTGGTCACCAGCCAGCGCAATATTTTTGCCCTGTACACGTCGGCCGCCACCTCACTAGCAAACAAGGCAGGACCGGGAAGCCGCGACTTAGTTTGCGCACCGAATTTTCATATTGGCGGCATCGGCACCCTGCTATTACCCATTCTCGCCGGAGCCAGCGTAGTATTGCACGGCAGCTTTAACCCAATGGCCGTGGTAGATGATTTAGAAAAGCATAAAATCGACAATATGTTTGTTGTGCCCGCCATGATCATGGCCATACTCGACTACGTACCCAATATCGAGCAACGCGATTTTAGCGCTTTACGCCAATTGCTTTACGGCGCCTCGCCAATAAGCACAGGGCTGCTAGAGCGAGCATTAAGCATATTTAAATGCGATTTTTATCAATGTTATGGCATGACTGAGACCACCGGAACCATTGTGTCTTTATCGCCAGAAGATCACCGCCGCGCCCTGCTCGACCAACCGGAGTTACTGCAGTCCTGTGGCCGCCCCCAAGCCGGCGTTGAAGTTAAAGTGATCGACAGCAACGGCAACACCCTCGCTTGCGGCGAAACAGGAGAGCTATTAATTCGTTCAGAAGCCAATATGCTTGGCTATTACAACCGCGACGCCGCCACCGCCGAAACACTCCAAGAGGGCTGGATACACACCGGTGACTCAGCAATTATCGACGAGCAAGGTTACATTTTCCTGCGTGACCGCATTAAAGATATGATCGTCAGCGGCGCTGAAAACATCTACCCGATTGAAATTGAAAACGTCCTAAGTCAGCATCCCGCCGTGGGCGATGTTGCAGTGGTCGGCATACCATGCCCAAAATTCGGCGAAGCGCCGCTGGCCTGTGTGGTGCTAAAGCCGGGGCAAAGTTTAACTGAAGAGGACATGGTGACATTTTGCCGCGAGCAGCTGGCCGGTTACAAAATACCTCGGCAACTCAAAATATTTGATGTGCTGCCCCGCAATCCCTCAGGAAAATTATTGAAAAAAGATTTACGCGCACCATTTTGGCAGGGAAATGAACGGGGAATAAACTAAAAACAAAACTAGCGAGGCCACACCCCCCATAACAGGGCCGTGTGGCCATATAATTATTAAGATACGCGCAGCAAGCCCCGCTACGCGAGCGACTTATTATTTGCGGCTCGCACCTTAAACTTCAATCGGCGGCTCGGCCTGTCGACCAAACAGCGCTGCTAGCCAAGCACAAATTTCCATCATGCCCTCTTTGTGGCGACGGGTCGGACCCTGCAAACCAATAAAGCCGTGACTGGCACCGTGATAAAGACTCTGAGTCACCGCAACGCCCTGTTCTTCTAGCCGACACGCATAGGCAATGCCTTCGTCTCGCAGCGGATCGCGCTCAGCGGTAATCACTAGTGCCGGTGGTAACATACTTAGGTCGTCAGCCGTTAAAGGCGTAGCCAAGGGGTGACGGTGTTCACCAGCCTTAAGCGCTGAGCTGTTGGCTAAATAGCTATCCCAAAACCACATCATTATCGGCCGCGTCAGCACGGGGCCTTTTGCGTTTTCAATATAGGAGTCGGTACCCGGCTCATAGTGATCGGTAACGGGGTAAATCAACACCTGACCTTTGACGAGCCCCGGTAGCTGATCACGCGCTTGAATAGCGGTTACCGCAGCGAGATTACCCCCCGCACTATCACCGGCAAGAACAATGGAGTCGGCGCGACCACCATACAGCCCAATGTGTTCAGCAACCCAAGTCAGTGCCGTCAGACAATCTTCTGGCGCCGCGGGAAACGGGTATTCCGGCGCCCGCCGATAATCGACGGCCACCACAATAGTGTCGCTGCGGTCACATAGATCTCGACACATTGGATCATATGTCGCTAAATCGCCAATAACCCAACCACCACCATGAAAATACACCACCACCGGAAACGGCCCATCACCCGGCGGTAAATAAAGCCGCAGCGGGATTCTGCGCTGTTCCTGTTCGGCAACAAGGTCAAGACTGGTGATATGCTTTGCAACCTTACCAAGCCAAGCGAGTCGCGCTGAGCCCTTTATATAACTGCGAAATACTGCTGTTTTTATTGTGTTTTTCATCAGCCCACCATGGCGCGTCTAGTTAATTCTAAATAATACGTTGTTATAAATGGTCTTAGCGCGGACGCATTAAGGCGCGCCCGCACTTAGGTCACGGCCATTTCCGCCCTCGCGCAGATACAGTTTGCTACACACCCAGCCACTTGGCGTGTAAAAGCCCCATCTACGAATTTTGGGGCCGGTAATAAAGAGCGTTAAACTGTCGGGTGACTGCAATAATAAGCGGTGTGGCGCGCGCCCCAAACGGGCGGTCAATGTGCCCGTGGGTAAGACGCGTTCGCCGTGGGGCATCTCTTCTAAAATTTCACCACGCAGTACCATTGAATAATTAAACAACCACGGATGGTCGTGGAGATTAATATCAGGATCGTTACCGGTGACATGGTGGAGATATACATTAAACAGCCGATTGCGCGGCACTACGTGCCAGCGCCGCAGGTAATCGGTGCCGATTACCTTGGTGGGCGGTCTTTGCGTAATTTGCTCTGCTTTAGCCTGCAGCCGAGTAAGTAAAAAAGCCGGTACGCGCATAAACCCCTGTCTCTAGTTTGAAAACTGCCCGCATAGTATCACTCCAACTACGCTGCTGAAAAACTACAATTCGGCAATGAAGAAAAATACCCCTCAGGGTTTATTAATCCCAGATACCGACTGGGGTATACTCGGCGGTCAAGGAATATACTCGGCTGACTCCGGAGGCTTAGCATGGACAAATGGCAAAAAAAGCGTAAAGACATAGGTAATCGCTTGGCGCGAATAGAAGGACAAGTTCGGGGAATCCAGCGCCAGCTTGATGCCGGGGCAGACTGCGAAGCCATTGCCGCGCAAATGTCTGCCACACGCAGAGCAATGGAAAAAGCCTTTTTTACCATGATGAGCTGCGCGATGGTTCAGGAAATTGAAAAGCACACCGCACTGAGCGATGAAATGGCCGACGGCGTTGAAGACATCGGTCGCATCTTAGCTAAATACAGCTAGACAGCCATCATTGCATCAAAATGGGGGACAACTTCGCTTATTTGAATCTGCGGGACTTGATCGGTGTAATTTGGCAAATCCGCCATTATTTTACCTACATGGGGCGAGAAACCCGCCTGAAACTCATCAATGGACGCACAGTACAGATGGCCCATGGCAATATACAGTGGTGGGATTCCGGCATCCTCACCGACTAAGCCCCGATCGATAGTATAGGACAAGCAGTAATCCCCCATCAGCTCTTTGACCATCGGAAAATGCTGATCGCGGTAATAGGCATGATCAAACCGGGCTCCCGGTGAATTGGGGTACATCACACTGACTTTAATCATTTACTCACTCCTTGTTAGTATTTGTCCAACGCTAAGCTCAACTGCGGCATAACCGCCGGACAGACTCATAAACCACTTGGCATTATCCGCTGTTTTTAGCAGCAAGCGTGGGCTTTCAGCAAGTGCTTTTAATAAGTTTTTCCAAGCTCTGGCGGCAATAATCCCTTAGAATGGACGCATCCTCAACACTCAAGAGGCCTGGCATGGCATCCTTACAAGAACAGCTACTCAAAGCGGGTATGGTCGACGAGAAAAAGGTCAAGAAACTTAAGCAAGAAAAGCGCAAACAAGCCAAGCAGCCCAAAGGCACCGTTGTCGTTAACGAAAGCAAGGAGGCCGCACAACGGGCACTAGCAGAAAAGGCTGAACGCGACCGCGAACTCAATCGCTTACGTCAGGCCGAAGTCGAGAAAAAAGCCATTCAAGCGCAAATCATTCAGCTGATCAGCCTAAATCGCATCGACCGCAAAAAGGGTGAGATTGCCTATCAGTTCACCGACGGCAAAAAGATTAAAAAGGTGTTTGTCGACAGCTTGCTGCAGACCCAATTGGTTAAAGGCATTATTGCCCTCGTTAAATTCAAAGACGGCTATGAACTGGTGCCCGCCACGATTGCTGACAAAATCGCCCAGCGCGACCCGTCGGTTATCTTGGTACACAATACCAAATCAGCCAGTACTGTTGCGGCAGTCGAGGAAGATGACCCCTATGCGGCTTATCAAATTCCAGACGATTTAATGTGGTAAGGAAAAATAATTACGCCCGGCACCTAGGCAATTGTTCCCGTTTTCCGCGTTAACAAAAACGCAACCGCCACTGCCCGTGGTGTATTTCAGAGGTCGACATCCAAAACACTGACATGAACACAGCTAATCACGCCGATATCAGCCCCAGTAAAAGTAGCGCGCTGCAGGTCCTGCAAAGTGTTTACGGTTATGAGTCTTTTCGCAATCAACAGGCCGATATTGTCGACCACGTGATTCAAGGTGGCGACGCCCTGGTGCTGATGCCCACCGGCGGTGGTAAGTCCCTGTGTTTCCAAGTGCCCGCGCTGGTGCGCGAAGGCACCGCCATTGTGATTTCGCCCTTAATCGCCCTGATGCAAGATCAGGTTATGGCGCTGCGCCAAAATGGTATAAAAGCGGCCTTTTTAAACTCTAGCCTCAACGGTATGGAAGTGAATGAGGTCGAAAATCAGCTGATGAACGGCGAGCTAGAGCTACTCTATATTGCCCCAGAACGACTGATGATGCCCCGCATGTTACAGCTCCTGGACAATGCACCGCTATCCTTGTTCGCTATTGACGAAGCCCACTGCGTATCCCAGTGGGGCCATGATTTCCGCCCCGAATACATCAAGCTGACCATACTCCACGAGCGTTTTCCCAATACACCACGTGTTGCGCTAACGGCCACCGCCGACGGCCCTACCCAGCGCGAAATCATCGAGCGGTTGTCACTGCACAATGCCCGCGTCTTTAACGACGGCTTCGACCGCCCCAATATTCGCTACCGCATTACTGAAAATCAGGGCACCGCGCGGGAGAATTTACTGCGTTTCATACTCAATGAACACGAAGGCGAGGCGGGGATCGTCTACTGCCTGTCGCGCAAAAAAGTCGACGAAATCGCACTTTGGCTCAGTGGCAAAGGCATGACCGCCCTGCCCTACCATGCCGGCATGAGCAATGAGCAGCGCCAGCAACATCAGGAGCGCTTTCTCCGCGAAGACGGCGTGATTATTGTTGCCACCATCGCCTTTGGTATGGGCATAGACAAACCCGATGTGCGCTTCGTTGCCCATTTAAATCTGCCCAAAAGTATAGAGGCCTATTACCAGGAAACCGGCCGCGCCGGCCGTGACGGCCAAGCCGCCGACGCATGGATGGCTTACGGCCTGCAAGATGTCATCACCCTGCGGCAAATGCAGGGCAATTCCGGGGCCGAAGAAAGCCGCAAGCGCCTAGAGCAGCACAAGCTCGATGCCATGCTCGGCTTGTGTGAACTCACCACCTGCCGTCGCCAAGCGCTGCTTCGCTATTTTGACGACGAATACAACCACGCCTGTGGCAACTGCGATAACTGCCTCACGCCCCCCGAAACCTGGGACGCAACCGTTGCCGCCCAAAAAGCCCTGTCCTGTGTTTATCGCACCGGTCAGCGCTTCGGGGTCAGCTACTTAGTCGACGTGTTACTCGGTAAAGAAAACGAACGTATCAGCCAGTTTGGCCACGATAAAATTTCGACCTTCGGCATCGGCGGCGAACTCAATAACACCGAGTGGCGCACGCTGTACCGGCAAATTATTGCCCGGGGCTTATTACGAGTGGACGTTGAGGGGCACGGCAGCGTTCAGCTCACCGATACCGCAAGACCAATTTTGAAAGGCGAAAGCCAATTAACCCTGCGTAAAATGGTTAAAATCAGCAAGAGCGAACGTCGCAAAGCCAAGGCTTACACCGGCACGGGAAATGCCGTGCTATGGGAAGCCCTGCGCGAACACCGCAAGACACTGGCCAGCGAGCAAGAGATTCCAGCTTATATGATTTTTCATGACGCCACCCTTGCCGAAATGGCCGAGCGCCAACCCCAGACCCTCGACCAGTTGAGCCGCGTGTCCGGGGTTGGCGAGAGTAAGCTCGCCAAGTACGGCGCGGGCTTTCTAGAGGTCATTCTCGCCAACCTGAATGCGCAAACCGCCGAGGACATCAACGACACCGCCGCCACTAGCATCGCCATGCTCAAGCGCGGCAAAGACCCAGAGACGATTGCCCGAGAACGCAGCCTCGCCCTCACCACTATTTATGGTCACCTCTGCCAAGGTATTGCCAGCGGTGAACTCAATATCGGCGATGTGGTCACATTAAGCGATGCACAGCTCAAAGAAATCCAATTTGCCTTTGAACACAGTGAAGACGGCAAAATAAAGCCGGTCTATGAACTATTGGACGGCGAGTACGACTACAACATACTTAAATGCGTTAAAGCCACCCTACACGCGCTATGAGTAATTGTCCGCAGATTTTAATCAGAATTGGGATAGTCCTCAGCGACAAATACAGGCAAAACCTTATAAAGTCTGCTTAACTTACTCTAAATTCAGCTATTACAGCGCTTAAGGATACGTAGTGAAATCGCCAGATCTGCCCCAAAATGAAAAATCACGGCTGGCCGCCCTCAGTGCCCTTAATATTCTGGATACGCCACCAGAAGACCGCTTTGATCGCCTCACTCAAATGACCAAGCAAATTCTCAATGTGCCCGTAGCTGTTATCAGCTTAGTAGATGAAAATCGCCAGTGGTTTAAATCATGTATTGGCTTAGACGCCAGCGAAACCCCTCGCGACATCTCTTTCTGTGGCCACGCAATTAATGGTGACGACCTTTTTATTATTCCCGACGCGAGTCAAGACGAGCGCTTTGCCGATAATCCTCTAGTAGAAAACGACCCCAAAATCCGCTTTTACGCAGGCTGCCCTCTCAAAGCATTGGACGGCAGCAAACTCGGCACGCTGTGTATTATCGACCAACAACCTCGACACCTGAGTGCAGAGCAACAGCACACGCTCAAGAATTTTGGCGCCATCGTCGAACGAGAGCTATATGCGATTCACTATGCGACCCGCGACGTACTCACCAATATAAACAACCGCGACGGCTTCATTTTACTCGGCCAGCAGCAAATTCGCGTCGCAGAGCGCCAAAAAACGCCCATGACAGCAATATTCTTGGAGTTGCGGACGTCATTTTTTGACAATGATTTAAATATCAACATGGACAATGTCATTCGCCTATTTAGCGATAATGTTACGGCAACACTACGCGACGCTGATATATTTGCCCGTCTCAACGACCGTCGCTTTGTGGTCTTGCTGAACAACGCCAGCGCTACTCAAGCACCAGAGTTTATCGAGCGCCTGAAAAAAATATGTCAGCAAGCTTACAGCAACGGTGAGAAGGCGGCGCCGTTCACGGCGGTGAACGTGGAGGTAAACACCTTCACCCACGTCGCGGTTGAAACCCTAATCGCGGAAGGTGAACAATTATTAAACGATAAGATTAAACAGCGGGGCCTAAAATAACGGCCCCAGACGCCCTGTTTAGCACCAGGGCTATTTGATATAGCACAGACCGACGAGCGCGGCCTTACAACGCGACGTTGTGAAAAACGTTTTGCACATCATCCAAGTCGTTTAGCATGTCCATAAACTTCTCAAACATCGGCATGTCTTCATCGTCGATGGTTGTGGTGTTTTGAGGCAAAAATTGGATTTCGGCCACGTCAAAGTCGCTTACACCAAATTCAATCAGTGCCTGCTGAGCTTTGAAGTAATCAGTATTAGGTGCAAATACCGAGATCTTGCCGTCTTCATTCTCAATATCGCTAACATCCACGTCCGCTTCCATTAGCGCTTCCAGCACACCCTCTTCATCGTCGCCAGAAAACACAAAGATTGCCGAGTGGTCGAACATATGACTAACACTGCCTTGCGTGCCAATTTTGCTCTTAGTCTTAGTGAAACACAGCCGTACATCGCCAAAAGTACGGTTGGCGTTATCTGTTAAACAGTCGATAATCACCATGCAATTGCCTGGGCCATAGCCTTCGTAGCGCGACAGTGCAAAATCTTCGCCGCCGCCACCTTTCGCTTTATCGATGGCCTTTTCAATAACATGAGTGGGTACCTGATCTTTTTTTGCGCGCTCAATCATCCCGCGCAGAGCCAGATTACCTGCGGGGTCTAGCCCCCCAGCCTTGGCACACACATAAATCTCGCGTCCATACTTACTATAGACTTTGGCCTTGGCATCCGAGGTCTTGGCCATGGAATCTTTGCGGTTTTGGTAGGCTCTGCCCATTGCGCTGCTCCGCTTTATTAACAAAGAGGCTGATTTTACAGACCGGGGTTTAGATAGGGAATCTTTTCGTGGAATTAAAGCCCTACATATGCGCCGCATAGGCGACGGTAAATGCCCCTTCTTGGAATGCCTTTAAGCCAGTATCGGCAAAAGGTATCACTAGGGGGTTAGCCGCCAGCGTCGCCTTAATCTCGCTAGGCGTCAGTAAGCGCACCTCGAGATTGGGCATAAGCTGCAAAGCTGCCTCTAATTTAAAACTTATCGCACCACCGGCAAACTTACCTTTGGGCATTCGCCCTCTAATTGCCACCGAATCCACCTTATAGTCGCCCATGAGCTGAGCAAAGGCATGTTGAAACTGCAATAGATCGTGACGCGTGTGGTCTTTCGGTAAGCTTAGCTTGCGCACCCGACACTCAGGCAAATTAAATTGCTGCTTATCATAGTTCAGTAAACAGACAACGGCGTCATTACCGGTCAATTCAACACCACAAATTTTCATTAATATTCCTTGGTTCAACGGCTTTGAGCACGCTTTTTGAGGCAGATATGTTAGCTTGAGTCAGCACTTTGAATATAGCAAAGGCGCTTTTTAGCAGAGCAAGCGCAGTCAACGCAAATCAATGTTTGCGAGAATATCATTAAATACCGACGAGCACTGACAAATACCAATAAAGATACGCGCAGGCCGAGTTGAAGAGAGGATCTTAAGCGCTTAGCCCGGAAACAATAAGCTGAATGATTGGTATCAGCATTAGAATAGCAACGGGGTGCCAGGACTGAAGCATACGACTAGGCGGCGAGATTTTTTCGCGGCCCGCATTTTCTAAATAGCGACTAAACATCATATCGAAATATACCTCCGACGAAGTAAGCACGTTACTCACCGAGAAAACTGTATAGTACGCCCACGACAATTCATGAACATATTGGCATTCTGCCCCCTTATCGTCTTGCTCGGTATAGTGGATAGTAGCTTTTGCGGGCTATGTCACAGGATTTAAAGTAAAACTAAGTTTGTTCGTTATATAACTGCCATCAAATACCTGGTTTGCCCCCAAGGGCTTGAACACGCATGGCAATATTCAGCCTAGAAATAGCTGCCGCAAGCGATGGACAGCGAATATAATACCCCTAGCAATTATTGTGGGTGGCGCGCTCTGCGGGTGTTCACCTCCCTTTAAGACTTACTCTGATTCTGGGCACAACAACACCAAGCCATGCAAGATATTCTCGACGACATCTGCGTTACCATGAAAGATCGCAGCGAACGCGGTCAGGTGGCAAATTATATCCCCCAACTCGCCTGCATAAATCCGGAGCAATTTGGCATTAGCGTAGCCCTAGCTGACGGACAGGTATTCAGCGCGGGTGACGCCGCCACCTTATTTTCCATCCAGAGCATCTCCAAGCTTTTCACCCTCACTATTGCCTTGGGCAAGCTCGGCGATGCTGTGTGGTCAAGAGTCGGCAGAGAGCCCTCCGGCGACCCGTTTAACTCCATAGTTCAGCTTGAGCATGAAAGTGGTAAACCCCGCAATCCATTCATCAACGCCGGCGCTATCGCGATTGTTGACGCCATTATGATGGGACACCAACCCAAAGAGACCCTCGCGGAAATACTGCAATTTGTGCGTTTTATCGCCAATGACAATAGTATTGGCATCGACGAGAAAGTAGCCCAGTCTGAGCTTTTGACCGGCGACCGCAATGCGTCATTGGCGCACTTTATGGCCTCGTTTGGTCGTTTTAAAAACCCCGTTGATTGTGTTTTGGGCACCTATTTCCATCATTGCTCCATCAGTATGAGTTGCCAGCAGCTGGCGCAAGCAGGCTTGTTCTTGGTGTCTGATGGTATTAATTCAAGCACTGGCGTCAGAGTTGTCTCTGCCCAACGGGCGCGGCGCATTAACTCGCTGATGATGATGTGCGGGCATTACGACGGTTCTGGGGAATTTGCCTACCGAGTTGGTCTACCCGGCAAAAGTGGCGTCGGCGGCGGTATTCTCGCTATCGCGCCAGGTAAAGCCTCTATTGCGGTGTGGTCACCAGGCCTGGACAGTATCGGCAATAGCAAACTCGGCACTGAAGCACTCGAGATGCTCGTGCAAGCCACTGGCTGGTCGGTATTCGGCAATTAGCAGGCATAAAAAAACCGGCACTCAGGCCGGTTTTTTTATGCTTTCAGACTTAAACAGGCGCTTTAGCGCGACACTTATACTCACCGTTGCGAGTATCAATCTCGATCCAGTCGTCAATTTCACAGAAATCGGCTACTTTAACCACCGTGCCATTGCTCAATTGCGCAGGCTTCATCACCTTGCCAGAAGTATCGCCACGGGCGGAACCTTCGGTATAAACTATTTGACGAACAATAGTGGTCGGCAAGTCAACTGAGATCACTTTACCTTCAAAGAATACCGCTTCACATTCGTCAGTCATGCCATCGACGATATACGGTAAAACGCTTTCAATATCCTCAGCACTCAATTCATACTGGTTGAAGTCTTCGTCCATGAACACATAGACGCCATCGGCAACATAGGAGTAGCTCACGGTAATTCTGTCTAGAATAACCGGCTCAACCTTGTCTTCTGACTTAAACACCGTCTCCGTAGAAGAACCGCTCAACAAGTTTTTGAGCTTCATTTTAACGATGGCGCTATTGCGACCAGACTTAGTGAACTCGGCTTTTTGAACTAGCCAAGGCTGGCCCTCGATCAGCATCACGCTATTGGGCTTCATTTCTTGTGCGGTTTTCATACTTGCATCCGAAAAAGGATTAATGGGATGCCATCAATTGCGGCTGCGTATCATAACCAGTTTTGCTGAAATTGCACTAGTGAATCTGCAAGATTTTCTAGCGCCATCTGGCGACCACACCAACGCTCTGCATGGCCCGTCAGCACTGGCGATGCGCCAATCAGACTAAAGCAGCTCGCAGGGCAGTTTTGACTCTGATTCCAGGCCAACCAACAAGCCTTCATGGCCAAGCGCAAGTCAGGGGACAAACCCTCGCAATAGCGCTGTAAAAAGGCATCCAACTTAATTAAATGGGCGCCTTCTTCCTGCGGATAAATATGCCAAATAAACGGCCGCCCAGCCCATTGCGCGCGAACAAAAGAGTCCTCGCCTCGCACAATATTAAAGTCGCAAGCCCATAGTAGTCGGTCGTAATCGTCCTGACTCAGGAAAGGGAGCACCTGGATACTCAAGGCGCCGCGCCGGTATAGGCGGCCACGGTGAATTCTCGCTACGCCCAAGTAATTTGCCAGATCACCAAGAATTCGACCTTCGGGAACAAGAATATGAGAAGACCTTTCGGCATTCGCCAAGCTCGCCAGCCACGTCGATAAGCCGGTATTCTCATAGGAAAACAGTGATATTAATTGACTAGCTGCCGACCACTGAACGCCAAGATCCTGTAAAAAGCTAGCCTTGTGCACCTCGCACGATTGAAAGTCCTTGCGCCGCTGGATAAGACTCGATTCCCGCAGCAGCCCTCCAGTTTTCGAGGTAAATCCTGGAAAGAAGAAATACTTCGCTAAGGTATTCGCCTGCAAAGACGGCAGGCCATGGCAGCCCTCAACCCACTCCTCCGCACTTAAATATTCTAAATTCAACCACAGCGGCGGTCGCTCACGCGCCGTCATGGCAGCAATATAATGCGTTGGCAACTCGCAGCCAAACGCCTCAATGACCACATCAGCCGCCTCAACACCTGAACAATCTTCAGACCACCAGTGAATCGCAACGCCGCAATGATGTTGAACACGAAGATTGGGGTCAGCCGCTGGGTAAATTCGGCAAAAGGCCACAACATCATCCAGCCATAGCCGCACGTCGAGGCCGTGTTCGGCAGCCAATTGACGCGCCAAACGCCAGCTCACGCCAATGTCACCGTAATTATCGATAACTCTACAGAAAAGATCCCAGCGATTGGGCATAACAACCTGCGACAGTAAAATGAAACGCTCCCGTAGGGCCCCATCCGCCTATTATGCCTAAGGCAAGGCGACAGGCAATATAATTAACGCTGTTTGGCAAACCACTGACGAAGCGCGAGATAATCCTTTAACAAAGCCTCGGCCTCATAGTATTTGCTGCCATCCCGCGTTGAAATAGGTGCCAAGGAAGCGCGCAAGCGCGCTTGCTCGTCCCACAAATATAAGCGAAAGCCGTGTGCTATTTCGGGGCCACTTAACTTGGCCGCCACGTTCACCCTCGCCAGCTCAGCTTCGTCCATGCGGTAACTCTGCAAACCCATGCTTCGCTCAAAAATCGCGGCTTGCGCTGGATCATCAGCCCTCAAACCAATAAAGCGAGCATCGAACCACGGCACATAATTAGCGAGCTTTTCAATACTATCGTGCTCTGGATCGATACTGTAAAACTGGACTTGTAGGTCTTTAAATTGCTTTTCCTTATCGAGTAATTTCTGGAAACCCGCGAGGCTCGACACCATCGTTGGGCAGATGTCTGGGCACTGAGTGTAGCCATAGCTAATTAATTGCCAGCGCCCAAAAAAATCCGCTTTATGGACAAGCTCACCGCGATGATTGCGCAATTCAAAGCTTGGCAGTGCTAATGGCGCCGCTAGAACCGCACCATTGACGTCAGGGGCTTGCTGAAACTGAGTTCGCAAGATGGAATTTGCCATAAAGGCACTGCTTATGAGTACCGCCGCCAGCAAGCTGGGTATCAAATATCGCGGGAGTGGGCCGCGACTCATGTCCCCCCCGACATAAAGGTAAGACGACTTAAAAAGGTGTAATCAGCCTCTACCGCCATAAAACCAATAAACACCACTATCGCAATAACCGGCAGGCCCAGGGCCAATTTTAAGGTACTGGGTTCCCAGGCAAAGTGCATGAACACGGTGATGATTAGGCCTGCTTTAAGGAACATAAACACCAGTATTAAGGTCCAGCGCAAATACCCAACAAAATGAAAATAATCGACTGCGTACGACATTGAGCTGAGCACAAACAGCAGTATCCACACTTTAAAATATAACCCTATAGGGTGTTGCTGCCCCTCGCCATGACTCACTGTTTCAGGCTGACCACTCATATTGAGCTCCTTACCACAAATAGAAAAAGGCAAAAATAAAGACCCAAACCAGATCGACAAAATGCCAATACAGGCCGGTTATTTCAACGATTTGAAAACCCCGCTCATCGTAGTGGCCTCGCAACACCTTAAAGGCAACTACGGTAAGATAAATCACGCCAATGCTTACGTGCATACCGTGGAAACCGGTAATCATAAAGAACGCGGAGCCAAACTGAGCGGCCCCCATAGGGTTAGACCACGGCCTAACGCCTTCATCTAATATCAGTTTGCTCCACTCAAACGCCTGCATCCCGACAAAGCTGGCGCCGAGAATTGCGGTGGCAATCATCAATTTAAACGTGGCGGCTTTATTGCGCTGGTAGGCGCAGTTAACCGCCATTGCCATGGTGCCGCTACTGGTAATCAGAATAAACGTCATAATCGCAATGAGCAGCAAAGGGATGTCCGCGCCACCAACGTGTAAGGCAAACACCTCACTCGTCAGGGGCCAATTGTCCGTTGCTGACATTCGTACGTTCATATAGCCAATAAGGAAAATGCTAAAGATAAAGGTATCACTGAGTAGGAATATCCACATCATCAGCTTGCCCCAGGAAAGCTTAAACACCTCCCTGTCGGCGCCCCAGTCATTGACTAGATTCTGCCAATAACTACTCTTTGCATTCACTGCGGGAATACTCGCCATGATCTCATCCCAGGCCGCAGGCTGCGGCAATAAGTGCATAGGTTTCAGGAGTGCGGGTCAGCATGAAAAACAATACAAACCATAGGCCCAACAAGTAATGCCAATACACCGCGCAGGCTTCTATCGCCGCGTGGCGATTCTGTAAATCGCCCTCCGCTCGCAAGCTATTCACTACCCGTCCCAGTGCCACCAAACCACCAACGAGGTGTAAAACGTGTAAGCCAGTTAAAATATAAAAATAACTATTCGCCGGATTGCCTGCAACGCTGTAGCCCATGCCGGCCAAAAACTGCCATACCGATACTTGTAAAATAATAAAAAGTATTGCCAGTACCGCACCTGTCGCTAGCAGCACCAGTAGGCGAAAATGGTGATTGCGGCGCAGTGCATAAACGGCTCCTTGCATTGCAACACTGGCCAACACTAATACACCGGAGTTAATCCACAACCGCATAGAATTGGTAAAGGGTTGCCAGGGCTCGCCAGCTAGCGCTAAAAAGTCGTCGTATTGAGATCGACTGATAAAGGTAACGAAAAACAGTAGGAAAAATACGCTAATAATCCCTAGCATAAACCGCAGTGATATTTTAACCGCGGGGGTATAAGCGGTACGACCCCATTCAGCGCTCGTACCCCGCGCCTCGGGGATCCATGGTTTTTCTGACAGAATTCCAAACCAGCCCATTACTCACCCTCCCCAACCCGGCGACCACCGGCTTCGTACTCCACATTTTCTTCGGCGACATGCTGGGGGATGAAATCTTGCTTGGCGCCCGGCACGCTGTAATCGTAGGCCCAGCGATGCACAGTTGGTAATGCGTCGCCCCAGTTGCCGTGCGCTGGCGGCACATCGGGAGTATGCCACTCTAGGGACGCAACACCCCAAGGGTTGCGCACCGAGCGTGGACCTGAGCGCAGAGTCCAGATTACATTCACGACAAACACCAGCTGGAATAGGGCAACAATAATCGCGGCAATGGTAATGTCTTCATTTAAGACGTGGGCCGACTCCGGAATAAACGAGGTATCACCCAGTGCGTAGTAGCGCCGCGGTACACCGAGAAAGCCCAAGTAATGCATCGGTAAATAAATCGCATAAGTACCCAGAAAAGTACCCCAAAAATGCACTTTGCCAAGACCGGTGTGCAATTGCTTGCCGCTAACCAGTGGAAACCAATGATAGAGCGCCGCAAACAAGACCATTATCGGCGACACCCCCATCACCATATGGAAATGGGCAACCACAAAGAAGGTGTCAGATAAGGGCAAATCCACCACCACGTTACCCAAAAACAAACCGCTTAAGCCGCCATGAGTAAATGTGAAAATAAAACCGATGGCAAACAGCATCGGTACGGTGAGATGGATATTACCCCGCCACAAGGTAAGCACCCAGTTATACACTTTGATCGCCGTAGGCACGGCAATAATTAAAGTGGTGGTAGCAAAGAAAAAGCCGAAATACGGATTCATGCCGCTAACATACATATGGTGGGCCCA
>Ga0207890_1000088_pt1 | contig 52658 bp, 58 predicted proteins | sample LinPmetageLP48_FD_184059 | JGI IMG/M metagenome (GOLD analysis project Ga0207890, IMG submission 184059) | Marine viral communities from the Pacific Ocean - LP-48 (SPAdes) | ecosystem: Environmental > Aquatic > Marine > Oceanic | place: Pacific Ocean | collected 2011-06-13 | reverse complement strand
CGAAAAACCATGAAACAAAGACGCTTGCTTCACAGCAAGCTCGCAGCCTAATATAAATCAAACAGATGATGCCAAACATTCACCAACGTGAAAACCGCATCTGTCTCAAATTATATGACAACGGACATTGGGAACAACTAAAGGTGTCCTACGAAATCATAGTTCATTGTTTTGCTCTGATACACCGAGATCAGAATTTTTTGCTGACTTTATTGGCTTTGGAAGAGTGATGCTCAAAATGCAAAATGGAAAAGGTTCGAAAGGCCGACGACTTCCTTTTCCATTGGGCTTCAAACTGATGCCATCGAGCATTATGGGGGCAATTTTTTTAGTACTTTGGTCAGAGGTGGCGAAAGGGCATTTGGACAAAATAGATAAAACCCTCTTGCTTGCTTTTAGGTCTATGAAAAACTCGGATCTTTTGGTTGGTCCAGGCTGGCTTCCACAAGTTGTTCGCAACGTCTCCTTTTTGGGGGATTCAATTTTTCTGATTTTTGTTATTTTGGCAGTCTCTGGCTTTTTGATCGCAAAAAGAGCCTATCTTAATGCGTTTCTATTGTCCGCTTTATCCATGGGCGGGTTTTGGATAATATCCTTATCGAAAGACTTTTTCGGCAGACCTCGGCCTTCGATTGTAGAATATCTTTCTGTTCCCAATTCCGCTAGTTTTCCAAGCGGTCATGCTGCAAATTCGACCATCGTTTATATCTTGATAGCAGTGGCTTTATTCAAAATTGTACCGGGAAAATATGCACGGGTTTGCCTGCTTTCTGGTGCGTTTATATTGGCTGCATTGATTGGCATATCGAGGATTGCTTTGGGCGTCCATTGGCCAAGCGATGTTTTGGGGGGATGGATTTTTGGACTGGGATGGTGCTGCTTGTGGTTCTTGAAAGACAGCATTCCAGATTCACCGACCGCCTTCAGTCGTTACAGTTCAAAGCAAGCACGATGAAGATACTGTCAAGAAAATACTCGAGAAATATGGAAAGGGCCGTGGTGCCTCTAGCAGATTTTCTGGATAATCTAGAGGTAGCGGCTAAGATGATACGAATAAAAGTCGTAAGCTCGGAATCGGAGACCGTTTCGAAATTGCAAGCAACAAGTCGCAATTTATTGAAGAACTTAAAAGGGATGTAAAATGCTGACAGCAAGAGAAAGTGAAGGGCTGATTTTTATAGAAGCAGGCGAAAAGTTGGGCGCGGAAGATTTCGATGCATTTGTGCCATTGTTTGAACGTATAGCGCAGCGAACACCTGGAACAGTTCCGATGCTAATTGAACTGAAATCCGATTTTTCTGGATGGAACATCGGCGGGCTGTGGCGTGATCTAAAATTTGATATTCGCCATAAGGACCAATTTGGACGTATCGCCATTGTCGGCCACAAAAAATGGGTGGAATGGGGAACGAAATTTTCTGCCCCTCTGTTTAGCGGTGACATGCGATACTTTGACTTAAAAGATATTGAGAAAGCCGAAAAATGGGCCAGGACTGGCTCGACGGAGAAGAATGGGTGAGCGAAACATCTGTAAACCTAGATTCTCCGGACAAGCGCAGAACTCTGTGGATCGTGCTGGCGTTGAATGTTGCGATTGCAATCGCCTTTTTCGGAACCGGCATTTTAGCCGATTCAAGTGCGTTAATTGCGAACGGGCTCGACAATTCATCTGACGCTGTTGTCTATGCTCTTAGCTTGCTTGCGCTCTCGCGGTCTCAAAAATGGAAGCGCGCGGCCGCGCGTGTTTCGGGGGTAATGCTTCTGATTTTTGCCGTGGGGGTGATTTTAGATGTGGGTAGGCGTTTCGTTGAAGGGTCTGAACCGGGGGGATGGCTAATGATGGCCATGGCTGCTGTTGCTGCCGTAGTTAATCTTTTATCATTGCGCCTACTTCAAAAAATCCAAGACAAAGATGTAAATTTACGAGCAGCGACAACATTTAGCTTCAACGATTTCATATCCAATGGCGGTATCATTATAGCTGGCGTCATTGTTCTGTTCACCGGTGCAAATTGGCCGGACCTCCTAGTTGGCATCGCCGTCGCAGGGGTAGCGGTGTATGGAGGCATAGACATTTTGCGGGATGCCCATCAGGACAAGCATGATGAAAAGGGAGATATCCATTGAGCGCCGGCCACGATCACGGCAGTGACAATATGAGTGATGGCCGACTTTTGTTTGCGGTTGTGATCAATGTTTTATTGACCATCGCCCAAATCATTGGGGGGGTATTATCCGGATCGCTTGCACTGATTGCGGATGCTTTGCACAATTTCAGTGACGCGGCTTCGCTCGCTTTGGCCTTGTTTGCGCGCCGCATTGGTAGGCGTCCTGCAGACGCGTTCATGACATTCGGATATGCCCGCGGGGAAGTGGTAGCAGCGCTCATAAATTTAACCACACTTCTGATTATTGGCTTTTACCTGCTTGTTGAGGCAATAAACCGTTTTGCTGATCCGCAGCCCATTGAAGGCTGGACTGTTATCATTGTCGCAGGAATCGCACTCGTTATCGACCTAGTCACAGCTATCATGGTGTATGCAAGTTCAAAGGAGAGCCTTAACATGAAGGCCGCCTTTCTTCACAATGTATCCGATGCGCTAGCTTCGGTAGGGGTCATAGTCGCAGGTATTTTGATCTTGCTATATGATCTGTATATCGCTGACCTTATCATCACGATCGCAATCGCAGTATACGTTATTTATCAAGGAATAACATTGTTACCGAAAACTGTCCGGCTGCTCATGGGCGCGGTTCCAGATGACTTGGAATTCGACGAGATTGTAGAAACGCTACGCCAGACTAATGGCGTCAAGAGTGTTCACCATGTTCATTTGTGGAGTATCAGTGAGCACAGCCTTTCTCTAGAAGCACATCTCGTCCCGAAGGAAAAATCACTGGAATCGTTTGAAGCGGTTAAAGCGTCGGCACGCTCGGCATTGGCCGAAAAATATGATATTAAGCATGCGACATTCGAGTCTTGTCTAGAAACAGACTGCTCGCCCGAAATTGTGCCAACTCATGAAAGGCGTCACAACCATGAGTGACCACATAATATTCCATGCGAATTTCAGAATGCTGCCTTCGGGGATATTTTAGGATCCTGCTTACATCAGGCGCTAGGTAATAATAATATCCGAAAGCAAATTATGGGATTAGTTGGAAGGAATAAATTTAATGCAGTCTGTGCTGTGGTACATTGATGATCAAGGCCCAGATCCGTGGGTCCAAGCGGCGCTTGACGTAACCCGCGCAGTGGAGGGCCATTTGAGTTGCCTCCATGTTTCATCACTCAATTCATTTAAGATATCGGATGCCTATGGGGGCATGGCGGCCAAGCATCGTTTCATTGTTGAGGCTCAAAAGCGTGGGGAAAAAATCCGGATGCAGATAAGAGAGCGGTTAGACAAAGAGAATGTAAGCTGGGATTTTAATCATATTGAAGGCGATCCCGTCAATGCGATAACACGTGAGAGTGCCTTGCGGGATATCGCGATTCTGGGACGGCCGCCCGGAAATTCTGATAAAAACAGGTCAACAACATTTTTCGGAGACCTACTAAGTCACATACGGACCCCAACATTGCTCCAACCTCATGATTTTATTGGAATCAATCTTATGGATCCGGCTATCATCTGTTGGAATGGGAGTATTGAATCTGCCAATGCATTACGCTCATCGCTTCCTTTGATCAAAATTGCTAGTGAGGTCCATATCGTATCAATTGATGAAGATAAGGGAACCGAAATTCCGCCAGATGCGGCTTGCAAATATCTCGCTAGTCATGGTGTGGACCCGCAATTGCAACTATTGTCATCGCGAAGTTCCCATCCTTCCGATATTCTCATATCTACGGCACAAAATTTGCAGGCCGGTGTTATGGTCGCCGGGGCTTTCGGGCGGAGCCGAACCCATGAATATATATTCGGCGGTGTTACTCGAAATTTGCTTCGAAGTTGCCCACTCCCGTTATTATTGGTCCCATAACTTCACCTGGACGTTCTCGGAAGCAGGGATTCAGCCTTGCTGGGTGGGTAAAAAATATTGACAATAATGTTTGAAAAATCGCCAATAAATGATCATTTCTGGATAATTACATCAAAGCTGTCGGCATGGCTCTTTCAATGATGGACCGTGTGTCAATGACGGCGGTGGAAGCACCAAAAAGATTACTGGGTCGATCAAGTCTTAACTTGCAAAAAGCTTCGGCGACAGGGTTGTCCGCGTTGTCAAGCACTGCTGCTTGAGCGGATATTGCAAGCTGTTCGACGATGTTACGGGCATTATGCTCGGCCAGTCCGCTAATTTTCAGAGTTTTCAGGTGATTATCATAGGAAGGATAGCGCCCGCTTGCAGAAAACAGAAATTCCCGCAGACTGTCGAGCGCTTGGGGTTCGCGTGCCATTGCGCGCAAGACATCCAGCGCGATCACATTTCCCGAGCCTTCCCAGATCGCGTTCAGCGGAGACTGACGGAAAAGGCGCGGCATCGGACCAGTTTCGACATAGCCTGTTCCGCCCAGACATTCCATTGCTACATACACCATCGCGGGCGCACGTTTGCAAACCCAATATTTTGCGATGGGGGTCAGCAGACGGGATAGCGGGTCGGCCATATCAAATGCGGCTCCGACCTGGAAGGCAAGAGCGGTTGCGGCTTCACTTTCTACCGCGAGATCGGCAAGCACGGACATCATTGCCGGTTGTTCGATCAACCGGTGCTGCATGAAGATCCGATGGGCCGTAGGCGCATCTAATGCATCAATAGCCATCGGCTTCGCATACGCCGCCTCTTGAGCAAGTGCTAACCTCTAGGCTGCTCAGGCCCCGACCCGATAGCACCAAGTGCGGCTAAACTGGAAAGCCGTCCTTCTGCTGTCTGATTTAAAATCGAGAGTCATGAAAAGCAGACTGTCAGTCTGGTTCGCAGGATATTGGCAAGCTTACAACCATTCCGCTCGCTTCAAAATATTCGAAAGAATCCAATAGGTCTATTGACCTTTGCTATTATTGCGAATAATTCGCATTCGCATTAGAGATTAGACAGGGAATTATATCGTGAATCGGACACCGCATTTCAAAAACTTGGCAGCTTTCGGGATATTGCTGTTTGCCATGCACTCTCCTGCCGCATGGGCACAGGACGGCGGCGAGACCCAATCGCAAAACCAAAATCAACGAGATGACGATGTTAGCCGGGCAGACGAATTCAAACCCGCAATTATCGTGACCGCATCGCGCGTCAACAAACCGATCAGCGCCATTCCGAACAGCGTTCGCGTCATTGACCGCGAGACGATCGACCAGCAATTGTCGGTCAGCACGAGCCTGCTCGATAGCCTCAGTTTTTCCATTCCCAGCCTGACCCCCGGACGGCAGAAGATGACAAGCAGCGGCGTCACCCTGCGCGGGCGCACGCCGCTTTATCTACTCGACAATATTCCGCAATCGACTCCCTTGCGCAACGGTGAGCGTAGCGGATTCACCATCGACCCCGCGTTTGTCGACCGCGTCGAGGTGATTTACGGTGCCAATGCCATTCAGGGTGTGGGCGCGACCGGCGGTGTCATCAATTATGTCACCGTCGCCCCGCCAACGAATGGCGACCTGCTGGCGAAAGTTTCCGCCGAAATCTCGACCGACGACTTTGAAGACAATGGCTTCCACACACGGCTCACGGGTCTGGTGGGTCAAAAAATTGGTGCTGTGGATTTTGTCGTCGCCGGGGCCTACCAGAAAAACGACTTATATTATGACGGAAACGGTAACGCGGTGGGCGTCGATCCCACACAGGGCGACCTTGCCGACACCACATCCTATAATGTCTTCGGGAAGCTTGGTCTCGACATTGATGACAGCAAACGGATCGAACTGACGGCCAATTATTTCAATCTTGCTGGTGACGGCGATTATGTTCGCGTCGACGGCGACATTGCAGCAGGTATTCCCGCAACCAGCGCCCGCGGCGTACCGGCTGGAGACCCTACCTACAATGAAGCCGTAAATCTGGCCCTGTCCTATACTGACAGGGACCTGTTCGGCGGCAAGCTGTCGCTCGCGGGATATTATTATGATTTCTACGCGCTATATGGCGGAGATACGTTCCCGGTGTTTCAGGATGTGTCGATTGCGCCAGCGGGCAGCCTGTTCGACCAGTCAGCACTGGCATCGGAAAAATATGGCGCAAAGCTGACCTATGTGCGCGAAGATACTTTATGGAACGGGCTGCAGATCGCGGCAGGTGTCGACTATCTGCATGACGAGACCTTCCAGGAACTGGCACAAACGGACAGGCTCTGGGTACCGTTGCTGAAATTTCAAGAATTCGCGCCCTTCGTGCAGCTCGAGCAGACCTTCCTCAACGAGGCCGTGCGCCTGTCCGGCGGGCTGCGCTACGAGAATGTGACGCTCGATGTGCCCGATTTCACGACTATCGCCAGCGCCAGATCAACCTTTGTCGAAGGCTCTTCGCTGACATTTGACAAGCTACTTGGAAATGCGGGCATCGTGGTCGAACCGCTGGAAGGGCTGACATTTTTTTCATCCTATGCACAGGGTTTCACCATGCCGGACGCCGGTCTTGTTCTCCGTTCCGTCAACACCCCGGGACAGACAGTAGCCGATCTCATTGATCTACAGCCGGTCATTGCCGACAATATCGAAATCGGAGCGGGTTATCACAAGAACGGCCTGAACCTTGATGCCAGCTATTTTTGGTCCAATTCCGATCTTGGTTCGCGCATTCAGGTGGTCAATGGTGCAGGACAAATTCGGCGAGAACGCACCGAGATTTCCGGATTTGAATTTGCTGCCGATTACCATTTCCCATCCGGCTTTGGCTTCGGTGCCAATTTTGCAAAACTCTACGGTCGCTTTGATAGCGACGGGGACGATATTGTCGACCGCGATCTCGACGGACGCAATATTTCGCCGGACCGGCTGAATTTGTTCGTCGAAGGTCCGATTGCAGCTGGCCTGTCAGCACGGCTTCAGTCATCGACTTTTTTTGATCGGACATTCGAGGGCGGATTGCCACAAAATGATTTTGACGGATTTACACTGGTTGATTTTGCGCTGTCATACACAGGTAACGACTTTGGTGATTTCAGCCTAGGCATCCAGAATATTCTCGATAAGCAATATATTACCTATTATGCGCAGACAGTTACCTTTGTGAATGACAGCACTTATGTATCCGGCCGTGGACGTGCGTTCACGCTGGGCTGGAAATATAGCTTCTGATGCAGCTGGTCGCGTCGATCCATCGTTGGGCCGGCGGATTAATCGGTCTGTTGCTGGCGCTGCTCGGCCTGACCGGCGCCTTATTGGTGTGGAAGGGCGCCTGGCTGCGTCTGACAGTGTCGGCAGAAGCTGTTGTTGAGACCGACCCAGCCACGCTTGGCGCGCTTACGCAGAATATTCTGGCTGGTTCGACCCAGAAACCGACCTCCATCGTTTTTGCCAACAGCGATATTGCCCTCCACACGGTGCGCACCGGACCGGACAGCGGCTTTTATGCCGATGCGAATGGATCTGCCATGGCGTCATGGGACAGCTTCTGGGCTCGCTCGGAAATTTTCCTGTTTGACCTGCACCACCATCTGCTTGTCGGGGAAGCGGGAGAGACGGTCAGCGGCATCGCCGGACTGGTCGGTCTGGGATTTATCATTACCGGACTGATATTGTGGTGGCCGACACGAAAGACATTCAGGCTGCGCCTGTGGCCTGCCAGAATGACAAGGCCCGCAATCATAAGGCAGCACCGCGATATGGGCGTGATAATCGCGCCTTTGCTGTTCCTCACCATGTTGACCGGTGTAATGATGACGCTCAAGCCGGTCGCGGAACTTTTGTTGTCGCCTTTCTCCAACGCAGCCGAAATGGAGTCGGCGCTCGAACCGCCGAAAGTGACCGCGGGACCTGCGGATAATGCCGATTGGCCTCGCATCATGGCAGTGGCGCAAGCGCGCTTTCCTGATGCCACCATCCGTATCATCGGACTGCCGCGAAAAACGGGCGGTCCCGTTGCCATCCGGTTGAAGCGGCCGGGTGAATGGCACAATAATGGCCGCACGATCATCTGGTTCGATGGCGCAACCGGCAATCTGCTTCGGGCTAAAGATGCGCTCGCTATGCCGCAGGGCTTGCAGCTATTCAATCTCGCCTATCCGCTCCATGCGGCGAAGGTTGGCGGTACAGTTTATAAAGTTGTGCAGTCGATTGCCGGTTTGGCATTGGCACTGCTCGGTAGTCTGGCCGTGTGGAGTTTCTGGTTTCGCAAGAAAGGATTTTCGAAGCCGATAAAGCCCTGATAGCTTGGTCGCCACAATGGCAAGAGGGTCCTCTGTAGCGGGGCAACCTGCTCGCCAAACGTGATCGGCGGCTCGCTGAACTCGAACGAGTGGATGTTTTGGGGCTGCAATTAGCTCGCACTATTTGTCCAACTTTTACGTCGATAGCGGTCCTTAGTGCCGATGCTTGCAACCCTGACAGTCCTGTTGTCGCGCGCGATATAGGATAAAGCTGTCCTCAATGAAACATTGCATCAACGATGGCGCAGTCAGGCACTTCGCCGCCATCACATTTTTGCGCCATGTCCGACAATGTTTGCTCCAGACGTTTTAAATCGGATATTTTCCGTTGAATACTGGTAATGTGATCGTTGGTTACGGCCAACACTTCTCCGCACGTATATTCGTTGGAATAGACCAGGCTAAGAAGACCTCTTAGCTCCGCAATTGAAAAACCGAGTTCCCGCGCGCGCAGAATGAAGCGTAACCGTGCCTGGTCATCAGGCGAATAGACCCTGTGACCACTGCTTGTTCGATCAACGGCGCGTAACAGCTCGATATTCTCGTAATATCGTATCGTTTCGATGTTGCAGCCGGCGATTTTGGCCAGTTTTCCGCGCTTGACAGATTGTTGCATAAAAAGTCCTTGTTCCTGTAGTTACTACAGAGAGTATAGTTATCTCCATCGAAGATCAATCGCAATGAAAGATACGATATTGCCAGAGACCGTTAAGACAGAAATGCCCCCACAATCGCCAGAAAAGCAAAGTTGGTGGGCAGTGGGCGGCATAGCAGGCGCAATTTTGGCATCGTCCTGCTGTATTGTACCGCTCGTCCTTGTAACCCTTGGCGTAAGCGGAGCGTGGATTGGCAATCTTACCGCTCTTGAACCTTATAAGTGGTACTTTGTCGCAATAACTCTCGGGTTTTTGGCAGCGGGTTTTTGGCATGTCTATTTTCGGACAAGACCTGACTGTGAAGACGGTTCCTATTGTGCTCGCCCACAATCATCAATCATCACGAAATCTGCCCTGTGGCTGGGCACATCACTCATCGCTTTATCAATCACAATCGATTGGTGGGCACCGTATTTTTACTAGGAGAAAGATTATGAAACGTGCTTATATCATATTTTCAGTCGTTGTTGCCCTTAGCGCTGGGGGGCTCGGTGCCATGACATTGTTACCAACTTCCGGCGCCCAAGCCGTAGCAGAGGCGGCATCACAAAATGCCCTCAAAACCGAAACATTCAAAATCGAAAAAATGACCTGCGCCACCTGTCCGATCACCGTCAAGAAGGCGATGGGCAAGGTTAGCGGCGTGTCTTCTGTCGATGTTGATTTTCAGGCAAAAACGGCAAAAGTGACGTTTGACCCTAAACGCACCACTGAATCGGCGATTGCTTCTGCATCGACAAATGCGGGTTACCCAGCGAAAATCGCCGCCGCAAAGTAAGATTGTTTAAACCCTAAGCAAAAGAATTGAAAATTATGGATGATTGTTGCGCGTCAGGCGATGGCAGACGCTACGACCTTGTTGTCGTGGGTGCTGGATCAGCAGGGTTCTCAGCTGCGATTACGGCGGCGGGGAACGGGGCAAAGGTTGCTCTAATCGGTCACGGCGCGATTGGCGGCACGTGCGTTAATGTCGGGTGCGTTCCATCGAAAGCGATGATACGCGCCGCAGAGGCTATTCATGGTGCCAAATCAGCAAGCCGCTTTCCCGGAATCGCCGGGGATGCCCGAGTAGAAAACTGGGCACAGCTCGTAACGTCGAAAGATGAGCTCGTTTCCGGGTTGCAGCAAAAAAAATATGCCGACCTGTTGCCCGAATATGAGAATGTCGATTATTTCGATGAAGGGCCAGCTCGCGTTGTCGAGGGCGGGGTTCAAATTGGCGAACGCAAGATCCATGCGCCAAAGATCATTATTGCGACGGGTGGCCGTCCTTCTATCCCTCCCATCAAGGGGATTGACGAGGTTTCAACGCTCGACAGCACCCAATTGCTCGATCTGAAAATATTGCCCAAGAGCCTGATTTTCATCGGCGGCGGCTATATCGGATCGGAATTGGCCTTGATGATGGCGAGGATGGGCGTCGAAGTGACGATCATTTGCCGTTCACGTCTATTGCCCGGTGCAGAACCAGAAATTTCGGATGCATTGACTGAATCTTTCCGCGCTGAAGGTATTATCATGTATTGCGGAAGTACCTACGATGCTTGTCGGCAAGACACTTCTGGCGTCACGATTTGTATCGAGCATGAAGGCGAACGGCTTGAACTTACCGCCGAAAGTCTGGCTGTGATGACAGGCCGGACACCGAACACAGAAGCGTTGGGTCTCGAAGATGTCGGCGTTACGCTTGATAAGCGCGGCGCGATTGTCGTCGGTGACAACATGCAAACGTCCAATCCAAAAATATATGCGGCAGGAGATGTGACCAACCGCGATCAATTTGTCTATATGGCCGCTTATGGCGCAAAGCTCGCTGCCAAGAACGCAGTAGCTATGGGGTCGGAATCATATGATAACTCGGCCATGCCGTGGGTGGTCTTTACCGACCCCCAGGTCGCGGGCGTGGGTTTGAGTGAGGCCGACGCGCGAGAAGCGGGTTTTGATGTTAAAACATCCCTTGTCCCGTTGGATCAGGTGCCGCGGGCATTGGCGGCTCGTAACACGAGAGGCCTGATCAAGTTGGTAGCTGACCGGAAGACCGACAAATTGCTCGGCGGTCAGATTATGGCTCCCGAGGGTTCGGACAGCATCCAGACACTGGTTATGGCCCTAAAATTTGGAATGACGGCAAAGGCGCTTGGGGAAACAATTTTTCCCTATCTAACCACTGTTGAAGGTCTGAAACTTGCTGCCCAGACATTCGACAAAGATGTGACCAAGCTCTCCTGCTGCGCGGGCTAGCTCAGGCAGGCCGTGGAGAAATGAATCGCCTATGAAAACAGATATTGAGACCGAAAGTGCAGCCAATATTGCCTCAAGTAGCGGGAGTGGCGCGGGCGCAATCGGTGCCATTGTCGCAGCAATGGGCTGCGCAAACTGTTTTCCGGCCATTGCCGCCCTCGGGGCTTCGCTGGGCCTTGGGTGGTTGGATCACTATGAAGGCCTAATTATAACGCGATTATTACCAATTTTTGTCATCATTGCCCTGATTGCCAATCTTTATTTGTTCAATCGCCACCGCATCATTTGGCGTGGGATATTGAGCCTGATCGGGCCAGTTCTGGTATTGGCAAAATTCTACCTTTTCTGGTCGGCAGCCTGGAGCAATGCCGTATTCTATGTTGGGTTGGCATTTATGATTGGGTCCTCAATTTTCGACATTGTGTCACCACCATTAAAACGATGCCCGGTTCCCAAGGCTACGGCATAAGAAATTTGAAACATGATAGGAAACTAAGCGTCATGAACGTTAAAATTTGTCCCACCTGTGGCTGCTCTTTGGTGCGGCTTGGAATTACCGACGACCAGGCGGCACAGGCTGTCCATAATGAGATCGTCTATTTCTTCTGTTGCCAGGGTTGCGCCGATATTTTCCAGAAACAGCCAGAACGTTTTGTCGAAGAGGTTAGGGATATCCATGTCTGTCCCGCGTGTCTTGCTGAAAAACCGACCGCCTACACGGTTCCCGTACTGCACAACGGGCAGGAAATTCGTTTCTGTCGCTGCCCCCATTGCGCAGAGGTTTTTGCAAAAGATCCAGACTTCTATCTTGATCGCCTGAGCGGAAAAACCGATTTCAAGGGCCTGTTTGATACGCCAGAAGCGGCATGCTGTTAGGGCCATGCTTCACAAAGGAGGGTGAGGCGTCGAAACGAACGCGACCTGCTTTCACGTCAAGCATATATCGCCGAAGTGCAATGGCGAGCCGAAACAAAGTCCTCAGAGACCTATGATGCGAACTTTCAGCATTTACCCCCTTGCCTCATCCTCCCTGACAGCATCTCCATCGATCGTCGCGGAACCCGCAGCCGCTCCACCCGTTAGTCCAAATGTCGCTTATCAAGGAACCAATCATGACCCAGTCTTTTGATCTCATCGTCATCGGCGTCGGCATGGCGGCAGTCACTGCGGCCAACAAATGTGCGTCAGCGGGATGGTCCGTCGCCGTCGTGGACGAGCTACCCTATGGCGGTACATGTGCCTTGCGAGGCTGTGATCCCAAAAAAATGTTGAGACGCGGCGCAGAGATAATTGATGCTGCTTCCTTGATGAATGGCAAGGGCATCGAGCCCGGCAGTCTGGCTATCAACTGGTCGGACCTGATGGCGTTCAAGCGGGCATTCACCGAAAAAATGCCACCGAAAATTGAATCTGGCCTTGATAAAAATGGTGTCACAACGCTGCACGGCAGTGCAAAGTTTATCGCTGAGAACATAATCGAGGTTGACGGAAAAACACGGCTGCAGGCGAAGAAGATACTGATTGCAACCGGTGCAAAGCCGCGGAAAATTGACGTGCCTGGGGCGCAGTATCTCATTGATAGCACAGCGTTTCTGGAGCTGGAGAGCCTTCCGAAAAAGATACTGTTTGTGGGCGGCGGTTTCATCTCTTTCGAGTTTGCACATATCGCGGCGCGCGCGGGCAGCGATGTTCAGATCATTGATCGCGGCGAGCGTCCCCTCAAGGGCTTTGATCCTGATCTCGTCGACAAATTGCTGGAGCGAAGCAAAGAGGCAGGAATTGAGGTCGTCAAGAAGACCAGTCTCATCTCCATCGCCAAGGAAGGTAGCGGCTATTCGGTGACTCTTGATGTCGACGGCAACATCCAAGAATATTCAGCTGATTTGATCGTGCATGGTGCGGGGCGCGTTCCTGCGATCGATGATCTTGATCCGGACAAGGCGGGCGTCGAGTCCGACGCCCATGGCGTCAAAGTGAACGAATATCTGCAAAGTATCTCCAATCCGTCAATCTATGCAGCGGGGGATGCAGCGGACACCAAAGGTGCACCGCTCACGCCGGTGGCGGTGTTTGAAGGTAAGGCGGTTGCGTCAAATATGCTGAAAGGCAATCATGCCAAGCCAGACTACAAAGGGGTTCCCATAGTAGTATTTACGATACCCGAACTGGCGCGTGTGGGTATGCTGGAAGAAGAAGCAAAAACGGCCGGTTACAAGTTGCGCATCGCGACCAACGATACAAGCGGCTGGTATTCCAATCTGCGAGTGGGAGAGACCTGCGCCGCCACCAAGGTGATCATCGATGATGAAACCGGCAAAATATTGGGCGCGCATTTGTTGGGGCCGGAGTATGCCGAAATCATCAATTTTTTCGGTCTGGCGATGCGTCTTGATTTGACCACGAGCGAACTGAAAAAAATGGTCAGTGCCTATCCGTCGGTTGGCTCTGATGTTGGCTCGATGTTGTGAGGTGACGTGTATAAAAAAATTCAGCCTTGCAAGCAATATAGAGATGTGATTCAGTATTTCTGTGGAAGCGGGTGATACTGCGATTATGGGAGAACGAACGGCGATGCCGGAGACGTAGCCGGTCCAGCTTTAATATTCGTTCTAGATGCGCAAACTCGCCAAACTAATCCCGATGCCAGCCTAATAAACAGGCAAGCCGGAGCATATCTCATCACCCGATACGACATAAACCGGAAAATCGAGCGATGTCGGCAGCATATCAAAGTGTGGAGACCGGAGGGTGCGCACGCTTCTCTATGAGGTTTCCCACGTCATGCTGACCCGCTACAGGGGCGAACTGAAGCTTAAGAATTGGGCGTTGGCAATTGCGCAGCGCTCGACCATGCGGAAGGCGCGCATCGCGCTCGCGCGGCGCCTTGCCATCATCATGCATGCCATGCTCCGAGATGGGACCGCGTTCCATCCGGCCTGACCGGTAAGAAAGGAGATCGAAACGAGCTCCCGAGCGGGAGCAAACGCCCGAGGGAGGGAGCGGATGATGGCGCCTATTGTGTAGCATGCGGCCCCAGTCGCTCGACTGCGATTTCAACCTCGCCACACCGCAACCAGCTGACTCCATAAAGTGCCGACGAACACACAGAGAACGCAGACACCCACAGGCAATCGCACCAGTTCAGGAAAACAGCAGTTGCCCTTGACGTATTAGAGAACAATCGGGTGGATTGCTGAATGGCAGGTTCTATTGCAGACTGTGACGTAAGCAGGCGACGTTAAGGATCCAACTATCATTGAGAGAGAAGCATTTGTTGCCACGAACTCCCATTTTCAGGGCGGGTATTGGTATTTTATTAAGCATTGCTTGTGCATAAGATAAATGAAGCGAAGTGAAACCAAGTTAAATGACCGACAGTCCACAATTTTTGCTAAATCAAACCGAAGGTCGCCAAGGTCTGGTGGCGTTAATAGTCGCATCCTGCGAAGAAGCAGGCGCTGATGTGTTGGTTGTTGAAAACAAAGATGATTATACACTTATGATAACGGGAGCGGGTTTATCTGCTACAGTTGAAATTTGGACAATAGGAAACGGCGGTCTGTCTATTAGGTGGAAAAGCGACGAATTGCCATTGCGAGCTGTCGAGGGCGCATGGTCATCTGATTGCCGCGAAAATTTTCGCACGACCCACGCAATCACAAATTGTGAAAGCCAAAGCCATCTGATCGAAGCTCTGGCAACTGGGCTGAAAGCTGCCGTGTCGGGGGTGGCGTTTGATGGTCGCAACATCAAATAATTGCATTCGGAAATAGCTGCGGTTATTAGACCATAGGAAAGTAAATTCCTGACGGTCGCGTCCCGCAGCGTGCACAATGCCCCGAGCGCAGCGGAAAATTATTTTTCCTGAGTGACCTATGAAATTTAGGCACTCAGGAGCCTTTTCTTGATCGTTCCTAAAACCATGAAAATTTATTCTCTGCCACCCCTACACGAGTGTGGGATGCCATCCGCCCAATTTGGTATGCCAAGGCACGTCTATTCAAATTATCTCGCATCGCCGCGACGAAACCGTGGCAGGAAAATCATGGTCGGTGACTCTTCGAACACCGTGCACGGCTTAGTTAGGCTAGCACATGCTAGGCGCGAAGGTGGTCGTGGTGTAGCAAGAGGGGCTGCGAATGGTGGGCTTTGGCGCGTTAGCCGACCGGCTGCTATTTTACACGCCTACCGTGAATCTGTGTCCCAATAATGTACAGGAGCCTTGTAGCGGCGATAGTCGGGATGCTCAGGCACCTTGCGGTTCGATCGCGGCGGGATGATTGGGAGGATGCCGCGCATGAGCAGATTTTCTCGGAACCTGTCGCCGTCATAGCCCTTGTCCGCCAGCAGCGCCCTGGGTCGGGGTAGCGGCAGGGCCATCAGATCATCGGCCGATGTATAATCCGATGCTTACTACTATAGCCCCCGATAGTTTATACTGCTAATGATCAAGAGGAGCTAGATATGACCCAACAACGCATTTTCATCGGTATTTTTGCCCGATGCGATCGGCTGCGATGAACGAAATCAGATCAAGGGGGCATTATGCCGGTAGCGGTTGGACAGCGTTGTTTGCTGCCTGGTTCGTTGCGCTATCGTCCAGCCTTGGCGCAATCTTTATTGGTGAGGTGATGGGCCAGACGCCGTGCGAGTTATGTTGGTTCCAGCGCGCCTTTATGTTTCCGCTGGCCATCATGCTCGGCATCGCGGCCTACCGATCGGATCGAGATGTGCTCCCCTATGCGTTTGCCCTTGCGTTGGCGGGGTGGGTGATCGCGCTTTATCATTTGTTGCTCTATCTTGGAGTTGTACCAGACGAGATCCAACAATGCGGTTCAGGACCGTCCTGCTCAAACGGCGAAATGACGCTTTTTGGTGCCGTGCCGATTCCGCTTCTCTCGCTGGTAGCCTTTTCGGCCATCTTATTTTTTCTCAACCTTTATCGGAGATCACGATCATGAACAGGCGTTTTGGAGTAGTTTTGACGAGTTTGCTCTCAGTTGGCGCTTTCGCTGCCGGGGTAACTCTATACAGCAGTTCGGTTGCTGGAGAACCCGCAGCCAAGGCGGCGGCTGTGCCAAAGGACATATTTGTGCGTCCTCATTCACCGATAATCGGACCCAAGAGTGCACCGGTGACAATTGTAGAATTTTTCGACCCGTCTTGCGAGGCCTGCCGTGCTTTTTACCCAAGCGTCAAGCAAATACTCGCCGCGTATCCAAAGGATGTTCGGCTTGTCATGCGTTACCTGCCGCTGCACGAAGGTTCCGCTGAAGCTATTGGTATTCTGGAGGCTGCACGTGCGCAGGGCGTCCTGCAACCGGTAATGGAGGCACTATTGGACGCGCAGCCCAAATGGCACAATGGTGACATGACAGGAGCATGGTCGGCCGCAAAGGCGGCCGGGCTCGATCTTGTAAAGGCCAAGGCAATGCCGAGCGCCGGTATAAATGCGATGATGAAGTCCGATTTGGAGGACGCGAACACGCTTGGCGTCAAGGGAACGCCAAGCTTTTTTGTAAATGGTAAACCCTTGGCTGAATTGGGTCCTGAACCCCTCTACGCTCAGGTTCGCGCTGAGGTCGAAGCTCAACAAAACCCAAACCAAGAGTGAAGACGGTGGCTGGCGGGGCTGCAACGGCCCTTCTCGACAGGTTCTCTTCTACGGGCTTTGTTGCATAACTCGTGACGGTCGCGAGTCAGGTTTTACTTGGAGTTATTATGCGACCCGGATGGTCTTCGGGTTTCCTATTGCTGAGAACCGATTGAGGCCTGCAGCGCGGACTTTTAGTTCGGTAATCTGATGATCGAAGGTGCGCGCGGCGACGCGCTGGCCGAGGAGCTTGAAGCAATGCATCTTGGTTTCGACAAGGCTGCGGCGGTGATAGCCGCTCAACTTTTTCCAGATCGTCCGGCCAAGCCGTTTGGTTGTGCGCAGTGCTTCATTGCGGGCGTCAACGCCAGGGCCATCTTTGGTCCACGGCCGCCCGTTGCGGCGTACCGGGATGATCTGATTGGCACCGTGCTCAGCGATGACGGCATGACAGCCTCTCGTGTCATATGCGCCATTGGTGGCAGTATGAAGCGCCATGTTTACGCGTTTTCCACTCCCCTTCACCCATCATCTTGATCCCGGTGTTATCAACCAGCAGATGTAGCCCGCCCGAACTGGGCCGCCCACCGAGGTTCACCGACAATGCTTTTTGACGGCGGCAAAGCGTCGTATAATCCGGCACTGGCCAGTCCAGTTTCGCCATCTTGAGCAGGCTCGCAACCAGACCCGTCACCTGTCGTAGCTGAAGGTTGAACAGGATCTTCAGCGTCATGCACAGCTCAATTGCGCTGTCAGAAAACCGCATCGGCCAACCGGGCCGACCAACTGGTACCGAGAGCCAGTTTATCTCTGGTCAAACCACACATCCAATGAACCTCGCTGCTTCAGCGATGCATTATAAGCGGGCCAATTGGTCGTGCGGTACGTCGGGGAGATGGGTCTGGGCATCCGGCCCATCTATACATATCGATTCCCCAAGGGAATCCATCACCTTGTTATGCAACAAAGCCATCTGCGGGTGACGCCGCAGCATATTTACGGCGTTTTATCGATGATGGTGTGGTCGCTCATAGTCGTGATCTCAATCAAATACCTGTCGGTCGTCCTACGCGCCGACAACAAGGGCGAAGGCGGTATCATTGCGCTGGTCGCACGGCTCGGTCCGTGCAGGCGGCGCGCGGGGGTCATCCACGCCGCCCTAGTCGCGATGGGTGTTTTCGGAGCCTCGCTCCTGTATGGAGACGGCACAATCACGCGGGCCATTTCAATCCTCAGCGCAATCGAGGCGATCAATCACAGACTTGCCTATACCGAGATTGATCTCTATCTTTCCGAGGTGAAGGGACCTGTGATGGGCCGCCTCAAACGAGCCGACTTTCTCGAGGAATTCCGCGGGCGTGTGTTCCTGTCGCAGAACCACGCGTTTCGCGAATTGTCACAGGACAACGGGCCCCCGCCTCTGCCAGACGATATCGCTCGCGATATGATCCAATCACCCTATTAGAAGGAGAACCTAGATGCTTATCGAAAAGATCAAGACACCCGGATTATCGCACCTTTCCTATCTCGTCGGTGCCGACGGGCAGGCAGCGGTGATCGCCCCCCGCCGCGATTGCCACATCTATGTCGAGATGGCTCGCGCCGAAGGGCTGGCGCTCACCCATATCATCAATGCCCATCATAAACTGTCAATTTCGCAAGTATGGGGAACAGGCTCAACCTCAAGCTCGGACGGCCAGTTTTTTCGCGGGGCAAAGCGAGGCGCGAGCGGCGGCGACATCAATGCTAGCTATGGCAATGATCCTGGCTTCAGCTTTTATACCCATGTGTCTGACCAGCACGGGCTGTATCATGTTAAAGTGATTTCCGCTGCAACGCATTAAGCGCCCTCTGTGCTTGACGGCCTGCTGCATCATGGCAGCATTCTCAATATCAGCGAGCATTTTACCGACACCAGCGGCGCGACCGATCATATATTTGCGCTTTGCTCGATGCTGGGCTTTAGTTTCTGCCCGCGCTTGCGTGATTTTTAGGACCGCAGACTGATACCGATGGAAATGCCATCGCGTTATCCAAAAATTTCGCCGCTCCTTGGCCAGCGCGTAAAAACCGAGAAAATCCGGGAGCATTGGGATGACATTATGTGTCTGTAAGCATCCATCAAGACCGGCCACGTCGCGCCGTCGGTAATGATGCGCATTATGAACGGCAAAACCAGCTGGACGTGGCTTTGCAGGAAATTGGCAAGATCGAGCGCACGCTGTTCATGCTCGACTGGCTCGACTGGCTCGAAAACCCCGAATTGCGCCGCCGCTGCCGGGCCGACCTTAACAAGAGCGAACAGCGCAGAGAATTTATCATCAGGTCAAGCCCTGATGGCCTGTATCAGCGGTACTATCCCCAATATCTAGAAAATCTGCTTGATATTGTAGCCGAGGATGTGGCGGCTCGTTTCTGGTCCGATCGGTTCCGTTCTTATCATTCAATTCCCGCCTTTGGTGGAGAATATTTTAACAACCATGCCAAGCGTTGCAAGCCTGTTTTGTCGGTATTGCCACCAATAATGTAGTCAATTCTGGGCATGGTGCTTGGTGCACTGGTCGCATTGGGATTGAGTGTTTTGGATGTTCCAACCTTCGAGAGGCTGATGATGGTTGCCGCGATGTGCCTGATCGCTGGGTGGCTTGGGCATCACCTGAATCTGTCTTGTGATGACCAATGGGACGGAATTGCCCTCAGAAAATAAACAAATAGAAGACTGAGAAGAAGGCTATAAAAATCAATATGCCCGAAAGAGAAAATTCGTTTTGCCAAATACTGTTGCCGGGCTCGCGCACGTCGACGATTGCCTGCTCTTTGGCAACTTGTAAAACTGCCCTCGGCAATGCTAATCGGAATGGGTGCTTTGCACCCTCATCACGTAATACGAGTCGATGTTTTCTTTTTCGTTCCATGCAGACGAGTTAACAATTTGTTAAGAATTTAGTCCACCACATAATTTGGTTAAAATTCGTCTGTCTCGAACCGGCACGAAATCGGTGCAAAAGGTTAAGCGAATTTCCGCTGGATGCGGCTTGCAAATGGTGTGGATTCGCAATTGCAATTGCTGTCATCGCGAAGTTGCCATCCTTCCGATATCCTCATATCTATGGCACAAAATTTGCCAGCCGGTTTGCTGGTCGCCGGGGTATTTGGGCAGAGCCGAACCCATGAGTATATATTCGGCGGTGTTACTCGAATTTTGCTTCTAAATTGTCCGCATCCGTTATTATTGGTCCCCTAGATCCACCTGAACGTTCTCGGAAGCAGGGGTTTTGCCTTGCTGGGCGGATAAAAATATTGAGAATAATATTTGGAAAATCGCCGATAACTGATCATTTCTGGATAATTACATCAAAATTGACGGTAACGATCTTTCAATGATGGACCGCGTGTCAATGACAGCCCCTGAAGCAGCAAAGAGATAGCCGGGTCGATCAAACCTTAACTTGCAAAAAGCTTCGGCAACGAGATTATCCGCATTGATGAGCACTGAACTGAACTCTGTTCAAGGGTAAATCGCAGTATTGTCGGCACTCCCGCCCTGTATTTCACTTTAAAGTCAGGTTCATCTTTCCACGGAATGGACCCGCGAACACGCAGCGTTGATGATTGGTGCAGAGAGCATAGCTTCGGGACATACATGGGGTTCAGAAGCTGACCCGAGCGCCTCCCACGAACCGCCGGGGGATTCCAGGACGCAAGCCGAAGGGACGTCTGCTGACGGCGTATTGGTCATCGAATATGTTATCAACGCGTGCAAACAGGGAGAGACTGTCGGTCAGCGCGAAATTTCCCGCAAGATCAAAGATGATGCGCTCGTCGATCCCTTGATTTACGGCAATAGCCCCGCTCCCGGGTTCATTGCGCAAATCGGAAAGGTAGTTTACCCCAAGGTTGATCGCAATGCGGCCCGCGTTCACACCCGCTTCTATATACAGTTGATGCCGCGCAATATAGGGCAGGGCATCGCCTTCAGTCACATCACCGAAAAAGTCGCTGTCGAAGCTACTGTCGAATTGTGCATCCGTGAACGTATACGCGAGGGACAGGGGAAACGAGATTGTGTCGGTGGCGCGTGGCTCGACCGCTGCCGACAGCTCCAAGCCCTTGACCGTAACTGCGCCGCCATTGAACTGATCGCCAATGTCGCCGACGCTGCAGCCGACAGATTGGGTGCAATTACCGAGCAAGTTGGAATAGTCGTTGTAGAATCCAATCGCAGAGACCTGGACCTCGTCAGTCCTGAAGCGGACGCCGGCTTCGTAGTTCCAGCTCTTTTCGGCGCGGGCGTCCGGACTGCCGGGGCCGGGAGGAGAGAAGCCGCGTGATACTCCTGCAAGCACAATGGCGTCGCCAAACTCGTAAGTAACACCCAGAGCAGGCAGCCACTGGTCGATATTGGTGCGGCGAACCCGGGTTGGCCCGGTCGATCGATCCGGGTCCGATCCTGCATAGTCCAACCGGGTCAAATCAATCCCTTCGTACCTCAACCCGGGCGTCAGCGTCACGGCACCGATCTCGATCCGGTCCTCGATGTAAAATGCGATGGCCTTCGCTTTCGCCTCCCGGTTGGCCTGCTGGCCGATATCGGTCTGGCGCTCAAAGACGAGGTCTCCGCCAATTTGGGAGTAGAATTCCTCGTTTTGCAGTCTGTCTTCTTCATCCTCGTGATAGCGGACGGAGACCGCGAGATTGTGGCGCGTCGCGCCGATGGCGAACGGGCGTTCCAAAGAAAACTGGGCTCCTTCACTACGATAGACGCGATTGTTGTTGCGGATCCGCACCGCGCCATTCGCACTGTCCGCCCCGCGTAAGATATTAAGAGCTTCGCGATTGTCATCGGGGCTATCGAAAACAGTCTGAATCGAATCGAATCGACCGTCGCCATCGAAATCGATATCCTGAAGTTTCGACCAGCTGCGGCTGAAGTCGTTGCGATACAGCGTGGCCGTGATCCTCGTCTCATCGGCAAACGCCAAGGTGCCGATAATACGATATTGGTCGTGCTTCCCGGAAAATGCGTCGCGCTGGCTGGTCGCATAGCGACGATAGGGTTCTGCCGCGAAATCGGCATCGGCAAGTCCGAGGTAGGTCTCATTGGCTTTAAGGTCAGACCGGCCATAAACAAATTCCAAGCGAGCCTCTACGGGTGCGTCCGGCGCGGTGTGAACAGCCAATCGCCCACGATAATCCTGTCGTTCAAAGCCGGTGTCAGCATCTGGACGCCCGTCGATTGATTTGAAGCCGTCGCTGCCCTGCTGGTAGGTTTCAATCAGCGCACCAACATAATCTGTGTCAGCTCCAACCCAGCCCTGGCCTTGGAAGTAATTGCGCGAACCATATTGGCCTGAAGCATAGCCGGAGAATCCATCCGTCGGGATTTGGGTAGACCGAAGATTGACCGCTCCGCCGATAGTACGAGGTCCAGAGCGGATCGCGGCTGCGCCCTTCGTTACCTCGACCGCCTGCATACGTCCGATGGCGGGGAAATAATATGCAGCCGGCGCGGCATAGGGGGCCGGCGCGATCAATACGCCATCTTCCATGAGTGTGATGTTGCTCGATCGTTCGACTGGGCTACCACGCAGTCCGATATTTGGAAACAACCCGAACCCATCCTCCTCCTGGATATTTACCCCGGGCACCTGACGCAGGACACGGTTTACATCCCCATGGTCGAAGCGGCGGAGATCTTCGCTGTCGAGCAGATCGGCAGAACCGGGAATCCGGTAGGGATCAATCCGGCCTCCGAGGACGATAATCGAAGTATCGGGATTTGCCTGACGGTCTTCCGAAGCCTGCTCAGTTCCATCTTTCTCGGCGACGGGCCAATTATTCTCTTGGGCTTGCACTGGCATGGACAAGGCAACTGCGAGGGACGAGACGGCAGCACGATACATAGAGGTTTCCTTTTCTCCGAGCGGTGTCGGGAGGGCTGCCTCTAACGTTATTGCAAATGCTTCGCAAGAGCATAATTGCGATGCTCTCAAAACTTTTGTCAGTACCTATCATTCTGGCGCTTGCTCTCATGCTATTTTCTCGGGGTGGGGAAGGGGCCAGCGGTCTGCCATCCTCGCATAGTGGGCTGAGCTATGGATTACTTTATCTGCGCCAATTCCTGCTTGGCTTCTCGCTTTACAAGTATGCCTTTGCCATGCTTTATGCCCGCGCTGAAGCCCTCCTCAACAATAGCGCCCAAGATGAGTTCAACTAGCATCTCCGACTTCCACAAGGCAGGGGATTAGGGACTGGCGTTCCACGATACGATCCTCTGCATGCCAAGGTATTTGACAAATTTGCTTCCGAGTTAATCACGTGCAAATTCCAAAATTGCTTTGATTTTCGCTGTTGTATTCATGCTGGGGGTTCAAACGCATCTAGATAGAGTTGCTCGACCCGTAAGACTTCCTCATCAGTCAGTGCGGCAAATTCTTGTGCGCGCGCGCGCTGGGAAAGCTGACCGCCATTTTGCTGAAGGAACTTTTGAAGCAACTCGATCTGCGCTGACGGCATGTCGACAACCTGCTGTACGCCGTCACCGAACCGGTCGAACGCCTCCAGGAAATAAACTTCTTCGGGAAGATCGTGGATGATAGTTTGTTCCACGCATTCATAGAGAAATTCGGCATGCGCGGTGGCGTCAAAATAACGATAGAAGTCGGCGGTATGATTGAGCACCTCGACATTGCCGCTCTGCGTCCGTTGCCATTCGATCTCGGGGAGAAGAGGCCTGGAATAGGTTTCCAGCACTGTCCGGTACGCGTCGAGCTGTCTTAGAATGGCAGCGCTGATCGGGAATACCAGGCCGGGCGGATTGTAGCTGGCGGCTGCCAGTGCGTGATGGATGAGCCAACGGTGAATGCGCCCGTTGCCATCTTCATAAGGGTGGATGTAGACAAACCCAAACGCCAGAACTGCTGCGGCGACAACGGGATCGAACGCTTCGGTGAGTGTTCGCTCGGTGTAGACGACAAGCCCTGTCAGCAAGTCTGTAATGTCATCATGGCGCGCACTGATATGGTCCGGGATCGGGTCTCCTGAATCCCGGTCATGAACGCCGACAAAGCCGCCTTGCGTTCTAAGACCGAGTTTTACGAAGCGCGCATCACCGATCACGATGCTTTGAAGACGGTCAAATTCGGTCAGAGTGACGGGATTGTTGCCCGCTTGCGCAATTGCCTGACCCCATCGTACCGCGCGGGTGCCGGAAGGCTTTTCGCCCTCGATCGCAAAGGATGACTTGGAATCGTTCAATAGAAGGAACGCAGCCGCGCGCGCCACGAGGTCGGGGCGGACGCGCCCGATTTCGGCACGTACGCGTTTATCCAACTGCTTGTCCGCGGCAGCCTGCAGGGTCGGCGTTCGGCGGACCATTGGGCAAAAGGCCGGTGTTCCCGGGAGATTGTCGAGGATTTTGTGCCGGGACGAGACTTGTCCGCGCGCAAGGGCAAATTGTAGCTTAGGATCGACGATTGTCACCAGCCGAACTTTGCCAGGTTCAGGGATATCGAGCTGGGTGCCCGTCAGCCATTCGTAAAGATACCACGCCCGGCGCGCAAAGGCGCCGGTCGGTGTCGCCATTACGAATTCGCGGATCGCTTCAGGTTCGATAGTCTTGAAGAGCTGCGCCAGAACGCCCAGATCAATGCCTTCCCACTTCATGGCGAATACCAGCTGGCCTGCAAGGCTCGATTCGGGACGGTGACGCGGGGTCAGTAGAACCCAATCCGAAGTTGGCACCGGATGATGGCGTTCGGCAATCGCCGCTAGGCGAGGCGGTAAGGGAAGCGAAAGGCCATAGGCGGCGATCAAAGCGGCATAGCCGCATGGGGTCGCAGGCTCGGGGAGACTGCGTCCGCGAAAATCATTCACCGCCTGTGAAGGCCACTCACCCATAATTTTCTCCGTGAAAAACCATCACTTGAACCGTGGTTACTTGCGAATCGCGTTCACCATCTATGAAAATCTATCACAATTTACACAAAATGTGAATATCGTTCTCCAATATTCGAATTTACTCGTTTCTTGGGCTATCTTTCAACGTGATTATCTTTGCCATAATGGACCACGCAGAGCTGTGCTCCGGCCCGAACGGGGACATCAGGGCCGTTTCAAATCAATATATAAGGGGATGCATTCGGTGGGTGTGGCCCCTCAATACGCATCAACGTTGGGCAAGAACGCCAACTGCCAGACTCTGGTGTCGTTGACGCTGGCCTCTCGCGAAGTGCCGGTCATGGTTGGCTTGCGGCTGTTTCTGCCCGAGAGTTGGACCAGCGATCCAACCCGGCTTGATCATGCCGGTGTGCCGCTGGATTACCGGGATTACCGGACCAAGCCTGAGATCGCGCTGGCCGAGATCGATCGGGTCCGCAGTGCCGGTGCACGCTTCGGCTGCGTGTTGGCGGACGCTGGCTACGGAATGAGCGCCTCGTTCCGGCAGGGTCTGAGTGCGCGCGGCCTCACATGGGCCGTCGGCATCCCGTACAAGCAGAAAGTCTATCCTGCCGACGTGGCAATGATTTTTCCCGTCGCCGGGCGTGGTCGCCCCCGCAAGCGGCACATCCCCGATGCCAAATCCGTATCGGCAAAGACGATGCTGGAGACGGCAAAGTGGCGCAAGGTCAGTTGGCGGCGCGGAACCAAGGGGCTGCTCTCGGCACGCTTCGCCGCCGTTCGCGTGCGAGTTGCCGATGGCCCGCCTCAACGCATCTGGAACAGTGGCGCGCAACATCTGCGCGGCGAGGAAGTGTGGCTGGTCGGCGAACATCGCTCAACCGGCGAGCGGAAATAATACCTCTCCAACCTGTCCTCCGACACGCCGAGCAAGCAGCTTGCCGGAGCCATCAAGGCCCGTTGAGTCTGCGAACAGGGACATCAGCAACTCAAGGAAGAGCTCGGCCTTGATCACTTCGAAGGCCGATCATGGAAGGGGCTTCACCGACATGTGCTGATGTCGATGATTGCCTTGGCCTTCCTGCAATCCCGCCGCCTCAAGCAGGCCAAGGGGGGAAAAAGAATCGCCGGGCCGCCACCACAGCCGAGCCTGCCGGCGATCAGGCAGGCCATCATTGAACGCCTCGCCAAACCTCCTGACCTGACGTGCCCACAGTGCGGACACTAGGATCGGGCAGGTAGTTTTTCTGATGGCACCGTACATCAGAAATCGGAAAATCATTAGCAATATGATCTTGTAAAAGAAAACTAGGATATAGCGATCGACAGCTTTTCTTATCAATTGCCCAATAAGGTTGATAATATATCTTATGTTAAGTTATTGAAAAAATTAACTTTTAATAACCATACCTGCGACCTATGTCAATTCCTCTGTAATCAACGTTTTTACCGTTGCCATAGGCAAAAACAATCGAAGTGGATTAGAGACCAGTGACTTGAAGCCATAGCTTTCATAAAGCTCTTTACGTCTTTGAGTGCGACCGGCATCTCCGCAATCCAAGACGTCCAACATTATTACAGCTATGCCAATTTGATCGGCCGCGCCCGCAATCCGCTTCATTGCGTCTATCAGCAATGCAGCTCCGTATCCGCCGTCTTTGAATTTTACATCTCGGCCAATCATAGAAATATATGCCGCTGGTATATTGCCGTGAGATGGCCGTGTCTTTCTATATTTTGCAGGTAGCTCAGAATAGTCAATTGAATGAGCATTTAAGGCATAAAATCCCACAACCTGACCGTCGGGTGTTACCATCACATAGATGCTAACATTATCCGCCTTTTTGAGCCTATTTGCTGTTTTTTTGAAATAATTGTTCACCTGCTCAACACCGCAGGAAAAAGCCGCTCGATCATGTTTCCCGGGATCGAACGGCTCTATAATGTTTGCTTCAACGCCTTCAGTAGCGGTCAAGTGGCGCGAACTTTACTAGAATATTGCTTAGCAGCATCACGTAGAGCGTCGGTTGGCGCTGACGGATTATCCAGTGCATCAAAGAAAGCTATATGATCAACTGGCTGCAATTGAGTTCGCTCGTGCGCTTCGATTGTGGCCATAGCCGATTGAAAAGCTGCGCTCATCGTAAAAACAGAATCATCCACTCCAGCAAGCGCTGCAGCTTGCTGGATCGTTTGCTTTATATGCGGCTTTGTACGAAAGTTCATTCGTTCCGTACTGCGCCCAACAATTCCAGCAGTATTATCTTTGTGGCTCAACATAGTAGACTCCTGATTCTCTATAACTTGGCACTTTGTACGCCAAATAGGCGTACAAGTCAATAGTCGCTGATGGAAGTTACGTTCATTCCTGGATTTTGGCAGAAATCGCTCTAGTTGTTGGCTTGCTGAAAGTCTGCGCCAAAATTTCTAACCGGTAAACAACTCAGCCTATCGGAGGTCGATATTCCATATTTTGACGAGGTTTTAGCTCATATAAATCCGTCGACTTCGTGGACAATCAGTCACTACAATAACCTGCTCAAAATGCAGTCCAGATTTTCACAGCCTGGGGAGTCGAATGGAAATGTACGATTTGCAGATTTTGGGCAAACTATGATGAACAGTGACCATTCCTTTGTCCAAATCTACAAGTCGTAGCGATTGAGTTTCGCTAATGGCATGTAGCCATGCGGGTCTACGAGTAGAATTAGCATCACGTTCTGCTCTTTTGCCCGTTCAACCGCCTTTTGCGCCATTTCCAGAGCGGGAAGTTCAAACCCGGTCAATTTGCGCGGCCTCAAAACTTCGACCTTTACGGACCCGGTAAGACCCATTTTTAAATCTGCAACTATTGGCGACCCTACCCCTCTCGAGCAATCTACATACAAAGCAAAATATGGCTCTCCTTGGACGATCTGCTCTTCATTAATTATGATTTTTGGCATGCTATATCTTTCTGATTTTCTTGGACGTTCACTAACTTTAGTCTCAGGCGATCCTTTGCTCAATCGAGCTTCCCCCTGCATTCTTCAACACGGTGAAACCGTTGGGCACTGCTTGCTGGACCAAAGGAACATGCGAAATCAATCCAACCGCTCGTTTATCGCCAACGATGTTTTGAAGGACCTGAAGTACCTGATCCAGCGTGCCGGCATCATTCTCGGTATCGAGGCTGCCAAAGCCCTCATCGATGAAAATAGTATCCAGTCTGATAGAGCCATTGGTCATTTCAACGACATCAGAAAGCCCCAAAGCGAGTGACAAGGCAGCGATAAATGTTTCGCCGCCAGATAAAGTAATTATCTCCCGGGAGCGGCCAGTTTCGATATCGTGGACCCGCACATCGAGTCCACGTTTGGACCGGCCACCCATGCTTACAGTGTCGCGCTCGAAACGATAGCGTCCTTTAGTCATGGGATCGAGCCTCAGATTTGCAGCTTCTAGCACCTGGTCAAACATAGCGCCGATCGCGAAGGTTTCGAGATTGATACGAAGCTCATTTTGTCCATCAAATGTTTCTGCCAACCCGCGCAAGGCTCCTGAAGATTCCTCCAGCGCTAGCAGGTTTTTCAATTCTTCCACCAAACTTGATTGCAACTCTACGAGTGCGAGATGGCGTTGTTCCGCCGCCGCTTTTTCCTTAGCAGCAATATCAGCATCTGCAGCAGCCTGATCATATACAACTTGCAATGGCTCCAGATCAGGTCTTTGGGCATCTGCTACAGCATTTTTTGCTGCTTCGGATCGTCCACGAGTAACTGCCAGTTCATTGTCAAAAAGTGATATTGCTTTCTCTAGCTCCGCTATCAATTTTATATCGGGTATAGCAGCGCGATATCCTGGTTCAGAAAGCTTCAATTCGCGCAAACGCCCGTCAAATTTCACCGTTTTCTGTTGGATTTCAGTAGTACATTCTTCAAGTTTCGTTATCGCATTCTTGAGTTCTGTTTCAGCTTTTGTTGAAGCAGCGCGGCATTTTTGTTGCCGCTCTATTCCGTCTGAAATAGCCTTCCTACGCTTAGTGATGTTGTTGTAAAGATCATCGATTGCTACCCGCAACGCGGTTTGCTCTCGTAGCGCTACCGGAACTGACGAAATACGGTCAGCATAGGCCTGGCGAGTGACAGCTTCTTTTGTCGTAGCGGCACCCAGCTTCGAATTGGCTTCTTGAAGTTTGGTTCCAGCCCCGCTTTTGCTGACCAGAAACTTTTTCAACTCGTTTGCTAATATCTCAACATCTTTAAGGACACCTAGCTCGTCTATTGCATTAACGGTATTCCTGTGTTCGGTATCAATTTCATCAACAGCCCGTTCGGGGGCTTTGAGTTTTATGATCGACGCCTTTTGAACCTCAAGCGTTGCTTTGGCAGAGCTGGCGCGAGATTGAGCCTCGAGACCCACGGTTGCTGCTACATTTGAATTGAGCTGAGCATCGCGCCAAGCTTTTTCCAACGCAACCGCGTCACCGGTGCCATGTGCCGGATTGGGATGTACTTCCCCTCCGCAAACCGGGCATGGCTGACCACCTTCAAGATGTTGAGCAAGAACGCTGGCTTGCGCCGAAATAAAACTGCCTTCGCATACGCTTTCGGTATCTAAAGCAGCACGATGTTTGGTTTGAGCATCGGTCACCTTAAGCAATGCAGCCTCAAGGTCTTTCTGAGTCCGGTCTCGAGCCTCGATCGCTCGTGCATATTCGCGTGCGTTATCCAGTTCAATTTTCAGCTTGTCACGTCGTCCAACCAATTTTTGACATTCAAGGGTATTGCGCTGCGCAACTGCGTGTTCCTTTGTTTTCTCATCAAAGAGCCTCTCAGCGTTCGTTTGATCTAAAGTGGCCTTTTCCTGAGCCTGCGAGGCGACATTTAGTTCTGTCTCCGCCTTTATGTGTTCTTCTTTACGCGCCGCGGCATCGGATAATATCTTCTCATAGCTATTCATCGTATCGAGCTTGCGGCCAAGGTCTTCTATTTCGGGTTCACCCAGACGTAATTCGGCCAATATCTCATCCGCTTTTGTGGAAGTCTGACATGCACGGTCAAATTCTTTTTTGAAATCAGATTGCGCTGTGTCCGCCAATTGATGACGTTGGCGAGCATCTGTCAATCCAGTGTCTAAATCAACCATCCGCTGGGCAAGTTCGGCGCCCGTTTTGCGCAAGCGCTTTGCGTTGGTCTCTGGAATCTTGGCTTCCAATAGCACTAAAGCGGCGGCGGCAGCTTCAACTTCGCCAAATAGGTTTTCCTGGGCTGTGGCCGTCGCCAAAGTATCATTTGCTTTTTTCAGCACGGCCGACATTTTCACGGCCATCTGCGTCTTAATTTCATACTGATTGAATGCAGCTGTAATGCCAGCGCTCAATTCATCCGAACTGGCGAACCCCTCTGCCGTGAGCCTTTGTCCGTGTAATCGGTATCCGTCATCTATCTCTCGCCGGATGTCGACGGCATCCGCTTTCAGCGTCTCGGTTAGTCTTCTATAGAGCGACACGTCGAAAAGTTCGCGGAGGATTTCGAGCCGATCTTTGCTATTCGAAACCAGAAATCGTTCAAACCTGCCCTGCGGTAGAAGTACAATTTGGCGGAACTGCCGTGACCCATAGCCCAGCAGGCTCTCAATGTGCTTGAGCACTTCGCTGACCTTGCGTTCAACGATAGGTATGCCGCAGTTTTCGGCACTAACATCATCAATCACTATGGCTGAAGCATCAAACAGCCATGCTGAATGGGTCTGGTTGGTAACCCCTCCCCCGCTTTTCTTGGGACGGTCTTGGTCAGGAATACGCTTAATAAAATACCGTTTCCCGCCAAGTTCGAACAGTAAGGTAACTTCGGTCAGGTGCTCTGCGACAGCAAAGTCCGAGCGCATTGATTTCATACCCTGCTCTTCCTTTGCTCCCTCTCCAAAAAGGGCAAAGGCAATCGCACTGAATATCGATGATTTACCCGAACCTGTTGGTCCATATATACCAAATAGGCCTGCATCAGTTGCGCCGCGAAAATCGATAACTTCGACACCGCCATATGGACCAAAGGCGCTTAGGGTAAGTCTAATGGGTCTCATTGCTCATCCCCCGCCTTAGCGATCGTTTGAAGCGCGGACGCCACAAGCTGGGTTTCGGAGTCCGTGATTGTCTCTCCCCGCGCAAAATTCATAAACATTGCCGCAAGTTCGGGTGGATTATCAATAGCAGCTATTTGTTCCGCCACACGCCGTTCAACTGGGTTTTCTTTGCGATCATAAGTGAGCTGGGCAGCATTCGGGTATAATTCTCGAATCCGTTTCATCGGATCGATTTGCGGTACTTCATCGGTCAAAATGATCTGAACAAAATCCTTCGAGGGTTCGGTATGAGCCAAAAGTTCTTGAAGCCTGCCGCGTATCGCCCTCACCTCTCGTAGTGGCTTAATGGGCATGGTGGTCACTTCGACAGAACCATCTGCCGCCAGCTCAATTAGACTGACCGATTTTTGCTGACCTTCTTCATCAAAACCGAATGCCAGAGGCGAACCTGAATAGCGGATGTGATCATGTACGACCGATTGGGGCCGATGCAGGTGTCCGAGCGCGACATAATCAGCTCCATCAAACGCGCTAGCTGGTACAGTTTCGATGCCACCGACTGTTCTTATAAGTGGACGTTCACTCTCGCTCGTTGTGGCGCCATCAACAAACGCATGAGCAACCACCACCCAGCGCATGTCATCCATGATATGCTTTCGCGCACTCGTTATCTGCGCCCGAATAACGTCCGCAGGACATGATATAGTATCGTCTTCAAAGCACTGCCGCGCCGCATACTCAAATGCAAAGGGCAATGCAGATATCGCAACAGGGCCATCGGCAGAATCTATGATAAGCGGTCGCTCATCCTCATCTAATGCTCCTCGAACGATTGCTTCACTGTCGGTAGCTAACACTCCCAATGCTTCAATTTGTGCCGCTGAATCATGGTTTCCCGCGATCATCACGATTGCAGCAGAGGATACTGCTCTGACAGTTCTCAAGAATTCAGAAAATCGCTTCAACGCGCTTTGGGGTGGCGTAGTCCTATCGAAAATATCACCGGCAATAATAATCAGATCAGGCTGAAAATCTTTAATGATCGAGAGGATTTGAATGAGCGCATGGTCATGGTCGTCTTCCATGGGCATTCCGTGGAATTGTCGGCCAAGATGCCAGTCACTGGTGTGTAATATGCGCATTTCTTGATCCTTGATTCTCGGTATGTATAATTTTTATATAGACAAGCTGGGCCGAGTCAAGTAGCGTTTATCTCAATGAATGATTCAACGATAAAGCCCGCAATGTACGCACGCCTGGTCTATCTTGACCAATGCCTCACATGGCGTGGGCAAGTTAATCGAAAGGAACTGATCGATCATTTTGGCATTTCATCGCCGCAAGCGGCAATTGATTTAAGAGAGTATCTGGAACGAGTGGCAGAACCCAAGCCGATATACAACACGGTCCGCAAATGTTATGTCGCCGATCGTGGCCATCGCGGATTGCCATTTGTGGAAAATATCGGCAACCCGGACGAGCTAGTCAGAAGCTCGGCAACCGACAGCTTTTCAAAATTGCCATCGCCGGTCCGGCAATGCCCTCCGTTCGTGATGCGTCAGCTTTATCAAGCCATCGAACAACAGCTAAAGCTCGAGATTGATTATGTTTCAATGTCGACAGGCCTTCGGCAAAACCAGTGGATTGCACCTGCCAATTTTGCTTCTGATGGTGAGCGGTTGCATGTGCGGGCGTGGAGCTTTCAACATCAGGATTGGCGGGATTATCTACCGGTTCGCGTCTCACCCGAAAGCAGCTTTCTGTCAGATCAAATCAAGCAGATATTGCCACGGGACGACGAATGGGAGGATTTGATTGAGATTCGCCTGCAACCACTAAGCAATTTATCTAATGAGCAGAAGGCTGCCGTCCGTCTCGAATATGGGTTTACTGAAGATGTTCTTAGCTTTGAAATTAGAAAGTCACTTGAGTTTTACATCGAACGGCGGTGGGGACTCAATCGACCTGGGGCTAGGCTTGAGCGATGTTAAACAAATGACGGATAAGAGGGGAATCCGTCGAATTTTAGGAGATTACTGTGGCTGGAAATGTAACCATTGACCCGCGCGCTTGGGCCGAAGCGGTCACAAAGCCTGCAATTGAACATGTTAGAAGCCTGAAATCCGGCCTAATGCTTGATGTCCGACGTTTAATCGGGTCCTTCCGGTACCAACACGCTATTTTGCTGCGCCAGAAGCTCAAATCCCTCATGAAAGCCAATGAAAGCAGATTTTCCTGTGCCACCTGCGGCGTTCCGGTTTATCTAGCATGTAGCACGAGCAAGCGGTTTTTCTTTCGCCACCGACATGAAGATGGTTCATGTCCTGCAATCACACGGTCTGGTTTTACTGAAGCAGACATCAGGGCGATGCAATATCGCGGCGCTCAGGAAAGCAAGGCGCATAAGCGCGTAAAGGAGCTTCTTATAAGAAGCCTCGCAGCCGACGCTCGGTTTTTAGACCAGCAATGCGAGAAAACATGGCGAGCAAGTGAAGGGTTAGCTGGTTTAAGACGCCCCGACGTCTCTACGAGAATTGACAGTTTGCGGCTAGCGTTCGAAGTTCAACTAAGCACAACCTTTTTGGATGTCGTACTAAGCAGGCGAGAATTCTACCGTTCCGAGCGAGCTGCCCTTCTTTGGATCGTCCCAAATTTTCATCCAAGCTATCGCCGCATGACCGATGACGACATTCTCTTTGGAAATAACTCGAATATCTTTGTAGTCGATGACGCATCCGTGGCTGCCTCAGAGCACCGGGGGCGCCTCATGTTTACTTGTTGGTACAGAAAGCCTCGAGTCCAAGGAGATGAAATTGTCGATGATTGGATCGAAGAGCTTGTGGAATGGGACGATTTGGAGATTAATTTAGATCAGCAAACGGTGTGCGCATTTAACTACATCGCCGCCGAAACGGCTTTAAACCAGCAAATTAGAGAAAACCAACTGGCTCGCGCAGCGGCGACCGAGCAGGCTGCTATCAGAGAACAGGATGCACGAGATCAGAGGCTGCGTGAGCAAGCGTTCAATTTAGTAAGCAGTTATGACGATCGAGATGACTATATCATCAGGGAACAGGATTGGCTCAATTTAAACAGGTCTTTGATCGAGCGGGAGTGCGGCCTCAATTCCAAGCATCCGGATTATTCAAAACTTGCGCGAATGGTGAGTCTCATCGAGACCGCTAGAAATGGGCGATCTATCGGCTTCGGCTATGGGAGCCTGGCCGAAATAGCCCATCATCTGTTTCACCAACACCCAGATTATCTTTTTGCGTTTGGTCACCTGCTTGATGCTTTTGGGACCAAAGCCATTCTTGATCGTGATGATCGGACCGGAAAATGGAAAATGAAGGTAGCAAAAGAGCGGGAGACAATGCGGAGTGATCCTAAGTTCAAAATGCCGGAGGATGAAGATATCCTGTTTGCTTTCCTCTCGGGAAACAGATCTCGGTCAACTCTGTCAAACAATGATAGTTCAAACACCGACCGAAAACTCGCGGCGTAAAAGGTCTATGGAATGACGCCTCTCCCGGAACCATTGTTCAGCATATTGGCACTTTCTTTGCCACGCGGGCATGATTTTGGAGACGAGCCTCCAATCGAAGGATGGAAAAACGAGGCTGACAATGCCGTCGCTGCAATTACCTGCTCGGACAAATCAAAAAAGTTCGGCGTCCTTCTAATGCGGCGGCGCAAAGATGGAGTTTGGGTTGTCGAATCTCATTCTCACAACATATCGGAACTCTCCGAAGCTCGATCCCAAGCAGAATCTTCGCTATCCTCGGATGCATTGCTCGACGTACCGCCTGGAGTTTCGCCTCGGCCATCGCTATTCGATTTACGAGGCCGTTCACCGAGCGAAATGTTCAAGCTTTTAACGCAAACTAGCCATCAAGGTGCAGCTTGGCTTCTCAACCAGCTATACCTCGCCCTTCCCAAACCGGATCGAAACTGGGCAACTGACTGCCAGACTGAAAATTTACATACACGGTTATGGGAGGCGTTGCTATTGGCTTGTTTTCGTGAGCAAGGATTGATGGTTTCACAGCTTCATGAAGCGCCTGATTTTAGAATCGAAAACCAGTCGGGCCCAGAAGGTTGGGTCGAGGCTGTCACCGCAAACCCGCCCGTGCGCTTTGAACATGTCGGCGCGAAGCCGGTGGGTCAGCCACGTGACACCCGTGAGCTATTTCTTGGTACCGCAGCGTTGCGTTTCGCCAAGACCTTAGGAAGCAAACTTCAGCGGCGCTACGACACGCTTCCTCATGTTTCGGGTAAACCATTTGCTCTTGCAATTGCCGACTTTCATGCGCCGAGTTCAATGGTTTGGAGCCGAGAAGCTCTGCTTGGCTATCTGTACGGTAATGTGCCCGGGACAGAAATGGTAAATGGAATAAGGGTAGCGACCGGCACTGATGCGGAGGCGCTAATGGGCGACACTGGTTTCTCAGCCGGCCTTTTTCGGGACGATAGCCATTCCGAATTGTCAGCAGTTATCTTCTCAAATGCTTGTACCGTCGGAAAATTGAACCGAGTCTCGGTCTCTTCAGGAAGAAAAGTGAAAGGCCTCCGCTATGTTCGCCTCGGCAAATTTTTCGACCGAAGGGAAAATGCACTCGAAGGAATTTCGTTTTGCCTCGATGTAGCGAGCGAGGAATACCGCCAACTTTGGCCCCCAGAATGCGAACCTTGGTCGGCAGAAATGGAAGTGTTTCACAATCCTTTTGCAAAACATGAGTTTCCACATATGCTGTTGCCTGAAGCAACGCATTGGTACGAGAACGGCGGTGACATGGAATGCTCTTCGCATTACGCAACCAACATTCTATGGTCTCAAACGCTCATTCTTAATGCAAATTGTCCGTTGCCTACTTATGAAGCAATCCCCGATTATCTAGCTAATTTGGCAAAGACCCGGAAAACGGGAATATGACGGGCTACTCTTCTAATCAGATTGCTTAGATGCGCGCCACTCGGCCACTTTATCGAAGCGACCCTCTATATATTCTGCGAGAGACTCAATCTCTTCAATGGCGTTAAAAAGTGCATCACGAGAAACTTTAACTGGCGGGCCGCTAAACCAGGGGTGTGTGATGTCAGATCCGCTTATTGCTGATTTTTCAGCAAAGATCGGCCGCGGATGCTTTTCCATTGTATGCTTGTCGTGCTGGGGGCGCATTGAAGTCAAGTCACTTCCATGCTGCGCCCTATTCCTTACTAAGATTACTTGTTCAATCACTGCAAAATCAACCGTACAATCTGACCAATCAGTATCCAATATATCGCCGAATGCAGCCCGGTATGCGCCTACAAATCCGAGCTCTTTGAATAGCCTTTTTTCCTGATTAGAAAAAGCAAAGCGAATTACATCCGTCTGCATTATGCCAAAATATAATTTCAGTGATTCTGATAACATCGAAACACACGATAGCCCTACGATTTCAATGGCTGAATCAGCTTCCAACCATTCATCTAAATAAGCTGGCTCTGGGTCTTCGCTATATGGTGGATTATCAAATGGCGGCTTTTCCTCCTCAATTAACCTCTTGGTTTCTTCGAATGGTTTGAGGCTCTCATCATAAAAGAAGCGTATGAACTTGGTTCGTTTATTGAGAAAATAGTTGGCGTCCATAAATTTTTTTCCCCCGGGAACACATTGCCAGCATAACGCAATCGCGCCGTTTGAACTCTAGCTAAAAGCTATAGGGCTAGATTGGGTCAAGCAATTCTGCGTGGTTATTGCCAACTTTGCCAACATCAGCGGATACCGCGATCGTCTTCAAATCCTCCATAAACGGTACTGCTAGAGATTTGGCTTTATTCCAAGGCCCATTGAGCCAAAGGTCTATTTGATCTGGCATGAGCACGGCCGCCGGGCGCTTATGGAGCCACTCAATGCTCGGCGCTTTCGCCGTTGTAACGATGGAGTAGCTGTGCAGATCGAGATGGGAATTATAGGTCCAAAGACCGGCGAATATCATCGAAGAGCCCTCTGGATGTTCAATTCGATATGGCAGTTTGCCATTTTCAGTATGTTCCCACTCGTAATATCCAGAAGCCATGACAACGCACCGGTTGGATTTCACTAATCCTTTGTAGCTTGCGCGTTCTTCCAACGTTTCGGCTTTAGCGTTGAACGAAGGATATTTGCTACTGAGCTCCTTTGCCCACGCCGAAACGAGTCACCACCTCATAAGCCTCAATTCGCGCTGCCCATCTTGCTCGGTACAGACGTAATAATCGTGTTTAGGCGCTATATTGTAGCTTGGCTGCAAGTTGCGCGGTGGCCCGGTGATATCAAGAATTTCTCGATATTCGGTCCATGTCAATTCTTCGCTGGCATATTTGCGTCCACACATATTCTAAGAATGGATGTTGGGTTGCTGTTGGTCAACCCATCCTGACAGATCTTGTGTGAGAGCGACTTTGTGGATCAGTATAATTAGTCTGCGCACGCTACTTATGTTCGGTGAATGATAGAAGCTGCAACAGATAATCGTTTGCGGTTTCGACCTCTCCCGCCTTTACTAGCGTTGGTGCCACATCTTTCTCATCAGCAAACAGAGCTAAGCAAACATTGGCTGTGTGAGTAGCACTGCGATACAAGATGCCATCGATCGGCTTGCCGTTTCGCGTCTTCAAAAAACTCCGAAAGTATTCCGTCACAATCTGCGTCGGTACATATTCAATATGTATGCGATTGTCCTTTACGACTTTACTGCTTAGCTCTCGACGAAACATATGCATGAAAATAGCCCAATCATAGAACGACCGGCGCTTCGCATCAAATAGGCTGATCGTCGGCGATTTGGTGAGATCGAGGACATGGACGTCGCGGCCGAGTTTAAACAGCGCCATGGTATGCCGCGCGTCATCTGCTTGTAGCGTCTCTGCTCGCGCTGTTGCTTCGTCTGCCGCACCATAGAACATAGGGATACCTGCAGGGCTCATTCGGCTTTGCGACGCGTATTCCTTGGGCGGTGGACCGAGTTCGCCCGGATCCTTAAAATGCTTGCCGTATTTTCGAGCTCTGCAGCGATAGAATGTTGTTCCCGCTGCGATTTTGCGCAACATCCGCGCCGGTTTGCACTTGCTCGCAACCACCGCCAGTAACGCGCCTGGGGAGATGCTTTCTTCGTCTTCGACGGCGCTCTGGTCGAAATAGAAACGCCGCTCGTGCTTCACGACATGAACGAATTTATCCCAGCTCCAGCGGAAGATTTGATGATCGCGCGCGCCGTATGGGTCTATCTCGCTCCATGTGCGGTCAGGCAGAGCGCCAGCGATATCGTCTAGGAGCCGGTCTTCCGCTTTTTCAGTAATATCGATGGTTTCCCGGACTAGATCGTAACTGTCCCATGTCGTAGCACCAACATAGCCGCCGTCCCAGCCAACACCATTGTTGGCATCGTCATAGCGCGAGCAAAATCCTTCGACGATGATCGTCAGAACTGCGTCTAACGGGGCTCCCTTGGGGATCCTGCCTTGACCGCGATAATACGAACACGGTTTTTCACTCAAGTTTTGCCTGATAAATTTACGGAGTTGCTCATCCTCGAAGCAAACAGCGCTGACATATTTTCCGGGTTGAGAGTCTATCCCATCAGGATCCATCCCTTCGTCCAGATAGCGTTTCACACTGCCCATATTCGATCACTTTTCGCTTTAATGCTATGTGTGGAGGTTCTTATTACATGACATTCTGTCCATGCAGTATTTCTAAATGCATTTTGAAACACTCTGCCTGCGATGAAATGACCCTGCCCGTTTTTTTTGGGAGAACTGAAAACTAGGGGTATTCATGAATTTGATACGCTCGTTCTTTGGCATTCGAGCGAGCATCATGGCGGTTTGCACTTCCACCGTCATTTCTATCCCGGCTTTTCGTGAAATGCCTCCTAGTGCCGTTTGCGCCTGTGAAGTGCGCAGATATCTTGCCTCTTCTTCACTATAGGCGTGTTCCATCTCGTTTTGAACAGCTGCCCAGAATTCATCATAGACACTTCGGTTTTCATCCCGGCTTTGAGCATATAGCCATGCCAATATAAAACGTAGTCCCGCGGTTGGTTGGACAGGCGCAATTCGACTTAGTTCCGCTGTCTCATCGAGCGCAACCAAAGCTTTGAATATGAGTTCATGTTGTGCGAATCGCATATTTCTAAATGGAACATATAAGGTACATAAAGCAAGAAGATCGAGTAATAGGTCGGCTTTTGTACACTAGTTGCTTTTTAATATATTCCTGCTAACAGTCATATATGAAGGTTAATATTACATTGGGCGTCAGATATGACAGCTAAGACAAGTTCTTTAAAGGCGCAGCGCGCACTGGAGGCGTTGGGAGCAAACATCAAGACCTCCCGATTGAAGCGGCGGATATCCGTGAAGGATTTCGCAGATCGGATCGGTGCGTCTGAAAGCACAGTAAGCCGGCTTGAGAAAGGTGATGGCGGTGTCAGTATCAGCACCCTTGCGATGGCTTGCCTCGTGCTCGGTGAGATTGATCGCATTACAAATTTCTTAGATGCGGGAACTGATAACCTTGGGCTGGTTCTTGAAAAGGAAGCCCTTCCCAAGCGGATTGACCGAAAACGAAAGCCCGGTTCACGCCCATCTAGCAACGCCCCCTCAAGTTCGCGAGACGATGCGGGCGAGGAAGAAGGGGTTGCATTCTGATGCCTGAAGCGATTGTCGCCCTTGGTAAAAGCAAACGGATCGTAGGACGTCTGCGTTTTGAATCCGATGGCCGTCGTCAGCATTCGCAATTTGGATATGCCGACGAATGGCTGGATGCTCCAGACCGATTTGCGCTTTCGCCAGGATTGCCCTTGCGCGAGGGCAGCCACTTCACCGCCGCTACACGGGAGGATAAGCGTTCAGCACTTTTTGGATGTTTTGCCGACGTAGCACCAGATTCTTGGGGTCGCGGGTTGATGACAAAAGCATTGGGAGAAGGTCTCAGTGAGTTTGATTATCTTGTCCTCGCAGATGATCACACGCGGCAAGGAGCCTTGCGGTTTCTAGATGAAGACATGGAACCGCTATCTGATATGAGACCACCGGTTCCGCGACTGGTCGAGCTAGGGCGAATACGCGGGCTTGCACAAAAGTTTGAACGCAACCCCGGCGCTGCAGAGGAGGAAGCGCGCGATCTTGCCGGATTGGCCGGCTCACTCGGCGGTGCGCGCCCAAAGGCCAATGTCGAAGATGATGGACATCTTTGGATTGCAAAATTCACATCCGCTAAGGACACCAAACCAGTTGAGCGAGTTGAAGTCGCTACTCTGAAGCTGGCAAAGCAATGTGGATTGCGTGTCGCAGAAGCAAAATTGGAATTGAAAGCCAGCAATAGTCCGATTGCCCTAATTCGAAGATTTGACCGGAGGGGCGACGACCGCATACCTTATATTTCTGCGCGGACCGCGCTCGAATGGGAAGGAGATGAGCCGGGCTATTATACCGACATCGCGGATATAATCCGACAAATCTCAAGCGAACCAAAGGAAGACTTAAATGAGCTTTGGAGGCGTATCGTCTTTACGGTTTTAGTATCCAACAAAGATGATCATTTGAAAAATCACGGCTTTATCTATGCCGGTCGCGATCGGTGGCGACTATCACCAGCCTTTGATATCAATCCATCGCCATCACGCCAACGTGTCTTAGAAACTGGAATCATGCAGGGTAAAACACTCGATGCATCTCTGGATATTGCGCTTGAAGCATGTGAATTCTTTGATCTGGAGCTCACTGAAGCCAGAAAGCATGCATTCAAAATGGCGAATATAATTCAACAAAATTGGAAGCAAGCCTTACGCGACGAAGGAGCTTCAACCGAGGAAGTACGCGAATATAAGGACGCTTTTGAGCATGAAGAAGCCAAGAAAGCGGCGATGCTGATCAAGTAGGTATGAGCCGACAGTCTCACACGTGATAAGTGACGGAGTAGATGATACTCAAAGAGCACATTTAGAAGGTATCTTGCCACACTATTTGAGATTTAGCGACGATAGAGGTATTTGAACGACCTAATTCGAAATTGCATTGACAGTCGGATGCTCAGGGCCAGGCTAGTAACGTGTGCGCAACTTCGATCATGTGTCCGGGCAAACACGCATGTGTCGTATGAAAGCGCAGAGGACGACCAGCCACTAATGGAGCGTCGACTATCGACTGAAGTCGAGTTGCGGTAGCCCGGAAGGCCATCGCATGCCTAAGTCCTCGGCGCGCCCGGTCTGGTCGACCATTCATCACATATCCAAGCATCATAGCCAGAGGTAGACCATTGGAATATTGCCCCTTAACGAAGCGCATGAGCCCTTCGTCCACATATTCGCCCACGAACCCCCTCACACCTGACTTATACGGAACATTCAGCCGCTTGCATTCACAAGCCAGATAGACATCCTCATCATCACCGACGGTAAGAACAAAGTCGATATTGCTCGATACAGATACATTGTCGTGCTCGTCCTGAACAAGCAGCGTATATTGATAGATTATTCTTCCCGGAATGGCTTTGGTTCGGATCAACGATTGAACAAGATGCTCAGTTATGTGGTCCTCGTGGGTCATTGCATTTTTCTTCAATTGCAACGGACCGATGCAGACTGGCCATGCGACTTCGATAGCATCACTAAAACGTTCTTCGATGCTTCGGAAATGTGGAAGCCAAGCCTCAAGACTACCCTCCAGCATGCACACCACCAATCCGACCGTGGCGAGCAACGGCAGCGCTGAATTCCGCTGAAATTTGCTCGGCATCGGCAAGCGCTGTCGACCTAAGCCAATGGCGAAGCTGCATTGGCTTGACCAAGTACATTTCGCGTCCGATTACAAAACGAAGATCGGGCACCAATTGAACATTCCCGGGCAAGGGAACGGGTATACTTGACACTATCGACTGGAGAAATTTATCGAAGTCTGGCGAAGCGTCTTCCCCATAAGCTAGGTTATTTGCACCTATCGTAAGCCTCAGAACACCTATATCGTTCGAATGCGCAACAAGCGAAGCACTTACCGGTTCTCGAAAGCAGGATTTTAGCGACTTGCAAAGCGTAGATGAGTATTCGGATCGATGCTCGAAACGGCTCGTTGCCCAGATCTTTTGCAGCCCAGCTCTGCGCCGAGGTTGCATTGCGGGAATTATATAGCGGAAGGTGTCCTCAATGAGTGCAATATCGCTCGAGTCCAGACCATAATAATCGAACACAAGCGTATCTATTTCTTCAAGCGCATCACCTTGCTGCGATAGTAATCGATCAGCGTCGGCAATTTCTCGATCAATCAGCTTGATGATCTTTTCTGCAGCAGCCGTTGCACGCGCTGGATCAGGCATGTTCTCGGGAATGTCGAAAGGCAGTTTGAGTAGCTCTCCCTGATGAACTTTGGCGCGGTCAGCACCTAGATTGGCAGTATCATGGAAGTAGAACCAAGCCGCGAGGCTACTGTTGAAAATTGCTGTCAAAATTTTTGCCTTGCGCCGTCCTGTTTCAGGAACGGTTATGGCTTGGATCGAATGCTCGAATACCAGGCTTTGCTCGCAATATGCGGCCCGAACTCGGCCGATGGAGCGCTCAACACCCTGTGGAATGAGGATGTGCGGTTCAATAAAGCCCTCTGCAAAACCACCACGATGTACGATAGCCGTGTGCCACCCGGGCCCCGTGATCGTACCAAGCCCAATTGTCTGAAAGGTGCCTGCGTCCAAGTATGGATAACGCTGGACAATTTCAGATGTGGTTGTTTGGTAATCGCGATCTTCCAGTCGGTCTTCCTGAGCCGGCTTAAACCCTTGTCCAATGACCCAATCCGTCTCCCGATTGATTTTAGTATTACGGACCTTCTTGTATTCACGTATGAAGCCATTCAACGGAGGGATCGTACGAAGGTATTGGAGGAGTTGTTCTTCCGGTGCCCTGGTCCACAACCTGCGCTTGAAAAGGGTGGGATCCTTATCAACAAGATCCGAACGAAAAACTATGCGGTCAGCGCGAGATAGTGTCATCAAACGCTTGAGTCGTAAATTGAGATCGGCTTTTGGCACCCAGTACTCAAAGCGATACGGAAACTGGTCATCATCTGCCGGTTCATAGAGCACAAATGCCGTGGGTCTCTGAGCTCCGTCGAATAACTGGAAGCAAAGATCCGACAAATTTATTATCCGCCTGACGCGCGATTTCCGCAACAAAAGCCTGCGGGCGTCTTGGCTTTCGCGTGATGTATTATGCAGAACCCCCATCGCCGGCAACAGAAACGCGATAAGTCCACCGCGCTTTACAACTCTGAGCGCCTTCCAAACGAACCCCCAAGCAATGTCTTTGGCTGGATCAGGATAGTTGTTTGCCTTCGCCCATGTCTGTGCAGTTGTGACTTGGCCGCTACGCCCTTTCCAAGGCGGATTTCCTATGACCGCGTCATATCTCGGGGTGTCGTCGACCGAAAAAAAGTCCGAAGCCGGTCGAAGAGTGTCGCCGTAAAGTGGTGGGAGAAGCTTGCCAGCTTTGATCAGTGCAGGCAGATCGGGAGGATTAGACTGCTCAAGCAGGGCGATATAGAGAGAAAAGGCAGCTACGCGCACAGCTGAGGGATTGATGTCCCCACCGTGGAGACGGCGTGCAATCGTCTTGAGCTCGCCCCATGTGGCATGGCTCTTGTTTTTAATCTGGCAGTGGTAAGACACAAGGCGCTGAAACAAGCGAACCAGAAATATTCCGGATCCACATGCCGGATCGCAAAAGATACCACTTGCGCGCTGCTTATCGGAGAGATCGTCCCAGAGCTGGTTTACAACAACATCGGCCAAAAACATCGGTGTATAAAATGCCCCATCTGCACTCTTCTTTTCCGCCTCTTCTTTAAGAAAGCGATCGTAGACAGCACTTATGAGCCCGATCGACATATATCGAAAATCGTAACCCCAGAGCCGCAACTGCCCAGAAGCCATCTCCTCGCGGCCATGACGGAATCGAGCAAGGGTTCTAAGATGACGGGTCATCAACTTCGGGGGCGTCAAATCGTCCATTTCAAACGCACATGGCGCATTGAATAGATTTCCGTTGAAAGCGTCTTTCAACCAAACAAAAAGAGCTTCGAAGTGAACAGGCGAGTCCGCTTCCAACATTTCTGCGAGACTCGAACAAGCACTGTCGGAAGAATTGCGGAACACACCCTCCTTAATAATCTGCCTGTCTTCGAGGTAAGCAATGAACATCGTCTGCATTAGAAGAGCTTGCGCGGCCTCGCCGCCCAAGTCGTCGCGCATATCACGAAACGCTTCTAACAGATTGGACAAGAGCACGCTGTCAACCCGATCATCGGGATCAAAGAACTTGTCATTCTCGAACCAAAATCGACCGGATTCGGTAGAATCAAGCAGTTCTCGCAGTTTCAGAGCATCGCTCAAGAGCGAAAGTGTCGTGATTAAGCGTGGGTCACCTTCTCGATCAGAATCTCGTTGAAATGGTCTCTGCACAAGAGAATAAGCCGTAAGTTCATCTTTTCGAATGACGAGAAGAAGGCTCATCAACCCTTGATTCCAAAGGATACGATGCAGTTCATCTATCCGATCCAAGGAAACATCTGATTGATTGAGAAACCCAATTGTTGGCACCCCTTCTATGCAGAAGACGGCAGCCAAACCAAGATCCTTCAAAGCAAACTGGATTGCTTCAGTATGAGCCCCTGCCTCCACCTCGGTCGACGAAGTGTAAAATTCAGGCGCCCCTCGACGTGTGAGCGAGAGGGCTTCCAGCCACTCTGGTGTAAAACCAGCAGTCACGTTCCGCCCCCTTCCAACTTACCGAAACCACAAGTATAGAACAAACTGCGAACATGTATCAAGTCATCATATGGTTTCAAGCTTGATTTGTATCCCAACAAAGTCTCCATTACGCAGGTCTGCTCAAGCGGTATGTTGGATCTACCGCTCATTCCTCCAGCTCCAAAACTGCTTGCTTATCGCCGGCAAATTTGCCCGGCTTGGCCGCACCGCGAGGCTTCTTTCTGCTGAGATTCATACGGGAGAACACCGACTCATAATCGATATTGTTCGCAGCAAATTCTGCCAACAGGGCTGCTATGATCGCAAGATGCCCCGGAACCTCTCCCTTCTTTTTGTTATTCGAAATTGAATTGGGTTGCATTCCTACGAGTTCCGCAAAGCGACGCACGGTGAGTCCCGCCTTGCCTAGCTCAGCAATAAAATCGTCATAGGTCATGTTGTCGAACAACTCATCATTTAATGTGCGTACCACATAAAATCATGTGCCTACAAGCGCTCTCTTGTGGTCTTTATACGTTTCTCAAGCGCTCGCGCAGTCCTTAGTCAGACCCATTAGGCGCCATCAGTGCCTCAGTTGAGGGCCGCTGGTGGAAGAGCCAGAGCGGAAGTTGGCTGCTCTTGAAATCCCAGGCGGCGAGCGGCGCGATCCATTCGGGGACCGCCGCTCCATTGAGTTGGATGACTTGGTCTCCGTCCACGGTTCGGGTCGCGAAATACCGCGTGAATATCCGGCTCGCCCAGCCTATACCATCAAAACCCTGATCGGAGGGCTCCTCAGGGGTGGCTACAATTTCGACGCCCGCGAAGCCGTCATCCCCCATAACGGCAAAGGGCCCCTCCGCTGGCCATTCGCCGTAAAGGAAGAGTATTTCGGCAAGACGGCGATCCCTCGGATCTGTCAGCTCCACATCGCCGCTATAGATCTTCGCAGATCCAATGATGAATTCTGCCAACCCCTCGGCGCTGAGGGTACGGGGCTTGTCGATCGCAGCGCCGAGAACAAGGCGCAAAGGTGGCTTTGTAAAGATCGACACATCGCCCAGACGGCCAAATTCATTGACCATCAGAGCATCTGTCATAGTGAGCCGGAGGCCACCGTCGGACCGAAGAAAGGGTTTAGGCGCAATCACCGTCCAGAGGTTCCAGCGTGACCAGTAGATAGCGAGGCGCAATGGCACGCCCACCGCGTCGGCGTAAGCTTGCAACGAAGTAATGTATGCTGGAGACATCGTCGTCCGCTGTTTCTTCGGATCTTCGCGGCGGACGTTCTTGACCTCGATAAGCCACTGTTCGCCATCGTTAAGCACGACCCGGAAGTCCGGCGCTCGAAAATTCGTTGCAGAATGGACCCGTCCAATGTCCTCTGTTTTGAACAATCGGAATCGTCCAAGACTGAGAACCATAGTTTCGAACATGCGTTCCGTTCGCGCACCATGAATGAGCGCAGGATCGGCCAACGCGGTCTTCAGGTGGGGAGCGGCGTCAGCGAGGAATCTTTCGACCAAAGCCGGGTCGTTGAGGCCTAAATTCTGCTGCCGAGCAAAAGTTGCCACCAGAGCCAGAAGACCGAAGGCTTTCATGGAGGGTTTGCCGTTCTTTGGTTGCTGCGTCACACGACATCTCCGATGGTCACCGTGGAACCAGCGATGGATTCAATTCTTGGCGATTTTGTCATTGAGCCATTCCTGGACCACCTTTCGAATGCGGATATGACCCAAATCGCCGAGAGCTGACGCCGGCAACTGTTCGCCGTCGGTGAGGTCGAGAAGCCGCCGTGCAGGGTGATCCGTTTCGAGCAGCGCCAGCAGCCCGGTGGCCGAGTCACTGTCCCGCTCAGCAAGCCAATAAGCACCTAGCAACAGCAGCGCGCGACGCTTTGTTGAGTGCGCAATTCGCTCCATCGCCTCTACTACGGCGTCGACCTGTCCATGCACTGCAAGCAGAACGCAGGCGGACGCGGCCAACGGGGGCGCTAGGCGTAAAATAAGCTTGGCGGTTATCGCATCAAGAATATCGCTTTCAACGACGTCGGCAAAGCTCAATGCGTCGATCGCGTCCACACGGACCCAACGGGCTTGATCAAGGAAAGATAGAGCCCAGATTTTCTTTCGGATTTCTGGACCACAACACTTGGCGGCGGTGTTCAGCGCGACAATGCCGAGCGAGCGATCGTCCGTACGCTCGGCTTGCAGCAACAAGGCTTCACCAATGTCATCCGTTAGGCCGCCATAAGCAGCGAGCCCCCCTATCGCCTCGCGAGCGATGGGGTAGGATGGCGACTCGTTGTGATAGGCTGCGGCGTCCGACCAATCATCGTTTATCAGTCGGATCAGCACGCTTTGATGATCCGGATGTGGCCGGTCTGCAAGGATGCGAACCAGAGCGCGGCGGACTCGACTACCAGGATCGGACGAGAGATCCAGTAGGCGTTGCGGCAGCGGATCTGGCAGGGCGGCCGCAAGATACTCGATGGCCACCTCGCGAGCATCCGCCCGCTTATGGCCGAGTGCGAGCCAGGCTAATGTATCGTCCTTGATGCCAATTGCGGCCTCCGCGGCCGCCTTGGAGAGTTGAAAGTCCTCTGTTTCAAGAAGCCATCGGTGAATAGCAGCCGAAGGCTTGACACCGCTAACAATCATCACCGGTACGATCTTGTTTAGCACAAAGGGCGGCGCTGTTTCCGCAGCTTTGCTCAGCAAAGTTAGGGTGGTTTGGCCAACAGCGGGCGGAGGCTTGTCTTTGATGGAAAGGGCCGCGAATATTTCGGTGCCAACGCTCGTAATCGACTTCAGGATGGGCCGCAGTCGCCGTGCGCGCGTCTTCCCGGAAATCCGGCGACTTGCCCGATGCATGTCTACCAAAAGCTGGACGAACAATGCGGGCGCGGTGGACAATCGTTCAAAACAGAGGGCCAGCGTGGTGGGGGCTTTTGTCAAAGCGCAATAGACAAGCGCGGCGCGCACGCTCTCGTCATCAGGATTCGAGAGGATTCGCTGTTCAAGATCCGAAGCCAGCGAAGTTTGCCAATGTTCGCGCGCCGCTTCCCAGGCATGCTCTTCGTCGCCGCTGGTCTGCGTGAGGGCGATAACCGCTCGAATTTCTTCTAACGAGACCGACCCGCCTGACTTCGTGATATGGTCTGCCCAAGTGCGGCCCATCTCGGATATGCGGGAATGACCTGCTAAGGACTGCCAGTGGCCACGCGATCTAACTTGCCCAACATAAGCCTCTATGAAAATACCTGCGGCATAACCGTCATCTTCGTGATGTGATTGATAGCCTTCTTCGTAGGCTTCATCGCATTCACCGTCCCTGATCGCGCGCCATTGTTCTTTGCCCTCCCGCTCATAGAGGCGATTAAGATTGGCAAGTTCGTCAAGCGCTGCAGCGAGCACACCTTCATAGGCATTCAGGTTTCGCACCGCTCCGGCAGCTATGGCGCTGACGTTTCTGTCGAAGCCGGAGCTGACCAGTTTGTGCGCTGCCGCGACAAAAGCCGGCGTGAGGTCACTTGCTATTCGATCAAGCTTTTCTGCAAAGTTATCGCCGTAGCCATCCCGTTCCTGAGGCAATTGCTCCCGAACAAACCGATCAGCAATTGTGAACGTCCGTGGGTCGGTCGAGACCCGCACATACCAGGCATCATCGAAAGTCGGTGGCTTCCATTTGTCGAGGAAGAATTGCCCACCACGCCGAATACCTTTGATGAACCAGCGCGCAAGTTCCGATGGGTTCGACGTCTGTGTGCCGACGTCGGATGCCAGTTGCAGCAAAGAATGGAAATCGGCTTGGGGATCAATCAGGCTCTCTTCCAGCCAAGCATCAATTGCAGCACGACTGATGCTGTCAGTCTCAAATTCTGCGTCACGGATCTCAATGCCGGAGACAAGATCGGTGATAGCCTTAAAGCACAGGGCTGCCGTCTCCATCGCCCAACCCTGCTGCGAACCACTAAGTTGGGTTAAGCCAGAAATCATCGACATCAAGATGGTTTCGCTACGATCCCAATTCTCCTTGATGAAGATCTCGAAGCCGGCACGAACGCTTGGATGTGAGAAGCTAACGGTCTGGCCGGGCTGGCGTAGATGCCGCGTGGCAACAAGCCGGTTCACTAACTTCTCAAACCCGTCGGTGAAAGTCGGTTCGATGATCCGCAGTTGTCGGTTCAAACTGATCAGCTGCCTACGATCAAACTGCGCTCGCGCCGCAAGCAACGCCCAGATGATCGCTGATGCGCCAGTCTGATCGCTGGCGTTTAGATAGGAGACAACCACGTCTTCCACGGCGTCGCGGTGTGCCATTGCTAAAATACGGCGGAAGAAGGCCCGATCAACCTCACCCAGTTCCGGGCCGTCGGCCATATATGTGAAGAACAGGTCGACTTCGAAAGGCGTTTCGAGGGCGTCCAATGCATCTTTGCGGGAATCCATTGCCTTGGCTTGCAGCTCCGTCGCTAACAACTCGAGGCGTTTGTCATAGATATCCGCGAGTTCACCATCGCGATATTGGTCTGCATCCAGCACGACTGACCAACGCTTGAGGCCCTCACCGGCTTTAGCCTGACCGAGCATGTCTGTTCGTGAGGTGATGACATATTGATGCCCAGCATGCGCCTCACGCAACAATCGGGGGAGCTGCTCTGTCCATTCGTCGGCACCGCCCCGGAGACTATACTGTCCCCATGGATCTTCGACATAAAAAAGCTTCGGTCCAGTGTCCGTCAGCGTTCTTGTGCTTGACGGCCCATTATTGACATTGACCTGTATGATTTCAGGTGCTGAGGGTCGCTGCCGCGCCTGATCAACCAGCGCCAGCGCTGTCCATGTCTTGCCCGTACCGGACGGTCCCGTGATCACAACGGCGTTCCGGCGCTCAAGCAGAGCTCCTAGTTCTTTATAGTTTGCGGGTGGTACGAAGGATTCAAGCAACGGAGCGCTGGCCAGATAGCCGCCACAAGTTCGGACGACACTCAGTAGATCCTCACGCGTCCATACGCCGGGACTCGTCCCGCGCATTCGCCGAAGCGCCTCCTCCCTCAGTCGCGCGCGACATTCAGCTTGCCTGCTCTCGGGCACCCGCAGGAGGGAGCCAAGTGTGTCGTTTATCTCCAGCTCCAGAAGGCGCTCAGTGAGAACGCCCCAGATGGCAATTCGGCCCTCTGGCGCATGGGGTAAGGTCGCAGACAGACTGGCTGGAAAGATTTGCTGTTCGGGCCATTCTTCCAATCCGCCAACCAAGAGATTCCGAGCCACGCCGGTGGTGTCCGCGTTTGTGATCAGCAGATAGCGCGTGCCGGGATCATCAAGATGGTATCTTGCCGGTTGACGGGTCTTACCATGCTTAAGCAGCGCATCGAAGTTGCTGATAGACCAAGGGCCGCTGTTGCGTAGTTTCACTTGGACAACGAGCTTGTAGCCGTCTGCCATGTTCGCTTTTGGCTGGACTCGGCCCGGCGTAGCTGGTTCGAGATCCGACTCCAGATCTTCGTCGTTGGCAGGTTCGAGTGTAATCTGAGTCGCCGACTTCGTAATCAACATCAATCTCAGGGCTGTCAGCACCGAAATACCGATCTGGTATTCGAAGCCGTCGAGCGCCGCCTTGGCTCCGTCAGTTGTCGACTTTGGCACTGGTACACTCTGGGTCCGATAACCAGCGTTCGCAACTGCTTGGGTATTGAATTGTTAGCGAATAATTCGTTTTGGTTTGCTCCCATCTTCATACACATTGGCCTCACCCACCAGCAAAGATAGCGATGCCTATACTAATTTTTCGACGGACAGCACTACATCCGTGTTAGGCTTTGTCAAATTAACTTAGCTATCGAACTGATCAAGTAGCGTAGTCGTTCGCTGAAGAGTTTTTCTGTTTTAGAAAAAGCCATCTCGCATGCCGCGTCTTTCATTATAGCCGCCGCGTGGTTCGGAAACCGATCGCCGAACTGAACCGCCCCGGTATTGCCGGAGGCTCCAACTCTTGAGTAGAAGGAGCCATTATGAACAAAACAACGAACAAATTTGCACCGGAGGTTCGCGAACGTGCGATCCGTATGGTGTTGGATCACCAGAGGGATTATCCATCGCGCTGGGCGGCAGTAGTTTCGATATCAGAGAAGATCGGCTGTTCGCCACCGACGCTGCATGAGTGGGTGAAGCGTGCAGAAGTCGATCGCGGCTCGCGTGCCGGAGTTCCCAGTGATGTTGCTGACAAGTTGAAGGCACTGGAGCGTGAGAACCGGGAACTGCGTCAGGCCAACGAGATTTTACGTAAGGCATCGGCATATTTTGCGCAGGCGGAGCTCGACCGCCCGTTTCGCAAATGATCGCGTTCATCGATAAGTATCGCGGTAATCATGGGGTCGAGCCGATCTGCAAGTTGCTGCCGATCGCCCCATCGACCTATCATGATCATGTCGCCAAGCAGCGTGACCCATCACGACTGTCAGCCCGCGCGCAGCGCGATATACTGCTGAAGCCGGAGGTTGCGCGCGTCTTTACCGAGAACTTCAGGGTATATGGCGTGCGCAAAGTCTGGCGGCAAATGAAGCGCGAAGGCTTCGACGTTGCCCGTTGCACCATCGAACGACTGATGCGCGATATGGGCCTCCAAGGGGTGATACGCGGCAAACCAGTGCGCACTACGATCAGCGACAAAACAGCGGTTTGCCCGCTTGATCATGTGAACCGTCAGTTCCATGCGCCTGCACCCAATAGGCTGTGGGTGTCTGACTTCACCTATGTCGCAACCTGGGCTGGCTTCGTTTATGTCGCGTTCGTGATTGATGTTTACGCTCGTTATATTGTTGGCTGGCGGGTGAGCAGAACTGCCCACGCCAGCTTTGTTCTCGATGCTCTGGAACAGGCGCTTCATGATCGCAGTCCTACACATCGCGGCGGTCTGATCCATCATAGCGACCGCGGCAGTCAATATGTGTCTATAAAATATACCGAACGCTTGGCTGAAGCAGGCATTGAACCATCGGTTGGAAGCGTGGGTGACAGTTATGACAACGCTTTAGCCGAGACGATCAATGGCCTTTACAAGGCCGAAGTGATCCATCGGCGTGGACCCTGGCGGTCGTTCGAAACGGTAGAATATGCCACGCTCGAATGGGTGAACTGGTTCAATAACAAAAGGCTGCTTGAGCCCATAGGAAACATCCCGCCTGCTGAAGCCGAGAAAAACTATTACGCCATGCTGGACGAAACCCACATGGCAGCTTAACTTAAACCAAATAGCCTCCGGCAATACCGGGGCGGTTCAAACCGACACCGCTAAACGCTCCCCCTGTTGCCGCACTGAAATATCTGTCAGCGCTATATTGTTGCGGAATGCCCATTTATTCACTTCATCCTGATCTGCAAATGAACCCGCATCATCCCATTGAAAACTCATTTTCCACCTCCGTTCGTTTGTGATTGATTTATATGTTTGTTCATCGATCGAGCTCCCGGTCACGTTCGGGAAGCGACGCCATAAGAGATTCTACGAAATCCTTTTCCGCTGATGTTTGCTGTGTATCGCTTGGCGCCGCGTCTTTTGCGGATGGTTCCTGCTTATCGCGCGGGCGGGTGTCATTTGCTTCTTGATGACGGGCGGTGCCCGATTGATCGCGATCTAATTCCGAGGCGCGGGCATCATCGCGATCCAGATTGGTATCTTGTTCTTTATCTGGATGGTTAGGCCTGTCCGTGTCCTTGCCCAATAGGGCTTCGACTTCTCGGCGCATTGTTTCTGGATCGTTCAACAATCCCAATGCTTCAAGCGCAGACGTCTTCTCAGATTGGCTCTTATCAAGCTGTTTCTCGAGTGCTTCTTTACTGTCGGTAATGACCGTCAATCCGAGCTTTTCCCGCGTAAGAGCAACATAAGCGAGCTGTTTGGTGGCCAGTTTGCGAATTTGCGCGGACAAAATGGCAATCACATTGGTCGATGTAACGCCTTGTGCAGGATGTGTGTTGGTCGCGTAGTTTAAATCGAAGCGTTCATACATTTTATCGCCGGGCTCCAGCACTGCGGATTTTTGAGCTTCTCCCTCTTTCCATTCAGCGGTCAATTGCTCGCCATCAATATTGGTTATTTCCGCGCCCGCGCTGCGGTAAACATCGGATTGCT
>Ga0207890_1000087_pt1 | contig 52767 bp, 39 predicted proteins | sample LinPmetageLP48_FD_184059 | JGI IMG/M metagenome (GOLD analysis project Ga0207890, IMG submission 184059) | Marine viral communities from the Pacific Ocean - LP-48 (SPAdes) | ecosystem: Environmental > Aquatic > Marine > Oceanic | place: Pacific Ocean | collected 2011-06-13 | reverse complement strand
GCTGAGGCTTACACGCTGCTTGCTTACGCCAAAGGCGGCGGCAACAAATGCGATCAAACCGGCATTGGCTTTGCCGTCTGTTGCCGCTGCCGTGATTCTGATTTTGAGCCGATCACCGTGTTGCCCCGCGAATTCATTGGCGCTGGCCTTGGGCTGAATATGGCAGAATAAAACTAAATCGCCACCCTGCCATTGGTAGTACTGGGGGCTGACCACCGTGTTGCTGCTTTATAGCCCCATAACCAGTGCCGGGTGCAAGCCGGCACTGGCCGCCATATGCCGCAGTAGCACCTCCAGCACATTGATAATTAGAAACACAAATATCGGCGATAAATCGAGACCGCCCATGGGTGGCACGAGTTTACGAAATGGCGCCATCACCGGTTCGGTGATTTGAAAAAGCAGGCGTGCAGCGGGGTTGCTGCCGCCTTGGGCAACCCAGCTCATGATGATGTTGCCGATAATGGCGAAGAAATAGAGGTTGAGCAGGGCGCTGCAAATGCCCAGTACCGACCAAATAAGCAGTTGGCCTATATTGGGCAGGCGGCCGCCGTAAATCTGAAACAGGATGGCAATACCAACCGCTTGCACCAGTAGGGCTAAAAGTAAGGAGGCGGTGTCGACCTTGCCGACACTGGGAATAATTTTGCGCAGCGGCAGTACCAAGGGGTTACTGACTTTCACCACAAACTGCGAAATAGGGTTGTAATAGTCTGCCTTCACCAACTGTAAAATCATGCGTATCAAAAATAAGGCGATACCAAGGCTGACCACGGTATTGAGTAGCAGTGTCGTAATTTCATTAACAGCACTCATTAAAACTATTCTCCATCCAGTTCAAGGGCGAGTTCTTCGGCGCGAAGGCGAGCGCCTTCTAAGGCTTGGTCGAATAATCCCTCCAAACCGCCGTCTTGCAGCAGCTTAATTGCACATTCAGTTGTGCCTTTGGGTGAGGTCACTCGACGGCGTAATTCAGCGGCGTCGACATCGCTGCTTATGGCCATTTGCGCGGCGCCTAGCGCGGTTTGCAGGGTGAGCTGCTTGGCAACCTCGGGACTAAGCCCCATTGCCACGCCTTTGGCCTGCATGGCTTCCATCACTAAAAAGAAATACGCCGGGCCGCTGCCAGACAGGGCGGTAACCGCGTCTAACTGGGCTTCATCGTCTACCCAAAGGGCCAGTCCTACCGCTTGCAGAATTTGCTCCGCTTGTTCGCGCTGGGCGGGGTCTACCTTGGTGTTGGCAAATAAACCCGTGGCACCGCTGCGCACGAGCGCAGGGGTGTTGGGCATGCAACGCACAATAGCGGTATTGCCCCCTAACCAGTTGTTTAAACTGCTGCTGGTAACACCGGCGGCAATGGTGATGATCAGCGGTTGCTGCTTTTGCACGCTGGCGGCGATGTCGCCAGCAACGATTTTCATGATCTGGGGTTTCACTGCCAAAATGACAATATCAACCGCCGCAATTAAAGCGTGATTGTCGCTGCCGGTGTGCACGGGTGCGACATCGCGGAGTTTATCTAAGCTTTCGGTATTTGGGTCACTGGCCCAGATTTGCTCGGCAGCAAAGCCGCTGGCCACAAGGCCGCCAATGATACTGGCGGCCATATTGCCGCCACCGATAAAGCCAATACGCATTGTACTCACCACGTTAATCCTTGTTTTCTGATGCCCGCTGCCACACCGCTTAAAGGTGACGCGGGGAATTTGCCGACGGCAGTATATCAGCCCTGTTTTGATACTGGCAGTGAATGCGCCTTCAATCGGGCTTTGCCGCTGCGCGCGGGCCAAAAATATCACTGCCAATGCGCAGTATGGTTGCGCCTTCGGCAATGGCCGATTCCATGTCCCCAGACATGCCCATCGACAGCGTATCGAGCTGTGCTCTGGGAAAACGCTGGCGCAGGGTATGAAGCAGTTCGCGCACCGCGGCAAAATTGCGGCGTTGCTGCGCCGGATCGCGGGTATTGGCGGGGATCGCCATTAAACCGCGTAAACGCAGGCGGGGCTGGTTGAGGACTAATTCGGCCAGCGCCGGAATCTCTTCAATGGTGGCGCCCGCTTTACTGGCCTCGTCGTTAATATTGACCTGCAGGCAAATATTGAGTGGTGCGAGCTGCGATGGCCGCTGATCGTTAAGGCGGGAGATGATTTTGGCGCGATCAACGCTATGTACCCAGCTGAAGTGCTCGGCAATATCGCGGGTTTTATTGCTTTGTACGGGGCCAATGAAGTGCCAACAGATGGCGTTGTTTTGGAGTTCTGCTTGTTTGGCCAAGGCCTCTTGCAAATAATTTTCGCCGATATGTTGGATGCCCGCGCTCAGTGCAAGCTGGATTTCCTTAGCGCTGCGGGTTTTGCTAACGGCCATCAGGGTGGCTTGCGGTGCGCTGGGGCAGAAAAGATGATGAGCTGCCGCGATCCTCGCCTGAATCGCTGCTATATTACTTACTATGGTATTGGTTGCTGTCATTGGGAGATTATGCCCGATCTCTGTCTAAGCGTCGCTTTTGAGGACCTTGGACGGCAAAATAAAAACATTGTGCTGTACGCCACCGCCGTCGCATTATAAGGTTTTGAATCTGTTGCTGCCTGCGCAGGCGGTGCTGTGCGGTTTTGATGTGCTTGAGGAATTTCATGGATATTACCGAATTATTGGCTTTCAGTGCGAAACAAAATGCATCTGACTTGCACCTTTCGGCGGGTTTGCCGCCGATGATCCGGGTAGACGGCGATGTCCGTCGTATCAATTTACCGCCCCTTGAGCACCGTGAAGTTCACAGCCTGATTTACGAAATAATGAACGACCGGCAGCGTCGGGATTTTGAAGAATTTTTGGAAACAGACTTTTCCTTTGATGTGCCTGGTGTGGCCCGTTTCCGGGTAAACGCCTTTAATCACAATCGTGGTGCCGGCGGCGTATTTCGGACGATTCCGTCCAAGGTTTTGTCTATGGACGACCTTGGCATGGGACAGGTTTTTAAAGATGTCTCGATGTTGCCTCGAGGCTTGGTATTGGTTACCGGGCCAACGGGTTCCGGTAAGTCGACAACCTTGGCGGCGATGATTGATTATATCAATGACAATAAATTCGACCATATTTTGACCATTGAAGACCCAATTGAATTTGTACATGAATCCAAAAAATGCCTGATTAACCAGCGTGAAGTGCACCGCGATACGCACGGCTTTAATGAGGCCTTGCGCTCGGCGCTGCGCGAAGACCCCGACATTATTCTGGTTGGCGAATTGCGTGATTTGGAAACTATTCGCTTGGCCCTGACTGCCGCAGAAACGGGTCACTTGGTGTTTGGCACCTTGCACACCACCTCCGCAGCCAAGACTATTGACCGGGTTGTTGATGTGTTCCCTGGTGATGAAAAATCCATGGTGCGTTCTATGCTGTCGGAATCTTTACAGGCGGTTATTTCGCAAACCTTGTTGAAGCGGCCAGAGGGCGGTCGAATAGCCGCGCATGAAATCATGATTGGTACGCCGGCAATTCGTAACCTGATTCGGGAAGACAAAGTGGCGCAGATGTACTCGGCAATTCAGTCTGGTGCAGCGCTGGGTATGCAGACCATGGATCAGTGTTTAAAAGAACTATTGGCCAAGCGCAAGATCAACCGCGATGCAGCCCGCCTGAAAGCGCGTTTCCCGGAAAACTTCTAATGGCGCGAATAAAACGACGTAGCCTGGGGATGGCAAAGTGGAAATAGAAAAACTGCTAAAGATTATGCAGGATAAAGGTGCCTCGGATTTATTTATTTCGGCGGGGGTGGCGCCGTCGATTAAAATTAATGGCCAAATGATTCCCATGAGCAGCAATGCTTTGAGTCCCGAGCAAGCGCGAGAAGTCGTGCTGGGGGTGATGAACGATCAACAGCGCCGGGAGTTTGTGCGGGACAAAGAATGTAATTTTGCGATTAGCTCTCGGGGCATCGGCCGCTTCCGGGTTAGCGCATTCTACCAGCGCAATTTGGTGGGGATGGTGCTGCGGCGTATCGAGACCAAAATACCCACAAGCGATGAGTTGGGCTTGCCAGAGATTGTTAAAGAGCTGGCAATGACCAAGCGCGGTTTGATTATTTTTGTTGGCGCCACCGGCACTGGTAAGTCGACGTCACTGGCGTCAATGATTGGTCACCGCAACGAGAACTCGCGGGGGCATATTATTACGGTAGAAGACCCTATTGAGTTTGTGCACCAGCATCACGGCTGTATTGTAACTCAGCGCGAAGTGGGTATTGATACCGAGTCTTTTGAAGTTGCCTTGAAAAACATGCTGCGCCAAGCGCCCGATGTCATTATGATCGGCGAAGTTCGAACCCGAGAGGCCATGGAACAGGCGATCACCTTTGCTGAAACCGGCCACCTCTGTCTGTGTACCCTGCACGCCAATAATGCCAACCAGGCCTTAGACCGAATTATTCACTTCTTTCCTGCCGACCGTCATCCTCAGTTGTGGATGGATTTGTCGCTAAACCTCAAAGCAATGATTGCCCAGCAGTTGGTCCCAACCCGCGATGGTCAGGGCCGCCGAGCCTGTGTTGAGGTGCTGCTGAATACACCGCTGGCCTCCGACTTGATTCGCAAGGGCGATGTGACGGGCATTAAAGACTTAATGCGCAATTCTACCGAACAGGGCATGCAAACCTTTGATCAAGCCCTCTACGACCTCTATCTGGCGGGCGAAATCACCTATCAGGATGCGATTGCCCATGCTGATTCGGCCAATGATTTGCGCTTATTGATTAAGCTTGGGGCCGACAATGACCCAGAAAAAATGAGGTCGATGGCCGGTGGTTTAAGCATGCAGGAAGACGAAAACGACAACAGTCCGGGCTCGGGCAATAATATTAGGCGGCGTTAGCCCCGCATCCAGCTTTCTAAAATAATCACCGCGCTGCGACTGTCGACGCCTTGTCCTTTGAAGTCGCGGGAGCCGCTGTCGGCAATAATATCGCCTTTGGCTTCGAAGCTGGACAGGCGTTCATCGGCAAAGTGCACGGGCAGACCAAAGCGGCCGTGAAGGCGGTTGCCAAATTTGCGGGCGCGGTGAGACATCTCTGATTTGCTACCATCCATATTCAGCGGTAGGCCGACCACGATGGCATTGGGTTGCCAAGTTGCAAATAAGTTGTCGATGTCTTCCCAGCGCGGTATGCCGTCTTTGGCGGTGACCGCGCCCTGTGGTGAGGCGGTGCCGGTCAGGGTTTGACCCACAGCGCAGCCGATCCAGCGTAGGCCGAAATCGAAACCGATCAGGGTATGGGGTTTTGCTGTCATGAAGCTGTTCCTGGCGAGGGTGGCGTTTTGGCCATATTTCGGTGGTGAAAATACCTGCTACGCGTGACCACTATCTGAGCCGAGCTGGCTGAAGGTGATTCCGAGTACCGCCAGCGCCGCGTCTATTTTCTGATCTGAGGGCACATTAAACAGTACTTCTTCGCTGGCAGGTAGGGTCAGCCAGGTATTGCTTTGAATTTCCTCTTCTAGCTGGCCAGCGTCCCAGCCGGCGTAGCCAAGCGCGATTAGGCATTGGCTGGGGCCACGGTTAAGGGCAATGGCCTCAAGAATATCCAGTGAGGTCGTCAGGGCAACGGTGTCGGTAACTTCTATACTTGCCTGCCACTGGTGGTGGTCGCGACGGTGAAGGACAAATCCTCGATCAGTGTGCACCGGACCACCGGCGAATACGGGGTCGCGATGTTCAAAAATTTGACCGTCGATCTCTAGTTGCTCAAGTATTTCGTCTACCTCCATGCCGAGGGGGTGGTTGATGACAATACCCATGGCACCTTGGTCATCGTGCTCACAAAGATAGGTAATACTGTGGGTAAAGATGCCATCCCTCAAGCCGGGAAGGGCAATAAGGAAGTGGTTTTTTAATGACGGGAAGGCACTTTGATTCATGTTACTGAGTATGGTTTAAGTTGTGATAAACACAAGAATAAAGCCCTTAGTTCAGACTGGCCTTTAGTCCTTGGCGTTCAAAACGCCAGGTGCGAACGATGCCGAGGCGGTTTTTGCCATCTAATACCTCTGCGGGAATCGCCTCATAAGGCGCGGCTTTACGGACAATACGATGGGCCGCTTGGTCGAGTACCGCACTGCCTGAGCTACTGAGAATCCGCACTTCGTCGATTCGGCCGTCGGGCATAAGCATGAGCAATACGCGCAATTCGCCCTCTATACCCTTGCGCCGCGCTTCCTCGGGATAATTGGCGTTGCCAATGCCTTCTATTCGCTGTTCCCAGCGGTTTAGGTAGAGCGCGTCCGGCGAGCCTTTGGTGGCTACTGAGGTAATGAATTTTGGCCTCGGCATACGTGCATAAGACTGATTAAGCTTGTCGAGTTGAGCCTCTAGGGAGGCAATATTGTCGCTTAACTCTGTGCTGTCGTCGCTGCCCTGCCATTGCTGCTGTTGCAGAACCATACGGGTATTGCGCTCGGTGCTACTGCGGGTGTTGTTCGCGGTGCTCGTTAGCTCCGGCGACGGTGCGTGCTGGGGGGTGTTTTTGGCAAGTTTAAGTGCATTTTCGCTCGCGGTGACGTCGTGAAAAGCGCTGTCAGACATGCTGCGGAGTTCGGCCTTTTGCTCGAGGCTGCCGCTGCCGATTTGATCGTATTGGGCAAGATAATCGGCCTCAATAGGCGCGTCTTTGCTGCGGTACTGCGCTAAGGTGATCTCCAAGCTGGGTAGTTTTATGCGGGCGTCTGCCGGGGCGAAATTTAAGCCCAGAATGACGGCCAAATGCATGGCGGTGGCGACGACAATGATAAAACCAAGCCGCTCCGGCGGCGGCTGGTCTTCAATAAATACAAGCTCATTACCCATGCGTTGGGGCCGACGCAGCTAATTTGGCGGCGATGCAATCCATAAGCTGGCCCGCGATATCGGTGCCGAATTGATCGTCAATTTCCCGGATACAGGTGGGGCTGGTGACATTAATTTCGGTAAGATACTCGCCAATCACGTCTAAACCAACAAACAGCAAACCTTTTGCCTTGGCAATGGGGCCGACTTCAGCCGCAATGCGGCGATCGCTGTCACTTAATGGCTGTGCGCGGCCGGTGCCGCCGGCGGCTAAGTTGCCACGGGTTTCGCCCTTGGCTGGAATGCGGGCCAGGCAATAGGGCACGGGCTCGCCGTCAATTAAAAGAATACGTTTGTCGCCCTCTTTTATTTCGGGCACATAGACTTGGGCCATAATGGTGGTGTGGCCGTGATTGGTGAGGGTTTCCAGTATCACCCCGACATTGGCGTCGTCAGCGCGGAGCCGGAAAATAGAGCTGCCACCCATGCCGTCCAAGGGTTTCATGATCACATCGCCATGTTCGGCATGAAAGGCGCGTAGGCGTTTTTGATCTCGGCTAACTAAATGGATCGGCCCGAGCTGCGGAAACTGCAGGGCAAACAGTTTTTCGTTGCAGTCGCGCAGGCTCTGGGGCTTGTTTACCACCCAGGCACCCTGCGTTTCGGCCAGTTCTAGGATATGGGTAGCGTAGAGAAATTCATTGTCAAACGGCGGGTCTTTGCGCATCAGAATAACGTCGAGTTCGCCGAGGCTAATATCTTTGCGGTCGCCTAGCTCGTAGAAATGCTGGGGGTCTTTAAATACCTGAAGTTGACGGCTGGTGGCGCGGGCCTGGCCACCACTGACGTATAAGTCGGCAATGGTCATGTAATGTATCTGCCAATTGCGTTCAGCGGCAGCCCATAACATGGCGAGTGTAGAATCCTTTTTGTACGTAATATGATCAATGGGATCCATTACAACACCCAAACTAATTGTCATTTTGATACCTATGTCGAAAACTTCGCGGAAAGGGGTTTCTTATACGGGCCTGCTGAGCTAATAATTAGCCCTCACAGAATACCGCTAAAATAGCGCATTATCGCAAGTTCAGGCAATTTTGCATTAGTGACCTACTTTGCGATGATGGTGTCAGAGCGAATTCCGTGTGAAAATCAAATGAGTGTGCGCTCGAATAAGGGAATGTTAGTGCATAAATTGAAACCTGCAAAAGGTTCGCATTACCTATGGAAGTCAATTTCTCAAGTTTAAAGGTTATGATTATTGATGACAGCAAGACTATCCGTAGAACCACTGAAACCTTGCTCGCCAAAGAAGGTTGCACCGTGGTTACTGCCGTTGATGGTTTTGATGCTTTGGCAAAAATAGCTGATACTAAACCCGATATCATTTTTGTTGATATTATGATGCCGCGTTTAGATGGCTATCAAACCTGCGCCTTGATAAAAAATAATACTGAATTCAAGTCGACGCCGGTGATTATGTTGTCGAGTAAGGACGGCTTGTTCGATAAGGCGAAAGGCCGTATTGTTGGCTCAGATCAATACCTTACAAAGCCATTTAGTAAGGGTGAGTTGCTCGAGGCAATTCAGACCCACGTACAGATTGCGCACGCGCAATAATTGTTAAACTCACTGTTGGAGCTAGGCTATACGCCGCTGCTTTTGGCGGTGTTATGTGCCGTATTAACGCGGTGCGAGCGAGGGAAGCAATATGCCACGGGTGTTAATAGTCGACGATTCGCCGACTGAAATTTTTAAAATATCGCAGATCCTCAATAAGAGTGGTTATGAGGTATTGACTGCTGACAGCGGCGAGAAAGGGATAGAGCTCGCGAAACAAGAAATGCCAGATGTGGTCTTGATGGACATTGTCATGCCGGGATTGAATGGTTTTCAGGCCACTAGGCAGCTAAGTCGCGACCCCGAGACCAGTGGTATCCCCGTCATTATTGTTACGACCAAAGATCAGGAAACAGATCGGCTATGGGGCCAGCGTCAAGGTGCCAAGGGTTATTTGACAAAACCGGTGGACAGTAAAGGCTTGTTAAAGGCGATTGATGCCGTACTTAATTAAATGCGCAATTAACTACGGTGAACGGAAGCATGTCTGACACCTCGTCGTTTGATTATTTAGTCGCACTCTCCCAACGCTGCCAATTAGGAATAAGTGGTCTACCCAGTGGCCGGGACCAAGTGGCTGCTAACTGGAGTGGCGTCGGTTTTTTATTGGGAGAGTATTACTGCGTGGCGGCTATGGATGATATTGCCGAAGTGCTCACCGAGCCTGCGAGTACTCGTCTGCCAGGGGTAAAGCCCTGGGTGAGGGGCGTGGCGAATGTTCGCGGTCGATTGTTGCCGCTTATTGATTTAACTGCTTTTCTTGGCGAGGTCAGAACCACTGAGCAGCGTCAGCGTCGCGTTTTGGTTATTGAAAAAGGCGACATCTATCTTGGCTTGATTGTTGATAATGTCTTTGGCATGCAACATTTCCCTGTTGATCAATACCGTCTTGACTCAGTTCATGCCAGCGCGAGGCTGGCAAAATATGCTCAGGGTGCTTATCTGCACGCGGATCGTTTCTGGGCATTGTTCAGACCAAGCCAATTAATTAATGACACAGATTTTTATACGGTTGCCGCTTAATAAGGCAGCGATTAACACATCTATTTTAAATGCTGGGAGTTGGGGTAAATGAAAGCAGGTAATCAAGGAGCGATGGCGCGACTACGAACCAGCCGTGCAGTCAGTGTTCTCGTCTTATTTATGCTGGTCGGTTTTGTTGGCGCGGGGTTTAACACGTATATCATTCTACGAGACGCCGATCATGATCAGCGTTATTTAGAACTCACCAGTGAAATGCGACTTTACGCTCAGCAATTGGCTAATAATGCCCGCGAAGCGGCATTGGGTGATCAGAGCCAGTTTGATTCCTTGGCGCGGGCGCAGCGAAACTTCGAAACAGCGCGCAGCCAATTGGTGTCGGGCAGTAAAAGCCTGCCATCCCCGGCGGCACTCTTAGGTAGCAATGTTGACGAACTCAACCGTCTTTGGGCGCAAGTGAATAGCGCGACGGAAACCATCGTCAACAACCGCGAGCGGATTGTTTTTCTCTACGAGGTCGCCGAAAACCTCAACAGGCTGATTCCTCAGCTGCAAGTGGGCAACAATAAACTCGTTGAAATTTTTCTAAAGACCGGCGTGTCTGCGCAACAAGTTGCCATTGCTCAGCGTCAGTCGTGGTTGGCAGAGCGTATTGCGCGCAATGTTGATAAAATGATTGGCGGTACCGATGCCGCGACGTTGGCCGCAGAGCAATTTACGATTGATGCCAGTGAGTTTGCCACGGTACTGCGCGGCATGCTCGGCGGCAATAGCGCGATTGGCGTTGATAAAGTCAGCAATAAAGATGCGCGGTTAATACTCACCGAAATGTCGACCTCCTTCCAAATGATCAGTGGCTCGATGGAAGAGATTTTTCAGGTCTCGCCTGAACTCTTAAAGTCGTCGGAAGCGGCGGCATTAATAGCAGCGAACGTGCCACAAATCACTTTGGTCACCAGTAAGTTATCTGCCGAGATCGCCACGCTCGATGAGCAGCGGTCTTGGTCGGTTGCGACGGCAATGATGTTTGTCGGCTTAATTCTTGTTGCGCTGAGCCTATTGGCTTGGCAGTCCATGCGCAGCACCAATTTACGCTTGCGTGAAACAGCCGACGCGAATGAACGCAATCAAACGGCCATTTTGCGCTTGTTAGACGAACTTGCCGATCTCGCCGACGGTGATTTGACAACCTCCGCCACCGTAACCGAAGACTTTACTGGTGCTATCGCCGACTCGATTAACTACACCATCGACCAATTGCGGGTATTGGTATCGCAGATAAACGAAACAGCGGTGCAGGTTTCTTCGGCGGCTCAGAACTCCCAGTCTACGGCCTTGAACCTGGCTCAGGCCTCTGAAAGCCAGGCCAAGGAAATTGCTGGTGCTTCCGCCGCGATCACTGAAATGGCGCTTACCATTGACCGAGTCTCTTCCAATGCGCGGGAATCTGCCGCGGTGGCGCAGCGCTCGGTAGCCATTGCCAACACCGGTGCGGAAGTGGTGCAGAACACCATTAAAGGCATGGATAATATTCGTGAGCAGATTCAAGAAACCTCGAAGCGAATCAAGCGCCTAGGTGAATCGACCCAGGAGATTGGTGATATCGTATCTTTGATTAACGACATTGCCGATCAAACCAATATTTTGGCACTGAACGCCGCGATTCAGGCCTCGATGGCTGGCGACGCCGGACGCGGCTTTGCGGTGGTTGCCGACGAGGTTCAGCGTCTTGCTGAGCGCTCATCTGGCGCAACAAAGCAGATTGAAGCACTGGTTAAAACCATTCAGTCGGACACCAATGAAGCGGTTATTTCCATGGAGCAAACAACCTCGGAAGTAGTCCGCGGTGCGCGCTTGGCCCAAGATGCGGGTACGGCCCTGACGGAAATCGAAGCGGTATCTCAGGAATTGGCTGAACTCATTGAAAATATCTCTAGCGCTGCTGCCGATCAGGCAACGTCAGCCGGACAAATCTCTTCAACCATGCGGGTTATCCAAGAAATTACCTCGCAGACCTCGGCGGGTTCAACGGAGACGGCTCGTTCAATTGGTGCGCTGGCGGAGATGACTAACGACTTACGTAGCTCGGTTGCCGGTTTTACCTTGCCAGAGCAGAAGGCTTAGCGCCCAGCCAGGCGGGCACTGAATATCAGAGTTTAATGACATGACGGATCGCCGAGATTATATCGCGCTGGAATGGGTTTCCGGAGAAATAGCGGAGTCCCTAGGCCAGTGCGTGCTGTTGCTCAAGGACGTGCTGCTTACCGGAAATGAAGCGGCTCTAGAGCGTGCGACGGCAATACTGCACCAGGTGCAGGGCAGCTTGCGGATGATTGAGTTCAGCGGCCCGGCCTTGTTAGTAGAAGAAATGGAGGAAGCGTTGCTGTCTTTGCAAGATGGCAGCATGCCCCGTTCACAAACTGATATCGTTCAGGCTGTATTGAACAGCGCCCGCGATTTACCCACCTATTTGCAGCGTTTAAGTGACTCCCAGCGGGAGTTGCCGGCATCCTTAATTCTTATTTTTAACGATTTACGTGCGGCTACCGGCAATACCCTTTTATCGTCATCGGTGCTATTTAATCCGCGCCTGGCACTGCTGAGCGACGACAACGAACGGCATCAGCAGCTGCCTGAGGCAACTTTTTTGGAGTTGGCGGGCAAGCTGTTGAAAATGTACCAAATTGCCATGGCAGCCTATATCCGTGGCGGCGACGATCAGCAAAACCTCGTTTATCTGGGCAAGGTGTGTGGTCGCGCGGCAAAATTGTGTGCTGGCAAGGAACAAAAATTTCTTTGGCTAGCGGCGTTAGCCTTAATTGAAGGCTTGGCCAATAAGTCTATAGCGCGTCACTTTGCTATTCGGGATTTATTGGCGCGCCTCGAAATTGAGCTTTCGGCCTTTGCCCAGCTGGGTGCGTCGGCCAGTGATCGCAAAATAGGGCGTTCGCTATTTAAAGATATTCTCTTTTATGTGGCCAGCAGTAATGCTGAGACGCCGTATATTGCCGAGGTATTTGCAAGACACAATTTACAGGGCGTCTTCGACGAGCAGGAGACCAGCGGCGCAGAGTCGCTTGCCTTTACGATTGAAACACGGCATGTGGTTGAACAGGAGCTGCGCAGTATTGCCGAACAGCTGTCTGGCGATGCCAATCACGTCGAGATAAGCCAACGCTGTAAGCAGCTCAGCGATACCTTGGCGGTGGTGGGCATGATCGAACCGCTTTATTCCCTGCGGGCAATTGCCGATGGCTTAGAGCAGGGCTTGAGCGTGGGGGGGAATCAAAGTCTCGCGAATTCTCTGCGGCGACTTGCGGAACGCTTAATTGAGAAGCCCGAGGTTGAATCCTCTGAACCTAATATTGCCCCGTCGTTTACCGACGATGCCCATTCTGCGGTAAGCAAAAAAAGTAGGGCGGTATTATTTGACGCTCAGGAAGCAATCATTGTTTTTGTCGCTGAACAATGGCAAAGCAGTCATTTGACCAATGTTCCCGGCCAGCTGAAAGAATTAGCAATCGAGTTAACTGCGGCGGATTACGCTGACTCCGCCGCGATACTTGAAAGCTGTGCGGATTACATCGCCAATGAAATCATTGCTGGGCAGACGGTGCCCCAGTGGCAAATGTTGGATGCACTGGCGGATTCGCTAACGGCCGTCGATTATTATTTAGAGCGCAGTGCCAAGGGGCGGCAATACGCTGATCAGGGATTGTTGACGGGTGCCCAGCTCGGGGTTGCGCGTTTAGGTTACCCGGTTGCGGGTGCCGATACCGCCCTATCTGCAACCGTGTTGAACTGGCCAAGCCCAAGCCCAAGCCCAAGCCCAAGCCCTAAAGCTGTTGCGAGTTATTCGCCAGAAAGTTCTCAAGAGCGCGACACCACGCTAGATCTTGATCCCGATATTCTTGAGGTATTTTTAGAAGAAGCTGAAGAGGTACTTGAGTTACTCACTGAAACCTTGCCGCAGTGGCACGCCGAGATTACTTCTACGGAACACTTGGCCACAGTGCGCCGCGCCTTTCACACCCTCAAAGGCAGTGGCCGTATGGTGGGGGCTGAGCAACTTGCCGAATTGGCTTGGTCAGTCGAAGCGATGCTGAATAAAGTTGTCGATGGTCGCTTGAATATGGACGATCATCGACTGGCATTAATTGATCAGATTATTGATTTGCTACCGGAAATGACCACGGCTTTGGCCGCAGGGCGTGAGATTTCAAGTACGGTTGTAAATGGTTTGATGAGCTTGGCGAACGTGCTCACTGACAGCCAATTGCCACGTGCTGACGGCGCTGGCACAAGCGCTGACGACGAAGGCCTGACAGCTGTTTTCATTGGCGAAGCCGATAATCATCTTCGCGTATTAGAAGCCTATATTGAGAGTGTGGACAGTTATCCAGTGCGTCTGACGGATGATGTGCAACGCGCTTTACACACCCTTAAGGGCTCGTCGAAAATGGCCGAAGTTGGGCCAATAGCCGCCATCATTACGCCGCTAGAAGGGCTGGTGAAGGAGCTGCGCTCGATGCGCGTTGCCGCTGAGCAGCGCTTAATTGCCTTGATGTCTGACGTCATTCGCGAAGTGCGGGCGACGATTGCAGAGATGGCGACTACGCCAGTGGCAGGCCTGAGCACGGCTGATGAATTAGTCCGCCGTATTAATAGTTTGGCAGTGCAGTTGATTCACGAGGCTGAGTTCTCAACAGATCGTGATAATAGCGGCGAGTTGGCACCAGGCGCGCTAAACGCGTTTTTGGCCAGTAATAGCGACAGTATTCAAGCCTTAAGTGATTTACTGAGTGAACCAGCAGAACTGCGGGCTGCAAAATTAATTGATTATGCGCCGGTGATGGGCGTTTTTGCTCAGCGGGCGGAAGAGATTAACAGCGAAGCGATTGCTGAACTTGCACAGGCGGTGCAAGTCTTGCTTAGCCACGCACAAGATCCAATTGAGCAGAACTTTATCGCGCTGTTGGACGCTGCGCTCGATCAGCTAATGGAGTACCTGAATCAATTGGCCGGTGAGCAGACCGTGCTAGAAAATTCTGGGCTTATTGACCAAATACGCAACTTTGAGGCCAGTGCCAAGCTGCCCGTTGTGGCGCCGAATGTGTCTGGTAAGGAGGCTCTTGAGGGCGAGTCTGCGTCAGTTGCGACGCCAGCTGCATCAGCATCAGAGCCTGAGTCGGATGCTGAGCGTGATGTTGATCCAGAAATAATCGAAATATTTATGGAAGAAGCCCATGACCTAATTGAGGGCATGGACGAAGCTATTCAGCAGTTTTCGGAAAACCGCCAAGATCAGCGTCAGCTCGACGATATCCAGCGCTATCTGCACACCTTAAAGGGTGGCGCACGCCTATCCGGCATAAAGAAGCTGGGTGATCTCAGTCATGATTTTGAAACCGCCATAACGACTGCTGTGGCGAAATCGACCAGCGATAGCGATGCGTTTTTTAATACCTTACAGGGTTTTCAAGATCAGCTTGTTAAAGAGCTTGGCCGTATTGGCGCGGCCGATACCACTGCGCAGAGTACCCCGGAAAATGAATTGCCTGTGCTTGTCAGCAACACAGTCAGTGATGACGATTTACTGGGCCAAGTAGCCGAGCTATTGCCAAGCAATGTTACTGGTCGCCCGGCTCCGCCGGTAGAGAGTGACTCGGCGAGTGGATTGGCCAATAGCGGCGGCCGTGCTCCGCAAGAAATGATTAAAGTGCCTTCGATTTTGCTGGAGCGCTTGATTAACCTTGCAGGGGAAACCTCCATTGCCCGTGGCCGGGTTGAAGAGCAGGTGAGTGAGATCCATTACTCTCTTGAAGAAATGGAAATCACCGTTGAGCGTTTGCAAGAGCAAGTGCGACGTTTGGACATTGAAACCGAAGCGCAGATAGTCTTTCGCCAAGAGCAGGTTGAGAGCGAAGGCGCCGATGGTTTTGACCCCCTGGAATTTGACCGCTACTCCCAACTTCAGCAGTTATCGCGCTCCTTGCTTGAGTCGGCATCGGATCTGACCGACTTGCGGGGCACCTTGGTTGAAAAAAGCCGAGATATGGAAACTCTGTTGGTACAGCAGTCTCGGGTCAATACTGAGTTGCAAGAGGGCTTGATGCGCTCGCAGATGGTTCATTTTGCGCGCATGGTGCCGCGCCTGCGGCGTGGCGTGCGCCAGGTAGCAAGTGAACTCGATAAGCCTATTGATTTTAAAGTGTATAACGCCGAAGGCGAGATGGACCGCCGGGTGCTTGAGCGCATTATCCCGGCCCTTGAACACATGCTTCGCAACGCGGTTGACCACGGCATAGAGTCCCCGGCGGAACGGATAGCGGCGGGTAAAAACGCCGAGGGCGAAATTACCATGCGTTTCGACCGCCAAGGTGGCGACGTTGTTATTGTCATTAACGATGATGGTGCGGGTATTGATCTGGCGGCGGTACGCACAAAAGCCGAAGCCTTGGGCTTGGTGAGCGCCGACGCAGAGCTCAGTGAGCGGCAGTTATTGGAGTATATCTTTCACGCGGGTTTCAGTACCGCCAGCAATGTCACACAGATTTCTGGTCGCGGTGTGGGCATGGACGTGGTGCGCAGCGAAATTAAACAGTTGGGCGGCGCGATTGATATTCAAACCAGTCGTGGTCAAGGCTCGCGGTTTGAAATTCGTCTGCCCTTTACGGTCTCGGTTAACCGCGCCCTGATGGTCAGTGTTGGTGGCGAAATTTTTGCGGTGCCCCTCAATAATATCGAAGGGATTGTGCGGGTTAGTCCCTATGAATTAGATGTTTACTATCAGGATAACGGGCCGGATTTTGAATACGCGGGTCAGGACTATAAATTACGCTACCTCGGCAATTTACTGGGTGCGTCAAAAGCACCTAACCTAGAAGGGCAAACCGAACCTCGGCCAGTGCTGTTAATTCGCAATGCCGAGCCTGCGACCGCAGTACAGGTCGACTCGCTATTGGGTTCTCGCGAGGTGGTAGTAAAAACCTTGGGGCCGCAATTTGCCGCGGTGCCGGGCTTGTCTGGGGCGACGGTACTGGGCGATGGCAGCGTGGTGGTGATACTCGATATGTTGGCCAGTATCCGTGCCGATACCGCTAGGCAGTTACTAAGCGATAATACCGAGCCGGTAGCGCAAGTTGAGCAGGGCAACACTCGCTTGGTGATGGTGGTTGATGACTCAGTGACCGTGCGCAAGGTTACCTCACGGCTATTGGCTCGCCAGCACATGGAAGTTGCCCTGGCCAGAGATGGCTTAGACGCGATGAATCAGCTGCAAGACAGTGAGCGTTTACCCGATGTTATTCTGTTGGATATTGAAATGCCCCGTATGGACGGCTTTGAAGTAGCAAGTCGGGTGCGTAGTAATCCCCGTCTTAAAAATATCCCCATAATTATGATTAGCTCGCGAACTGGGCAAAAGCATCGTCAGCGTGCGTTTGGTTTGGGCGTACACAATTTTCTCGGCAAGCCTTACCAAGAAATCCAGTTATTAAAGGCAATTGATGACGTGACTTCTACCGTGGTGACTGTATGAAAGCCTTAGAATCGACTTCTGCGGTACTGGCGAATATTGTCTTGCCCTTGATAGACGGCGCGCTGTTGGTTCCTAATGCCACGGTGGCCGAGGTCACGATTGCGGGGGGCTTGAACTCGGCGATTGCCTCGCCGTTTATACTTGGTACGCTAGCGTGGCGAGAGCAAGATATACCGGTATTTAGTTTTGAGGGACTGCGCGATGGCGTGCTGCCAAAAGACTTGAAAATTCGTCATATTGCTGTGCTTTACGGTATTAGTAATCGCGCTAAGCTACCGTTTTTTGCGGTGGCACTCAGTGGCATGCCCTCTATTCAGCGCTTGATTAGTGCCGATTTAGAGCCGCTGGAAACTCAGCCTCAAGCTTTGATTCACAGTGTGGTGCGCTTGGTGGAACAGTCTTTGACGATACCTGACTGGGATTATATGGAGCAGCAAATAATTGCCGCCCTCGCTACACCCGATTAAGCCATATCGCCCCAGCGGTATTGCAGAATACTGATTGCCGCAATGGGCGCAGTTTCAGTGCGTAGCACTCTAGGCCCAAGCTGCAGCGCGGCAAAGCCTTGGCTTAGGCATTGTTCGATTTCGCTATCACTTAGACCACCTTCAGGGCCAACCAAGAGCGCTATGCTTTTGGCGGTGTCATCGGCAATGGCGCCCGCTACAGCGGGACACAGCACAAGCTTTAATTCTGCGCTTAAATCATTGCGCCATTGCGCGAGCGCTTGGGCTGGCTTGATGGCGACTAAATCGTTGCGACCGCACTGCTCGCAGGCGCTGATCATAATTTGCTGCCAGTGCCGCTGCTTTTTTTCTAGTCGTTCGCCACTGAGCTTGACGTCAACGCGCTCGGTAAACAGCGGTGTGATACTGCTCACCCCTAGCTCCGTGGCTTTTTGAATGACCAAATCAAAGCGGTCGCCTTTGGATAGCGCAATGCCCAATTCAATTTTGAGCGGTGAAGCGGCGATGGCCGCTTGAGGTGTGCTGTCAAGCTGACATAAAACGTGTCTTTTAGCGGCTTCAATAATGGTCGCCGCATAAGCATTGCCGTCGCCATTAAAGAGTATTAACTCCCGCCCCGCGCGCATCCGTAAAACTTGGCCAACATAGTGGGCGGCGCGTTCATCCAAACTCAGCTCGTCACCAGTGAGTGGCTGGTCGACATAGACTCTGGGCACCCGCATCTTAATTGAGCGCCTTTAGGAAGGCCTTGGAGTTACGCTGAAAATTGTACAGCTGCTTTTTAGCCGGGGGCAGGTCGTCAATTTTACACTCCACATAGCCCTGTTCTTGGAACCAGTGCGCGGTCTGCGTCGTGAGCACAAACACCGAGTCTAGGCCCTGCTGGCGAGCTTCTTTTTCCAGCAATTCAAGCAGACGTTCGGCGCGATCGGCGCCGCGATAATCTGGGTGGGTGGCGACACAGGCAATCTCGCCGCTGCGCTGTTCCGGATACGGGTACAGTGCTGCACACGCGACGACCATGCCGTCGCGAACCAGAATTTTGAAATGGTTTATTTCGTTTTCGAGGAGTTCGCGTGAGCGTTTTAACAAGACGCCTTTGGCTTCCAGCGGTTCAATAATAGCAAGTAGGCCGCCGACATCGTCGATATCGGCAGTCATAAATTGCTCGTAATGCTCCTGAGTAATCAGTGTGCCTGCGCCGTCGCGGGTGAATAATTCTTGTAGTAGCGCGCCGTCTTGTTGGAAGGAAACCATATGGCAGCGATTGATGCCGATATCGCCGGCTTCGACCACCGCCTGCACTATGCTGTCTTGCTTTAGCAGCGGCTGCTTAATTAGCTCGCTGTCGACGTCGCGGTATTCACATTGACGAATTAGCTGGCCATCGCTGTTGAGCAAGCCCTCATCACAGGTGAATAAAATTAGCTTGTCGGCCTTGAGGGTGGCGGCGGTGTGCACGGCCACATCTTCCGCGGTGAGATTAAAGACCTCGCCAGTAGGCGAATAGCCAATCGGTGACAGAATCACAATATGCTGATTATTTAATTGCTGCTGAAGGGCCGAGGCGTCAATTTTACGCACCATGCCGGTGTGCCGAAAATCGACGCCATCGACTACGCCAATGGGCCGCGCAGTGACGTAATTACCGGAACATACCCGAATGGCCGCGCCGTGCATGGGTGAGTTAGCCACGCCCATCGACAGTAGGGCTTCAATGTGGGCGCGCAATGAACCGGCGGCATCGGTGACACAGCGCAGCTCAATATCGTCGGTGACCCGCAAATCATTGTGGTAGCGGCTCTCTATGCCCGCGTCCATGACCCGCTGCTCAATTTGCGGACGGGCGCCGTGTACCAGAATTAGACGCACCCCCAGGCTATTGAGCAAGGCGATGTCATGCACGATATTGGCAAAATTAGGGTGTGCCACGGCTTCGCCGCCAAACATCAATACAAAGGTTTTACCGCGATGGGCATTAATATAGGGCGCAGAGTTGCGGAACCATTTAACGTAATCGGTTTGTGCAGACATGGCAGTGGCGTATGTTATGGGCGAATGGCTTTATTTTGTTTGGAATGTCATAGGCTTACAAGCCATTTTTACACTGCTTAGTTGCTCGAAGAATTTCAAGGCCACAGGGTATGGCGTAGAGCGGTAAAATAAATAGGCTGCGCCAGCAATTAATAGATGACAAGGTGGCACATTTGGCGCTACAAAGGCGCTTTTTTGTGGGAGCAGTGCGTGACGGCGGAATTATTAGTATCAGCCCCAAATGCGGAGCTGATCTTTGATCAAATAGCGGATGCCTTGGTCGAGACTGGCTACGCAGTTTTGCCGCTTGCACTGCCGCCTAGCATCAGCGAGGCTATGTTTCTGCGGATTGCGTCTTTTGAAGATGAGGTCTTTCAAGCTGCGGGGGTGGGGCGCGCCGAAGAGTTCCAACTTAATCCCTTTGTACGCAAAGATGAGATTCGTTGGCTGTCGACCCAAGACCCTGTTGAAGCCAGTTATTTAGCGTGGATGGAGCAATTGCGCCTAGGCTTAAATAAACGACTTTTTATGGGATTATTCGATTACGAGGCCCATTTTTCGCGCTATTGCGAGGGTGCATTTTACAAAAAACATGTCGATGCATTTAAAGGGCGTACTAACCGAGTTTTGTCTACGGTGTTCTATTTAAACCCGGGCTGGGCTTCGGCCGACGGCGGCCATTTGCTCATGTACAGCGACGAACAAGGCGCGTCGCTAGAGCCCATTGCGAGAATAACGCCATTGATGGGTAGCTTGGTGGTGTTTCTCAGTGATCGCTTCCCCCACGAGGTCACCGCGGCAAATCGCCTGCGCTATAGTATTGCGGGTTGGTTTAGGGTGAATGCGAGTCTTGGCGCCCATCTTGATCCGCCACGCTAGCGAGGGCTGTATTCATTATTGTGGTGGGCCGGCGGCGACTCATCGGCGCCGCTTTTATTTCTAAGCAGCCTACAGGCGGCGGAGTAAACCTAGGGTGTTAACGCGAGCAATTTCTTCAAACAGGCCCGAGGCCAGGGCCAATTTGTAAATAGCATAAGGGGCTTGGCCACCTTCTTCTGGCGCTGGAAATAAGTCGTGAATGGCGAGTATGCCACCCTTCATGATGTGTGTGGCCCAGCAGCGGTAATCGCAGAGCGCGGCGTCGAGGCTGTGGCCCCCATCAATAAACACCATCGCTAACGGAGTCTGCCAGTGACGGGCACTCACTTCAGAGGTAGCGACGAGGGGCACAACGGTATCTTCTAATCCGGCGCGGCGGATATTGCGTCGGAACGCTTTAAACGTATCAAAGCGCGCTTCGCTGGTGTCATAAAGTTCGGGGTCGTGAAACATCTCCCCGAGCTGATGCTCCTCTGAGCCAATATGGTGGTCGACGGCGTAGACAACGCCCTGCTTTTGTTGGCAGGCAAGGCCTAAATAAATAGTGGATTTACCGCAGTAGCTGCCCACCTCCAATACCGGCCCGCGTCCAGCCATACTCAGCGCATAACGATACAAAGCCTCGGCTTCGTCGTCGGCCAAAAAGCCTTTGATGTCGGTCATATCTAGGGGGAGTGCAATGGTCATGGTGTACTCGGTGTGGCGGTAAAGGAGTGGTATAAAGCACCTTAAGCTGGGCACCTTAGCCAATATAAGGCGCTTGGGCAAATTACCATCTTGTCAGCTTGGCGATGCTGCGCTGGAAGTGGCAATGGTGTATGTTGCTGGTGGTAACATTGTCGCCTTGCCGGAACGGGTTGGATCTAATTAAAACGAGAGGGGAATGCCATGCTCAAATTATACGGTTTTGCAGTAAGTAATTACTTCAATATGGTCAAACACGCGATGCTTTATAAGGGGCTCACGTTTGACGAAATTACGACTTTCCCCGGTGCCGATTCTGCGTACATTAACAAAAGTCCCATGGGTAAGGTGCCATGTATTGAAACTGAGCAGGGTTGCCTGGCAGAGACCAGCGTTATTCTGAGCTATTTGGAGGCCGCTTACCCAGAAAAGCCCCTCTACCCTGCGGACGCGTTTCAGCGTGCCAAAGTAAATGAAATTATGAAGGTGGCGGAGTTGTATATTGAGCTGCCTGCGCGGCGCTTATTTCCCGAGGTGTTGGCGGGCAAAGCGGTGAGCGATGATATTAAAGCTGAGTCGCGGGAAACCCTGGCCAAGGGCTGTAAGGCCTTGGCGGCGTTGATTCAGTTGCCGGAAAGTCCCTACGTGGCGGGTGATAACATGAGCATGGCCGATATTGTGCTGCGTTACGCCTTAATTCCCGCGGGCATGTGCGCCCATGCTATTTATCAGTGGGATCTTGTCGCCGAGGTGCCGGGCTTGGCGCAGTGGAGCAAGCGTATGGCGGGTCAGGATATTTCACAACAGCTCGACAAGGCCAACCAAGAAGGTATGGCGGCGTTTTTGCAGGCGATAAAATCTAAGTAACAAACCGAGCCGGGGCTTAAACCCCGGCTTCCAACAGTTCTAATTCTTCCTGCAGTGCTAGCCACTGCTCCTCGGTGTCATCGTTCTTTGTACGCAGCTGCGTTTGCTCGGCGAGTACCTGTTTAAGCTTATTCTTATTTGCTTCATCGTAAAGGCTTATATCGGCAAGTTGCGCTTCAATTGCGGACATCTGTTCGCTGAGCTTACTCATTTGCTGTTCGAGTTTTTTGATTTTTGAGGTTAGTGGCGCGAGTTGCGCCCGGCGGGCGGCGGCGTCTTGGCGAGCTTGCTTTTTGTCGACCAAGGGCGCGCTGTTGTCTAGTTCGCTTGCAGGTGCGCTTTTATCGCGGTTGAGCAGCCAGTGGCGGTAATCGTCCAAACTGCCGTCAAAGGGCTCCGCTTTGCCACTGTCGACCAGTAAAAATTCGTCCACGGTATTACGCAGTAAATGGCGGTCGTGGGACACAAGAATTACCGCGCCCTCAAAATTTTGTAAGGCGCTGGTGAGCGCGTGACACATTTCCAAATCTAAATGGTTGGTGGGCTCGTCAAGCAGCAAGAGGTTCGGTTTTTGCCAAACAATAAGTGCCAGTGCCAGTCGGGCTTTCTCGCCGCCCGAGAAATTTTCGCAGCTCTGTTCGGCGTGGCTGCCGTGAAAATTAAAGCCGCCAATGAAATTGCGAATTTCCTGTTCGCGGGCAGTCGGCCGCAGACGTTGCAATTGCAGTATCGGGCTGGCGGCTAAATCCAGTGACTCAAGCTGGTGCTGGTTAAAATAACCCATGTACAGGTGCTCGCCCTGTTGGCGTTGACCATGCAGGGGTTTGAGACTGCCAGCCAGGGTTTTCATCAGCGTCGATTTGCCCGCGCCGTTGGCGCCAAGTAAGCCCAGGCGCGTATTGGGGTGAATACTTAAATTCAGCTTTTTAACAATGGCGCTGTCGTAGCCGAGATCGGCTTGCGACAAACTCAGCAGGGGGTCTGAGAACTGGGTGGCCTCGTAAAATTTAAAATGAAAAGGCGAGTCGATGTGCGCTGGTGCAATATCGGCCATGCGCTCTAATGCTTTAAGACGGCTCTGAGCCTGTTTGGCCTTGGTGGCTTTGGCGCGGAAGCGACGAACAAAGTCCTCCATATGGGCGCGGACGACTTGCTGCTTTTCAAAGGCCTGCTGTTGCTGGGCCATCCGCTCACCGCGCTGGCGCTCGAAGGCTGAGTAGTTGCCGCGATAGCGAGTTAGGGTTTCGCGCTCAAGGTGAACAACATGGTCGCAACAGGCGTCGATAAAATCACGGTCGTGAGAGATCAATAACAGGGTGCCCTCGTAGCGGTGCAGCCACTGCTCCAGCCAGAGGCTGGCATCAAGGTCGAGGTGGTTGGTGGGTTCGTCGAGCAGCATCAGGTCTGAGGGGCACATCAGCGCCTGAGCCAAATTGAGACGAATACGCCAGCCGCCAGAAAAATCAGTGACCGGATTTTCTAGCTCATTCAGCTTAAAACCGAGGCCGGTAAGGAGGCGCTCGGCGTCGCTGCGAATCTGATAGGCGTTTATCAGATCGAGTTCGCCGTGAAGCTCAGCCAGTTGGTGGTCGTCGCGGCAAGCGGCAATACTTGCCTCTATTTCACGGAAGCGATGGTGCCCGTCGATCACATATTCAATGGCAGGCTGATCGCTGGCATCGACTTCTTGGCGCATTTGGGCAATCTGCCAATTGCTGGGCAGGCGCAGTTCGCCACTGTCGGCGACAAGTTTGCCGCAGAGCAGTTGAAAAAGGCTGGATTTCCCGCTGCCATTGGCGCCAACTAGCGCAATATGCTCGCCGGGATTCACTCGGAGGTCGACGGCCTCTAGCAAGGGTTTACCGCCGCGTTGTAAGCTGAGATTCAGGAGTTCTATCATGATGGGCCGCGATTATAGCGTGAGTAATTCCTAATGGATGAAAAATTTGTCGATGACCGACCCCAAGGCGCGCTACAAGATTACCCGCTCTGGGATTATGCGCTGGCAGTGTACTCGCAACCGGCGATCCAAGCCCAGTGTTTAGTCCTGCAAGATCGCTATGACTTGGATGTGAATTTGTTGTTGGCGGCCGGTTATTGGGCTTGTGCCGAGCGTTGTTGGTCGGCGACCCAGGTGGCTGAGTTGGTGGCGGTATCGGCCGAATTGCGCGAAAGCTATGTGCTGCCGCTGCGGGCATTGCGCCGTAAAGCCGAAGGGCCTAAGCGACAAGACTTGTACCGCGCTTTGAAAAACGCTGAATTGGCGGCCGAGCGCTTGCAAATTGAGGCGCTGGCTCAGCAGTTAGGTGGGTTTTCTGGCAATGCCAAGCCTAAGAGCCAAAATCGCTATTTGGCCAATTTAACGATGTATGCCAAGCGCTATAAAGGCAGCGAACAACTTAAGTTGGCAGCTTGCCTTAGCGAACTAGCAGCGTCGCTGGCGGCTGCGACCTAAAAATCATCAAATAAGCTGGCTAAGCGATCTGCCGCTTTATCCGGATGGCTGGGTATATCGCTCATGCGTCGAACCCGACGCTTGGGCTTTGGCAGATTTACTGATGTCTTGTCTTGCGCTGTCTCGAGCGTGATTTTGGCTAACTCGGCCTTGATCGCGGGCATAGCACCAGTTTCGGCTGTTGTAGGCGGTGATTTGGGCTCTTCAGGCTTGGGTTTTGCGGCCGCTTGGGGCTTGGCTTTGGGAGCGGCGGCTGGTTTAGCTGCCGCTACTTTTGCTTTTGCTTTTGCTTTTGCCGGGGCGGGTGTTTTGGCTACAGGCGCCGCAACTGGTTTGGCTGGACTTGCTTTGGCTGCGGGCTTATTACTCGTTTTACGGAGTGATCTGTCGGTCTCAAGCATGGCTTTAAGCACGGCTTTTTCTTTGCGAAGAACTAAGCGCTGTTCAATGATATTGCCACGTAGCTGAGCCAGTGTAGCTTGGTCGCTGTCAAAATTGCGTTGGGCACTCGCTAAACTGGTTTTTAGCCGACCTTGGGCACTGGGTTTGGCATTTTTGGGGTCTTTTAGCCGATCTTGGCATTGCTTGAGCTGCGCGCGGGTCTTATCGAGTACGGCTTTTTGTTTGTCCTCTTCTTTTTCTAATGCTGCCAGGGCTATTTCAAGGGCGTGAATATGCTTTTCTCTGAGTTCATATAACTCAGATTGGAGTTGGTTTAACGCTATTATTGGGCTGCTTGTGGATGCGCCCTTGTTATTATTACTACTGGCCATGAGTTTAACCCTGTAAGTGGTTAAAATAACATCAATCTTCATTATACAAACTTGTCGCGGAGAATCTATCTCTGTAACGTTCACTGCTGCTAAGTATTTATTGGTCTTGCCACTGTGTCTGTTGGAACGCTTGTGGCAGACTATGGTCTGATACTCCATGTCGAATCCACGACGGTTTTTTTTACCCATAAAATTAAGGTAGTTACATGAATAAAACACTGGTATGTGCGGTGGTAATGAGTGGTCTGCTGACGGCTTGCGGCGGTGATAAGTCATCAAAAGCTGATTTAGGTAGCGAAATTGGCAAAGTAAGTTACGGTATTGGCGCGAACATTGGCGCTCGTTTCGGTGATGATCTGCCTTTGGATGTTGACGCCTTTAGTGCCGGGGTTCGTGATGCCCTCGCTGGTGGCGAAATGCAAATGACTGAAGAAGAGATTATGAGTACCCTGCAGGCTTACCAACAGAAGCAGTTGGCCGAGCGTCAGGAAGAGGCTCAGGCTGCGGGCGGTAAAAACCAAGCAGAAGCAGATGCCTTTTTCGCTAAAAACGGCAGTGTTGAAGGTGTAACGACGACTGAAAGCGGCCTGCAATATCAGGTTTTGGTTGAAGGTAAGGGCGCTAAGCCAACCGCAGACGACACCGTTGAAGTCCACTACCACGGCACCCTGCTCGATGGCACCGTGTTTGATAGTTCCTATCAGCGCGGCGAAACCGTGAGCTTCCCAGTGGGCGGTGTTATTCCGGGTTGGACTGAAGCCCTGCAACTGATGCCAGTAGGCTCCAAGTGGAAGTTGTTTATTCCGCCATCACTCGCTTATGGCGCCGGTGGTGCAGGCCAAATGATCGGCCCGAATGCGGCGTTGGTGTTTGATGTTGAGTTGATTTCGATTGCTGGCGCTGAGTAAGCTCCTGCTAGAATGAAAAAGCCCCGCGAGTCGGGGCTTTTTTTCGTCAGCGTATATCTCAATGTACGATGCTTAGCTGAAAGAATAAGTGCCGACCCAATGAGTCGGCGAGTGGTGCCGCACATCCCTGTATGCACCAATGTCATCCTTGACGAAAATTAGTTTACTCCCTTCACCGTACTTAGAAACTGGAAATCTGCACTCTCTTGTGTAGGAAATTGCCCATGCTCTTTTGGTTTAAGGTACTTGAATAAGGCGTCATTGCTCCATTGCCGAAGTTTTTCGATATCGCTCTTTGTGCTGCGGGTACCTGGTAACACCGCATCGGTATGGACATGGCGGTCAAACCATAGCTTGGTCTGTCGATAGTTGGCTAACTCCGGCGCTGAGGCAAGCCACACCATGGTGTCTGCTCCCATTCGGCTGTCTCGGAGCAGTGGCCGGAGGGCTTTATTAAATGCCGGCAGCGATTTTGCGAGGCCGGGTGTTGCTGCCCAGCCAGGATGCATATTGTGAACAATAGCAGCGGTTTCCGTGTGCTCGCTCATGGTGAGGAGCGCGCGTTTGGCGCGGGCATAGGCTTTGCTGCCATTGTAAGGTGGCTTGCAAAACTGCATATCGTCGAGGGCAAGTCCTTGAGTATAAAGCCCCCCAGACACCACATTAATTACGCGGCTGTCTTTGTGCAGGCTGGGACTGAGTACTTTTGTGAGTAGTATGGGGGCCAGAAAGTTTACTGCAATACTGCGTTCAAAGCCGTCATCGCTCACGTCCCGTTCATTAAATAGTGCCCCCGCATTATTTATCAATACGTCAATACAGGGGTGTTCTGCGCTGATTTGGCGGCCAATATTGGCTGTGTCATTGAGGTCGGAGAAATCAGTTTCATAACGGCTAAGTTGATTTTTTCTGCAACCACTAAAGTCCATTATTTGCTTGGCTGATTGAATTAGGCGCGAGTTGTCACGGCCGATTAAAATAAGCGTGGCGCCAAGACGGGAGAGTTCACTCGCGGCACTAAGCCCCAGTCCGGCGGTAGGGCCGGTAATGGCAATGACTTTGCCGTCGAGTCGACTTGCGTGGGATTTTCGCGCTTGTCGTAAGTAGCCACGACGGCCAAAATTCAGGGCGGCGGGTAAAAGGAGGTGGTCGCTGATGCGGTCTTTGAATCTCTGTTTTGGTGTGTCGGGAATTTCAAGTGCCTGTTTTAAACCCCGCGCGGCGTTTTTGCCAATGCGATTAAGAATAGGTTTAAGCAAGGAATAAGCTGGCGACGATAAATCCTGAAAATTTAACTCTGCTCGATAATGAATTTCGGTGGTTTCAGCGTTAATGGCCTTAAAGTGTAAAGTGTCTAGGGCCGTAAAATTGGCTCCGCGCCCTTCTAATACGAGTAATTCTTGTTCTTTAATGGCGAGCTGAGTGTAGTGCATTGCGATCTGTTGGCCGCCGGGCATTTTTAGCTCAAACTGGTACTGACAGCCAATAGCTACTGGGCCAGCGGTGAGTTTGCGGGCACTGAATACGCTCGGGTCCCATTGCTCAATGGTGGAAAAATCGCGCAGGTAGGCGAAGCAATCCGCGAGATTGCGCTTTACGATAATGTGTTCTTCCAGCGTATGTAGCATGGCGAAATATCCTGTGTACTTCGCTGCCTTTCAAGACGCGGAGTTGATTTCAATGTACTCCTTGTACGCGTAATGAAAAGACTCCGATCAATAAATAGTCGGCTTAGAGAGGAATTTACTTGTAGAGATAATAGACTGATACCAACACGCACTGCCGGGTGTTGGCTTCTAAATAGTGGCTGCCGCGTTGCTAATTAGAGTGAATAGCTCAGACGGTCGGGCGCGGTTATTCCGGCTTAGCGAATTTCCGGTATAAAGAGCATTAAGACGACCATTGCGCCCAGTAATAGTGCAATGTGAGTGCTGAACAGATCGTTATTGCTACTGGGGGTCATAGCGTCATCCTTGCTATTAATCATCGCCTTCTCTCCTGTTGAAGTGCTGTGAGTATAGTATTGATAAGCTGGAGGTGCATCGCCAGAAAATATTTTGGTAGTAATTCTCTGGCATTAATAGATTTTCGCTCGTGACATAGTGCTTAGCTATAAGGGCAAGCCGCAGCTTGTAAATTTGGAATATGCCTTCAGTTCTACCTGTACCGTTTAAGTCGGTAAAATTACCGAATCACAATAGAGACCTCTGGAAAATAAGACGCTAATTTTTATGTAAAACGCTATTCTCTCGAGAGTATAACGATTGGTGATATTCCGCTTGGCGATTGCTCAACGCGATGAGACCAATATAATGGCGCAAGGAGATTACGTTAATAGGGAAATAATAATGAAATTATTTTTAATCATCATATCCTCCATTTTTATTCTCGGCTGTGGTAGTTCGACATACTTTGATAATGCTCCGGGAGAAGGAAAAATTGCCTTTTTTAATTATAGCTACGAAAAAGTGTGGGCGGCAGCGATTAGCACGGTAAACGAATTGCAACTTGAATTAAAAACGCAAGATCGCGATCAAGGAAAAATTATTGCAATCAGTACATCTGCAGAAAGTGCTGGTGATAATGTGGAGATTATTATTGCGAAGGTCGAAGAGGTGAGTGCGACGGTTGAGGTAATTTTTATACCAGAAAATAAGCGTCGAACGGAGACTGTTGATTGGAGTGATATTATTATTAAAAAAATAAGAAAAATATTGCAGTGATCGAAATCACTGCCGGTAGTGTAGGTAATTGCTGATGCGAAAAATCGCCTAATAAGTAACGTTTTTTATTTTTTTAAATCGGGCAATGCGAAATTGCTTGCCCGATTGTTAATGCCTGTTAAAAACTAAATCGTACATCCATTTGATAGATCGTTTGGTCGGGCAATGGGGCTTTGGTGTAATTACCCGGAATTAAGGGTTGATCAAGAATTAAAACAGAGTCCTGCTCTCGGCTCAAATTGCGCGCTTGAAGATTAACAGACCATTGGTCGCGTTCTGAGCGCAATCCCAGACCAGCATCAATACGTGTAATTTCATCCTGCAAGGTGTTGGGGTCAATATCTGAGTCTTGGTAGCGTTCGCCCGTGTACGAAATATTCATGCGAATGCTGCCGAGTAGGTGGTCACTACCAAACAGCGGTATTTCCCAGCGAGGCGACAACGAGCCTGACCAGCGCGGTGCGTAGGGTAAGGGCCTGCCGCTGAGGTCTTGGGTTTGATCTTGTTCAGGTGTGAACAGCGGTGGGCCCTCTGGAAAGTAGACATAGTTGGCGTCTAAATAGGCGAGGCTCCCCGCTAAACTTAAACCGTCGATGGGCGGCAGCCAGAAAAAGTCCATTTCGGCGCCGCGACTGGCCGACTCTGGGGCATTAAAGGTCGTGAGGGTAACGCCAGAGAAGGTGCGGATTTGAAGGTTTTTAACATCACTATCAAATACCGCCATATTGAGCGTGAGTGATCCACCCAGCAGGCGAGATTTTATACCCGCTTCATAGGTGAGTGTTTCCTCGCCGTCGTATTCTAAATGATCGTCGTTGAGCGGGGCGGGGTCGAAGCCACCGGCCTTAAAGCCTTTAGCCGCGTTCATATAGACATTCACATCGGGCAATACGGCGTAGTTTAAAGCGAACTTGGGCGAAACATTGGTTTCTTTGCGCTTGAGGTTCGGCGCGTCAAAATTGCGCTGATTGAGCGAGCCGCCGGAAATGCTGTTGCCGTCAGCAACCTGCGAAAAAGACGCGCCACTGGATTCGTCTGCGCCGTAACGCAAACCAAAGGTAGCTGTTAAGCGTTCTGTGAACGACCAGTTAAATTGCGAAAATAGCGCAAAAGAGTCGGTTTCGGCATCTGTACCAGAAATATAGCGCTCCCTTTCTAAACCACCAATAATGAGGCCGCTGGTATCGATCGGTAGGCCGATCAATATTGGATCAAGGGGAAACTGGATGTTTTGCACTATGGCCCCTGCGCGGCCAAAGGCGATAAGGCCGTTTAGGTCGACATCAATTTCTTGAAAAACACTATTGGTCGAATGCTGGGCAAATACCCCAACGACCATGTCGAGGCTTTCGCCTAAGCCAAATGGCGGAGCTATCTCACCTGCGAGTCTCACTTCCAGTGAGCTAGATGAGTAAGGGTTTCCATCTGGTGGCTCATTAAAGGCAACTAAGTTTACTGGGGAGTAATCAACGTCTAAAGAGTAGGGAATAATCACTTCAGACCAGGCTGCAATGGTGGTGAGTTCCGGAGTCTGAATGCCAAATAAACTATCTGGTCGCCAGATGAGGCTGAGTGATGCCGCATGAACTTCGCGATCTGAGCGAGTCGGTGAGTCAGTGGAGGTATTTTGGTCGTAGGCGTCCGCTTCAACATTTGGGTCGTATTCGCGAAATACTCGCAGGCTCCGTTCGCTAGCCTTGGTTAACGATTGGGTGTAGCCCTTGGTCAGTGACTCCGCGTAGAGGCCGGTAAAGTTAGCCGACAGTGAATCGCTAATGAGCCATGCTAATTTTAAGCGCAGCGCCTTATCGTCTTGGGTCTGTTGCTCATCTCGTGTGCTGTTAAATTCCAAGGTGTCGGCGGCGCTGACACGCATTGCGATGCGGGCGAGTAAGCTATCGCCTACTAAGGGGCCGGACAGAGCGGCCTCTGCGGTACTGCTTTCGATATTTTCGCCACGCCCGAGCTTAATAAAGCCTTCAGGTTCTGCGCTTGGGTCCATGGTGTGGAAGTTGAGCACGCCACCTAAGGTGTTTTTCCCGAATAAGGTACCTTGCGGGCCGCGTAATACTTCGAGACGATCAATATCAAACACCGCATCTTGGGCGAAGGTCGATCGCCCATAGGGTACGTCGTCTATGACTAAACCAATTGACGGCTCAAAACCAACGCCCAATGGCGGTGTGCCAAAGCCGCGAATGGTGATGGTGGTGTAAAGGGCCAATGACGCATCAAAGGTGACATTGGGGATGTAGCGGGTAATTTCGCTGACGTCGGCAATGCCCGACTCCTGAATGAAATCAGCGCTAATAACCGATATCGATAAGGGCACGTCCTGTGCGCTTTCGGCCTTCTTGTTGGCCGTCACAATCACTTCTTCGATCACTCGCGGGCTGGCTGCCCACGCCGATACGCCTACCACCGAAATGAGTACACCAAATAGGGTGCTGCGGGCCTGTATAGAGCGCGACATTCTCTCGTGCTTGCTCATTAAATTCCCTATGTATTTTATTGTGGGGGATATAGCAGTTAACGATAGTGTGGCGTGCTAGCTAAGTGATTAGCTTGCCCCGCCATTATTGTCCGCAGGCGACAAAATTCGCTCGGGGCGGGCTTTCTTTGTTTTGACTGCTTTTTGCTGGATATGGGGCTAGGGCACGGCGGGATAAAATACGCTATCACCGCGCCATATTTCAGGTGGCAGGCAAGGGGGCAGCGCATCTTCTCCCGGCATGATCCATATCGGTGCGGTGAAAACGATTGGTCGGTTTTGTGCAGCGGTATCGATAATGCGTAAAAACAAGTAGGTTTTGGTGTCGGGGGCGGTGACCTCGGTCTGCAATATACCACCCCTTGATTCTGCGACTACTTCATTGCCTGGGCCAACCAGTTGGATGAGCGCGGTTGTCATGGTTTGCCCTGCGCGTAAAACTTCTGCGTGAATTGGCATGGCCGTCCCGCTACTGCGACGCAAACGCGATCCCATAGGTTTATTGTCAATATAGAACCTGGCCCTCACATCGTCGTAATTTTGGGCGAGGGCATAGGCGCGTCGAGCGAGCATCGCTTCCCGCAAATCGTCGAGGCTGCGTGAACGGGATATCAGTACGGTTTTAGGCAGGTTTTTGTCTCCCCAAGCTAAGCCGTGGTGATCTTCTGAGCTGATGGGGGCGAGATGCCAGCCTTTGTCTAAGGCGTGAGCTAGCCAGCTGCCATTGGGACCGTCGCTATCGTATTCGCTGCCCTTGCCGAAAACCTCCAATCCTATTGTGCGGTAGTCAGCGGCCGGGACGTAGCGAAAGTCGTTAAAGGTGTAGGCGGGGTCGCCGCCCAAAGATTCAAAGACACTTTCTATCGCGTCTTCACGGCCAGGGTGGTTAAAACTTAACAGGCCGTCGTTGCCGCCGCCAAAGGCTGCGGGGTAAGAGAACCACTGCCAGAAATCAAGCATACTCACGGCATAGCCCATCCCTGTTTTCGCGTTGATAAAATTTCGCGAAAAAAATACATTGGCATGGCCAAAGCGGTCAGATGTCCATTCAAAGCCGCGAATCGCCGTGAACTCCGTGGTGCTTGCTGCTGTGGTTTGGCTTAATGTGGCCGCCCATTTTGCGAGTGCGTCCTGAGGGCGTATTTCATCAACAAGAAATACGCAATATAGAAATTTCTCCGGCGGACACTCCGCGCGATCCAGGCCTACAGAAAGGGGTATTTGCAGCGTGTCTGAATGGTCGGATGCCGCGGCAAAGTCATAGCCTTTGTTGCGCACTTCACGAAATACGTCAGCAGGCTTGGTCATGGGCACGCCGTCTGAGTAACCGGTATGTTCATGCAAAGCGCCGATATAATGCTCAAAACTTTGTTCATCATAAGCTGGAGTACAGGCGTCTGCTGGATGTTCGGTGCCCAGTTGTTCCAGAACGTAACTTGGGTCATAAAGTTGCTGAAGTCCGTCACGGCAATCACTGGGGTCGTTTTCGTTTAAACACTGTCGCAGTGCGGGGCCAATCAGATCGCCAAGTAAACAGCTCTCGTCTAAGGGATTGCTGCAGGATGTAAAATCTTTAGCATTCAAAAGTGCCGCGACGGGGTATAGCGGACAGCCCTGTTGCAAGGGCGCGATTAGGCAGGACACGGCATCAGGCTGGGATTGTTGACGGGGAAGTAATTGAATATTGTAGGTTTGGCGGCTGATGGCGCGACCGTCGCTAACGTCGAGCACGACCTCTGCGTTGTAGGCATTATCGAGTTGTGGAACAGTAAAGCTAGCCTCGGGGGTATGCTGGTTGCGCAGTGCGATCGCTGCGCTCGCCCCGTCATGAAGGATCTGCCATGAGAAGCGCAAATCATCGCCATCGGCATCGTTGGCGTCGGCGTACAAGTGGACGATTTCATCATTGTAAGCGACGCCGGGATCTACTGAAAATACCGTAATTGTCGGGGCCGTATTGGCGCCAGGCAGTATTGTGATAACGGTATCGGCTTCGCTATATCCGTTCTCATCATCACTTGCTCGCAATCGCAGTGTCAGCTCAGTGGCTTCTGCTACATTAGGCGCAATAAAGCTCGCTTGAAACTGGTCGGCGTTTTCAATCGCTATGTGCTCAAATGGCGCAAGTACACGCCACTGCACACCGACGATATTGCCATCAGGATCAATAGCCTCACCAGTGAGATGAACACGTTCTCTGCCCATTGCTTGCTTAGCAGGACCGGCATTTACTTCGGGAAGCTGATTGGCCAGGCTGTTGCGGATGAAAACCACTGTTCTGGCTTCGCTGTGAAAGCCCCCGCTATCGCTGGCCGTGAGGCGGAACTGCATCTCGTCAGCGACTCGTACTTGGGGTAACAGTAATGAAAGTTGATCTTGATCATTTGCGCCAATAATTTGCGCCTGTGGCCCAGAAATTTGCTGCCACAGGAGTCGTCGAATACTTCGGCCCCCTTGGGCTTGGGCTCGACCCTGAAGTGTGATCGCGCTGGCTTCATCGGCAGTTAAGGGGTCGCCTGCGGATACTAGGGGAGCCATCGTTTCGTCATCGGCGGGATGCAAAAATATTGATTTGCTGGCACCTAAGCGGTCTGCGTCTTTTGTATATATTACGGAAAAGCGGAGTCGATGTGTTGCGTCGGTTGCCAGTGGTGTAAAGCGCAAAACATGGCCATCCACCTGCAGGTTTTGCAGCAGCGACTCGCCCTCATCTACTGACCAAGTCCATTTTCCAGAAGATTGCTCTGTTGATTCGGTGCTGGCGTAGAGCCGGTGTTCAAGTGCGGGGGCGATGTGATCTTCGCCGGAAATGATTACGCTATTGTTGGGAGGGCTCGGAGGCGCCGAAATGTCGGCATTACTCTTAGGGGCTGTCTTGGATGTGCCGCCTCCGCATGCACAAAGCAGAAAGCATGATAGTAGCGCAATTGATTGTAATTTATGCATGGTACACCCCGACGAAAATACAGGCGGCGAGTTTACGCAGATTACATGACGGTAAAATGACGAGGGACTTTGCGAATTTTTCCATGTGTTCATTAACCAGCTATTTATTATTTTTATTTTGAATAATTACTTAAACAAAGGTGATTCAAACGATACGTCAGTGATTCGCGGCTTGGTAAGTAATTTGTCGGCTTAATACTGTTTGGCGCTCTAACACTATATATGAATCACTTTTCTAACTCTTCACGCAGCTTTTTCCGAACACCCATTAGCATTTTCCCAAAGGCGTTCTCACCGCGCAGGTCGCGACCACTGCCCCAGAAGTAGTCGTACTGACTCAGGTCCTTAATTTCCATGCCGCCGGAATCCAGTAGCATCTGAGCAACATCAGCATGGCTGCGGGCTTTAATATACGTGGCGCGGGTCATATAGGTTACGCTGTTTTTCTTCCAGTCTTTGCGCTTATGGTGTCGACGGCTTTTACCAAGTTTAGCAGCATCCGCTGGGTGCGCGGCTACACGAATCTGCTCGCGGTACTCGGCGTCGTCAAATTTCATCGCCTGATAGTAGTGCTCTACCGAGGGCCACTCATAGCCATCCAGCTCAAATCCGCTTTTTGCGTAAGAAGCTAAAGGGTTGCTCGGATCATCACGCGTGAGAGTGAATAGCGTCTTCTCTTTTTCGTTAAACAGCATCGGCTTTATCCAAATTCAGCAGCGTAAGAGGAATTAGTATATAGGTTTCGGGCAGGGACGAGTGCTTGTTTTACTAGTCTCTATAGTGGCGCTTGATAATGCCGAGCGGAATCAGATCCATGTCTAATTCAGCACAGCACTTTCGTGGTGTCGTACCCGCCCGGAGTCTGGTGGGGAGAGGCTTGAGTAGGCTGACCGTGATATTCTACCTCAAACTTATCAATGCTATGGAGCGAGACCGTGCTCAAATGTGAAGTAATAGAACCGAAAGGCGCGCACGATGCGAGCGTAATTTGGCTACATGGGCTGGGCGCCAGCGGCCACGATTTTGTGCCTGTAGTGCCTCACCTAGGCTTGCCTAGCAATCACGGTGTTCGTTTTGTGTTCCCCCACGCACCAGAGATACCCGTCACCATAAACGGTGGCATGGTGATGCCTGCGTGGTACGACATACTGGCTATGTCGATAGAGCGCGAAATAGACCTAGTGCAGATAGAGTCATCGGCTGCCGCGGTGGGCGAATTAATACAGCGCGAATTAGATGCCGGTATATCGAGCGAACGTATCGTACTGGCGGGCTTTAGTCAGGGCGGCGCAGTGGTGTATCACGCGGCACTTTCATACCCCAAACCCCTGGCGGGTTTAATGACCATGTCGACGTATTTCGCCACAGCCAAAGAAGTTAAACTCTCGGAAGCGAATAAAGCACTACCAATCCATATTTTTCACGGAACCCAAGACCCCATGGTGCAGGAGTCGATGGGGCATACCGCCAATCAAATATTGCAAAGCATGGGCTTTAAACCGAAATACCGTAGCTACCCTATGCAGCACGAAGTCTGTGGCGAGGAAATAGTCGATATCGGTAACAGCCTCAAAGAGTGGCTAAAGCTGGCTTAAGTTAATGGCTAGAGGAAAGGGACTAGTTTGGTTGCAAAGTGGATTTTGTTGATTTGCATCCAATACTGACCCATTAAGCCCCCATATTTGCATCGAATTTTGACCCACGTGTAACACTTGCCCGCAGGATGACTGCGGGGGATTGAGGAGTGATAGACGTGGCATTATTAAGTGTGATTAGACGCTGGCATTTCCGCGAGGGCATGCCAATCAGGGAGATTGCCAGACGCACAGGCCTATCCCGTAACACTGTTCGTAAATACCTCGCTGGCCAAGTGGTTGAGCCAGCCTACCCAGCGCGTAAAAGCCCAAGCAATCTTGATGATTACGGGGAAACGCTAACGAGCTGGCTATTCCGAGAAACCCGCCGGCACCGCAAACAGCGGCGCACGGTGAAACAGCTTTATCGCGATCTGGTTTCCATTGGCTATACCGGCTCGTACGATCGGGTCGCGGCCTTCGCCCGCCAATGGCGGCGAACCCAAGACGAGTCTAAGCGGCTCTCTACGAGGAATGTCTATGTGCCACTACAGTTTACTCCAGGCGAGGCCTTCCAGTTTGATTGGAGTGAAGACTGGGTAAGGGTTAATGGCGTAAGCACCAAGCTGCAGGTAGCGCATTTTAAGCTTTGCTACAGTCGCGCCTTCTTCATGCGGGCTTATCTCACTCAATCCCACGAGATGCTATTCGATGCACACTACCATGCCTTCCGGACGTTTGGTGGCATTCCTCTGTGCGGCATATACGACAACATGAAGACCGCCGTCGATAAGATTGGCCGAGGCAAAGAGCGCCAAATTAACAAGCGATTCTACGCCATGGTGAGTCACTACCTTTTTGAACCAGAATTCTGCAATCCAGCCTCGGGCTGGGAGAAAGGCCAAATTGAGAAAGCCGTACTCGATGCCCGCCATGGTCTTTGGTATGACGTGCCGAACTTTGCGTCACTGCAAGAGCTGAATCACTGGCTGGAGCAGCGCTGTCAGACCTTGTGGCAGGAAACGGCGCATCCAGAGATCAAAGTGCGGTCACTTGCCGAGTGTTTAGACGATGAACTGGGTGAGATGATGCCGGTGCCAATCGCCTTCGACGGCTTTGTCGAGCACAGCAAGCGAGTCTCCTCGACCTGCCTTATCACCTTCGAACACAATCGCTACAGCGTTCCTGCCAGCTTCGCCAATCGGGCGATTAGCCTGCGGGTTTATCCGGCACGCTTGGTCATTGTGGCGGAGGCGCATGTCGTTGCAGAGCACGTCCGCGTCTTTAATCGGGAGAAAAGCACGCCAGGACGAACCATCTACGATTGGCGACACTACCTCAGTGTTGTGCAGCGCAAGCCTGGTGCGCTGCGCAATGGCGCGCCATTCACCACACTGCCGGACAGCTTCCGCTTACTGCAAACCAAGCTCCTAAAACACCTTGGTGGCGATAGAGAGATGGCTGACATATTGGCGCTCGTGCTACTCCACGATGAGGCGCTTGTCGAACAGGCCATCGCTAAAGCCCTGGAGCTTGGGGAACCGTCCAAGGAACATGTGCTGAATTGCCTTAGCCGATTAGAACAACCACAGCGGCCTCGCGAACTGGTACCACCACCAGCACTAAAGCTCGTCAATGAACCGCTGGCCAATACGGCCCGATACGACAATCTCCGGAGAACACGTCATGAACACTGAGGCAATGATCTCAACACTGAAATCCCTGAAGCTGCACGGCATGGCCGACGCCGTATCGACATTGGCGACGCAGTCATCTCCTGTATACCAGAATGCATTACCAATACTGGATATGCTGCTCAAAGCCGAGTCCTCCGAGCGCGATGTCCGTTCTATCAATTACCAAATGAAGGTTGCTCGGTTCCCAGCTTATCGAGACCTGACTCACTTCGACTTCGTACAAAGTGTGGTGGATGAAGCGCTGGTTAAATCGTTACACCGCGGACAGTTCATGGAGGATGCACAAAACGTTGTCTTAGTCGGCGGCCCTGGCACCGGCAAAACGCACTTGGCTACTGCGATTGGCGTGCAAGCCATCCAGCATCACCGCCAACGAGTACGCTTCCTATCCACGATTGAACTGGTTAATGCACTGGAGCATGAGAAGCATCTAGGTCAGCAGGGGCGTCTTGCCAACAGACTCATACACACCGACCTCGTCATCTTGGACGAGTTGGGCTACTTACCCTTTAGCCAAGCGAGAGGTGCCTTATTGTTCCACTTGATTAGCAAGCTATACGAGCGCACTAGCATCATCATTACCACCAACCTTAGCTTCGCTGAGTGGTCGGCGGTATTTGGCGATGAAAAAATGACGACAGCATTGCTGGATCGATTAACGCATCACTGCCATATCGTGGAGACCGGCAATGACAGCTACAGACTGAAACACTCAACAACACAGCAAGAGGAAATTAAGACCGGCGAAAAACAAAAAACTACGCCATAATTGGCATCAAAGGGTGGGTCAATTTTAGATGCAAATCCTGGGTCAGTTTTAAGTGCAAATCAACACACGTGCCGACCAAAATGCTGAACGCGGAATGAGCTGCGGATTCATTAATCTCCCATTTGGGTCAATTTTAGATGCAAATCCTGGGTCAGTTTTAAGTGCAAATCAACACACGTGCCGACCAAAATGCTGAACGCGGAATGAGCTGCGGATTCATTAATCTCCCATTTGGGTCACGGAGGGCAGCAGTCGTAAATTGGGGCTTTTCTCATAGCTGGAATTTGGCGTGGTCACAAAATGGTCACGTTTTGGTCACAAATCGGATTTTGACCAATATTGATAAGTAAATAGGCGAGGCCGATTGAGGCGGGAAACCCTCTCTGTTATAGTGTCGCGCTTCGTGAAGTACCCATTTCGCGCCCGTAGCTCAGCTGGATAGAGCGCTGCCCTCCGGAGGCAAAATTTTCCTGCCATATTAATCAACTTTGATCCACCAAAACCCATCTTATTGTCACTTCTTTCAGTAACCTATTGTTTTTGTTGTTAAAGATTAAGATCAATTATTTGATCTTTCTAAAGGCGAAAAATCGCAATTTTTTCAAAATTAAATATTAAAGCTATATCTTGGTCCCGAAAATGCTACTCTTTGGATGAATGCTGCCCTAAAGTCGTCGACTTTTGAAGGGCGATTGTTTGGCAATAAAGGGGCTACTTTGAGCACCGAACTAGCAGAAAGTCATTTAGAAACTCTGGAGTCACTCCAAAAAGCACTTTCCTTTGATTATTCAATATCAATCGGTGGGCATCATCTTGTATCTGCTCTCTGCAAGCTCGCGGTTACTTATGGTTCTATTGGTGATGATGAAGCCGATAGTGTGCCTGTAGCTATGTCGAGTGGATGGCCGGCAGTTGCGGACAACTTGATTGATCTTGGTGAGGTCATAGATCAATTGAAGCGGAAGAGATCTTTGCATGAGAAAGGCACTAATATACACCGAGTCTTTATTCAATATGATAAGCGGATAGCCTCGGGAACCAAGGTGAGCTATCTCTTCGGGTATCTGCTTTGGCGGTTATTTCTTGAGGTTGTTGATGTAAATGGGCGAGCGAAATCTGCACTAGAAAAGCATGCTACTGATCTTTGGCTGGCGGTAGAAAATTTTAATAATACCCCGAAGGACTATAGGAGTGAGGCTGTTCGCACCTTGGCTGGAGAAATTGGAGATCGGGGTGCTGGATATGAAAATCGTGTTATTGAGGCGCTGAGTACTTATGCGGTGAAAGAAACACCCAAATCGAACAGTGAATATGGATTCATAAATTCGATAAAATCAACGCTATTCTTCAAGTCCCGCACTGTTGAGGGCGGGCAACGAAAGGTCAAGATACAAAAAGGCCGCGGTCAGTCGCCGCCTCCTCCACCAATCAGCAAAAAGCCAAAAAAGAAGCCAGTAGGTAGTGGGCCGCGGGCACTCAGCCGTCGACTAACAGATAGGGCCTTGAGAGTAACTGTTCATTCGCCCAGTATCTGGAACATTATTGAGAAAGGTCGATTTGTTCGCGTGCTTAGTGAAGTGATAGAGGGGGGGGGATGAATATGATCAGCCTGATATTAATTGCTGGGCTTTGCTCGCTGCATGCTACCTGTACGGAAAGCCAATCGATCACTGGTTTTCTAAGGGTTTCGGGGATGTAGACTCCATTGACTTTCAAGGAAACTACTTGACTAGTGTCTATTTGCCTGTTGCGGAACAGAAAGTTTTAGACGCCAAACACTGGGTCGAACCAGTAAAAACCATACGTTTTGAAGCGCATGCAAAATTACAGAAGCTATTTCAGAAGGTAATCATTGGCGTCGGCAGTACTGTTGGCGAGGCTTTGGCCTTGTCGCTGGAAGAAGCGAATTCGCGAATTCGAACTTTATTGAAACCCCTAAGAGAGGGCGGACGCTACGACATAACCCCTGGCAGGATGGCAAAGCAGCGTGAGCTGCATATCAATGTATTAACGGAAAGCTCGCTACTCACTTACTTGCTAATTGGTGATCATAATGTTGATCCACCGGTTGGTGTCTATTATCAGGCAATTTCAGTAAATTATTTGAAAGCTGTCTGGAATTTGTCCACAGATTACTTGCTAGACGACACTAATGAGGGAAATCCAAATCGATATCGAAAGGGGTACTTGGAACTTCATCAGAATTCTTATAGCGGAAGCTTAGGGTACACGGGCTACGTACTAGACGAATCTGTTTTGTCAGAATTGATTGAGTTGCTTAGAGAAAAGACTATTGAAGTCTTGAGAAGCTCTGCGATATACATTGAAAAGCATAATGCTTACGCAGATTACATAGTAGTCATTCTGTACTTTGGTTTGGGTACGCGTCCAGTTTTAGATCCCTTCCCGTTGCGGCGATGGTTTAATCGCGTTGATCGGCTAGCTTTAATGCAAGATAAGCACCACGGTAGTGACCCGAGCTATAGGATGGGGCCATTAGGAGGGATGCTTTGCGATCAACTTAATTACTATGATGACCATTTGGTCGCATTTGCTTCGACACTATTTAATTCAGGATCGGGGAAACGAAATTTAGCTAAATGTATTTTTGATTTAGCAAATAAAAAAACACCACCGCAGAGCATCCCATATTTATTTCGGCTAAGTTATGACGGAAAGGAAGTTATTCACTATAGGCGTAGTGATCTATCAAGAATTCTAGGGGCGGATGTCGAAATTCCTGATAATTATCCTAGAAAATTTTTCTATATGGAATGTGTCCGTGCGGGGGTCCCTGATACGGTAATTCGGTCGATGATTGGTCATGCGACAACTCGTGCGAATTTACTTGGATCAGATAGCGTTCACTCGTTGCGTAGCGAATTAAAGAAAGTAGAGCCTATTATCAATGCTGGGTTGCAGCGGATAGGTTTTGAAACCGTAAAAGGGATTCGAGCTTATGGAATCCCCGATTTTAACAAGGTCAATCCGAATTCAGATGCAGATTTCATCCCAAGAAAGAGGCTTTTAGGGTATGAGTTGCGGCATCGAGAGCAGATTAAAATTAAGCTCAAGGCTAAAGATTTTCTTCGAGAATCTGAATCTATAATTGAGCTTCGTCTCGGATTAGATATACAGACTTTTGATAATTATAGGGCTTTCGATAAAAAGTCGTTTCGACTAGTCCGATATATATTAAAGCGTGGAATAAACTCAGCTAGCAGTAGTCGAAGTAAGCGTATCGCATTACGTGCATATAAATTATTTCAACAGAAAATTAAATCGGCATCGAGATTCAGTCGGGAGCTTCGACGCTATGTCAATCGCATAAGTCCATTCAGTGAGCGGATAACGCTGTCAGAGAAAAGGTTCCTAACATACTGCGATGCGACTTCGCTAAGGACTAGCTTTCTAAATTACATTGACACACGAAAATACTCTGACGAAATCGAAATACTGAGAGCGGAGCTTGTAATCGCTGCTGCTGTATTCTCATACATTGCGGATCCAGAATTACTTAAGATCATTGGACGACTGGATTTATCGCCATCATTTAGTGTGGATGGTTCTATTTTTATTGACCTACCGTCATTGGTGCCCAACACACCGCTTTATAGATGGAAATGCGATAAAGTATCTAGCCTAATTATTGCCAAGCTATTAAAGCGTGACGAGCCCAGTGTTAGCGGGCCTGGAGTGGAGAATGGCCTACGCTCTATTATAAGCCGGATAGGAGAGGAGTTATCAGGAGGAGTTGATGGATTTAGCTATTTAAGCAGCTTGTCTTCATCGCTTGTATTGTTTGAGTTAGGAGGCGCTTGGTATCAAGGGCAGATCAATTGTTCGTCAGTACAATCGTTAAGTAAACGGTCCTTTTTTGCATATACGCAAAACTCGAAACCCGCGGAGCTGCCGATTACCAATGAATCATCCGAGGATAACGGTAGCTCAGTAGATTTCGGTGGAATTGTCGAGAGCAGGGTTCGCAAGCAGCGTGGGATCAAAGAGATAGAGGGATGCTTTACGCTTTGCGGATACGCCGGCCCTACGATTAAAGAGAGTGAGAAAAATGTTAATCGTTTGCAATTAGCAGATACTCTAAGTGTTACTTACGAAGCACGTGAGGGTTGGAGTTCTGCGTGTGAATATCTGTGTCTCTGGCTCAAAAATATGGCGTTGATGGGTACGGTAGCACGAACGAATCCTACATTATCAACACTAAAGACTTACTTCTCACTAATTTCGCCAATCGCTCATGTCGTAGGCGATGCCGATATTCTGAAGTTGTCTCCAGAGAAGTATCGCCATTTATATTTGGCCGCCTACCGGATTAACGAAGTAGAGCGAGCAGCTGATTTTTGGACTCAGGTTGAGCAGTTCCACTCGTTTATACGACAGTATGGCGCTGCGCCAGTAATTTTTGATGTAGTTAAGCTCGATACCTTAAGGTTAAGTTGCAGGGCAACTTATATATCGATAGCAACTTACCACTCGGCGTTGTCATATGTATGTAGTGATGGGCACTACTCAGGTGATACTAAATTCTATATTGCAGCTCTATGTTTCTTTGGTCGCCGATTTGGAATGCGTATATTGGAAATACCCAAGCTTCGCTTAAATGATATCCAACTTGATCGAGCAAGAGGGCTAATGTTCATTCGAGTTCGAGAAGGGGTTAAAACGAACCAAAGTCGTCGTCAAATACCATTATTAGCTAAACTAGTGGATGAAGAAATCGCATTACTGACAACTTTGCTGGATCGCTGTGAGCTAAGAAAGCTGATTGTTAGTGATAATCCTCGGTTATTGCCTCAGATTGGCTTGGACGAGACTATTGATGCAGGCTGTGCGGGTGAATGCTTATCAATCCTGAAAAAAATTACGGCTGATTTGCATGTCAACCACAGGACGCTTAGGCACTCGTGGGCGACTGACGCCGTAAATGCCACACTAACAGATCTGTTTTTAGATGAGCCTGCTAACATACACGCTCGGTTTAGTTGGATATTTTCCTATGAAAGCAATAGAGCACTCATTAACATTTCGAATAGCATGGGTCACGCCGACTGCAGCACAATTCTTAGTACGTATTACAATACTCGAGAAATATATTTGGGTGATTGGTATCATTTCGATAGCGTTCAAACGCTAAGTTTAAACGGCGCGGTAAACATATCGGCGCTGAAATATCACGCTCTCGCGCGGCGTATGCGTGTCGCAAATATGCGGTCAAAAAATGCTTTGGCGGTGATTAGCCCAGCAGACTGGAGGTCTGTGCTTCCAGTTACTGTAGTTCCGTTAAGTGTAAAGCTGGATATTAAGACTAGTGATGAAGCTGGGAAACATGGATTAGAAGAAATATTGGAATGGTTGATTGAGACTGACTTTACCGATGATATATCTACGTCTAGAAGATTAGATATGGCTGATCGCATTCAATATCAGAAAGTTATCGAGAGATGTAATTATATTCAAAACTGCTTTGGTAATGCTTTTTTTTCATTAGGTGAGGATAAGCCAGTTCAGACAAAAAAAAGCCGGAAATGGTTGCGTGAAGCCACATTGAGCATTGTCATGAGAAGAGAGGCAGCTTCACCTTTTGATGTTGATTTGGTGAAAAAAGCAGTCGATTTATGGTTTAGTAGTTTTAATTTAAAGAAACCAAAATATGTACTATTTAACAATAGCGATGAATGGCGCTCTTTTTCAGATGCATGGGGCGAATTTAGGCCTATTAATGTCTTACTTAAAACTCATTATGCTGCTGAGTATGAGCCGTACATTAAAAATTGTCGTGGCGTTGACTTCCAGGTGATGGCCGAATCGAGCCAAACCTGCGAAAAGAAAGGAAATATTGCCAAGCCCCTGTGGGTTGTTTTCGAAAGTTATGGTGATCAGAAGCTAAAGCCTAATGATGTTATCTCTTACTTTATGCTTATTCATATCTATTTGGCCAGCGTAACAAGTTGATATAAAACAGTAACTTGATATCAATATAACACTGAATTTCAACCTTAAAAGCGATAATATTTACAACGAAAATAAATTAATTATGTGCTTGGTAGCAATAACTTTCTTGGCTTGGCAAATAATTGTAGACTAATTAAAGGTGTTGTGGTAATCAAGTCTATCGTGCTAATGTTTTTTATGCGCGGAGTAATATAGTTCTGTCATTCCGACTCATTTTTATATGCCACCGTAATTTGAGGAAGAGTTATGTCAGAATCCAGCGGAATAGTTTGTCCTGAAGTATTGCTTCGAATAGCCACAAAGCATGCCGTAACTAGTTTTGAGTCGGACTTGGGCGCAAGTGCCAATCAGAGCCTGATGATTGATTTCGGCTCAAGTAATTCAGGTGGGATGTCAACGCGCGGCCTTGATCGAAGCCTGGTTGAGCTACTTAATTTAATTAGAAATGCTTGTGTACGTAGTTTGTCGAATAGAATTAGGAATAAAAAGTTTAAGGAGTTGATTCGTGTTGAAGTGAAAGGGCTCGCGATTTCGTCTGAAAATAAATTTTTTTATGCGGTAACACTAGTTGTTGATGAAGAGATGGCAAAGCGCGCGGGTCTAGATACAGCGGAAAGTGTCGAAGAGCTAAGGGCTACAGTGCGAAATTATATTCGTGACTCCCAGGAGTTAATGAACATACTAAAAAACGAAGAAAATGGTGATTTTGGAGCACTCTCGATCGAAGCCGCATTAGAAAAAAGTAGTCAGCGTAAAGGTTATAATATCGATGCAATTAGAATTGCTAACAAAATCAGAGAGACTATAGGTCTTGATGATGCTGAGGCAGTTTTTGAGATAGCTGTTCCGATCACTGCCATTGAAGTAGATTCGACAATTGAGTCAGCAAAGGTAGATTTCGAAACTGCAGTTATAGAGCTTACAGAACAAAAATCAACATTACCCATTAGCCGGGAATATGATGGAAATGAAAGTAGGGTATTGCGAAATTGCCGAGTAAAGTCGGCTACAAGTATTACTGCCGAAGCAGATGGTGTCGAGACAATATCCGTTAAGGCCGGATCTGGCGTTATTGTTATGTTGTTATGCCTCAGTCGATTGAAAATAGATGTGGAGGTTACGCTTGAGAAGCAAGCTATTCAAAATCGCGGCAAGCTCGAAAATAAGTATAAATTAGTCTCCATCATGCGTACATCAAAACTGGGTCTTGACGAATTCATGAAATTTAAATCAGCGGTTAATGAGTGGAATATTTCAACTAGTGATCATGCGTTGGATGGGTTTTATTCTGCATTTGGTTTTGAAGAGCTGTGAACGGCTATGTTAAGTAGTTAGGCGTTTCAACTCGGGTTAGTGCTTATAATAAATATTATCACGGTGATCTAGTCTCGCGGATAAATCGTCGAAGAAAAGTTTTTGGCTAAGCAACAATAGATCCCAGCGCACTGGCCATTGCGTTACTTCTGACATTGCTACTCTCCAGTGGTTCTGCCTGAAAATGCGACATGTATGTGTAGCCATTATATACACATATCTGATTGTTGCTGTATAGTTTTTGGTAACGTAGCGGTGGGAATTGCTTCGAAGATGAGTGGAATTGTGTATGCCAATTTGCGTTTTTAATTTGTTCGATTAGTGATGTTGCGTTGTTTACTGCAGTCGACTTTTTTATCAGGGGCTTGCCTGCTTTCTTTGCCACACCCATTGTTGTAATGATATGGCCCTCCCAGCGTTTTATAGTTAGTAGCATCGAATGGGCTGCCTGGAGCCCTCCCGCTATGGGGCTTACGACGCGGCTATCTGCTTAAAATATACAAATTGACATAAATGTATTTTAGAGTCACTGTCGGCATAGCTGAATTAAATTGTTAGGGCGTTAAATATCCCTGAACTTTTGCTGTATTGATATGGACGCGTTCACGGTAAATGGAGTCACCAAATCATGAAAAGACCAGCCCTAGCTTCGCTCGTCCTTGTCATTCTTACTGCTTGCGGTGGAGGTGGCAGTAAAGGTGTTCCACCCAGCCAAGGTGTGTCTGGACGAATTATTGATGCGCCACTAAGCGGGTCGCAAATCTTCTTGGATTTGAATAGGAGCTTCGCACTCGATGTCGGCGAACCTTCCACGATAAGCAATGAAAACGGTTATTTCAGCCTCGCCTCACTCACTTCGGCGTGTACCTTTCCGACGTGTAACGCGCAAATTGTGGCACTGGGCGGGAAAGACATAGCGACCGGACAGGATCTCCCTAATAGCGTTCTCCTTTTCGATATTGGCTTGTTATCCAGCCCGGCCGGTGACGTTCAAGTTTCGCCGATGTCGTCGGCTATTTCCTTGATGGGCAGCCAAGCTGATAGCTTTTTGGCCTTAATAGCGCCAGGTATCAGTAAAAGCCAATTATTGGGTGGTGATTTATGGCTTGCTGCCGCGGGTGGGGATAATGCGTCTAAGTTAGCTGTTAAGAAAATTGAACAACTTGGTGTGCTGATGAATACCGTGGCGGCCATTAATCCAGCCGCCTCTGACGCTAATGCACTGAAATCCATAGTGAATAAGTTGGCTGCGCAGTCCGGTAATGGTCAAAATCCCCTCAAAAATCAAGTGGCTCTCAAAGAACTCATATCGAGTGTCGCCGTTGATTTAGGAAATACTTCGCTGAGTTCAGGTGTCGCGAATGCTTTAAGCCAAGCTCTAAGTAAATTCCTGATCGCTATCGATACGGGTGACTTGGATCCCGGTAGTCCCGCGGCCGTAGCGATTAGCCGTGCGTCACAGCTCGGTTTGCTACAAAAGATTGGTAAATTACTTTCCGGCGAGATAACTGAGCAACAGTTTTTAGATGACACCGAACTTACCGCGTTGGTTGATAGCACCTTATTTGCTGGATTAACGGATACTGATAAAGACGGCATTGTCGATGTATTAGATCCTGATGATGACAATGATGGTGTGCCAGATGGTAAAGATGCCTTTCCTCTAAATCAGGAAACCCAGCTTGCTACGGTGTTCAGAGCTGCCGCTGTTGGTAATTTGGATTGCCCGAATGGCGGCGTTTCCGTTCAGTCAGGTATTGATGAAAATGGCAATGGCACACTGGATGACGCGGAGGTCGATAAGACTGATCTGATTTGCCACGGCACTAACGCAGTTAGCTCACTACTGATCATGAATTCGGTGTCTTCTGGCGAGCTATGTTCAAATGGCGGAGTTCAAATTCATACGGGGCCGGATAGTAATGCTGATGGAGTGCTCTCTGTTTCTGAAATTGAGAATACCAAAACTTTGTGTAACGCAGTTAACGGAACGCAAGGTCAGCAAGGTGCTCCAGGAAAAGACAGCGTTGCATATCTGATTTCCCAAGTTGCAGTACCCGTTGGCAGTGAATGCCAATATGGCGGAACGAAAATTTCTAGCGGACGCGATACAGACGGAAATGGCCAATTGAGTGCCGCAGAGACTTCGGCATCGTCGTTTGCCTGTAATGGTGCCGTGTTCGCTATTCGTACGAAGCCCATTAGCGATGCCAATATTTGCGTGAATGGCGGCATTCAGATTGAAACTGGCATTGATGCTAATGTGAATGGCGTACTCGACAATAGCGAAGTGTCGGCCTCAGAAAATATTTGTAATGGCCAGGACGGGCGAAATGCCTTGATCAATCTAGCGACTATTGAAGCGGGGCCCATCTGCCCAAATGGCGGCATGCAGGTTCAAAGCGGGCCAGATTTAAATAATGACCATATCCTCTCGCCAAATGAGGTCTCGGCAGCAAAAACTATTTGTAATGCAGTAAACGGCAGTGACGGTACAGCCGGCCGTGATGGCGCGAATTACATCGTTGATTTATCGCCGATAAGTAGCGGACATCCACAATGTGCTAATGGTGGCGCGCGTGTTGATGCAGGCTTGGACAGTAACCGGAACGGCGTATTGGATTCCGGAGAGGTGAGTTCAAGTGCTTATATTTGCAATGGAGCAAATGGTGGTTCGGGTGGCGGTACATCGGGCAGCAATACACCGCCAAATGTTCCGGCCACAACAAACTACAATATTGCAGTCAATCAAAGCTTAGCGTCGACGCTGGCAGCGAGTGATATTGACGGTGATCGAATCTCCTTTGAAATTGCTCGTAGTCCTGAGCATGGTACGATAACGAGCTTTAGCAGTGTCACCGGCGAATTTACATACCAGCCCGATCGTAATTACGAAGGCCCAGACAGTTTTGAGTATCAAGCGGATGATGGGCGTCAACGTTCCAGTAATTCTCGCATTGCAATCACTGTGGCAAAACGTCCCATTCCGGCGGGCAGCTTTCAAGTTAACAGTGAAGCCCTGCAGATCATTGATTACCCCGATGGAATGAGTCCGCGCACATTCATTTTAAGTGGCGCGACGCAGTCTTCTCGTATGCAGGCAAATCTAGAGCAGCCGGCAGCCTTGAGTGCGTTGAATTTACAAGCACTGGCAGAAGGCGAACCAGCGGAAGCCCCATTAGTGTCTGCCGAACTACTGAATCTACCGTCTAGCAACGGTACCTCGAAAATAACGATCAGCCTGTTTGATGGCTATGACGAAAACCGTGAAATTGGCGAGCGGCAGGTAAGTTTTACCTACGTGTATGACTGGGTGTCTGATGGTTCGACAGTCAGCGTATCACCGACGCCTGGTGCAAATGCGGAGGCGATATACTTCACGCGGGATGGTGAGCTGGCAGTTTCAGTGAAACTTAAAAACGAAACCGCCAATATCTTTGGCGTACTAAACGGAAATCAATTGGCATTTACCGTTGCCTCTTTATTTAGTGATGATCAGCTTGGCGTGAGCTTTCGCAAAGGAATTTTCCGGCAGGGCAACTACTTTTACCGCGTTGAATTTGACGGTTTCCCTGTAGTTGATTCATATGGCCTGCCATTTAATTCTATTGCTGGTCGTTTTTATGTCTCCCAGAGCCCGGTGCCTTATGCATCATCAGGTGGACGCAGTTTGTCGGTTCGCGAAGGCCAATTGACTCAGGCAAACTTCGCACTTGCAGGTTCCGGTGGAACTGGCACCTTGAGCTTTGCGGTAGATCAGCCAGCTACCACGGGAACGATGAATATTGATAGCACTACCGGCAAGGGCCAGTTCACGCCGTTGGCGGCAAATCTACTGGTGGATGATGCGATCGGTTTCAACGTTTCAGACGGATTTTTACAGTCAAACCCTGCGAATTACCGACTAAACATAGTTGGTGATGCTGATATTAACTCTGACTTATCGGCGACGTTTGATGTGGCAACTTCCACGGTGTCGTTAGCGTGGACAGATAATGCAAGTGACGAGACCGGGTATCGGATTGAGTCTTACGATATGACCTGTCGTTGCTGGATTGTCGAGGAGAATCTAGCTGCAAGTAACGGCAGTTGGGTACCTTATACATGGACTCGCTCAGTAACTGAAACCCGCTACTATCGCGTATTCCGCTTCGGTGATGTAGGTGATGAGTTGATGGCGCCGGGCGTAGTTGTTGCGAACGTTGGCGCTACTCCCACAGTGGTCTTGGATCAAGAGCAGCCGGTTGCCGGGTATGTGAATGTTGGTCTTGAGAATACTCCGCCTCTGGTCAATAGCGTCGACTATTATGTTGATTTGACACGTCAGTGCGTCTACTACTACCTCAGAAATGATTCGTGGCCAGCGAAATCATGCCGAATTGATACGACACGTATCGGTGATGGTGATCATCAGCTTCGAATTCAGATGGAGTACCAAGAGAGTTCCTATGTTGTGATGACGTCGCAGTTTAGCTCTGCACAACCGCCACAACCGCCACAACCGACCATCGGTATCAGTCAGCGCACCTACACCGGAAATACTTCTTACAACACGGCACAGCCCGGTGAGTACGAAGTGCAAATTCTGCCAAGCTCAGCCGCGGGAATTGCTGGGATTGATTTCAATCTGGATGAAGTAGCGCAAGGACGAATGACTAGCCCAAATAGCTATTGGGGGTATTCAAAAGATTACTGTACAAATGTCTCTGGGACATACCTTGAAAATTATTATCCGTGTCGATGTGAGACAGACCCTGCATATCATCAGTGCACACAGCGCAACTATGATGGCTACAATGCCTACACATGGCAGTTTGTAAATCCCGCGAAAGGTACTCGTCGCTACGACTTCCTTGTTGAGGCTGGCGACGGTGATACTCGGGAGGGGGCGGGAAGTTTCCTTGTGCCGCTTGAGATTGTGCTAGATCAGCCCGTTGGTTCCACCATTAGCTCCACAACACTCGTGGTTTCCGGAAGTGTTGCGAATACCAATAATCCGATCAGCATTACGGTGACATTGGGTGATATAACGATTCTTAGAACCGAAGGGCCGAATTTCTACACGGAATTCGATATGACGGGGCTGCCTGAGAAGAGCTACACGCTTCGTGTGAATGCGGTCGAAATTAACGGAAGCGCACGTAGCTCAACCACTAAAACCCTGACTTATACGCCATAGTGCTGCGGCGATATATTCTGGCCACCGGTATTGCTCTGGCAATGCCGGTGGCTTTTGCTGGGGCAGTAGGTCTTTCGTTCCCCACACATCTTGATAGCCTCATTAATGTCGCTCGCACTGATTTTCAAGTTTGGGCTGAATACCATTACGTCAATGATGACTTGGACGTCTTCGATTTCTCTGGTCGAGCCTCGACAAGCTCCAAACTAAGTGAAGAGTCGGGGCTTGCGTTTGGTGCTAATTGGCGTGTCTATGAAGGCGTCAGTTTAACGGCGTCTTATCGCGACAAGACGGCTATTATCGATCGTAGTATTGAGCCCAAGAAAATCAAGGGCGGTCAGCGTACTGGTGATATCGGGTTGGAGATTCGGTCGCCATCGCAGAAAATAATAATGGCTGCGGGTATTTATACGACTTCGTTCGATAAAGTCGTAATCAATAAGTACCAAGTGGGTGATGTGGTTGTAGGCGAAGATATTCGCCTGCTAAACCCAAATACGCTCGAACCTCTACCGGTTGGCGAGCTGGCGATGAAGTCTCAAGGTATACACCTTGAATTGGCTGGGCAGCTAAGTGATGCCAGTGTAATGCGCTACGGCTATATGTATTCCGAAATTGATGCGAGCTCAACATCGGTGCTGTTTCGCGTTACCGATGAGGATTTTTTGAATGCTGAGGTCAAGGGCAAAAAAGTGAGAGATATTATTCACACATATCGTGTGCGGCTACCTCAGAGTAGTCCATGGAATGAGCATCTCTTCTCGGTCGGTGGTACTTCAAAATTTGAAATTAACAAGAATTGGAATGCCTACGCTGGCGTAGACGTATTATATGTATACCGCGATGGCTACGAACCAAGTACAGATGAGCAAGAGCAAAAATATAATGTCGTGTTTGATTTTTCACTGGTGAGAAAATTTCTGGAGAACGGGTCATTGTTCATCCGCATGCAGGCATATACTAATTACCTCAATGGGGTGGAGCCGGGGGCCTATAACCGGCGCGTCGCGCACCTTTTTGATAATCCTTACGGCTATTTTAGTGTTGGATTCACGAAAGGATATTAGGCCGCAAGGTTGCCGTCGCAATGAAGGCTATTGCCCGATGATCAACGTCAGATCTCCACGATGAGATTTTCCTCAAAATCGGAATTCAGCCAATCTGGGCTATAACCCCTTGGGTTGCATACGACGCGTGTATTCCCAACGCTGTAATTGCAGCTATTGTGCACATGCCCGTGAACCCATAAATCTATTCTTTGGCATTCAATCATTGCGTCGAGATGTGAGGCGTAAGCTGCGCTAGTTAGCTCGTCTGAAAGCGTTGGCGCAATTGATCTTGCGGAGGGCGCGTGATGGGTAACTACAACATTCTGCTTAGTGGTGCTGCATGAAAGCTTGTCGTTTAACCAATCCAATGAACGGTTATGTATGGCCGTCATGCTTATGGGGTTGAGCTTGGAGTACCCTGGCTCAACACGGATCTTCTTGAAATCAGACATTTCCTGCTGACAGAAATACCCCGCCAGACGCGGGTCGCCAAATAACTTTAAATCAGTCCAAAGAGTGCAGCCAAAGAATGAGACGCCATCGATCTCTAGATAGTCATTCTCGAGCAGGTGAACATTGGTTCCCTCCACTAACTGCTTCCCTTTTGTCACGAGACTGGGGTACTTCTCACCGTAGTATTCGTGATTCCCCATGATCGCGATGACGGGCTTGTCAGGAAATGTCATCATCGCCCACTCGAGACCGTGGGTTTTCAGGTTGATATCGCCTGCAAGAATGACCACGTCTGCGTCTGTATCAGGGATGAATATCGGCGCAAATTCGAGGTGTAGATCGCTCAACACTAATAGCTTCATGTTCGCTCCCCTGATACTGATTTCATTTCGTTTAAGCCGTCCGATTACTTAAGTACTTATATTAAGGGCGAAAATCGGGTGCGCCAGGAAATTGCACAGCTTACAGATTACTCCCCCGATAAACTGATCTTCAGGCTTTAGTTAGTATTTGATCAAAGTAATCTCTGACAGTAGCCCAGTTTGAAAAGCGCTCTGAGCCATAGTGAA